>Ga0209309_10002003_pt1 | contig 19258 bp, 12 predicted proteins | sample COGITO_mtgs_1204_2_FD_184807 | JGI IMG/M metagenome (GOLD analysis project Ga0209309, IMG submission 184807) | Pelagic marine microbial communities from North Sea - COGITO_mtgs_120412 (SPAdes) (version 2) | ecosystem: Environmental > Aquatic > Marine > Epipelagic ... | reverse complement strand
ATTTCATAATGGAGATGAAACCGTTGGGCCAAAAGTAGCCAGAGCCTTTCTAAGCACTCAGAATCTAGATGAAGAGGTAATTGTTCATGTGATTAATATCATTGAGAATATCTCTTTTAAAGGCGGGAACATCAGGCAATCTTTTCACTCTAAAGAACTAGCAGTTGTTCAGGATGCCGACAGGTTGGATGCACTTGGCGCGATAGGAATTGCAAGAGCATTTAATTATGGCGGATTTAAAGGAAGAGCTTTATATAATCCTGAAATAGAGCCAAACCTCAAAATGAGTAAAGAGGAATATAAAGCTTCTACTGCACCTACTATAAATCACTTCTACGAGAAACTTTTATTACTTAAAGATCTTATGAATACAGAATCTGGAAGGGCAATTGCAGAACAGCGACATAAATATATGCAAGGTTTTTTAGAGCAATTCTATGCAGAATGGAACGGAAAAGCTTAAACGCATAAAAAAAGCCTTACTCTCCAGTAAGGCTTTTTTTTATGCGTTTAATTTATTTAAAACCAAGCGTTCCAAGGAATTCTCGAAAGCACTAAAACCAAAGCGAGTGTATAAAAAATAGCCAAGATCTTGAATTTTGGTTTAGAGGTAAGCTTCTTTTTATGTTTAGAATAGCCCATGGTAATTAAAACCACGGCCAAGATCATCACCAAAGGATGTTCTACATTATATAATCTTAGAACAGAATCCTTCATAACTCCACCCATTCCAACTTCACCCCACATCTTAAAGTAAGGTGTAGTGAAATATAATGCTAGCCCGATAAGCAATTGTAAATGCGACACAATAAGAGTGAACAATGCAATTCTAAAATTAGTCGCTGCATATTCTTTATTGGTAGCATATCCAACAATAGCATTTACAGAAGCTACAATTAAAACTATTAGAACCAAATATGCCCAATAGGAATGTATAAATTGAATTGTTTCGTACATAGTTAATGATTTTAGGTAAATATAGTTTTTTTAATAAAAAAATCGCCCTGGTTTCCCAAGGCGATTTTAAATATTCTATTCTAAGATATTAGAATTTATAACTAACTGAAGCATTCCAAGTTCTTCCCCATCCAAAGAAAACATTATTTCTAGTGTTTACTCCATCATAAGCAGTATCCCCTTCTCTATCTCCTACCATAATATTAGTATTAGACTCAGAGATATAAATATTATCTGTAACGTTATTCACGTTTACTCTAAACCCTAACCTGTTCTCTCCAAGATCTAAACCATAAGAAGCACCTAAATCTAATAAACCAAAAGAAGGCAATTCAAACACATCAAAATCAGGATTGTCTAAGGCATCAGGAGCATCATAATCTGCATACAAATTATCAGCAAATCTGTAAGTAGCATCTACTTTAAGATTATCTACAATTGTATAATCTACACCTGCGCTTGCAGTTAATTGAGCTGCATTTCCAACTTTTATTCCATCCAAGTTAAGAACACCTGCATCTACACCTTGAATAGGGTTTTGAGCATCATCAAAGAAATTGGCAGCAACATCATCTTTATATTCCCAGTCTCCAACAGAAAGCATTGCGTTCCATTTAAATTTATTTCCTACTCTTCCGTAGAAATCAAATTCTATACCTTGGTGTACTTGAGTTATCCCCTGTAAATTCGCGCTTCCTCTAATTTCATCGTCTGTACCTCTAAAGAAAGTTGCAGAAGTTGATTCGAATCTATCTGCCCATGAAGTTCTGTAAAGGTTTACATTGGCATTAAAAAATTGAGAACGGAAACCATATCCTAATTCAACTCCAAATACCTGTTCGTTTTTAAGATCTTCATTCAATTCATTACTGTTTCCAGGATATACTGCATCAAATAAAGGTTGTTTAGAGTAGTATCCAATATTTCCAAAAACATTATGATTCTCATTTATGTTATAGTTTAGACCCCCTTTAATGTTTCCTCCAATAATATTCTCCCAATCTGTTTCTTGATTTGCAGGAACTTCATCAAAATAATCAACTCTTTTAAATCCTTGATTAGAAATAGATCCCTGTACAAAAGCAGAAACAGCGCCTTTATTATATTCTAACTGACCAAAAGTTCCAGCCCATCTTACAAGACCTTCATTGTAATAGTCAATTTTTTCTTCATCGTCTATACTCTTAAATACGTTTAAAGTATTTCCAGCAGTTGGTTCATAAGTTTCAGATAAAAAACGATTTTGGTTATTTCTGTCTGCATTAGAAACATAAACATCTGCGCCCATAAGATCTACAAGCCTTCTGTAATGAAATCCTTTATAAGAACGTAAATCTGCTCCAAAATCTAAGGTTAAACTTTCATTCAATTCAGTAGAGAAATTTGAAATAATTCCAAACCAGTTATGAGAGTTTACAGAAGAACGCTGAGAAATTCCATTTTCTGCACTACGGTCTCCATTACCAGTATTTACATATTGACCTTGAAAAGATCCTTCCCCAGAAAAAACTTCTCTTTGAGTTGGCTGCCCATCTCTAGTTGCAAAAGAGGGAACACTTTGTCCAGAATTCCAAGCAAAAATATCATCTATTGGAAGTAATCCATCTGCTGTTTTTGGTAATGCAAAAGACTGATTTCCATTTATTCTACCAATAGAACCTATAGATCCACCACGACCAAATGAAGCATAAGCTGATGTAGATAATTTTGATTTTTCTGAAATTTTGTACTCCCAGTTTAATGAGGTTACTGGCTTATGATAGAAATTTCCAGCAAAGGTAAATTCTTCACCATTTCTATATCCAAAATCAGGATTGTATTTTTCGTTTGGCTCACCATCTTTACCATATTCTAGATAGCTTCCAAGACTTGTGAAAAATCCTCTTTGATTATGCTGTTGCGGTGCACCTGTTAGCATGAAGTTAAACTCATGGTTTTCGTTAGCTCTATAGCCTACACCAATGTAATAGTTATAGCCTTCAAATTCTGTCCCGTTTACATAGCCATCTCCAGAAGTACGACTTAAAAGAAAAGATGCAGACAGTCCATTTTCATTAAGACCTGTATTATAAGAAGCTAATGTTTTTAAATATCCATCGTTTCCAGCAGATATTTGCACTTTTCCACCTTCCGCTTTATCTGCAGATCTAGTAACAACGTTAATTGTACCACCTACAGAAGAAACTGCTAATTTAGAAGAACCTAATCCACGCTGTACTTGTATTGCAGTAGTAACATCGCTTAAACCAGCCCAGTTGCTCCAGTATACCTGTCCATTTTCCATATCGTTAACGGGTATCCCGTTAATCATCACTGCTGAATTTTGCGTATCGAATCCACGAATTGTAATACGTGCATCTCCAAAACCACCACCTTGTTTAGTAGCATAAATAGAAGGAGTAGTACTCAAAATTTCAGGGAATTCTTGGTTTCCTAATTTTTCTTGAATTTGCTCAGCTCTAATAGTAGATACCGCTACTGGAGTTTGACGGTCTTTTGCTAAATCTGCAATTCCAGTTACAATTACTTCCGAAAGAGCATTTGCATCTGTGTTTAAAGCAATATTACCTAAATTTTTTGTTTCACCATTTGACAAGGTAAACTTCATGCTTTTTCTTTCAAAACCAATAAAACTGATTTCTACTGTTCCTGAAGCAGCTTGAACATTTAATGAAAACTTACCATCAAAATCTGTAGTGACTCCGTTGTTGGTTCCAACTACCATAACAGTTGCTCCCGGTAAAGGTGCATTCATTTCAGAATCCATTACCGTACCGGTAAGGGTTCCTTGAGCAAAAATCGTAGCAGTTGTTAAAAACATTGCTAGGGCTAATAATTTCCTCATGCGTAAATTGTTTGTGTGTTTAGTTTATAATTCGCGGCAAAAAACGTGAATTTCTGAAAAACAAACTTTAACTTAATGTTAAGATTTCAGAATTTAACATTTAACCGAAACAAACTTAGCTTTTTTAGACAAGTGATTCGTAGAGAGCTTCTTAAAGCTATTAACGATTTATTAACAATAAAAGACCTATTGCTTTAAATAAAATTTTAACAGATTTGTTGTAGAATTATCATGATTGGAAACGTTAGAGGAATCAATTTCTTTAAGAATTTTCGTTGCTAATTGCTTTCCAAGCTCTACACCCCACTGGTCGTAACTATAAATATTCCAGATTACACCTTGTACAAATATCTTATGCTCGTACATAGCAATCAATTTCCCCAAACTTTCAGGGGTTAGCTTATTAACAAGCAAAGAAGTTGTTGGCTTGTTCCCTTTAAATACTTTAAATGGTAGCAATTCTTTAATTTGTTGTTTAGCTGCGCCTTTATCCGATAATTCTTTTCTAACCTCTTCTTCCGTTTTACCCATTAACAAGGCTTCTGTCTGTGCAAAATAATTAGACATTAATTTATCGTGATGCTCTTTATCTTGATGCAAAGAGTATTTAAACCCTATAAAATCGGCAGGAATTAGCTTAGTGCCCTGATGGATTAACTGAAAAAAAGCATGTTGAGAATTGGTGCCAGGTTCTCCCCAAATTATATTTCCTGTCTCGTAACTAATAGGGTTTCCGTTGCGATCTATACTCTTCCCGTTACTCTCCATAATAGCTTGCTGAAGATAACTAGGAAGTTTTTGTAGATATTGAGAGTATGGAATAACCGCTTCACTTTCGGCTTTAAAGAAATTGTTGTACCAAATACTCAAAAGTGCCAGTTGAACGGGAATATTATCATTGAAAGATTCATTTTTGAAATGAAGATCCATCTTATGGGCTCCGGTTAAAAGATCTTCGAAGTTTTTATACCCTACAGCCAAACTTATAGACAATCCTACAGCACTCCATAAAGAAAATCTTCCGCCTACCCACTCCCACATTGGAAATATATTTTCTTGTGAAATTCCGAATTCAGACACCTTTGAAACATTTGTTGAAACTGCAACAAAATGTTTAGCAACAGATTTTTCTGAGGCCGATCTTAAAAACCACTTTCTTGCAGTAGTTGCATTACTTAAAGTTTCCTGAGTTGTAAAAGTTTTAGATACAATTACAAAAAGCGTGGTTTCAGGATTTAAATTTTTTAAAGTTTCATGAACGTGATCACCATCTACATTAGAGATATAATGAACATTCAAATGATTTTTGTAAAACTTTAAGGCTTCTGTAACCATTGCTGGCCCAAGATCTGAGCCTCCAATGCCAATATTAACCACATCTGTAAATGCTAATCCGGAATACCCTTTAGCTTCACCCTCAATAATTGAATTAGAAAAAGCTTCTACTTTAGCTTTTACTTCAAAAACTTCTTGAATAACATTCTTGTTTTCAACAAAAACTTCATCAGTGCTTTTAGCTCTTAAAGCGGTGTGCAGCACCGCTCTATCTTCAGTTTTATTTATATTTTCACCTTGAAAATAAGAACAGATAGCTTGTTTCAATCCACATTCTTCAGCTAGTTCTACTAAAAGTTGCTGAGTTTCTTTAGTGATTCTATTTTTACTGAAATCAACTAAAAAATCTTCCCAATGAATACTGAAATGATTAAATCTTTGAGGCTCTTCAGAAAAAAGCTGCCTCATTTCCACTTCTTTTATCTCATCGAAATGTTTCTGTAATTTTCCCCAAGCAGCAGTGGTGGTAGGATCTATATTCAGCATTCTTTAGATTTCTTTAAATGGAATTTTATCTAGTTTAGACCTTACAGTTTTAATGGAAGCAAAATAATCTTCTTTCAAATTATCAGCAATTGGCTCTGCAGCGGGAAGGTTCTGTCTAAAAGGGTCTACTTGTTTACCTCGAACCCAAAATCTATAGCATACATGTGGGCCGGTAGCTAAACCAGTACTTCCAACATATCCTATAATATCTCCTTGTTTTACTCGCTGCCCATTGCGAACATTTCTTTTAGACATATGTAAATATTGGGTAGTATAAGTGTCGTTATGTTTTACTTTCACGTAATTACCATTCCCTCCCGTATAACTTGAGGCGATAACTGTTCCATTAGCTGTAGACCAAATAGGGGTTCCATGTGGTGCTGCATAATCTGTCCCCTTATGTGCTTTCCATCTTTTTTGAACCGGATGGTATCTGTTCCCTGAAAATCTTGACGAAATTCTACTAAAGTTTAAAGGAGCCTTTAAAAAGAAACTTTGTAATGGCCTAGCTTCCTCATCATAAAAATCTGAGTCCCCTTTTTCAGGATCTGCTATATAATCAAAAGCATAATATGGCTTGCCTTGGTGCACAAAAACAGCCCCTTCTATATTCTCAATTCCCGCGTAGATTGTGTCGTTAATATAACGTTCATTATACACCATTTTAAATTGGTCGCCTTTCTGAAGTTTCCAAAAATCGATACTCCATTGATAAATGCTACTTAATTCGTGAGACAAAAGCACACTTAATCCTTGGTTGGACATTGCTTCAGAAAGATTGCTAACAATAACCCCAGAAACGGTTTTTCTCTTTATAGTAACTGGCTTTTGAGATTTAAAAGCGGCAATATTCTGAGATATATTAACTACCGTGTAGTCTATTCTATCATTTTCATAAATAAAAAATTCAGGCGTTCTAGTAGAATCTTTTGCTTTAAGAATTACATAAGGTTTTCCAACAACCAACCTTCTTGGGTTAAAAGTTTCGCTTACTTGTTCGGTGATTTCATACACCTTTGATCTGCTAACCCCATGCGTATCTAATATTTCTCCAAAACTATCGCCAGATTGTATGGTATCTCTTACCACTTCATAATCATTCAAAACAAACCCATATTCTTTAATTACAGCAACTGGTTTTTCAACTTTAACCTCACTTATTTCTTTAGAGGTATCTTCTTCTTTTTTACATGCTGTAAATGCAATTACAAGTAAAAGCAGGTATTTAAACTTCTTCAATTTCAATGCTATTTTTGTGAATTATACGTATGATTTACCCATTCTTTTCCCCAATTATCAAATTCTTCCTCGCTCCAAAGATTAGGAAAAAAACTGTTTTTTTGGAAACTTGGCGGCAAAAATTCTTTCCAGTTAGTACCTCCGGTTGCAGAGATTGTTTTGTTGTCCTTATTAAGATATCTATGCGCTGCACCCATGTGCATTAATAACCAATTAATGTTGATATTAGTATCAAAATTACGCAAGGCTTCAATTAATATCTTATTATTCTTTTCCTCTTCAGGCAATTGTAAATATTGATGATATAATGTTTTTTCTTTTACATTATTCGCTATTCTTAAAAACCTTGGTGTATATCTAAGCTCGAACTGCTTTAAAGTTAGTGTCTTTTCTCCCGTACTAAGATCTATCCCACCCATTTTCCAATAAATATTTTCAAAAAGTTCTTCTATATTGTTTTCTGAAGAAAAATTAGAACGTTCTGCAAAAGGGATTAAATGTTGAAGTGGAGTAGCATTAATCTCGATCATTCTAAATTGAGCCGATTGAAATCCGCTTGCTGGCAATAATGCCATTCTAAACATTAGAAACTGCTCTCTTTCCATCCCTTTAATCATCACATCAAAAGAATTGATTAAAATTCTTACATATCTATTTAACCTGTTTAATTTTTCTATAAAAAATGAAGCCGTTAAATTTTCTGAAGCAATTATTTGTTTTTGCTCATGAAGAATTAGCTTAAAATAAAGCTCTGTGATTTGATGGTAGGTAACAAATATTTCTTCATCTGGGAAATGAGTTTTTGGGTTTTGCAAGCTTAACAAGGTATCCAGACTTATATAATCCCAATATGTTAGATACTTATCGTATAAAAGTCCGTCTAGGTAAGACCCCATATCCTGACCAGAATTTTTAAACTTTTCTTCAAGCAATAAAATTCGTTCAGCAATTTCGGGTTTAATTTCGTTCATTATATTAGTTCATTATAACTTTTAACTGATGCTTTAATCCTTTAAATTCATCCAAATCTGCTTCGAGAGAGCCAACTGCTAAATCTGCTTCAATTTTCACAGGGATTTTGTTTTTATCATCACTTATCCAAAAAGTAAGACTTTCTTGCTCTTTGAAAACTCTTCCCGCCATAACATAAGGGCGAAATTTTAATGTGGCAATTTTACCAAATTTTGTGTTCAAAACTTCCTTTCCGAGGAATTTTAATTTAAAATCGTGATTTTCTTTATCAAAAAACATGTTCAAATGTATCTCATCCCCTGCCCTTAAGCTGTTTGGATTGATCTCATTTCGAACAAAATAAAATGCAGATAACATATCGTGAACATTCTCCTCTGTAGTATAAGTTTTGTTTTCCTTATGTTTTTTATCGAAAACTTCTGCTTTGTTATTGTCTTGATCAAAATTAATTTCAAGATCTTTTGTATGTCCCCCTTCATCTATTCTTCGGATAAATCTATATGGTAAACCTGTTCGCTTATCTATATATGTTTCATAATTATCGTCAACTTTAAAAAACAAATGAAGTAAGCCGGTAGATTTTCCTTTACCAACAATATGAAACACTTTTTTTTCATTCAGATTAGTCTCATTTACACCAATAGTGGCATAACTGGCATTAAAAGGACCATAATGTATCCTGAATTTGAACCATTCCCCGTCCTGAAAAGCTTTTTGGGAAAACAAGCTTATAGGTAACATTATTAAAAAGAGGCATAAAATTGTAAATCTATTTTTCATGTATTGGGGCTTTAATTAACACCTAATGAATTCTGTGAGTTGTATTAATAACGAAGAATTACAATTTCTATTCCAAATGTATAAAACTAAAAAACCCCATCAAATTAATGATGGGGTTTTTAACTTATTAACCAACTAAAACTTAAATTATGAAAAAAATTTAATTCATTTCTAGTAACCACTCCAGAAATGCGGTGCAAAAGTCCTGAGATTTAGTCTTTTATGCAACCTTAAAATAAACTTTAACTCAAAATTTGTCAAGTCGGCAATTATTTGAATATTATTTAATCAACTCGTTATGTTTTTGAAGATTTTTACAATGTTCCTCGCAAATCTTGCTCTCTTTCTATTGCCTCAAAAAGGGCTTTAAAGTTTCCTTTTCCAAAAGATTGAGCTCCTTTACGCTGAATGATTTCAAAAAACATTGTAGGACGGTCCAAAACAGGTTTGGTAAAGATCTGTAAAAGATAGCCTTCATCGTCTCTATCTATTAAAACACCTAGCTCTTTTAAAGGTGCAAGATCTTCATCTATTTCTCCTACTCTATCCAATACAGTATCGTAGTAAGATTCTGGAACATAAAGGAATTCTACTCCCCGATCTCTAAGTTTTGTTACAGTATCTATAATATTATCTGTCGCCAACGCAATATGTTGAACTCCGGCTCCATTATAAAAATCTATATACTCTTCAATTTGAGATTTTTTCTTTCCTTCAGCAGGTTCGTTAATAGGGAATTTAATTCTACCATTCCCGTTACTCATTACCTTACTCATAAGGGCAGTATAATCTGTAGAAATATCTTTGTCGTCAAAAGAAACTAATTGAGCAAATCCCATCACTTTCGCATAGAACTCACACCATTTGTTCATTTCGTTCCAGCCAACATTCCCTACCATGTGATCTATAAACTTTAATCCGGTTGGTTCCGTTTTAAAATTAGGCGTATATGCTCTATACCCTGGCATAAATGGTCCTGAATAATTTTTTCGCTCTACAAAAACATGCACTGTTTCTCCATAAGTATGTATTCCGGATAAAACAACAGATCCATTTTCATCTTCTACAACATAAGGTTCTACATAAGATTTAGCCCCGCGCTTTGTGGTCTCTTCGTAACTTTTTCTTGCGTCGTCTACCCAAAGAGCGACAACTTTTACGCCGTCACCGTGCTTATTGATATGCTCATTTATTGGACCCTCCGGCTGCAAAGGAGAGGTAAGTACAATTCTAATTTTATCCTGCTGCAATACGTAGGAAACACTATCCTTTCTTCCTGTTTCTAATCCAGAATAGGCCACTGGCTGAAATCCCCACGCATGTTGATAATAGTAAGCGGCTTGCTTAGCATTACCTACGTAAAGTTCTACAAAATCTGTCCCCAACAAAGGCAGAAAATCTTCTGCTTGTGGAATTATTTTTTCTAAATGTAAAGAGGTGTTATCTGTGCTCATTGTAAATATATTTTAATTAAATAATTCAATTCTTTCTTCTGAAGAAATTTGAATTACCACATTGCTCTGGCTTGTACTGATATATTTTCTTTTTTATCCAAAACTTAATGATCTAACCAAGATTTATGATAAGTATCATCTGCTATTTCCATAGCAGCTTCAGTAACCATTAATGGCTTAAAAGTATCTACCATTACTGCTAATTCTTCAGTTTCTGTCTGCCCAATACTTCTTTCTACAGCTCCAGGGTGTGGTCCATGAGGAATTCCTGCTGGGTGAAGCGAAATATGACCAGCTTCAATATCATTTCTACTCATAAAATCGCCATCTACATAATACAATACCTCATCGCTGTCTATGTTACTATGATTATATGGCGCAGGAATACTATCCGGGTGATAATCGTATTTTCTTGGACAAAAACTACATACTACAAAAGCATCTGTTTCAAAAGTTTGATGCACCGGTGGCGGCTGGTGGATTCTTCCTGTAATAGGCTCAAAATCATGGATTGAAAAAGCGTACGGATAATTGAAACCGTCATATCCAACCACATCAAAAGGATGGGTAGCATAGATCATATCAAAAATTTCTCCTTGCTTTTTTACTTTGATTAAGAAACCCCCTTTTTCATCATTGGTTTCCAATTCATAAGGCTGTCTTAGATCTCGTTCACAAAAAGGAGAATGTTCCAATAATTGTCCAAAGTAGTTTCTATATCTTTTTGGAGTATATATTGGTCTTCGAGATTCTACTATAAAAAGCCGATTATTCTCATCGTCGAAATCCAGCTTATAAATCACTCCTCGTGGGATTAATAAATAATCTCCATATTTAAAATCTAGATTTCCAAGGTGTGTTCTTAATTTTCCGCTTCCTTTATGTATAAAAAGAAGTTCATCTGCATCGGTGTTCTTATAGAAATAATCGTCTGTAGATTGTTGTGGCGCCGCTAAAGCAATATCCACATCGCTATTGGTTAAAACCACTTTTCTACTCTCCAAATAATCCGGATGTGGTATAACCTGAAAACCCTTAAATCTATAAGATTTGATATTGTTTTCAGTAGCAATTTTAGGCTTAACACTATAACTCCCTTTAATTTCCTTTACTTGAGTTGGTCTGTGTTCGTGATATAAATTTGAAGACATCCCATCGAAACCTATAGTCCCAAAAAGTTGTTCATAATATAAACTACCATCTGGTTTTTTAAATACGGTGTGTCTTTTATGTGGAATCTTCCCAAGCTTGTGATAAAATGGCATTAGATTTCAATTTTTAGTTAAAAACTTCAATCTGTAGCAATTGATATACCCACCATGAAGTTTGTGGTCAGGTGTAACAAATATCGCTATTTTTTATCAAAAGAATGCTAAAGAAGCCTTAAAAGTAAATAGATGTAGCTTAGCATTATAATTTTAATAATCTTAGAAAAAACAGAAAACAAAGTCTATTCCCATTTCATTTTTTGAAGCCTAATCGCATTCAGAATTGCCAAAAATGCAACCCCAACATCTGCAAATACTGCCTCCCACATCGTTGCCATTCCTACTGCTCCCAAAATTAGAACAATTGCTTTTACTCCAAATGCTAAAGCTATATTTTGCCAAACCACATTTCTGGTAGATTTCCCTATTTTAATTCCGGTTACTATTTTTGAGAGCTGATCTGTTTGTATCACAACGTCTGCAGTTTCTATAGCTACATCGCTCCCTAATCCTCCCATGGCAATTCCAACATCACTCACCGCAAGCACAGGAGCATCGTTAATTCCGTCTCCCACAAAAGCAACTTTTCTACCTAGTTGTTTCTTAATCTCTTCAACCTCATTTAATTTATCTTCAGGCAGCAAACTACCTTTCGCTTCCAAAACACCTAGATCTGCTGCCACTTTTTGAGTAATAGAATCTTTATCTCCAGAAAGCATTACAATTTTATTGATTCCAAATTTTTTAAGTGCGTCAATACTTTTTTTGGCATCTTCTTTAAGTTCATCTGCAACCACAACGTAACCAACAAATTTTCCTTCAATGGCTACTAAAACAATAGCATCTACTATAGATTGGATTGTGTCGGGAAACTTCACTTTATACTCCTCTAACAAACTAGTGTTTCCCACCAGCACCTTTTTTCCATTCACAGTACCGGACAAACCTTTTCCGGAAATTTCTATAACCTTTTCTACTGAAAAGTGCTCTTTAACTTGAGTGCTTTCAATAATAGCTCGAGCTATGGGGTGTGTAGATTTTTTCTCTAATGCTATTAAATAATCCATGAATTCTTCTGAAGTAATTTCTTCTGAAACTATTTCCTGAACTTTAAAAACCCCTTTTGTTACAGTCCCTGTTTTATCTAAAACCAATGTGTTTATTTTAGTGATTTCATCTAAATATGAAGCTCCTTTAAACAAAATTCCTTTTTTGGAAGCTGCACCCAATCCACCGAAATACCCTAACGGCACAGAGATCACTAATGCGCAAGGACAAGAAACTACCAGAAAAATTAGGGCTCTATACAACCAATCTGAAAACACGTAGATTTCTACAATAAAATAGGGAGCTAGAACGAGTAGGACTGCAGAGATTACTACAATGGGAGTATATACTTTTGCAAATTTTCTTATAAAAAGTTCTGTTTTTGCTTTTCTGGAACTGGCGTTTTGCACCAATTCTATAATTCTAGCAACAGAACTTTCATTGAATATTTTTGTGGTCTCTGCTTCAATAACTCCATTTAAATTAATGGACCCGCTTAAAACAGTTTCTCCATTTCTAATGGTTTGTGGTTTACTTTCACCGGTAAGCGCTGCAGTATTCAGTTCCGCTTTTTCAGAAATAAGCTTTGCATCTAATGGTACTTTTTCACCTGACTTCACTTGGATGATCTCTCCTACTTTCACTTTTTCGGGGTGCACTTGGATAAATTTTCCTTCCCTTAAAACACTAGCAATATTGGGCCTTACATCCAACAAAGCTTTAATATTTCCTTTGGCATTTTTAACTGCCACGCCTTGAAATAATTCTCCAATAGCATAAAACAACATTACTCCAACCCCTTCAGGATATTCGCCAATAGCAAACGCTCCAATGGTGGCAATAGACATCAAGAAAAATTCAGTAAAAACCTCTCCTTTAATAATATTTTTAAGTCCAAGAAGCAAAACAGGATAACCCACCGGTAAATACGCTAAAGCATACCACCCAATTCTAAACCAACCATTAAAAAAACTAGTTTCTAGAAAATTATCTATAACTAAGCCTACAACAAGCATTATAAAGCTAAAAAAAGCAGGGAGGTATATTTGAAAATTAGATTTGTCGGAATTAGATTCGCACATTTCACAACCATCGTGAGCTGTACTTTCTATAGAAATTTTGTTTTGGAACATGTAGGCTGTAATTTATTTACTTCAAAAATACAGCCTAAAGACCTGCAATTGTAGTGCAATAAATCACTCCAATCCCACAAGTATGCTCAGATTTAGCCTTTAAATTTAGATCAAAAAAAAAGTCCATCTATTTAAGATGAACTTTCTAATAAAAGTTAGCTAGTTTTAAAATGTCTTAATTTTTAATTATTTGAGCACAAGCTACAGGAATGGTTGCTACATACTCTCCATCTTTCATTAAACCGTGTAAAACAATCGCTCTATTTTCTAATGGAAGCAAAGCATCTAATGTTAATACATCATCTTCTCCTAAAGTAAAAGTTTTTGTATAATTAATATTCCCATTAGCATCTGCAGATGGAAATGCTTCTAAAGGCAATAAAACACCTCCATAAAATGGAGCTCCTTCCGGAATAGTTACTATACCATCCTCATCTGTATCTGCACTTGCAGGAGGACAGGTAGCATCCTCATTTTTATCTTCCTTCCCATGTATATGTTGAGGGTGTGCTTGATTAGCAACAAGACCTGATGCCTTTATTTCAACCGTCATTTTATTGTCTTCTATACTAATATTAGCTGTACCGCTTACATCAGAGTCATTAAGTTCCCCAAAAGAGGTAGAGTAGGTTGTTACGTTTAAATTGTTATCATCGTCCGAACTACAACTCGTGAATACTATCGCAGATAATAAAGTTAAACAGATAATTTTGGTCATTTTCATAGATTTGATTTTTTAATTTTGCCAAATCTAAAAACTAAAATAGAAGACCGCTAAAAATTTAACCCTGATTAACGAAGCTTTTATGTTCTTTTAACCTTTAAAAAAGGTGCCTAAGCGATAAGAATCTAAAATAAAAAAAACACAACTTTCCACATACCAAATAATTACATCTAACTATTCATTAACAATCGAGGGTGTTTAATTTATACTTTTACATTTTTCACAAATCCCTTTTACAACAAGATTAACATCTTCAGCTAAATAGCCTTCTGGTAAATTGATATGTGGGATTTTATGATTGGTTAAACAAATGGTTTCTCCGCACAGATTGCAATGAAAATGTAAATGAAGATCTGTTTCTACCTCACAGTTGCAATTTTCCTCGCATAAGGCATATTTAGTTACCCCAGAGCCATCATCAATTTTATGTACCACTCCGTTTTCTTCGAAAGTTTTAAGCGTTCTATATAAAGTGGTTCTATCAGATTTTTCAAATGCATTCTCAATATCCGTGAGACTTGTAGCCACTTTTTGCCCATCTAAAAACTTAAAAGTAAGAATCCTCATAGCTGTGGGCCTTATTTTTTTAGTTTGTAGAAAATCTTCAATATTTTGTGTCATTTTATTACATTTTTAATGTCCGTGACCTCCTCCATCATCTTTATTTTTAGCGGTTGCTAAAAGAGTACTGGCATCTTTTACCACTATATCTACAGTACTAAAATCAATTTCATTTTCTGGATCACTAACCTGAATAATTCCGGCTTCAGAAGTTCCCGTAACCACCTCTACCATTTCAAAGTTATGCATTTCCTTTCCATCTTCATCTTTAACACCTGTACTCATAAAAATGTAGTTTTTTGCATTGAATCTTACCACCGCGTCTTCTGGTAAAGTATAACTATCAGAAGTTCCTGTCTCAATACGAGCATTTACAAACATTCCGGGCCAGAGATCATCATATTCTTCTAATAAATGTCCATGTACCGTTATACTTCTATCGTTACGTACGCCACTTCCAATTAAATAAACCTCCGCTTCTTTCCAGTTTTCAGGTTTATTCGCTAGAGTAAATCTTATTTTTTGTCCGTTTTGTACATTATTTATATCACTTTCATATACTGTAAGCTCTACGTGAAGATCCTTTGCATCGGTAACATCCATAATAATATCTTCTGCACCAACATATTTTCCAATATTGCTAAATACTTCACGTACCTGCCCATTTACAGGAGAATAAATATTAACTGCAGAACTCACCTTACCTGTTTTCAAAGTTTTTAAATTCACCCCTATTAAACGCAATTTTTCCTCCATTGCATTTATTTGCGCTCGGTTGGTGTTATAAGCACTTTTGGCCTGTTGAAAAACTTTTGCTGAAGAAACCTCCTCTTTATAAAGTGTTTCCTGACGCTCATAATCTGTTTTTAAATATTCCCCTTTTGCCACTGCTTCTAAATATTCTTGCTGAATATCTATAAACATCGGGTTTTCTATCACTGCTAATAATTGACCTTTCCTTACTTTAGTTCCCGGCAACATCTCGGTATATTTTAAAAAACCTCCATAAGGGATATTAATAGAAATGTTTCCCTGTGGCGGAACATCTATAATTCCATTCACACTTATTTCACTTCCCAAAGATCTCATTTCTGCTTTCCCGATTTCTATTTGTGTGTTTTTTAATTGAAGCGTAGAAAGCTCGATATGATCCTCATTTTCTTCTGAATGTTGCTCAGCTTTCTCTTCTGTTTTTTCTTCGGAAGCAGTTTCACCACAACTCACTAGTGAGACAAAAAGGACAAGTAAGCTTATTTTTGATAGTATATTTTTCATTTTTTGGTGCTTTTAATTTTGGTTTCCTGTAATGTATTCTAAATCTAATTTGGTTTGGTAGAACTGCTTGATGATCTCTAAATAATCCAATTCTATTTTAGCGGCTCTATCTAAGCTCTGTGTATATTCCACATAGCCAATTTCTCCTTCTTTAAAACCTCTTTGTGCCTGTTTAAAAATTAACTCTGCTTGCGGAATGGCATTCATTTTATAAGAATCAAGACTTTTTTCAAGTTGCTCTAGTCTTTCTCGCAAAATTTCATATTCAGCATTCATTTTATTGGTTACTGCTAAATAGCTTGCTTCCATTTCTTTTGTTTTTAAATTTCCTGCTTTAATTTTAGAAAGCTGTGGTTTTGCCCAAATAGGAATTGAAATACCTAGCATAACTCCAGAAAATCTATCGGAAGAATTATAAACAACTCTTTCTCCTGCTAAATTTTGACCAGACCCATTAAAAGACTGATTAAAATAGCCAATGCTTAGGTCTGGCAAAAGTTTAGCGCTTTCAACCTTCTTTTTTAAATTAGAAACTTCAATTTGTTGTTGAAAAAAAGCTATTGTAGGATTACTTAAACTATCCTTTTGATTCTCTAAACTCCCTTGCAATGTTAAAATTTTCAAATCTATATTGGGAATATCTACCAATTCTGCCGAGTTCAGCAATTGCTGTAATTGTCTTTGATATCTTTTAATGGCCACTTTATTTTCTTCTTGTTGCACTTCAATTTCTGCAACTCTAGAGCCTGCAGTAGCACGCTCTAAAATATTGCTCTCCCCTGTTTTATATCTAATTTCTGCAGCTCTATTAAAATTAGAATACACGCTATCTTGTTTTAGAAAGACCTCTTTTTTATTCTTTTCAATTATCAAGCTAAAGTATGCAGCTTTTACCCTAGTAATAAGTTCGTTTTTAGTTTGATCTCCTAGAATTTTGCTGCTTTCAACCTCAGCTTTATTCAATTTAGATCTATTTATATAAACTGAAGGAAATTCAAATTGCTGACTCACACTCAATCTTAGATCATTATTATTAATACTATTATTCTGGCCGTAATCCGCGTTGAATTCGGTTTTAGGAATATTCCACGAAGTACCTCTCAAGGTTTCTGTTTGATCTATTCTCAAATTAGCAGCTTTAATTTCAGGATTATTTTGAATTGCTGTAGAAATTAATTCGTCTAGAGAAGAATATGTTTTTATTGGTTCATTTTCTTGAGCAAATCCAATGTTTCCGAAGCCTAATCCAAAAACCAAAATAAGAATTGCTGCTTTTGGAGTTGCTTTCCAACCTTTTTCAAAATAATAATAAAGCACTGGAAGTACAATTAAGGTAAGTAAGGTTGCTGAAATTAACCCTCCAATAACCACCGTAGCCAAAGGACGTTGTACCTCTGCCCCCGAAGATCCGGAAAGTGCCATTGGCAAGAATCCTAATGATGCTACTGAAGCTGTCATGATCACTGGTCGTAATCTTGTTGCTGTACCTTTGTACACTCTTTGAAAAACATCTGAAACCCCTTCTTTTTTAAGTCGGTTGAATTCTGCTATAAGAACAATTCCATTTAACACCGCAACTCCAAAAAGTGCTATAAAACCAACCCCTGCGGAGATGCTAAAAGGCATATCTCGGGCATATAGCGCAAAAACACCACCAATTGCAGATAATGGGATGGCAGTAAAAATTAATATTCCTTGCTTTATAGATCCAAAAGTAAAATACAGCAAAATAAAGATTAATAATAATGCCAATGGAACAGCATAACTAAGCCGTTTGGTTGCTTCTTGCAGATTTTCAAACTGGCCACCATATCCCAATGTATAACCGGGAGAAAATTTTATTTGATCGTCTATCTTCGCACTTACTTCTTCCACCACGCTTTCCACATCTCTATTTCTCACATTAAAAGCTACTACAATTCTTCTATGGGTATCGTCCCGCTGAATTTGATAAGGACCGTCTTCAATTACCACCTCAGCTACCTGATTTAATGGAATTTCTCTTCCATCTGGTGCTGTTAAATAAAGGTTTTGAACGCTTTCTAAATTATTTCTTTTTCGCTCTTCCAATCTCACCACCATATCAAATCGTTGGTCTCCTTCGTATACCAATCCTGCAGAAGCGCCTGCAAAAGCTGTTTGTATACTTTGGTTTACATCTCTAATATTTAAACCATATTTTGCAATTTCATTTCGTTTAAAATTAATTGCTATTTGAGCAACTCCTGTTACTTCTTCTATATAAATATCTGTTGCTCCTTCTACTCCTTCAGCAATAGCGCCCACTTGGCGCGCATAATTAGAAAGTTCGTCTAAATCTTCTCCGTAAATTTTAATTGCCACATCCTGCCTCACACCCGTCATTAACTCATTAAATCTCATCTGGATAGGCTGTTGGAACCCAAAAGTAACCCCTGGAATAACCTCCAATGCTTCACTCATCTTATCTGCAAGTTCTTCTCTGGAAGAAGCAGAAGTCCAATCGTCTTTATCTTTCAAGATTATCATGAGATCGGCGGCTTCAATAGGCATAGGATCTGTAGGGATTTCTCCAGAACCAATTTTTGAAACTACTTGTTCTACTTCAGGAAAATTATCTAATAAGATCTTTTCAGCTTTTGTGGTTGCAGCAATCGTATTGTTTAGTGAGCTCCCTGTTATTACTCTGGTTTCTACCGCAAAATCCCCTTCTTCTAAAGTTGGAATAAATTCGCCTCCCATATTCAGAAAGACAAATAAAGAGACTACAAATAATCCCAAAGTGATTAATAAAACTCCAATCTTAAAATTCATTGCTTTTTTAATTAATGGCGAATAAATTCTGTTGAAAAAGTCCATTATTTTATCTGAAATATTTGGCTTATGCTTGGGATTCTTACTTAAAAATAAGGCAGACATCATTGGTATATAAGTAAGCGATAAGATAAATGCCCCCATTATTGCAAAACTCACTGTTTGGGCCATTGGGCCAAACATTTTTCCTTCTGTTCCCACCAGAGCCAAAATTGGCAGATAAACAATAAGAATAATTATTTCTCCAAAGGCTGCAGAATTTCGGATTTTACTTGCAGATTGGTAAACCTCCTCATCCATTTCCTGTTGGGTAAGTTTTCGGCTTATTCTTAACGCCCCCAAATGAAACAATGTGGCTTCCACAATTATAACAGCCCCATCTACTATTAATCCAAAATCTATGGCTCCCAAACTCATAAGGTTTGCAGATACGCCAAACACATTCATCA
>Ga0209309_10001999_pt1 | contig 19263 bp, 16 predicted proteins | sample COGITO_mtgs_1204_2_FD_184807 | JGI IMG/M metagenome (GOLD analysis project Ga0209309, IMG submission 184807) | Pelagic marine microbial communities from North Sea - COGITO_mtgs_120412 (SPAdes) (version 2) | ecosystem: Environmental > Aquatic > Marine > Epipelagic ... | reverse complement strand
GATGGTGCTCGATGCGATCAAGGGCAACGAGTTCTGGATCTTGACCCATCCGCATTGGACCAAAGCGATCCAGAAACAACTCGACGCCATGAACGACAACCGGTCGCTGACCAAGGCCTAATCCTGGTCGAGGACGCCGGGGGCAACCCTTGGTGAGCAGCGAGAAGCCTGAGGGCACCGTCGTAACGGGCGTCCACACCGGTTCCGTTGTTCTGTAGATAGGCAAAACGTCTAACTTCGTTGAAGTCACCAGCGGGCGCGACTTGATAGGCGCCGCTCCCACAGATCCCACGAGGGCCCATGCACACAACCCCGACGACACGACCCACACTGTTGGCGCCGCCGATTGATTCACACCTTGACAGCGGCAGCGAGATGTTCGTGAAGAACCGCCACGACATGATTGAGCAGCTCGATGTTGTGGACGACCTGCTCGCCGAGGCGTATGCCGGCGGTGGCGAGCGAGCCACGGAACGCCTGAGGTCCCGGGGGAAGATGCCCATCCGCGAGCGCATCACCAACGTGCTCGATCCCGACACGCCGTTCCTCGAGATCAGCCCACTCGCTGGGTATGGATCGGAGTATCAGGTCGGCGGCGGCATGGTCGTGGGTATCGGCATCATTGCCGGCACCGAGTGCGTGATCATGGGCAACGACCCCACGGTGCTGGCTGGGGCGCTCACGGTGTATGCCGGCAAGAAGTGGCTGCGAGCGATCGAGATTGCTCGCGACAATCGCATGCCCTACGTCAGCTTTGTCGAGTCCGCTGGCGGTGACCTGCGCATGGACCCCGACGACGAGTCCGAAGAATCAAAACCCCCACCCCGGGTGCCTGGTGGCAGCGCCATCGATCACTTCGCACAAACAGGGCGGTTCTTTTATGAGCTGATCGAGCTGTCGAAGCTCGGTATCCCCACGATCGCAGTCGTGTTCGGAAACTCGACCGCTGGTGGGGCCTATCAACCGGGCCTATCTGATTACAACATCCTGATCAAGGAACAGTCCAAGGTGTTCCTGGCCGGGCCCCCGCTGGTGAAGATGGCTATTGGCGAAGACTCCGATGACGAAACGCTCGGCGGCGCCCAGATGCATTCTGAGGTTTCGGGGCTTGGCGACTATTTCGCCGAGGACGAGATGGACGCCTTACGTATGTGCCGCGAGGTCGTAAGTCATCTCAACTGGCGCAAGCCGGACTCAGGCCCGCTGTTTGAACCGGACGAACCGAAACATGATCCCGAGGAGCTCTTGGGTCTCGTGAGCCGCGATCTCCGGTCCCCGGTCGACGTACGTGATGTAATCGCTCGGGTTGTGGATGGTTCCCGCTTCGAGGAGTTCAAGCCACGTTTCGGGTCGTCGCTGGTGTGCGGCTGGGCGTCGCTGCACGGTTATCCCGTGGGGATCCTGGGCAACAACGGTGTGCTGTATCCCGACTCGGCCCAGAAGGGCGCACACTTCATCCAGTTGTGCAACCAGGTCGACACGCCGTTGATCTTCCTGCAAAACATCACCGGTTTCATGGTCGGCAAGGACTTCGAACAGGACGGCATTATCAAGAAGGGTTCGCAGATGGTGAACGCCGTATCCAGCTCGACGGTGCCTCATCTGACTGTGATACTCGGCTCGTCCTACGGCGCCGGAAACTACGGCATGTCGGGCCGAGCGTTTGGCAATCGGTTCACGTTCCTGTGGCCCACCGCCAAGATTGCGGTCATGGGTCCCAAGCAGATCGCCGGTGTCATGTCGATCGTGCGCCGGGGACAAGCCGCTCGTAAGGGCATCGAGATCGACGAAGAAGAAGACGCTCGCATCGTCGACTACGCCGAACGTACCCAGGAGGCAGGATCGCTTGCGCTGCAAGCCAGCGGCGCAATTTCTGACGACGGGATCATCGACCCGCGAGACACACGAAACGTGTTGGGTATGTGCTTGTCGACAGTGCGCAACCGTGAAATCAAGGGCGCCGAGGGTTACGGAGTGTTCCGACTATGAGTATCCGGTCACTTCTGGTTGCGAACCGGGGCGAGATTGCCCGTCGCATCTTCCGCACGGCACGCGACATGGGCATCACTACCACCGCGGTGTTTGTCGAAGCCGATGCCAACGCTCCTTTCGTGGTCGAAGCCGACGTGGCTGTTCGACTTGCTGATGGCGGTTACCTCGACGGTGAAGCAATCATCGCCGCGGCCAAGGCCACGGGAACCGAGGCCATTCATCCTGGGTATGGCTTCTTGTCGGAGAATGCCGCATTTGCCCAAGCGGTGATCGACGCCGGTCTGATCTGGGTCGGCCCCCAGCCCCAGGTGATAGCCACCATGGGCGACAAGCTCGCGGCCAAACGGGCAGCGGTAGAAGCGGGAGTGCCCATCCTGCCGTCGTCCGACGACCCCACCGCCGACTCGGCTATCGGTTATCCGCTACTGGTTAAGGCGTCGGCTGGTGGCGGCGGCAAGGGCATGCGTGTGGTTGAGTCCGCCGAGGCGCTCGTCGACTCGGTTGCTGCTGCGCAACGCGAAGCACTCAACGGTTTCGGCGACGACACTGTCTTCCTTGAGCGATACGTGGCTACATCGCGCCATGTCGAGATCCAGATCCTGGGGGACAGCCATGGCGGGTTGGTGCACCTGGGCGAGCGCGAGTGCTCGATCCAGCGTCGCCATCAGAAGATCATCGAAGAGTCCCCGTCGCCAGTTGTCGATGCCGATATGCGTGCTGCCATGGGCGACGCCGCGCTCGCACTTGGCCGAGCAATGGGATATCAATCGGCCGGAACTGTCGAGTTCTTGGTCGACGACGAGAGCCGCGAGTTCTTCTTCCTCGAAGTCAACACCCGACTGCAGGTCGAGCACCCGGTCACCGAAGAAGTAACCGGCATCGATCTGGTGCGCGAACAACTGCGTATCGCTGGTGGTGAGCCATTGGGTTACACGCAGGACGACGTGTCGTTCACCGGTCATGCCATAGAGGCCCGGCTGTACGCCGAGGACCCCGACAACGGCTTCTTGCCGGCCATCGGCACAGTCGAAGCGTTCGCTCCGGCCGCCGACCCAGTAGTGCGATGGGACTCGGGTATCGAGCAGGGATCCGTCGTGGGCGTGGACTTCGATCCCATGCTGGCCAAGGTGATCGCGTACGGGCCAACACGAACTGAAGCGGCCGGCCGGCTGGCTCTGGCGCTCGAACGTTTGCATATGGGTGGCGTCGTAACGAATCGTGATTTCTTGTCGGCAACCTTGCGCAATCCAGCCTTCCTGTCCGGTGACACGACCACGGATTTCATCGAACGAGTCGATCCAGGCGAACCGCCGCACTGCGGGCCAGATGTCGTACGGGCGGCCACGATTGGGGCGTTGTGGATCCAAGGTAGGAATCATGCCGTCACACAAAACAGCGACCGCAACGTTGGTTCGTTGCCATCGGGGTGGCGTAATACGTTGATGCCCGATGAACGGGTGGTGCTTAAGCATCGGGGTAGCGGCGAGGCCATCGACGTTAGTTATCGCGTGCAGCGCGACGGCTCGTTCTCCATCCGTGCTGTCGACGGCGAACGGCAACGTTGTCTAGTCCACGACTGGTCCGAGACGGGTATTGATATCGAGATCAGCGGTGTGCGTTCCACCTCTGCCGTCACAAGAAGTGGTGACATGCTTCATGTCCAAGCACAGAGCGGGACCGAGTCGTTCGAGCTCATTCCCCGGTTTGTTCCGCCGAGTTCAAGTGGCCCGGCCGGAGGTTTCGTCGCCCCCATGCCTGGCACGGTGCTCGACGTTCGGGTGCAGCCCGGCGACACCGTGGTAGCAGGGGACACACTGGTTGTCCTCGAAGCGATGAAGATGGAACACCATATGAACGCACCTGCCGACGGCGTTGTCGCCGAAGTGCGTGTGGAAGTTGGCGGACATGTCGAAACCGGCCAGCTCCTCTTGATCTTCGAGCGAAGCGAACCAGCCGATACGTAAACACCGTGTGGAAGCAGAGGTGATGGACCGCAGGTGGTTGCTCTGTCGTTACGCCAGAGTGAGTGGCGATACCCCGCAGCAGGATCTCGTGGACCTAGCTCAACTACACGACGGTAGTCAGGGGCGTGCTGGAATGTCCGCTCGCACGGCGTCGCCGACCGCCTCGGCATCGGCGGGGTCCAGGCGATGCAGGATCGATTGCATCGTATGCAGATCGCCGGCGGCTGCAGCATCCCGGGCGGCTGCCTCGGCCCTATCCAACTCGATTGCGTGCTGGGCTGCGTCAACAGCGTCGTTGAGCCGCTGTTCTTCGATGGTCGCAACGAGTTGGCTCTCGACGTCGGCACGCATCTCCCTCGGTAGGGCATCGAGCACCTGGAAAACCTGCTGGTCAGAGCGGAGCACATCCGCTGGGCCTGCGACGCTAGGATCCAGATCGCCAGCGGCAACCTGTGCCCGCTCGAGCGCGGCCCGGCGGACATCGGCCTCAAGTTCGGCCTGAGCCCGCTCGAGTACCTGTCGACGCACGTCGCTCGGAAGGCCCTCGACGATGTCGTCCACCGCGGGGCTGTCGAACAGGATTGCGCCCAAGTCGGTCTTGGGCGGAGGCAGCAGGTCCGGGGGAGGTAGACCGCTCGAAGGGTGCATCCATCGCATCTCGTCGAGATCGACCCGCTCACCGCTCGTAGCGCGTTCAAAAACGGCGTTCCGGCTGGCCTCGGGAAGCTGGTCGAGGATCTGGTCGATGCGCTCTGCGTCATTTGCTCCAAGGGCTTGCTCGAGCAGCACCAATGCTTGCTGCTCCTCTAGGGCAGCGCGAACTGCGGCAGTCTCGCTCCAGATGCGCTCGCGTTCAAGTCGCCCCACCAACTCGGCCTCAAGCTCGGCCCGACGATGTGCCGGAACAGCCTCCAGGACCCGTTGGACGCCTTCGTCATCACGAACGGCCTCCGACAGATCGTGCGAACCCCGATCGATCTCGGCGAAGTCCTGCCTAGCGTCGTCGAGAGCAGCACTGACCAGCTCGTCTTCTATACCGTTACTCAACCGCTGTTCGAGACGGCGGCCAACATCAGGGGGCAGCCCGGCGACAGCATCCTGCACCCCGGCGGAACGCTCGATCGCGTCGAGCTCTTCCCACGATGGATCCAGTGTTGCGCGCGCCCGCGCCTCCCGGGCGGCGAGGTTGTCTGCCTCTAGGTGCTGCTGCAGGACCTGTCTCGCCTCGCGTGCCACATCGGGCGAAAGCTCGTCGAGTGCCTGTCGGGCGCCGCGGCTTGCAGCGAACTCTTCATCGGCTCCGTACGCCCACGGGTCGTGACCAGCTAGTGCGGCGCGAGCACGCTCGATGGTGTCAGCGAACGCTTCGTCGCGCTGACGGGTTTCGACGATGTCGATGACGCGTTCTCGAACATGGGGGGGAACGGGTCTATAGCGTCCTGTACCCGCTCGCTGCCTAGATCGTCGCCGGCGTATTCGTTGGTCGGGTGTATTGCTGCGCCCCCGGTGTCGCCAACCGGAGGCAGGTCGATGTGCTGGCCTCGCAGGATCGCCTGGATGTTGTCCCACCGGGTACCTTGGGCTGCAGCGTGGGCTGCGGCGAGGGCGACTGCGGCTGCTGCAGCGGTCACACCCACGGCGGCGGCTTCGTTTTCCGTTACGTCTTTGTCGTCGGAGGCAGCCTTCTCGGCGTCTGGTTCTCCGGCGACCCGATCAGCCGTAGCGTCGGCGCTCTCGTCTGGGTCCGCGAACTCAGCGGCCTCACCCACGCCGGCATCCTCTTGATCTCCGTCCACGTCGTGCTCCGAATCGTCCATGATCTCGGGCTCGGCGGTCGCTTCTTCACCCTGAACCGATTCTTCCGCGGGCTCGGCCGCTGGGTCCTGCCCCTCTGGTAGGTCTGACGCAACGAGTGGTCCCGCCAAAGTCACCTGGTGGCCCCTGTAGTTGACGTAGAGACCGAGGTCGGTTGCCTGGACCCACAAGCTGCTGTCCCTCTTATCGAACTCGTATGGGTCGAGATCTTCGAGTTCGCACGCTCGTGTCTCGATGTGGCGCTCCTGTCCTTCGAAGACGATCCATTGCGCGTTGTCTGCCTCCCACGTTCCAACTCCGTTGAAAGTGTGGTTATTGGACGTTTCGCAGAAGTTCGGGTAGAAGCTGTCGATCACATCGGCAGCGAGGAGAGCTGTCAGAGCTTCTGTCGAGAGCGCGTAGTCCTTGGCACTGTTGATCGTGACATCGACCTCGATCGTGAAATCGTCGGACCCCGGCGACCTAGTAATTTTGACAAATGCACCTGGGTAGGTCACCGGGTAGTCGCGCGTCACGCTGTTGTCGCCAATGGTCACCGAGGTCCGAGCGTCGGGTTCCGGTTCCATCGGTCCTTCCCACACGGTTTGATCGGTCGCCGACTGGGCCTGCGCCGTTGCGACTGGAGGTCCCAATAAAAGGGCGATCAAACCGACCGCCATCGCTGCTCCTGCAACCGGAGCGAGGGTGCGTGCCTGCTGCCTGGCTCGCCGGGCTTTCTCGATTCCGGGACGCCGTCCGAAGAACGTTCCTGCGGTGGAAGCTGCGGAGAACCAGGACACCGCCAGTCCGATCTCGACGAGGCGGTAGCGGTCAGCAAGACTCGCGAGTTGTGTGACGACGAGCCCGGTGGCGAACACCGCGACACCGATCCACGCCCTCTGCATAAACGCGACGTCTCCTCGCATGGTGATGGCGCTTGTCATGCCGATCGCCACGCCAACCAGCAGTCCCAACACGATTGCGATGGAGATCAACCACAGCGGTGTCTGGACCCCGGTCAGGGCACCTATGACGATGGCGGCCATTACACCAAGGGCGACCTTCAACGCATCGAGCCATTCGCGAATACGTGAGTCATGCCGTGCAAGGGCGAGCGCAACGAGAAGCGCCAGTCCCGACACGACGAGACCGGCGGCAGCTATCCACCTCATGGTGCTTCTTCGACGGTTGGTGCAGCTCCGCGTCCGCTTGCTTTGCTCTGTGCTGTTTCGGTCCTGTGCATGTCGACTGCACCCCCTCAACTTGGCTATATCCAGGGTTGCATAATTCATGATGTTTCGCTGATGTCGTCTCATTACGACCCAGCCGTAGATCGTCGACGGCACAGCACAGATCCGCCCGTACTACCCGCTGGCGGAACTCCGTATCGTCCCGCGTGGATGACCGTCGCTAGTCAGATAGGCGGAGTCGGCCGCTGCGATTCGTCCATCTGGGCAGCTGCGGCTCCGATATATGCCACAACACGTTTGCGGGCGATGTGGTGTGTGAGTTTCAGGACGCTTAGCGGAGGAGGTGGGATTCGAACCCACGGTAAGTTTCCCTACACACGCTTTCCAAGCGTGCCGGTTCGGCCGCTCTCGCACTCCTCCTTGGTTGTGGGACCCGAAGGTTCCGCAACGGAAGTTGTCACGCTATCGTGAAGGAAGCCCCGGGTTGGAATGTGACGGCCGGGTCCTGTGCAATTTTAGTTCGTGAATCGAGTCAGGGCGGGAACGCAGCAGCTCTCAACGAAGCCTAAAGTGTGCCGCAGATCGCCTGGTCGTCACTTTCGAACCCGGGCTTTTTGTTGTCATGATGCGGGAGTTCCGGCCGATAGATCGTGGAGGCCAGTCGAGAAGACTGGTAGAGAAACGGCTGTGGTGTGAAACGCGTCACACCAGCAATTTTGGGAATAAGATTTGCAGCGGCCAGGGTTTCTCTCCCGTCCCCCCAACAAAAAACCCGGAGTTTGAGTCACGTGACAGATCCCAAACGCAACGTGGCGCGCAAGATGGTTTTGTTTGTCGCTTCGCTCGCTTCGCTCGCTTTGTTCGCCACAGCGTGCGGTGGTGATGCAGGCCCCTCATCCGAGGAAAGCAGCGCGGCCACTGCTGCAGCCACGAGCAATCAAGCGGCCCTCCAACTCACCGCCGATGTAGCCACGACGCAGCTTCTCGACACTGTCGATGGCGGGATCGTCCAACTGTCCGATGTCGTGACTGGTGACCGCCCGGTGCTGCTCTGGTACTGGGCGCCTCATTGACCGACCTGCCGTGGCCATGCCGCGGAGGTAGAGCAGTTTGCTCTCGAACACAAAGAGACGTTACAAATCGTGGGCGTTGGCTCACAAGACGATTTTGGTGAAACACAAGACTTCTTGGGTGACACCGGCGTTGGCGGCCCATCATCAGAACTCACCATGTTGTGGGAAGGCTCCGGCACTATTTGGGGCCTCAACAATGTGCGGATCAACTCGGCGATGCAGTTGTTCAGTCACGACCTGAGCCGGCAGTCCGGCCTCATCTTCTTCAACGACGACGGACGCAACGTCGTACTTGATGCAGTCACTCAAACGCCGTGGGCGCCGGCTGATTCGCCGAATCTGATTGGCCGCTAGCGCACAAAAATCTGCCCGCCGGGTTCGAAGGTTGCTCCTACGAACCCGGCGGGGTTTTGTCTTTTCTTTGGGCCTAGTTCGGTGCGAGTGCTTCGAGGACGTCCCAGTCGACGGTGCCACGTTCTGCGGTTGGATGTACCGGCTGAATACAGACATGGGTCGCGCCGGCGGTGTAGTGGGCATCGACCCGGGCTTGCAGCGTGGCAACATCGCCCCACGCGAACACCGCGTCGACGAACACCGGGTCGTTGGTTGCGATCTGTTCTTCGGTGAAACCCATACGTTTCCAGCTGTTGCGATAGTTCGGCAACCGGCTGTAGATCGCAAGTTGCTCAGCGCCCTTGGCCCGGCCAATCTCAGGGTCGGTGGTCAGGCACACCTTTTGTTCAACACACAAGAGGGCGTCTGGCCCCAAAGCTGCAGCAGCCTCGGCGGTGTGTTCTGGCGTGGTCCAGTAGGGGTGGGCGCCGGCGCTCGCGGTGCGGGCTAACTCGAGCATCTTGGGGCCGAGCGCAGCGATGACGACCGGGGGCATGTCGGTCTTCGGGCCGCGCCACTCAGCCTTGGACATGGTCTCGAGATAGGTGGTCATGGTCGCCAGCGGTTTCCCGAAGGGAATGCCCTGCACACCTTCGACCGAAGGCTGGTGGCTTACGCCGATGCCGAGCAGGAATCGGTCACCAGAGAGTTCAGCCAGACTGAGCGCACCCTGCACCATGGCGTTGGGGTGACGGACCCAAATATTGGCGATGCCGGTAGCGACGATCAAGTCTGTGGTTGCATTTAGCAAGGTCGCACAGTTCACGAATGGGTCGCGCCCGATCGCATCGGGCACCCACAAGGCTGAGTAACCGAGCGACTCGACTCTGGCGGCGAACGCTCCTGACTCCTGGGCACTCATGCCATCGGTGAAGTGCCATACGCCGGTCTTTGCAAGTTGATTCAAATTCACGAAACGACGCTAGTACTCCAAGGCTCGAAACCTCTGTCCGGAGTACTCAGGAATCGGCGCCAGGGCTCTGCACCGGGTCGAGGTCCATGTCCGACGGAGGTCGGCCCGGGCGGTGGTAGTTCGGCTTGCTTCGCTGCGCCTGTTTTCGAGCCACCCTGTCGACGGTCCCTGAAACGCTGGTAGGAGCGACGGAGGAGCGGGGAGTGAGCGAGGGGCGAGCCGCACAAAAAGGCGTGTCGCCATATCCGGCGAACGTCGGCCCGAGCGGAGCGGTTCAACGCGGTTAGGATCTCAAACAATGGCCTATGAGGCGCTGTATCGGCGTTACCGACCCTCCCGATTCCAGGACGCATTCTTCGGGCAGGACCATGTCGTAGCCGCGCTGCGTAACGCCATCGAAGGCGATCGCGTCGGCCACGCGTATTTGTTCAGCGGACCCCGAGGTACAGGTAAGACCACGTCGGCTCGCATCCTGGCCAAGGCGCTTAACTGCACTGATTTGCGGGGCGGTGAGCCATGTAACGAATGTGATTCATGTCTGGCCTTTCAGGCCGGCGGTAGCTACGACCTGCATGAGCTCGATGCTGCATCGAATAACGGCGTGGATGCCATGCGAGATCTGATCGGCAAGGTAGCTCTTGGGTCGCCTGGTCGTACCAAGGTCTACATCCTCGACGAAGTCCACATGTTGTCGTCGGGTGCCGAGAACGCGCTGTTGAAGACTCTCGAGGAACCGCCGCCACACGTTGTTTTCGTGTTGTGCACGACCGAACCGAACAAGGTCGTGCCGACCATCCGCAGTCGCACACAACACCTTGAATTCTCACTGCTCTCGGCGAGCCAGGTCGGCGACCTCATCGACCATGTCGTAGGCGACGCGGGGATCGAAATCACACCCGAGGATCGCCAGTACGTGATCCGGGCCGGCGGTGGGTCCGCTCGAGACACCTTGTCAGCGCTCGACCAGGTCGTTGCGGCAGGTGGCGCTCCCCAGGGTGGCGAACACCTCGAAGCACTCTTCCAATCGCTTATCGATCGCGACGCAGCCCAAGCACTGACGGCAATCGACGGCGCGCTGCAAGCCGGCCGCGATGCAGCCAGTATCGGTACATCGCTGTTGCACGAATTGCGCACGGTGTTTCTTGCTGCGATGCGAGCCGATCTTGGCCATCTGCCCGAAGCCGAACGCGACCGGGCCGTCGCTCGGGCGGCATCCATGCCACCAGCCAGGATCACCCGAGCTATCGAAGTCATCGGCACCTCGATCATCGAGATGCGTCAGGCGCCTGATCCTCGAGTTGATCTGGAAGTCGCCATCATGCGGTTGACTCGGGCAGACCTCGACACCAACCCTGCTGCGTTGGTTGAGCGGCTCGAAGCGATCGAGTCGCAGCTCACCGGTGGTGCACCCATCGTGGCCCCGGTACCGGCACCAGCGATACCAGCGGCGCCTGCGATTGCCCAGCCAACGCCGTCGAGGGCTCCTGACCCGGCCCCAGTTGCGGTGGCACCATCGCCACCCCAAGCTCCGCAACCCGCTCCGGCTCCCCAAGCTCCGCAACCCGCTTCGGCTCCCCAAACTCCGCAACCCGCTCCGGCTCCGGCTCCGCAGGCTCCGCAACCGGCTCCGCAGGCTGCGCCGAGTAGCGGTCGTCGTGGTGCCGACATAGTTCGCGCTGAGCTCGTCAAACAGGGGATCACATCGGCCCCGCCTGTTACCACTGCCGAGGCGGCCCCAGAACCGAGTGCACCGGCGCCCGCTCCGGCATCAACCGGCAAGACCCTTGCCGATGTGCGTCGCGAGCGTCAGGCCGCTGCACATGCGACAGGGGCGCCCCAAGAGGACCCTGCAGTGGCTCAGGCAACCGCAGAACGTCGAGAACGTCAGGCAGCAGCAAAGTCCGCTGGCCAAGCTGCCGCACCCGCTCAGCCGTCACCAACCCAGCATGATTCCCCGCTAGAACAGGCGACCACTGCACCTGCTGCAACCCCACCTGCTGCAGCCCCAGCTCACGCAGGCGAAGCTGCTGTCGAGCCAGTCATGGCGGTGCCGGTCGAACCCGTTGCCGCTCCACCGTCCGAAGTGCCACAAACCCAACCAGCTGTCGCTTCGCCTGGGGCACACGGGGGACCGCTTCCAACGTTGGCTGAACTCGACGGTCTGTGGCAAGCATTGCTCGAGTCAATGTCTGGAAAAGTGCGGTCGCGCTTCAGCGCCGGCCACTTCATGGAGACTTCCCCCGACAGCCTGATTTTCGGCCTACCCAACCCCGTACACCGCGATCGGTGCGAAGAGATCCGGGCCGAGGTTGACCAGGCATTGGCGGCACGGTTCGGGCGGCCTATGCCTCTGAGCCTCGTCGTCGACATGATCGAAGAGGAACCCGACTTCTTCGCTGCAGCACCCAGCGGTGGCGCAGGTGTCATCGAAGATCTGCAAGACACCGCCCACGAAGAGGCGACCGTCGATGTCCATGACCTGGTTGACGCGACCGACGACGTGCCGTCGGCCGAGGACCGGGTCATGGCAACGTTTGAAAACAGCACGCTGCTCGAAGATCCCCAGAACAACCTCCCCAATCAGTAAGGCTTGACCCATGACCGACACCGGTGGGCAAATGCCCGACATGAGTTCACTGCTCGCCCAGGCCCAACAGATGGCCGAACAGCTCACAGCCCAACAGGCTGCAGCCCAAGAAGTCGAGGTCGAAGGCCAGGCTGGCGGCGGCGCGGTCAAGATCCGGATGACGGGTGGCGGCGAATTCCTGTCGGTTCGTATCGCCCCTTCGGCCGTCGACCCCGAAGATGTTGAGATGCTCGAGGACCTTGTTCTCGCGGCACTCAATGACGCGGTACTGAACGCAGGCCAGCTCGTGCAGGGCCCTGACCTTGGTGGCCTTGATCTTGGCAGCATGGGTCTTGGTGGCCTTCTCGGCGGCAGCGACTAAGGGTGTACAGCGCCCCAATACAAGACCTCATCGACGAGTTTGGTCGCCTGCCCGGCATTGGTCCCAAGTCGGCACAACGCATTACCTTCCATCTGCTGCGGGTGCCCGCAACCGAGGCCCATCGGCTCGCGAAAGCCATCGTCGAGGCCAAAGAGCGGGTCAAATTTTGCCATACCTGTTACAACCTCAGCGAACTTGAGCGTTGCGAGATCTGTTCCGACGATCAACGTGATGGCACGGTGGTGTGTGTTGTCGAAGACGCCCGCGATGTGATCGCCGTCGAACGAACCAACGAGTTCAGCGGCAAGTACCACGTGCTGCAAGGCACGATCAATCCAATCGAAGGTATTGGTCCGGAACAACTGCGGATTACCGAACTCATGCGTCGTATCACCGACGAGGGCGTGACCGAAGTAATCGTGTGTACGAACCCGAATATCGAAGGCGAAGCAACCGCCATGTACCTGGCTCGCCTCCTCGGCCCTACGCCGGGCCTCACCATCACCCGGCTTGCATCGGGCCTACCCGTTGGGTCCGACCTCGAATACGCCGACGAGATCACACTCGGGCGAGCACTCACTGGCCGTCGCCTCATCACCGACTCCTGACGGCTCCTGCAGCATGTACCAGCAGGCTCAGGCGATAGGTGGAGGACTAGTCAGAGTGTGGCGAAGCGGACGACGGCAACGAGCACCATGGCTACGAACGCCAGCACGGTTCGTCGCTCAAAACGAGCGACCGTGCATCCAATGACGGCGAGCAATAACGCGAATGGCAAGACTGGCACGATGGCATAGGTGACGAAGCCGAAGCCGACCAGCAGGGGCGCCCGCAGCTTGGCGAGCCGGCTGGTGTCGGGGGCGGCATAACTGACTGCGATGAGTGCTTCGAGAGCGATCGTGCCCAACGCGACCAACGTCAACGCGATCGACGAATACGATGAGAGCGAAATGTCGAAGGTTTCGCCGTCGGAGGCAACGACCGCGGTGACCTGAGGTCGAGCGTCAGCCAAGGACTCCGATGAGATGCCAGCCAGATTGAGCAAGGGTGCCATTCGATCGTCGAGGAGCCCGGAAGTCCACAACGCGGCACCGCTGATGAACGAACCAGAGGTGAGCTTCCAGATCGTGGCCGTCGCAAAGACGATGGCCAACAGATAGCGGCCTTGCCGTCCGGCCTCGTCCATGAAGTTGTCGCGATCCAAGAGGCCGACGGCGATCGCCACGAGCCAGGCAAGGTACAGATAGACGTGGTCTTCCATCGCGCTGGGTTGGATCATGACGGCCGCGACCCAGGCGGCGGCCATCACAAACCAGATCAGGCTGTTACGAGCGGCCGACGGTGCAAGAAGGGTCGCCAAATAGAACGCCAACATGAGTGGCACTAGTGGTGACCAGTGAGCGCCCATAAAGATGCCAGTACCTGCCGTGATCATCAGCACACACCCGATCGGGGTGCGCACCTGATTCATGGCGGCCGTGACGCTCCACGGGGGTGAGACCGGAGAGGAGGGCGCAGCAGTCACGGGGCCACCGCATGAGCCAGTACCTCGGAGCCGAGTTCATGGCCATCGGCAGTGAGGCGTCTGACGGTTACCGAGAAACCATCAATATTCGTGCCGTCAGCAGTGGCACGAATGCGGCCATCTTGCTCGACCCACTCGAACTCACCTAGATCTCGGGCTAGTTGAGCGGCACTATCCTCGGTGGGCGATCGGAGGAGCCCGTCGACCTGGTCAGTCGTTGAGATGGGGAGTCGTACGTCGACAACATCGTCGTTGTAGGTGGCGGTCACGACCACCGAGCGAGACCCCGCAAAATCGACCGAGGAGAACATGGCGAAGCCGCTGCCAGCCTGGCGGTCAGCATTGACGGTCGTCATCAAGGTGGCCTGGGCAGCGATGGCGACCAACAGCACGAGTATGGGCACCGCGCGTAACAATGCGAGATGCGAACGTAGGCGAGGCGCCGCTGCCCGGTCGGCGGTCGAGTTTGCTGCCGGTTCAGCACTCATTGATGGCACCCGTTCTTCGTCGGCGTGTGAGCACTGAACTTGAGGGTGGGAGCCCGTTCCTTGTGCTCACTTGGCGGTTGCGCCTCACCGGAAAACGCCACCAGGGTGCCGTCGACTCTCGGGCACGGGCAGAGTTAGAGAGTTGACGACACCCTGGCAGCGGGTAAGAAGAGAGAACTCCCCTCACCTGCTTCTAGCAACACTGTCACGGGCTGCACCAAGAATGTCAAGCTAAACATGATCGTGACATACCCAAAATTCGGGATCAATTGTCGCAAGTTCGCATCGCGTGTCAGACGCGAAGTATCAAGGCATCGCCTTGGCCGCCACCGCCGCACAAGGCGGCCGCACCAAGGCCACCGCCACGGCGACGTAGTTCGTGGGCCAGCGTGAGAACGAGTCGATTTCCTGATGCGCCGATCGGATGCCCGAGGGCAACAGCGCCACCATTTACGTTGACGTCGTCGAACGAGATACCAAGCTCGTCGATCGATGCGGCTGCCACTGCCGCGAACGCTTCGTTGATTTCGTAGAGCGACAGATCTGACTGGCTGACGTCGTCGGCCCGGGACAGCGCTGCGGCAATCGCTTGTGATGGCTGGGTGAGCAGTGAGCAATCTGGTCCAGCAACTTGGCCGTAGGACACAAGTTCGGCGAACGTGTCGACGCCTAGCTCCTGGGCCTTCGCTGCCGACATGATCACGGTCGCCGAAGCGCCATCGCTGATCTGCGATGCGTTGCCCGCAGTGATGTTGCCTGACGCAGTGAATGCAGGACGGAGGCTGCCGAGTGATTCCATGGTGGTTGCGGGGCGGATGCCTTCGTCGTCGGCAACCACGATCGGGTCGCCGCGGCGTTGTGGTACCGAAACGGCAGCGATTTCTTCGGCAAGTGTGCCGTTCTTCTGTGCGGCTGCCGCCCGGGCATGTGATGCCTGGGCGATTTCGTCCTGCATAACCCGGTCGAAGCTGGTGCTGGCCACGTAACGGTCAGTTGCGGTGCCCATCAACTCATGTTCGAGTGAGCAGAAGAGGCCGTCGTGGTTGAGTGAGTCGACGGCGCTCTGATCGCCGAGCTTCCAGCCACCTCGGGTACCGGTGAGCAGGTGGGGTGCATTTGTCATGGATTCCATGCCGCCAGCAACGACGATGTCGGCATCGCCGGCCATGATCATGCGCCATGCCAAGTAGATCGCGTTCATGCCGCTGAGGCACACCTTGTTGATGGTGGTCGACGGGACCGATAACGGGATGCCTGCATGGTTTGCGGCTTGGCGGGCGGTGATTTGTCCTGCACCAGCTTGCAGCACCTGGCCCATGATGACGTAGTCAACATCGCTGGCGGCGACGTTTGAACGCTCAAGTGCGGCGGCTATCGCATGGCCACCGAGTTCGGCTCCACTGAGGCTGGCGAAGCCGCCTGAGAGCCTACCGATGGGGGTGCGTGCACCGCCGGCGATCACTGTCTTGGTCATGATTGGTCTCCTTCGTCGTTGATGTTTTCCATAACGTCGTCTAAGACGCCATCAAGCAGATCATTTGCGTTATCCGAGAACATTGGTTGGTCGTCGAGGTCCAATGCAAAAAGTGACATGGTTCCATCGGAAGGCAGGACGGTCCGTGAGGCCGAAGTAGGTGCTGCCTGACCGGCAGGATCGGTGTACACCTTCGGGATACTGGCTGAAGGCGCAGCGCTGGCGATCGATGCCGCCGTCGCAGCCTCGGCAAGACGTCGGGCAGCTAGATCACTTGCCGTGCTGAGTTGTTCGGCGGCCTCGGCTTGGCGGGAGGTCAATCGCTGCGCTGCTTCGAGTTGCGCCACTTGCTGTCGTCCCGCTGCGACGAGGTGGTTGCTGGCCTCGCGTTGTTCCGTAGCCAACTTTTGGGCAGTTGCAAGTTGCACCGTGGCCTGCTCGTTCGCCAACGCGAGATAGTCGGCTGCTTCGCGTTGTTCTGAGGTGAGTTTCTGAACGACCTGGAGTTGTGTGGTTTGTTGTTGGCCGGTGGTGGCGAGGTGTTCGGCTGCTTCGCGTTGTTCGGTGGTGAGTTTCTGAACGATCTCAAGGTGTGACGTCATCGAACGTTGATCACTCGTAAGCCGCTCAAGGAGTGCTCGTTGTTCTGCGGCGCTGCTGCTGGCGTCGGTTCGTTGGCTGGCCGCCGCTGCGAGAGCCGCTGCGTGTTCGGCAGACATCTGCTGGGCTGCAGCTAGCTGCGAGGACGCTTCCGATAGTTGCGATGTGGCCTCGACCTGGGCTTCCTTCATGAGTGATGTCGCCGCAGTGAGCTCTGCGAGCATGTCATGCAACTGATCTTGGAGCGCTGCGAGACGTGGTTCGCGATCCTGGAGTGCGGTGGTGAATTCAGCAAGTTCGACCCGACCCTCGGGTAGTGCCGACTGCAGGCTGCGGAGTTGGGCCGCGATCCGATCAAGGAAGGAACGAACCTCGCCTTGGTGATAGCCATCAACGCTGGGGGTGAACGCTCGATGGGCGATCTCGTCAGGAGTCAGGCCCATACAGAATCAACTCTTTCAATGGACGTCATAAGGTTGATCCTGCGATGCTAGCGACCGCATCGTCCTACCGAAGGAACCACCATGCAGGTCCACCTGATCGATGGCACATACGAATTGTTCCGTTACCACTTTGCGCCGGGTGGCGGACACATCACTGCGTCCGGCCAGGAGGTTGGAGCGACACGTGGTGTCTTGCGCTCGATGCTGTCCATGGTGCGCAACGAGGGGGTGACCCATATCGCGGTTGCGACCGACAGTGTGATCGAGTCGTGGCGTAATGACCTCTACGAGGGATACAAGAACGGCGAAGGTGTTCCCGAGGAACTCATGTCGCAGTTCCCGCTCATCGAAGAAGGCCTGGCACTCGCTGGTTTCAAGGTCTGGCCAATGATCGAATACGAAGCCGACGACGGCATGGCCGCAGGTGCAGCCATGGCGGCTGCCGACGAACGAGTCGAGCGAGTATTTATCTGCACCCCCGACAAGGACCTTGCGCAGTGTGTGACGAGCGATGGCCGGGTCGTGCAGTTCGACCGGCGCCAGCAGATACTTCGCGACGAAGCCGGCGTGATCGAAAAGTGGGGCGTGAAGCCCGAATCGATCCCCGACTACCTAGCGCTCGTTGGCGATACCGCCGATGGATTTCCCGGGCTCCAGGGTTGGGGCGCCAAGTCAACGGCCACCCTGCTGGCTCGATACGTTCATCTCGAGAACATCCCTGCTGATCCTGCCGACTGGGATGTAAAGGTGCGCAGTGCGGCCAAACTCTGCGCCACCTTGGTCGAGCATGTCGAAGATGCCTTCCTCTTCCGCCGCATCGCCACCGTCGCTACCGAAGGCCCCGAGGTCGGTGATGTGGACAGCCTGCTCTACGAAGGACCAAAACCCGGCTGGGAAGAGTTCTGCGAACGCATCGACGGCCAGTCCCTCCTCCGCTAGCCAATTGTTACTTCCCCAGGGGGACATAACAATTCGTTCGCAGACACAAGCGCAACTAGGTTGCGTAGATGAGTGAGATTGAGGCGTTCACGATCGCGGCGACTGATGAACAGCTAGCTGATCTAAGGCAGCGGCTGAGCAACACCAGGTGGCCCGAGGCAGAGTTGGTCGAGGATTGGACGCAGGGCATCCCGCTGTCGTACGTGCAAGAAGTCTGCGAGTACTGGGCTAAGGACTATGACTGGCGGGTGCGCGAAGCGTTGCTGAATCGGTTCGACCATTTCCGCACCCAGGTCGACGGCCTAGGTATTCACTTCATCCACCAGCGCAGCCCCCATCCCGAGGCCCGGCCGCTGTTGATCACCCACGGCTGGCCAGGGTCGATAGTTGAGTTCCACAAGGTCATCGAACCACTTGTCGACCCGGTGGCCTACGGCGGCGATGCGGCCGACGCCTTTCACGTGGTGGCGCCATCACTGCCTGGTTTTGGTTTCAGCGACAAACCGACCGAGACGGGATGGGGGGTCGAGAAGATTGCTACGGCATGGGGCCATCTCATGGCAAAGCTTGGCTACGACACCTATCTCGCGCAGGGCGGCGACTGGGGCTCGGCGGTCACGGGTGCAATCGGCGCTCTTGATCCAGATCACTGCCTCGGCATCCACCTGAACATGCCATGGGTTGGTCCCGACATGGCCAATAAGGACAACTGGACCGACGAAGAAAAGGACGGCATGGCCGCCCTGAAGTTCTATAACGACTGGGACAGCGGCTATTCCAAACAACAGGCCACCCGCCCCCAGACCGTGGCCTACGGCTTGGCTGATTCACCGAGTGGCCAGGCCGCATGGATCCTCGAGAAGTTCTACGCCTGGACCGACAACAACGGCAGTCCCGAAGACATCTTGAGCCGCGACGAACTGCTCGACAATGTGATGATCTATTGGCTTACCCAGACGGCAGCCTCGTCGGCTCGCCTGTACTGGGAGAGCTTCGGCAAGACTCGCCCCGGCGATGTGCACATCCCCATGGGTGGGTCCATCTTCCCCAAAGAAATCATGCGGCCATCACAGCGGTGGGCCGAGAAACGGTTCAAGAACATCGTCCACTGGAACCGTCTCGACAAAGGTGGCCACTTCGCAGCCTTCGAACAGCCCGAGCTCTACCTGAACGAGATCCGCACCTGGGCCCGCCTCGTGCCTCGCCCCTAGGGTCGAGCAGCCTGCTCTGAGTCGAAGCTTGCGCGGTGTCGGCTGGCTCGTCGTGTCACGGAGGGTCTGACCCCGCGTGACGGAGGGTCTGACCCCGCGTGACGCGGGTGGCGGGCCGTTGGGTTACGCGCCTTCGTTGGGCTGCCCGGTTACGAACTGAGGGAGGTCGCTGGAACGGTGTGTGCGAAGCGCTCGCAGAGCATCGTCGATTGTTGACGCACCCTGGATGATCGGACGGTTCTTCCGGGTGAGAACTCCACCCGAAGTGGCCTTGTCGAGCAAGGCGTGAGCGCCGTCCCAAAAACCATCTTCATCG
>Ga0209309_10001986_pt1 | contig 19335 bp, 16 predicted proteins | sample COGITO_mtgs_1204_2_FD_184807 | JGI IMG/M metagenome (GOLD analysis project Ga0209309, IMG submission 184807) | Pelagic marine microbial communities from North Sea - COGITO_mtgs_120412 (SPAdes) (version 2) | ecosystem: Environmental > Aquatic > Marine > Epipelagic ... | reverse complement strand
AAAGCAGAAACACCCTTATTGGAATTAAAAATGGGAACGATTTATTGCTTTTAAAAGGTGATACCCTTTCTGAAACAATAAAGAATACTTACCCGATTAAAGGGTATCGGACTGCCAATCAAATTGAAGATTTTTCAGAAAAAATATTTCCGAAAGTCTTTTCCTATAACAAACAAAACATATTGGTTTTGGATAGTTTAGCAGTGTATCCAAAAAGCGCTAAAATTGATATTGTGCTGCTTACACAAAGTCCGAAAGTAAACTTAGAACGTTTAATTGACAGCCTCCAACCCACACAAATTATTGCCGACGGAAACAATTATAAAACGTATGTAACACGCTGGCGCGCTACCTGCAAACAGAAAAAGCTCCCCTTTTACCATACCGGTACTAAGGGAGCCTTCATTCTAGAGTAGTGAAACACTTAACTAAAAACCCTACTCTTAAAAAGTGCCTTCAAAGTCTTTTTGATATTCTTGCCAAGCTTCGGCAGTTGTTAACTTTTTATAATCGTCGTTTGCTATCATTTTAAGGAATATCTCTAATTGTTCAGGTGTTTTATACCCTGGAATTCCTTGTATTAATTTACCATCATCTTCAAAAAAGACCAAACTTGGATAGCCTGTTACTTTCAATGCATGGGCAAACAGGTGTTGCGAATTACGCCCTTTTCTTCCTTCTTGGTAATTAGGGTTGGTATACGTGAAATCCTGATAGGTAACTTCTTCGGTACCTTCGGCATTGAACTTTACCGCATAATAATTTTTATTTATGTAATCAATTACATTTTTATTGGTGAACGTATTCTTATCCATCATTTTACAAGGGCCACACCAATGCGTATAAACATCTACAATGATTTTTTTAGGGGCTGTTTCCTGTGCAGCCAAAGCCTCGTTCATCGACATCCAATTTATTTTTTGGGCTGTCACTGATGTTGTAATCACGAGTATAAAAAGAAGTAGTAATTTGTTTTTCATATTGAATTCGTTATCTATTTGTATATCAACAAAAAACGTTCCACACAATGGGAACGTTTTTATTTCAAATTTGTTGTATGACTATCGAATACCGTGCATTAATTTTTTCAAAAGTGGGTTTAATAGTATGACCAATACACCGGCTCCGGCAGGAATAGCAAAAAACAACATAAAGAACGTTGAAAGTGAATATTCTGCAGTAATAGAGTCAATCATTCCTCCACTACTTCCTGCTAATTTATTCCCGATAGCTATGGCTAAATACCAAACACCAAACATCATAGCAATCATTCGTCCAGGCACTAGTTTACTTACATAAGAGAGTCCAACCGGAGACAAGCATAATTCTCCCATGGTATGAAAGAAATACGCAAGTACCAACCAGATCATACTAACCGCAGCGACTTTTGCTCCTTGTGGAATTTCTGAAGAACCATACGCAAGCGCTAAGAACCCTACTCCTAAAAGAATTAAGCCTAGTCCATATTTAACAGCAGCACTGGGGTTGTATTTACTTTCCCAAAGCTTGGAAAAAAGTGGCGCAAAAATAATGATGAACAATGAGTTTAAAACACTAAACCAAGAAGCAGGAACTTCAGGTGCCTCAGCATTATATTGTTGATATAGCATTGTAATTACCAACGCCCAAATTATAGCGAAACTTGCTCCCAGAAAAATGTTCCCAAGGGGGTATTTAGCAAAAGTTTGCTTGAATAATTTCCAAAGCACCCATGTAATAACACCCAGCGGAATTATAGTGATTAAAGTATTTGCTATTCGAAAGATATTAGCAGAACTTCCTTCCAAAACCCTATCGGTATAATCATTCGCAAAAATGGTCATAGAGCCTCCGGCCTGCTCAAAAGCTGCCCAAAAGAAAATAGTGAAAAATGCAAAAATGGAAACCGCAATCATTTTATCGCGAACTACGGGCGTGTATCGAACAATTCTAGAAACGGTTAACACAATAAATAAAGCCAACGCAAACAGTATCATGAAATTTGAACCAGATAATGGTCCCACCGTAAAGTTAAATAGGTCCGTTCCTCCAATTTTCGAAACTGGATCATTGATAATCCATACCAAACCAATTACTGCACTAACAACGATTAATACTTTATCAATGGTAAGAAAAGGGTTTAATTTTTTGGTAGCAGATTCTACAAAAGGTGTATCGGTTTCTTTATTCGGTTTTAGGCCTATATTCCCGAATATTCCTTGTGTAAAGTAAAATTGCAACATTCCAAAAAACATAAAAACTCCAGCTAAACCGAAGCCCCAGCCCCAGCCCCACTGCTCACCCAGGTATCCACATAGTAAAATACCTAAAAAAGCTCCGGCATTTACACCCATATAATAAATGGTAAACGCTCCGTCTTTTTTATGAGAATGATTCTCATACATTTGAGAGATAATAGAGGTCATCGTTGGCTTAAAAAAGCCATTCCCCAATACCAAGAAAAACAACCCTATGTAGAGAAACAAATGTGTTTCAACCGCCATGCAGGCGTGACCTAAGGTCATAATTAATGCACCCACGACCACGGCTTTTCGGTAGCCTATAATTTTATCGGCAATATAACCTCCTAAAATTGGGGTTAAATACACGAGAGAAGTATACGTCCCATAAAGTGCTAAGGCCTGTTCGCGAGGCCAAGCCCATCCTTCATCAAATAAAGAAGACGTTAAAAACAACACCAACAATGCGCGCATTCCGTAATAGGAAAAGCGCTCCCACATTTCAGTAAAAAACAGTACAAACAACCCGGCTGGGTGACCCATTACAGGATTTTTAAAAAACTGTTCAGTTGAAGTTTCTGCCATGATATTTGGTTATAAAAGTTAGTTGATTTTCTCGTCAGCCAATTCGTACTTTTCCTGTTCCATCATATCCCGCTCGTTGTCCTCGGCACCGTGCGTTAATTTTTCCAGTTTCTTTCTGAAAACCATCACCAAGAAACCAAAGGCTACACAGAAAATAGCAATACCCGTAAATACAGTATATTCTCCTAAACCGGATGCAGATTCACCTAATAATCCGGCCACTTTATTTCCAAGTCCAGTCATCGCAAAATAAACTCCCATCATTAAGGAAGCATATTTAAGCGGTGCCAATTTGGTAATATAAGAAAGTGCCACAGGCGAAAGACATAGCTCTCCAATGGTATGGAATAAATACGCCGCAACCAACCAATACATGGCTGAAGAACCATCATTATTGTACTGAGCAGTAGCTCCAGTCATAAAGAAGAAACCAGCCCCCATAATTATAAGACCAATACACATCTTAAAAAGAGACGTTGAAACTTTTCCTTTTAACTTTCGTTTTGCCCAATAACCGGCCACTATAGTACCAAAAATAATAATAAACATAGCATTAAGTGACTGAAACCAAGAAGCTGGTACTTCCCAGCCCATTAGCATTCTGTTTGTTTTTTCAGAAGCGTAAATATTCATTAATCCACCAGCCTGCTCAAAAGCACCCCAGAAAACAATTACCATTAAAAAGGATATAAATAAGACAACAACTCGATCTTTTTCCTTTTTATTTAATGGACGTTTCATCGCTGCTTTTTCTTCTTCATTTTCTGATGTATTGGTGTTATTACCTACATATTTTAAGTGTTTTTGTCCTAACATATATTGTAACAAACCTAACGCCATACCAATACCTGCTAATCCAAATCCATAATGCCAACCGTACACTTCACCTACATAGCCAACTATTAAACTGGAAAGAAAAGCTCCTACATTAATACCTATATAAAAAATGGTAAACCCTTTATCTCTCCTAATATCTCCTTTTTTATACAAACCACCTACCATTGTTGAAATGTTAGGTTTCAGCATTCCTACTCCAGCGATAATAAGACCTAGACCTGTATAAAAAGCCCACATCTCTTCAACAGCCAAAATACTGTGACCAGCTACCAATAGAATTCCACCATACAAAACAGACTTTTTCTGTCCTAGAAACTTATCGGCTATCCAACCTCCAGGAATGGAAGCAACATACACTAACATGGTGTACCAACCATAAAGCTGTAAGGCCTCATTATTAGTCCAGCCCAATCCAGCATTATCACTAACAGTTTCAGCTACTAGATATAACACCAAGATTGCCCGCATTCCGTAGTAGGAAAAACGCTCCCACATTTCGGTAAAGAATAGGATATATAAGCCTACGGGGTGGCCAAATAATTCTTTCTGTTTTTTATACTGCATTGTATCTGCCATAATCTTGAAGGATTAATTTAGTTGTTTTATTATAAATTTTCTTTAATGAAATTGGTCATTTTAGTATATAAGTGCAAACGGGTATTTCCGCCATAAATACCGTGGTTTTTATCAGGATAGATAGCCCAGTCAAATTGTTTGTTGGCTTGCACCAAGGCTTCAATCAACCGCATAGAGTTTTGCACATTCACATTGTCATCGGCACTTCCGTGAACCAATAAAAAATCGCCTTGTAATTCATTTACATGCGAAAGAGGCGAATTTTCATCATATCCGCTTGGGTTTTCTTGTGGTGTTGTCATATACCGTTCGGTATAAATGCTATCGTAAAAACGCCAGCTTGTCACCGGTGCCACGGCTATGGCCATTTCGAAGGTGTCAGCACCTTGAAACAAACTGTTAGAGCTCATAAAACCTCCGTAGCTCCAACCCCAAATCCCCGTTCGGGATGCGTCGATATACGGACGTTCACTTAATTTTTGAGCAGCGGCTATTTGATCTTGAACTTCATATTTACCTAATTCTTTTTGGGTCATTTTTTTGAAATCACGCCCCTTAAAGCCAGTTCCGCGACCATCTACACAGGCAATAATAATATCTTGATTATTTGCTAGCATTTCATGCCAATAATCATTGGCAGTATTCCAGCTATTAGAAACATTCTGAGAGCCTGGTCCAGAATATTGATACATAAACAAAGGATATTTCTTACTTGGATCAAAATCCTTTGGCTTGATTATGTACATATTTAAATCGTAGCCATTTACTGAAATAGTTGAGAATTCTTTTTTAGAAAGATTGTAATTAGCCACTTTGTTTTTAAGCTCCTTGTTATCTTCAATCACACGGATTAACTTTCCATCTTTAGCTTTGTGCAGCGTAAATTGATACGGAGTTTCGGTATCGTGGAAGGTGTTGATAAAGTACGTATAATCAGCACTAAAGTCTGCACTATTGGTTCCGGTTTTGTCGCTTAAGCGCACTTTATTTTTTCCGGAACGTAAGATAGAATACACATCGCGATTTATGCTTCCGTTCTCAGTGCTTTGGTAATAAATACGGCCGGTGTTCTGGTCAAAACCATAATAGTTGGTCACTTCCCAATTCCCATCAGTAATCTGATTGATGAGTTTCCCTGCTTTATTATAGTGATAAATCTGATTCCAGCCACTTTTTTCGCTCGTCCAGATAAAGCTATTGTCATTTAAGAACGTAAGATTGTCGGTAATATCAATGTATGCATCGTCTTTTTCCTCTAAAATCAATTTGCTCGTATTATCAGTAGCATCTACAAAAACCAAATCAACTATATTTTGATGACGATTTGTTACCTGTGCACTCAATACATTTTCTTCTTCCGTCCATTTTATACGTGGAATGTAATAGCTATTGTACTCTTTAAGATCGATTGTTTCAGTTTTGCCTGTGTTTACATTATAAATATGCAAGGAAACTTTTGAGTTTGGCTCACCAGCTTTTGGATATTTAAAAACCTCTTGTGTAGGGTATAATTCCTGCCCATAAACATCCATAGAAAAAGTGGGTATCTCAGTTTCGTCAAATTTTATGTACGCCAATTTATTGCCAGATTTGTTCCAATCGAAGGCACGGACAAACGCGAATTCTTCTTCGTATACCCAATCGGTGATTCCGTTGATAATGCTGTTCTTTTTTCCATCGGAAGTAATCCGAATGGTTTCATCCGTTTTCAAATTTTTGATGAACAAGTTATTATCCTTTCCATAGGCAACTTTACTACCGTCTTGGGTAAAGTTTGGCTCCTGTATTTGTTCTTCTGAAACCAAGGTCAGTTTTTTAGAATCTATATCATACACATAATAGGTTCCTAAAGCGGAGCGTCTGTAGATTTGCTTCAATCGTGTCGCCAATAGAAGCTTGCTTTCATCCTTGCTAAATTCATACGAAAGGATTTGATCTACTTCCGATAAATTGTTTGAGTTTACCAAGGTGCGGGATTTCTTTCCGCTTTTGTAATCATAGACATCGATGCTCGAACCATTTTGGCCTCGGTTTAAAACCGAATATTCTTTACCATTGTTCAAAGAATGTAGCGCATCGAGGCGTTCGGCCCTAAATTGGCCGCCCCAAATTTCGTCTAAAGTTATGTTTTTCTGTTGTGCTGTAAGTGTTGAAACTGCTATAAGAAAAAGCAGTAGTAGGGAGGTGTGAGTTGTTCTTTTCAAACTGTTAAAATTTTATTACGCCAATGTTACTAAATTTTAGTGAAAATTGAACGCTTTTTTGTGTTAAATACGGTCTATTGTTGGCAACTTTGCTCTTTTCAACAATACTATAAATAGTATATTTGTAGTTCAATTTTTAAAAACATGGTGAAGCCCGTTACTGGATTTTCAAAAAAAACAAAAGAAGAAAAAATAGATTGGTTGGCAAAAACCTATCTCAATAATAATTCTTCAGCCGTACAGACGCTACAAAGTTACTGGAATGAAGACCGTAAGCTACAAAAACTTCACGACGATTTTATTGAAAACACCGTAAGCAATTACTATTTGCCTTTTGGCGTAGCCCCTAATTTTCTTATAAACGGTGTGCTTTTTGCCCTACCTATGGTTATTGAAGAAAGCTCCGTAGTGGCAGCAGCCAGCAATGCAGCGAAATTTTGGTTAAACCGCGGCGGATTTAAAGCTGAAGTGCTTTCCACACAGAAAAACGGACAAGTTCATTTAGATTACTTCGGAAAAGAGCAAGACATCATTTCTTTTTTTGCTGCAGTAAAGCCGAAATTGATAGAAAGTGTTGCTGGTATTCAGAAAAATATGAAAAAACGCGGTGGCGGTCTTGTTGATATTCAACTCGTATCTAAAACTGAAGCCTTAAATGGGTATTATCAGTTGCACTGCACTTTTGAAACGCTTGATGCTATGGGCGCCAATTTTATAAACAGCTGTTTGGAGGAAATCGCTAAAATGTTTGAAGCCGAAGCCGACTCTTTTCAAGCTTTTAAAGACGCCAACACCTTTCCTGAAGTAGTCATGAGCATCTTGTCCAATTACGTGCCGGAATGCTTAGTTAAAGCCCAGGTGAGCTGCAATGTAGCAGACTTGGCGCAGAAAGATATTTCGGGAAAAGATTTTGCTAATAAATTTGTCCGTGCCATCCAAATAGCCCAAACCGAACCCCGCCGTGCCGTCACCCACAACAAAGGAATTATGAACGGGATTGACGCTTTGGTTTTAGCGACCGGTAACGACTTTAGAGCCGTGGAAGCAGGTATTCACGCCTATGCTTCAAAAAACGGTACATACACAAGCCTAACAGATGCTAAAATTGAAGATGAGATATTTACTTTTTCTATAAATATTCCGTTAGCGTTAGGCACCGTTGGCGGACTTACCAATTTACATCCACTTGTGAAATTTGCATTCGATTTACTACAAAAACCTAATGCAAAACAATTAATGGAGTTTGTAGCGGTGGCTGGTTTGGCACAAAATTTTGCCGCTATCCGTTCGTTGGTTACTACCGGCATTCAAAAAGGGCATATGAAAATGCATTTGATGAATATTTTAAATCAATTAGATACTTCGGAAACTGAACAGAAAAAAGCCATTAATCATTTTAATGACAATACGGTTTCGCACGGTGCAGTTATTGAATATGTAGAACAACTACGATCTTAAAAAATCGGTACTTATTCTTAAATTTTATATCTTTACTATTATGGATATGCAAACAAAAGAACTAGATCTTATTGATTGGCTCGTCAATTTAGAGGACGAACGTATCCTCGATAAGCTTTCTTCTTTTAAAAATGAAGAAACTTCAGATTGGTATGATGACTTACCAGAAGAAGCTAAAGCCTCGATACAACGAGGGCTGGAAGATGTGCGACAAGGAAAATTAATTCCGCATGAAAAAGTAATGGAGGATATAAGAAAGAAGTACAATATTAAAAAATGAATTTATTTTGGACTCCAAACACCTACATATCTTATGATAGTATAGTAAATTACTTGAGTGAAAAAATTACACAAAAACAAGTTGACTCATTTTATTTTACGTCTGAAGAGGTATTAGATTTAGTTCTAAAAAATTCATATTTATTTAAAACTACTGGTGATGAAGAGAATATCCACACAGCCATCATTCATAAATGTACAACCTTATATTTTGAAATAGATAAAAACAACAACAGGATAGCTTTGCTTTCCTTTTTTGACACCCGTCAAAATCCAAACAAAAGAAACCTCCTTAAATAGCCTTGAACAACACTTTTTACAGCAACGGAAAATTACTACTCACTGGCGAATATGTGGTGCTGGATGGAGCAACCGCCTTGGCCATACCCACAAAATACGGACAGCGCTTAACAATCGAATCTTCCTCGATGGGCGAATTGCTATGGAATAGTTTTGATGTTAACAATCAATGCTGGTTCAGCGCTTCTTTTGCTTTAGATACTTTTGAAGTATTAGGCAGCGACAATCCCAAAATAGCAAATACACTACAAAAAATAGTAAGAGAAGCAAAACGTCTTAATCCAAAATTTCTTACAAATACCGGAGGAGCACACGCTATTACCCAACTGACATTTCCCCGCGATTGGGGCTTAGGATCGTCTTCTACGCTTATTAACAATATTGCACAATGGGCGCAAGTGGATGCTTTTAAACTACTGCAAAATAGCTTTGGCGGCAGTGGCTATGATATTGCGGCAGCGCAACAAAGAGAGCTTTTCTTCTATCAATTGAAGGAAGGACAGCCTACCGTTCAAAAAGCGCACCTTTCTTGGGATTTTAAAGACTCCCTTTTTTTTGTTCACCTCAATAAAAAGCAGGATAGCAAAGAAGGAATCGCTCACTACAAAAGCACCCCTGTTTCTACTAAAGACATTCAGAACATTTCAGATTTAAGCAAAAAGCTACTGCTGTGTTATTCTCTTAACGATTTCGAAAATTTGATGCAGAGCCACGAAAGAAGTATTTCTGAAATAATCAAGCTGCCAACTGTTAAAGAGAAATTATTTGCTGATTTTTCAGGAACAGTGAAAAGTTTAGGCGCTTGGGGTGGCGATTTTGTCTTAGCAACAGGTGGTGAAACGGCTAAGGAATATTTCCGAAGAAAAGGATACACGACCCTTATTTCTTTTGACGATATGATCCTATAAAAAAAACCTCCTCGAGAACGAGAAGGTTTATAATTTTATAACGCTATCTACTAACTACATTAATAGAAGTTTGCTCTGTTATCTTCAATTTCTGCCTTACTCTTTAAAGCTTGATATAACTTGTTACTAACGGCGTTTACCCCTGAATTTAATTGATTGATATAACTTGCATAATTATCAAGTTCTGGAGCCTTATTAACTGCCAATACTTTTACTTTAAAAACACCTGTTTTACCATCAATTAGTCCCGTTGTTTCTCCAGCTTTTTCACCAAATGCAGCACCCACCACTTTTGGTTCGCTACCTGCACCCGGAATTACTGGACTTGCCATTGTTACCGCAGTTGCAGTTTGTACCGACACATTTTGACTAGAAGCAACTTCTTGTACCGTTGAACCAGATATAGAAGCACGTATCTTTTCAGCTTTTTTCTTATTGCGTACAATAGGCGTCACTTTTGCAGATGCTTCAGAAACACTCATTAACCCTTTTGGGCTTTTACGGGTTACTTGCGCAATTACATATCCGCCAGGAATATTAAAGCGTTTTACGTCACCCACCTTGGTTTCTTCTTCAAAACCCCAAGTAATGATGGTACGGTTGCTACCTACTCCAGGAATATTGGCATCTAACTCACCTATTTTATTAACCGGGCGTACCGTTAAGTTTTGTTCTTTCGCCACTTCAGTAAAATCACCATCTTTAGCGGCAACTTCAAAATTAGTTGCTTTTGAGAACGTATTATTGATTGTAGCTTCAGAAGGTTCAATTTTTTTGATTACCGTCGCTATTTTTACAGCGCGTTGTTTATTCTTTTGTTCTAGCACTTCAGCAACGTGATATCCAAAATTTGTTTCAACGACACCAACTGTTCCTTCATTATTATCAAAGATAAAATCGTTGAATGCAGGCACCATTCTACCTGGCCCAACAAATCCTAGATCACCACCTTCTTCTTTGTTTGAAAGATCTTCTGAAAATTCTGAAGCCAACGTTTCAAACTTACTTTTATCTTTATTGATGACTGATGAAAGACTATCCGCTAATTTCTTAGCTGCTTCCTTCGTTCTTGTAACATCCTGCGGTGCAGTTTGCAATCCTTGGTAGCGAATTAAAATGTGTCTTGAGCTTACAGAATCTGGCAACTGCGCTACAGCAATCACTTTACTTAAGTTTAAAGTATTTTCTACTTCATAAGGACCGTAAATATCGCCTGTATTCATAGCAGGAATCGTATCTGCTAAAGGTGCCGGTAAATCTTTTTTGAAATACCAACGGTCTGTATATCCTTGATCTGAATTTTCATTTACAAACCTTTCGTTATCATTAGTATTTCTGAAACCAACAACAGTATCCTTATACTCAGCTCTATCGTTTAATAAAGCTGCTACACTTGCAGTTGCTTCTTCAATATCTTCTTCTGAAGGTTTTTCGGAAATAGACACATATTGAATATCAATTTGCTTGTCTACTTCATATTCGCTCTTGTGTTCTTTTATATAGTTTTTTATTTCTTCATCTGAAACTGAAACATCTGTATCAGGTATTTTGGTAAACGGCACCTGAACGTATTGAATGTTTATTTTATCGTTTTCAAAATGATATTGCTGCTCGCCTTCAGCTACTGTAGAAACCAAACCTCCTTTTACAAGGTTCATGTACATGTTTTGAAGCGCTGCTTCTTTAATATTTTTAATATAATCTTGCCATTGGCCATATAATTGCGGATTGCCTTTTATACTGGCTACATACTGCTGCACCAAACCTTCATCATACGCTCCCAATTCGTTTTGAAACGTTGGGTTTGTAGCTAATGAAGTACGCATCGCATTGTTTAACTGTTCTTTTTCTACCGTCAGTCCTAATTCTTCATACTGCTCAGAAAGAAGTGTGCTTCTCAATTCGCGTTCCCAAACCATATTCATGGCTTGTGCTGTAGTTGCGTTAGGCCCCAAGTTACGCTGCGTAGCTTCTACTTGCTGCATAAAATCTTGACGAGAAATCTCGTTGCCGTTTACAATCGCTACGGTATCTTGATCTTTATTGATACCTGTGCCATTTCCGAGAATACCACTTAAAATAAAAGCAAAAAGTGCTAATGCTATAATTATAATAAGGAAAATTCCTCTTTTTCTAATACTGTTTAATATTGCCATCTGTCAATCAAATTTATAGGGGGCGAAAATACCATTTTCAAAGCATTAATAAAAAAGTTTGTTAAAAAAAATTGAAGTTCGTGTGTTAATCTTTCAAAATATTGAAGATAAACAGATAAAGTGTTAGAAGTAACCGTTAACTACCTATTAAAACTAATCTTCAGATCTTAAAAACAGTTCTACCATTTCAATTTTAGTGTTTGAAACTTCAAGAATCTTAAATAAGAAGCCTTCCGTTTCAACAATTTCACCTTGGTTGGGAATCCCTTCAGTGAAATAAACAATTAAACCGCCTAACGTTTCGTAATTTTCGTTTTCAGGTAGGTTAAATTTATAGGTTTCGTTTAAGTAATCTACTTCATGGCGGGCTGAAAACTTATAATGATCATCTGCACAAACCTCTTCAGTTAACTCGGTACTGTCGTGTTCATCTTCAATTTCACCAAATAGCTCCTCAATAATATCTTCAACCGTCATAATGCCCGATGTACCGCCATATTCATCTATTACTACGGCAATACTTTGGTGCTTTCGAGCTAGTATATTTAAAACATCTTTTGCTAGCATGGTTTCCGGTACAAATACAACCGGCATTAATACTTTTTTAATCGTTATTGGTTTTTTGAACAACTCAAATGAATGTACATACCCTAGAACATCATCTATATGTTCTTTGTAAATAATAATTTTAGAAAGACCGGTTTCCGTAAATAATTTACTTAATTCCTTGGGCGTGGTTTTAATGTCTACGGCCACTACTTCGGTACGCGGCACCATTACTTCGCGTGATTTAACTTCAGAAAAATCCAATGCATTCTGAAATATCTGTATCTCACTATCCACCTCGTCGTGGGTTTCTACAGTTTCCATTTGTTCGCTAATGTAATTCCCCAATTCCAATTTACTAAAGGTAAGCTGGATGGTATCGCCTTTGGTTTTAAAAAACACTCTTAAAACTAGGTCTGATATCCAAATAACAAATTCAGAAATTATAGAAAATAGCATATAGAAAAAGTAGGCCGGAACCGCAAACACTTTAATGAGCTTGTTTGCATAAATTTGAAAGAATACTTTGGGCAAAAACTCTGCTGTAAGTAAAATTACTAATGTTGAAATTATGGTTTGTACCAAAAGCCCGCTCATGCCGGCAAGCGGTATAAACTCCATTAGCAAATCGCCCATAAAAAGACCATACACCACTAATGCTATATTGTTGCCAACGAGCATCGTTGTAATAAACTTGGAAGGTCGGTGAGTTATTTTCTGAAGAATTTTTGCCAGTAAATCATTTTGTTTCTTCTCAATTTCAATATGGACTTTATTGGAAGAAACGTATGCAATCTCCATCCCGGAAAAGAAAGCCGATAGGATAAGCATGCTAATAATTACAAGGATACTGACTTCCATTATTGGTTTTTGTTACGTTCTTCCATTTTTTTACGAAAATTTCGCTTAAAGAAGAACATAAAGATAGCAACTACTGCAAAAAAAGCAAATAAATAGGCTCGAGTTCGGTTTTCTGCCCAATTGCTCCACACCAAATAGATTGAAAAAATAGCCATTAGTATGTAAACGTATTCAAAAAGTTTAAATATTTTCTTGTGCATTACTTTCTTCTTTTTTTGTGTCTATTAATTGAACTCCTGCATTTTTTCGGGATAAAAAGGTAGTAAAGTCTTGGCTGGAATCAAACCAAGCGCCATCATTATAAGAGCCATCTTTAAACTCGATTTGATACGGTTTATTTGTAAAAACCCATTCGTTTTTTTGATCCCAATACAATTGATCTGCCCGCAACACTAAACTATCGTGCGTAATCAACACTACATTATCACGTAAATCAACAATCCCCGTATTATCATACCGGATAGCATAATTTGATGTTACGGTACTTTTCTCTTGTTGTTCATTCCAAAAACGAACCTCTACACCTTCAGGGAATTCTTGATATGGAAATTGAAAATTAGAATAATCATGAAGCACAGGAGCAATTAAGTTGGTTATAACCCTGCCAGAATCTGTGTATTTCAAGTTTATTTCTTTTCCAATAGCCAAAGGGGCGTTATCTTTTAAAGATAGCTGTTTTACATTTTTATAATTTCCTTCACATGAAAAAAACGTGATAGCAAAAACTATTGCCACCACGCTTTTAATACTATGATTGAAAGTGATCATCCTTATAAGTTAGGTACTCTTACGCTACCGCCTACCCAGCAATTAAACGTAACTGTCTTTCCGCCCATACTTTGACTAAAGATATCTTGTTTACTAGGTGCGCGTTGTCTATAACTACTTGCTGCAGCATTTGCTGAAGAAGCAACCGATGCATCTACACGAGCAGCTTTATCTGCCATCTCAGCAGCTTTCCAGTTAATTGCTCTTTTTTCAAACGGTGTGGTACCACAACTGTTTGCACTTTTAGCATACATAGTTGCAATTCGCAAGTATGAAGTACCATCTGATGGTTTTATTTGAAGTAATTTTCTATAGTATGTTCTTGCTTGACCGTAACTTCCTCTTTTACGGAAGTTATCAGCAATTTTTCTATAGATTTTTACTTTTGCTGCAGGTTCAGTTTCAAGATCGGCCGCTTCATTATAATATTCCATGGCTTTACTTGTGTTACCATCTTGATCAGCTAACTGACCTAAGTAATAGGCAGATTTTGCAGAAGGCTCTAGGGTGTGTAATTGTTGCACCAATTTAAAGAAAAGTGGGGTGTCACAATCTTTAGCACTTAAACGACCAGCGGCTCTTTTCAACCAGTTTACATCTTTTTTCTTAGCCTCGAAATCTTTCTCATATAAAGGAATTAAGTTATCACAGTCTGCTAGAATACCTAACTTCCCATTAACACTTCCTTTAACCTGACCATAGGCTTTAAGATTATTTTCATAAGCACTCATGTACTTTTCCTCTTTAGAAGAAAGATCTGTACCTTCGTCTTGCTTATCCATATATCCAGTAAGCTTTTCAGCTAAAGAATTTTCTTCTTTTTCAATTTTTGCAGTTACAGCATCATAAAGGTCAAAAACTTCTTGAATGTCTTTATTCCCTGCATCGTATAAATCTACTGCTAAAGAAAAGTAAGCATATAAAGCTTTCGGACTCGTAAAGTCTGCTTCGTGTTTGGTAAAGGCCTCGTTAAAAGCATCAAACTGCTCTTGCTTGGTTCCTATTCCATTTTCATACCTAAGTTTAGCGATATCAGATAATACTTCGCCTTCTTTTGTTTTTTTAGGGAAATGCTCTAGTCTAAGATTATATGATTTAATTAAATCTTCAATCTTGGCTTTATCTCCATTATCGATAAAATCCTTGAACATTTTCTCGGCATATTGATACGTTGCCAAGTTATAGTTTGGACAATCTTTTATAAGTTTTTCGTAATAAGGCAAGGCAGCCTTGTAGTTTTTAGCTTTGGCCGGCTCAACAAATAAGGACAAATTAAGTTGACAATCGTCCATTTGAGCGAAACTCTTACCACCAACCAACAAGGTTAAAGCCGTTAAAATTAAAATCGCTTTCGTTTTCATAGTTATAGTTTAGTGTTTAATAATTAATCTATTAATCTTTTTTGAAACCATCTATCGTTTAATGATAAACTAATAAATGCGTTAAAGAAGTTTTCTTGTATAAGTCCGGCGTCTTTTGTTCCGCGCCTTCCCACCTCAAAACCGAGGTTAATATTAGAAAATGACCTTCCTACAGGTAATCCTACTCCAAAAGATATGCCAAACTCATTAATATCTTGTCCATTTACATTAATACCAGTTCCTTCAAAACGCATCCCTGCTCTATAGACAACACGTTTCCAGTAACTTCCAAATCCATTATAGTTTGGAATATAAAAACCACCTAATCTATATTTTGACGCATCCTTAAACTCAACATTATCTAAAGCAAATGTTCTATTTGTAAAGTTACTAGTTTTTTGGGTTGTGTATTCGCCACCTAAAAACCAATTTTTAGGCTTTCCAATCCCAGCACCAAGGGTTAATTGAGAAGGAAATGTAAAATCGGTATCGGAAACTGGCACATCCCGAACATCAACTTGAGTTTCATTACCATCTGAATTAAATAATATCGTTGAAATAGAACGTGTATTTTCTGAAGTAAAATCAGTTTCGGGAGTATAAGTAATAGATGTAGACAACTCTAGGTTTTCCGTAACCATCGTTTTATAAATAGCCCCTAAGTTAAAACTAAAACCTAATAAATCTGATTTGTTTATTTCTCTTGAAGCAAATTCAACATCTTCCTGTGCGCTTATGGCTTTATTTTCAATATTTCCGAAGTTATAGTTTGCATCTACCCCAAAACTTAATTTTGGTGTTATTTGATACGCTACCGTTAAAAAAGCTTTGTTTATTCCTCCTTTACCGGTGTATCTTGTTATAGACTGCCCTGTCTCGGTTTGTGCTTCGGTTTGCAATTGATACCCAACAGAAGTATACGGTATTAACCCAAAGCTGGCACCAAATTTACCCATAGGGATCCCAATTGCCACATAATCTAATGAAGTGGTAGAAGACTGCTGAGATTCACTATCTGTGTTTAGCGTGTTTTCTTTATGGCTAGCTCCTACTGTGAAGTTCACCAATCTTAGTTCGGCTACACCTGCTGGATTTTGTAGGTTAAGGTGAATACTATCTGAGAAAACACCAATACCCCCCATCATCCTATTTTCGGCAGTACCTTTAAACTTTAACGATCCTATCCCGTAAAATGAATACGGAGACGTCGTCCCTTCTTGTGCCATAGCAGCACTTGCTATAAATAGTACTAAAACCGTAACTATAATTCGTTTCAACATCAATCTTTGTTATGTTCTAAAATGTGATTTAACCCTTGTAATAAAAAATTTGAGGTCGCAAAGATGTCATTTTTTAAGCGATCTCGCAAAAAATGTGCGTCCCCTCCTGTTAAAATAACTGTTAAATTCTTAAAAGTTGTTTTATAACTGGTAATAAAACCATCTATTTCGTAGATAATTCCATTAAAAACACCACTATGCATACTACTAATTGTAGAATTCCCAACAAGCTTTTCAATGGATTCTGCCTCCAATAACGGTAGTTTTTCCGTAAACGTATGCATTGCTTTATAACGCATTTGTAAACCAGTCGAAATAGCTCCTCCACGATATACGTTCTCTTCAGAAATAAAATCGTAGGTTATACACGTTCCGGCATCAATAACCAATACATTCTTATTAGGGTACTCTACCGCTGCAGCACTTATTAAGCCTATACGATCTACTCCTAGCGTTTCAGGTGTCGCATAGTTGTTTTGAAAAGGAATTTTTGTCGCATGGTTTAAAACCAACACTTCGTATTCTTTTTTAAGCTTAACAAGGTGTGCTTCGCTTATTTTTCCCACACTGGAAATAATACAATGGGTAATTTGAGGATATTTTATTTTTATTTCTGAAAGTGTATCGAGAAAGTCGCTTTTAATATTAACCTTCTTCATTTGAAGCTCACCTGCCTTAAAAACAGCGAGCTTGATTAAAGTATTTCCGACATCAACTATTAAGTTCATTTTATTAAGTAAGTGCGTAAAAATAAACAATGAAGCGACATAAGATTGTTAAGGGGATATTAAATTGAAAAATTATTAAAATATTTTTTAGCTTTATGTTTTGCAAAATATAAATAACGTTTATATTTGCACCCGCTTTAAGCAGGTACCTTAGCTCAGTTGGTAGAGCAACGGACTGAAAATCCGTGTGTCCCTGGTTCGATTCCTGGAGGTACCACATAAACCCGAAACGTTTGTTTCGGGTTTTTTGTTTTTAAAATATTTTCTTATCGTTTAATTGCTTTTAGAATTCTATCTTGGCTAATAACAACATCTCTAAACAGCAGTTTATGCGGAAAAACATCGTGTTTATCATTTTCCCTAAACCCTAAGAGAATTTCGTACAATGTTGATGCACTTATCAATGAAAGGTTTAAATCATACTCTAATTCACACTCACTAATAAAATCATCGGTAAATTCTGGCCCGATTAAAAGGGACTTTACAACTGTATAATTGTTTCTATCAATCAATCTGTAATAGGACTGAAGTTGTCTTGAAACTTGGCTAAAATTATTATAGCCTTTATCTTTTTTGGTTTTACATTCAACCAAAATCAAATCATTATTTCCTAAATTTAGAATAATATCAACTTTATCTTTTCGTGTGTTTATAGAAGCTTTTAAGTTTTCATCAATTTCAAAACCCAACTCGCTAAATATTTGCTTGGTTATTTCTTCAAATTTTAATCCAATTTGTGATTCGTGTATCTCTATCCCGTTTTCTTTTAATAAGTTAAAATCCCTGAACGCTAAATTTGAATAATTTTCTATTAATAAATTTTCCAAATCCTTATAACAATCCAAAATGTTTAAAATTTCATCTCCTCTGTTTGAAACTTCAAAATCATTACAGAACTTTTTAATGTCATCTTTAGTGAGCAATTCTAGGATATCTCTGGGCTTAATATTGTAATCTAATAAATACTCTGAAACACAAACATTCTCTTCTTGCAGTTGAAACTCGTTCTTCAAAAGAGTATTTAGCTTTGGGTAGGACTTTTTTAAATCTATAATCAACTTTTCGAAACCTTCTTTAGAGATACCTACTTTTTCATCTTCTTCAACCTCTTCAAAATAAGTAACCAAGCTATCAATTTTTTCATCAAGAGTGTTCCCCTTTAATCGTGGGGAAATATTTAATCCTTTATCACATATTTCATTTAAATATAACTTTCTATCCGTTAAACTAACATCCTCTTTAAACATATCTTCTGAAAGCATAAACCGAAAGGGAATCCCTTCATTTATAATCGATGTAGTTTTATCCGAAAAAGATTGCTTCCAATCAATATTGTGCTTTCTACAAGCTACATTAATTAGCGGTTCTCTAATTAAACACAATACGCGTCTGTAATATTTATCGGCAACTTCTTTATTCCTTACTCTTCTTAACAGTCTCACCATTTCATCTGCGACGTATACTGAATTGTTCTTTTTTGAATAAAAAATGACACCTATACTTTTCAAATAGTCAATAATATCCATCAATTCCAGCTTTTTTACAGGAAGTATTGTATAGTTTATCAGTTTTATTTCCTCCTGTGAAAGGTTCAATTGAATTGATAACGTTCGAAGAATACTTAACTCGTCTTCTGTTATTTTTGACTCTCGGTTATTTTCTAAATCATTATGATATGCTGTTTTTAAACAATTTTTATAAATAAGATAGTCCCGCTTTCGTACTGAATCGAAAGAATCATTTTCTATGTTTTTTGAAAATTCTGAAACTTTTTTCTTAAGCTTTTTAATTTCGTTATCGTATAATCTAGAAAGCCAATCTGTTTTCATGATACAATTTCCGTCCCTTATTAAAATATCAATCACAATATCTAATTGGTTCGTAGCATCTGAAAACTCAAATTCAATTTCATCCTTAAATTCATTCCTCACTAAATTGAATATCTGATAAATAACTTCACTATCCGCTTTTTTTAATTCTGTATCACCTAAATTTAATAAGGAGTTAATTTTACTTTTGTTCTGTGGCTCATTATGGATAATATTGTCGATTATCTTAATGAATGAGTTTTTTTCAAGTGACCCTAATTTTTCAAGAATAGCTACTAATTTCATGAGATGTTCCTATTTGAAATGAATAAAAAAATATTTTGAATTGAAAATACAGGCTTTATTTAGGGGGAGAAACACGCACAAAGCCGTTAAATATTAAATAAATATAGGAAAAATTTGAAACCTCTTACCAAAAGGCGCTTTTTCTTCCCGCTCTT
>Ga0209309_10001982_pt1 | contig 19356 bp, 17 predicted proteins | sample COGITO_mtgs_1204_2_FD_184807 | JGI IMG/M metagenome (GOLD analysis project Ga0209309, IMG submission 184807) | Pelagic marine microbial communities from North Sea - COGITO_mtgs_120412 (SPAdes) (version 2) | ecosystem: Environmental > Aquatic > Marine > Epipelagic ... | reverse complement strand
CACGTCGATGGCCTCGCGAGCGACCGAAACGAACAATATGTCGTCAAACTCTCTCTTTCGTCCCTTCGAGTCGACGACGCTCACCGAGAACGGCACGCGGTGGGAACACGCTTTTAAGCGAAAAGTCACGAAATAAACTTCGGCGTCGTTTGCGTCGTCGTTGTCGTTCTCGTCGCTCTTATTGTTGTACTCTTTATGCTCATCGATATCGATATCGTCGTTTCTTATTATTTTGCCTATTCGTTTCGCCTCGATGACTTTAATAACGTTCCTCTTAATGGTTTCTTTCTTGTGGTTTCGTCGTGGGAACAAAATTCGCAGAACGGCATCATCATCATCATCATCATCATCATCCTCGGAGAGTTGAGAAGAAGAAGGAGAAGAAGAAGAGGAATCGAAGGTAATCTTCTTCGCGCCAATTTCGCTCACCACGCAGTTCCAAATCTCTCGTTTTTCTCCTCTCCTCTGTTCGTCCTCGTCTGTATCGTCTGTATCCATAAATCCATCATCGCTTCGAAATATCCAACCGTAAACTTCTTTTTCTTCGTCTTCTTCTTCGAAATACTCCGAGGGATAGAATATTCGCATCATCATTTTCGCGTCTCGTCTTCTCGGTGTGGTTGTTTTTGTTTTATTTTCAGTCGAAGAAAGGAAAGAAGAGGAGGCGTTCGCGTTTGACCGACGACGACGTGATGTTTGACGCGCATCCATTTTTGCTTTAATAAAAAGATGTGAAGAAAAAAGTGACCATTTTGAAGAAGAAATATATTATAAACAACAGTATTACATTACCCTCCTTCTCCTTCTTTATGCTATTGCTATCGCTGCTATCGCTGCTGCTGCTGTACAATTTTCGTGTTTCTTTTTTCTCTCTTTCCTCTAAAATCAACGACTTCACCTGCTGTCGTTTCTGCAGTATCGACAGGCGGTGCGCCCGCGATTTTTGAAAGAGTTCGCCCAACCGCATTTATTCGTTTTGGGATCGTAATGCGGGCACGATCTGGTGTTACGCGCCGGTTTGTTTTTCACAACCTCCGCTCTTCGTTCTCGTTCTATTCGCGCCTCTCTCTCCCTTTTTCTCCCTTCTTCTGCACCGAGAAAACAAAACTCGCGAATGAGTAACCACGCCTTTGCGACGCCTTCAGGGTACCCGGTGAATTTTACCTCGCCGATCTCCAATATCTCGTACTTAACTTTGAGTTTTTGTCCAAGGTATTCTTCTGTTTGTCTTTGTGTGACATATTTTGATCCTTTTAGCATACCCAGCATGTTACCGACCTCTTCAGCGATTGTTATTTTACCATCGGTGTCTCTCTTGTACTTGGTTTCGTCGTCAATGAATGCTGTAATTTCCGGTTTGTACTCTTTTATCAATCCTTTCGAAACCAAGTTTCTGAGACCATCTAACTTCCATATGCCCGTGGTATTTACCCGTCGTTCGCTCAACTTTGCCGCAATGTGCCTGAGTTCACGAGTACGCAACCAAGCGGATTTTGTGCTCGTTTTATTTCCGTATAACCAAATGACGTTCCTCTCGTTGAATTTTTTCACCACAAAACCGGAATCTTCCTCCATAATCTTTCTCTTCAAATCGCCCACCATCCGCTCGTCAAAGTAACTCGCATCGCATCCATCGAGACTTACTTCCACGTTTACTTTCTTCCCTCCATCCATCGGCAGTTCGTCTATGAAATCAGTGCTTTCTTTTTCGTAAGGCGTAATCTTCTTCAAGCGAGCTTCCTTAAATTGAAGCCAATCGCTCTTGGACTCGCTTTCTCCCAGTTGCCCCGAGACTGGAGTATTTCTAGCCGTAGGCGTTTTCGAAGGACTTGTATCTTTCGCGAGATCGTCGTCGGGATTTTCACTCGGTTTCAACCGGGGATCTTGCGTGTGAGTAGATCTCGTCGCGTTCGCTGACAAACTTTTTTCTCGCATAGCTTCCGCGTGCTTCTTTCCGAATGCGTGCCCATTCCAGAGAGATTTCCCATACAAACCCGTTGTCACTTGGCAGCAATCACAGCTCCATATCAACTGAATAGAACCGGTGACAGGATGATGTTTAATTTTGGGTCTGAAATACTCCGCGCCTTCAATTTTCTTGCTCTTCAAGTTTTGTTGGTGACAGTTAGTTTTTGCGTGTTGATTCCAACAATTCTCGATCACAGCATCCTTATGGTGTTTTCCTGCGAACTTCACCCCGCACAAATCACAATACAAACCATCAGGCGGCTCTGCTAATTTTGCCGCTGCAGATAAAGGATTATCCGCGGAGGCGCTTGGATAAGTCGTGGTCGCCATGTGCGCATCCCGAGCCGTCGCGGAGGAAGGTGGTGTGTACCCAGCGAAGTATCCAATATTGAGCACAGAGTTGATTGGATCCTTGGAGTCCAGTATGAACTTATCCGTTTTGCTCTTCGCGTACGCCGCATTTTCTTTCTCCCTAAATTGTACGTGAATAACTTTCTTTTCTCCTCCAGCGCCGAAGAAGGAAGTATCGTCACGAACCGTTACGTGCTGAAATCCTTCGAAGAATCGGAATAAGTTAGTCAGTTCCCTTTCTGTGACGTTTCGTGCACTCGTCTTGATGAGCAGACACGGTTCTGCTCTTTCCGGGGCTACGAATCCAAACGGCATCTCAATTCTGAAATCGTCCAAGTGTTTGTTCTCGTCGGCTTTTTGTTGTGTTTGTTGTGTTTGCTGTGTTTGCTTTTGTTGCTGGACATATCTCGGCAGTGGCGGATCCATTGCCGTCGAAGAGATAGTAAGCTTTGGAATAACCGGCAGCGGACCACCGTTGACAATTGTTTTCACGGGTGGTATTTCTTTTCTCATCACCACGTCCAATAAAGTGCTGCTTCGTTTTGGGATTTGCGTCGATGTCGACTTCTGCTTCTTTTTAAGCATATCATCGATGACACGTATCGCCTTCTTCTTGTTCTCCGCTTCCTTTTCCTCTTCTTCTGCTCTCATCTCCAACGTTCTCTTTTTCTCACTCTTCCCTGACGCAGCCTTCGGTCTCGTCTGTTGCTGTTCAGGTACTTTCTTGCAGTGAGCCATGTGACCAGTCACTTGTTTTTTCGACGTGAACGCCGTCTTCGTTTTTGGATTGATCGTCGTTTTGCAGCGAGGACATGTGAACTTCTGCACCCACTTCTTGTCTTCCTCCGAAATCTGCTGCGAACTTTTTTTCGCCTTGAACTTCTCCTCTTCCACTTTCTCCTTCTCCTCTCCTTCTCGTTTGCCTATTCCTCCTTCTTCATCATCGCTGCTGCTCTCGTCATGCGCGCCTCTCGGTGTGCCTTCCAACGACCCCGATAAAATCTCGTACGTGCTCTTTTCTAACTTTGCTCGATCCTTCTCCGTATACGCGCTCTTCCGTCCAATCGTCGCTTCAAACATCACTTTTAAATCCTTGAACGTCATTTCTTTTATGTTCGTCCAAATATTACTCCGTTCGTCTTCGCTGTCGCACTCCAAATCCTCTTCCGCTCTCGACGTCGTCGCTTCCAGGCCGTCGGCATCGTATTCTTTTTTCCGTTGACCGTGCCCACGACTGGGCGATAGAAGACGCGCGTTCATACCCCCAGAGAACGGTGACTGCCCCGACGTCGTCGGTGGCATGTTCGATTGTTGCTCGCGGCTCGTCGAGGTGTTGTTGTTGTTCGCGCTCGCGGCGGCGACGAGCTGTTTTTCATCAGATAAAGAGGAGTTTGGTCAACAAAAATCAACGAAGAGACGCACACACAAACACAAAAGGCAAAAGTAAAAAGAGAACACAAAATACGCGCGATCGATATTACCTCCACGCGCAAGCACCCGCCGTCGATGTCCATCTCGTCGTACTCCTCGATGCATCTCTCGGCTTCTTTCTTCGATTTAAAATCCATCTCCCCGGTGTTGTTGTTTCTGAAAAATCGAGTTTTGGATTTCGGGTTGATGTTTTGGCACATGGATGTGAAATCGTCCTCGTCGAACTGCTCGGGGAGGTTCGAGATGCGTACGGTATGCGTTGAAACGTTCATTATGGATGCGTTTTAGTCAAGAACACTCATTTGAAGTGGTTTTTTACTTTTATTGTTTTTATAACGAATGTGATTCATAAAAGTATACCCATTTATTACAAGAAATTCTCGTTCTCTACGTAGAAAAATTAAACCATGACTGAATTCATTTGAATGCCGCTAAAATACCCGCTTTGGTCTAAATCCGAAGACGTCACCTTCTTCGGATAATACATCAAAATCGGTCCGCACATCTCCTCGTCGTGATTGGTCCCGTATTTCACCTGCTGCGTAATTTTTGACGTATCAAACGTGCACTCGATGACAATTCTGTCCTCGCGACGTACTCTCGCCCGGTTCGCCAAGACGAAAAAGTCTTGGTCTTTTCCGTAACCACCATAGTTCTCGATGTACTTGACGACGTTTCTATGTCCAGAGGGCGATTCTACGGAAAGTTTAAACTTCTTGGCCAAATCGTGCGCGTGTAAATGCGCGGCTAACAACGTCACGCCAAAGTTCTCTTCTTCTCCGTTCGCGAAATCATCTTTCAAATGGTGCGCGTACACTTGATTTTCCGGACCTACGGAGTAATGCACCACAGTTTCGTCTTGACCGGGTTTCAACACCATGCTCGTTTTCATAATCGTCAACACGCCGGCGTCGACAACCGACGGTCGATACGGATCTAACTGCATGATTGCCCCGGTATCGTCGTTCCACATCTTCACGGGTTTGTTTTTCGGGTACAAGTAATGCACTTGCGTCAATAACACGTCAAACGCGGTACCTTTACCAACTTTGTAACCGAACCCGGTCGGGTACGAAAACGTACCGGCGCCTTTATCGTACGCCCACGCGACTTCTAAACACGGTGAATCCGGTTCGCCGTAAAACGGCCACGTCCCGCACTCGTTCGCGCCGTAAAAGGTACCTTTAGTCGTTCCAAACTTTTTGTGCATGCGTTGCGCGTTGCACGCGAACACCGTCACGTGGTGCGTCGCCTCCGGGTTGGACAATTTTGGCGTGAATGATTTCACGTGATACGTCTGCGTCTGCGCGCCTGGAATGCGATCGAACGAACACGCGAACCCGACTAACGGATTCTTCTCTTGGTCGTCGAACACTTTATCGTCTAAGAGTAAATCGTTGGTGGACACTTGGAACCGTTTCGACCCGGAGGGAAGTGAAGGGATTGAACTTTGCTGCTGCTCGAGCTGTTGCTCGTTCCCGAGGTTCGAGAAGAAGTTTGGCAAGTGCATGCGTCTCGGTAACGTCAAAGAATACTTTCTCGTCGTCGCTAAATCCTCGTCTTCTTCGATTTTCGTCGTCGTCGTCGGATTTGTCGTCGTTCTTTCTCGACTTGTGGCAGCGGCGTAATTCGCAGCACTCATCGAAGAAGAAGAAGAAGAAGAAGACCTGGATGATCCGAAATACGATAACGCTATGAACACTAACGTCACGATCGTGGCCAAGAACGGTGCGCCGTACATGCTCACCGGGTTCTCGTCCCTCCGATAGTACGCGATTGAATTTCTCACCATGATGATTTTTAGTATGAGGAAAAGGCGCGGCTCCTTTATACAAAATGGTGTGTAAAATGTGTTCTCTTCGGCTGCCTTCTTGTTTTTGTTTTCGTCTGTCTGTTTTTTTTTCTTTTTTTTCAAAAAATTTTTCTTTTTCTTCCTTCTCAAAATTTTTCCTCAATCGAAAACAAACAAAAAACAAACACGAATATCAAGTTTCAGCAGAAACATCATCAACATCATCATCATCATCATCATCATGGTGGTGTTGAACAACGCGCTCGTCTTGACGGCGGTGATGATTGCAATTGTCGTTTGGATGCTCTTTTCATCATCATCATCTTCTTCTTCTTCTCTTTCTCTCTCGTCGTCATCGTCATCGGCTTTTGCTTCGAACAACAACGACGAAGACGGTGGTGATGGATATGCTCCTCGTACCAACACGATGAAAGAAGAAGAAAAAGAAAGAAGAACGAGAACGAATACGGTGTCATCGCAAAGTCATCATCAGCAGCATCCCCCTCGAGAGAAGGACACGTTTGATGCGCACCACCACGCGCAGTTTAAATCGATCAACGAGGAGGCGAAAAAATGCTCTTTAATAGTGGCTTCGTTTTACGCCACAAAACCGGGCGGGTTTGACAGGAAAAAAGGCGAGAGGTGCAACGGGTGTCACGAACCTCCGATGTTCATCACCATGGAAAGCGCGCGAATGACTAACGGGCCTGGAACGTGCGTCGCGTTGATTACGGACGAAGAAACGGAGATAGATATGAGCAAACCGGGAATGGATAAAGTACAGTTGCACCGCTTCGAGGGTATATTGGATCGAACGAAAATCGGGACTGGAGCGTTAATGTTGGAGAGAATGAAGTTATACAACGCTTTTATTAAACGCGCGAGAGATAACGACTGGAACGCGGACTTGTTGATGGTGGATACGGACATTGTCTTTGTCGGGGACGTGAGCGATTTGTTTCAGACGAGAAATTTCGATTACGGCGTGACGATTCGAGATAACAAAGCGTACCCGGTTCAAGGCGGCGTGCAGTTTGTGCCGAAAGGAAAGTACGTCGGCGCGGCCAAATTTAGCGACCACACGTTGGATTTATGGAAGTCAGACTTAGAAAAAAGTGGGAAGGAGGCTGGATTTACCGGGGACCAGGCGGCGTATCAGAGAGGATTGAACGTCCCGGCTTCAAAAGTACAATCGTTAGCGAAAGGAAAGAAAGTTATTGATTTACCGGTCGTGTGCGGGAGCTCCGGTGCAGAGGTAGTCACCGTGCGAATGATACCTGGGGATCAGTATAATTTTGTCCCGAGCGGGAACGGCCAAGGTTTGAAAAAGAAGGACATTCGCATCTTACATTACAAAGGCGGTAAAAAAGAAGGCATGTACGTCCCGTACAAAGCGATGCAGAAGAATGTGAAAGACGTGTTCAAACTGAAAAAGCTCGTCGTTTGATAATAATAGAAAGAAGAGATAGAGAGAGATAGATGTGTAGGTTATGTAGTTCGTAGATGGTACCATGGTACCACTGGTACAGAAAGAATATAAAGAGCGACACTTTAGTTTTGAGTTTATACAAGAATACGGTGATTGTACCGGTACCTAACTGTTTATCGATCGCTTTTGCGCTTCTTCTCTTGCATGAACGAACCGCCTGTCGGAGCGCTCGAGGCGTACTTGTACAAATCCGTCGTCGTCGTTTGACTATTGTTCTGTTGGTGCTGATCTTCCAACGGTTCTGAAAGCGTAGGGTCCCAGTTCGCGTCCATATCAATTTCTTTGTTCATTTGAGGCGGAGGCGAAGTGTTTGGAACGTACTCCCCGCCTTCTCTAACAGTTTTCAAACCAGAACCGCCTGATGGGGACGCGAATCCAGAAACGCGACTCATGGGCGAGAACGCACCTTTTTCTTTGTTGCTTATGCTCGCTGAGTTGCCGCTAACGACACCTGGTCCCCACCAACCGGCGTTACCAGACCCACCGAAACCACCCGAGGCGGATTGTCTCGGCATGGATTGAGGTAAGCCCGAAAACGTCGAAGAGGAGCTTCCGCCGCTCGAGTTTTCGCCGCTTTGTTGCATTTTGTACTGTCCGCTAATGCCAAAGTTGTTACGAATCAAGTTGTTATTTCCTACGTTCAAGGCGTTTTGTGCCGCGGTCGCCGCTCGAGCCGCCTCCGACGCGGTGTTCATTCCGCCCGCGGAAGCCTCGCCTCCCAGCGTCCCTCGACCGGGACCTAAAGGACTAGCGTACACGACTGGAAGCTGAACGGCCGCGGCTGCTTTCGCCGCAACTGCGTGCTGTCGTTGCATGGACAAGTTCTGCATTTGCGAAGTCGGTGGCGATTGTCCAAAGTGTAACGGATGTAGCGCGGCGGAGTTCATGGCGTGAGGAGAACCGACGAAATGGTTTCCCAAAAACTGGGTTCCGCCTGGACTTTGTCCAAAGCTTCCGACGCCAAAAACAGATTGCGTTTGACCAGGGGAGGCTTGAGACACCATGGCTGCGTTTGCAGCTGCTGCCGTTTGCATTTGTTGAGCTTGCAGAAAGTTTGTATTTCCAACAGAAGTAGCGGTTGCCGAAGCTGAAGCGAACGCCGCGGCTAAACCGCCGACAACCGGTTGTTGCTGTTGCGCCGAAACTGCTGCTGGTACCTCGGCAATAACAGCGGCTGCATTCGCAGCAATGCCGGCGGGAACCGGTTGTTGCTCCAAAGGCGGTGGTACGAAATCTGGAAACGGCGTTTGGACGGTTTGCTTCGGTTTCTTCGCCGCGGTAACTTCTCTCTTTGCGCTCTCCGAAACCGCAGCCGCCATTTTCGCCGCGCTCCGTTGATGTTCTTTTCTCGTTTCTTCCGATGTAGTTTCCATACACGACGGTGGTTTAAACGGATTCTTCGCATCGAACGGCTCGCCGGTTATGTACGGGTGTAACAGCGCTTGTTTTGGCGTCCAACGTGAAGTTGGATCGAGCGTCAACATCCTGAATAAGAAATCTAAAAACGACGCGCGCATGAGCCTTTGTTCCTCGATGGCGTTTTCTCGTTCTCTCGATCCGGGACCATCCACGCCGAGATCCTTATACGGTGCTCCAAAAACAATATCAGCTAGTTTCTTTTGGTGGAAGTATCTCTTCCCTACGGCGGCTCGTTTCCCCGAACGTTCTTCGTATTGTTGTAAGTTCAACAAACGATAGTTCGACTCTCCGTTTCCATTGGCGTCCATGTTGTTTTTATTCTTCATCATGTCCGAATCAGATTCCGAGTTTAGATTCATATCTGAAAAGCTGCTGCTACTGTTGTTGTTGGTGTTGTTGTTGTTACTAGTGTTACCGTTATTCTCTCGTACGAAATATTTGTGCCGATGTCTCGCTTTGTGCAACATCGAATCCGGCGGCGGTTCAATCGTTTCGCACATTCGGTTCAACAAATCAAACTCGCTCGCGCCTGGTAAAATCGGCAATCCTAGAAACATTTCCGCCGCTACGCAACCTAAACTCCACATATCGATCGGCATCCCGTATGGTGTTCCTAATAAAACCTCTGGACTCCGATAAAATCTCGACTGGATGTATTGATACACCGTTCTATTTTGAAAGCAGGCGGAACCGAAATCGACCAATTTCACCTCCGTGGACGACAACGACTTCAACAGAATGTTCTCTGGTTTTATGTCGCAATGAATCACGTTCGCCTCTCTCAACACGTCCAAAGCGTTCAACAGTTGCACCATGAGCTCTCTCAGCACTCGCAACGAGACCCCTCTGAATTTGTTCTTCCGTAAAAATTCGTACAAGTTGATGTCCAACAATTCGAAAACTAAACACAAGTGGTTGTGACAGACAAACTGGTCCAAAAGTTTTACGATTTTCTTCTCCCCGGTTGGGTCGCACCTCGTGTTTAGCATGTGGAGAATACCAATCTCCACGTGCGCCTGGTGGAAATACGCCGGATGGTTCTTGATTATTTTCAACGCCGAGACTTTATTCCCATTCTCTTTGTCCGCGTTGCTGTCGTCGTTGTTATTTCTTTCGTGTGAGTCGTTCTGAGTCACTTTCTGTACCCGCAAAACTTGTCCAAACGTCCCGCTTCCTAAACTGCCGAGCACTTTATACGCGCATCGGTCGTCACCGGCGCGCAAGATATCGTTTTGGTACACAATCAAATCGCTATTTTCGTTGTCTCGTCCGTCGTTGCTGGCCGGCGTCGCCGGTTTACTCAAACACGCTCCTCTTTCCGTTGGATCGTCTCCCGAGGGAGATTTCCTCCGCGAGAATTCCATTTTCTGTTCGAAAACGTCGACTCCCTCTTGTGTCGAATTTGTAAAACAGTGGCGAAAAGGCACGACGATTGAAAAGTCTTTGACGAAAACACGACACACGTGGAAGACAAGAAAGAGTCTCTCTCAAAAAAAAAAGCAACAAAAAGTTGGTTCTTTTCTTTCTTCAGTTTTTGTTGTTTTGTCTCTTTTCTCTTCTTCATACTTTTTAATAACAACAACTATACAATATTATAATGAACACGTGTTATTATGTGAATACCCGGTGAATAAGAGTGGGTGGTGCGATTAAGAAAAAGAAGAAAAAGAAATGGTGAACAGTGGACGGGTGTATCGCGTGGGAGATTTACGGGATATCTTTAAGAAAGAAGAAGAAGAAATGATGATGGTGGTTACGAAAACGACTTTTCTGGACGACGACGACGAGAAGTCAGAAGAAGAAGAAGAAATTGTAGAGACCGAGAGGCAAGAAGACGGAGAAGAGGAAGAAGAAAAAGGAGGAGATGATGAAGAAGAAGATAAAGAAGAAAACGTGTACGAAGTCTCCGTGCGCGTCTTGGGCACTTTGGAAAGTTTCGACGCTTCAAATTCCGTCGGTGTTTTGAAAGACGACGCGTTCGCGCTCACCTTCGACGCGTCTTCAATGTCGCCGACGTTTAAGTGGAAGTTGAAGAGTTTATATTTTTTGATTGGGGAGTACGAAAAATGTTCGTTTTCTTCTCCATCGTCGTCGACTTCGACGCGGTTTTCTATTTTACGAAACGGTGTTTTACGCGTTCGGATAGCGCAGAACGCGAGCGGCTTGGACGTGAACGCGTATCACGAAGCCGCGAAGATTAGAGAGGAGTTTTTACACTAGAAGCTTTATTTAGAGAGGAAGAGAGTAGACCGTAGAAAGTAGCGCGTAACAATGATAATATAATAGTGTGTTGTACCAGTGTGTGTGTCAGTGTGCTAAAAATACAAATCAAGACAATTCTATAATAAATAAAAATATTAACGCGTTGTTGTGAAATGACGATCGATTACTTGGCGGAAGACGTCGTGGATGTTTTCAATAAAGCGCTCACGGTCTCCCCGAACCAACGCAACGAAACCGTCCCGCCACTGCGATGATGGTTCACACTCACTAATACGCCAAGGAGTGCCATCCCACTCACCACGCCGAGGAGATAATCTCTCGAGTTAAAGCCACTCCCGAACCCGGCGGAACCGGCGGCGCTTCCGGCCAACTGCGCGAGTTTGCTCAACGCGTTTGACGAAGAGATATCGTCGTCGCTACTACTCGCCGCTTTCGATTTCTTATCGAGTTTTCCTCGAACGCTCGCAATTTCTAACCGTAACGCCGCTATCGTCCCTTCGCATTCGGCCAGTTTAATCTTCAAAGCATCCATGCCGTCCTTATTCGTTCGCGGGTCCATCAACGCTTCTAACGAGACGATTTGCTTCTCCAACTTTGCAATTTCTCTCACTCGGTCGTCTGCGATAGATTTATACTGATGATGGTGATGAAGAAGAAGAAGAAGAAGAGTCAGTAACGAGAAGCAAACGCAGAGAAGAGAGAAGTTTATTTTTGAAAAATGAGATGATTTATTTAGGTAAACGAAAAGAAAAGAACACAACAACAACAACAACATTAATACCTTGTTCCTAGCCGCGATCGCGTTTTCGATGACCGCGATGTTCTTTTGCTTCGCCTTCTCTCGCTCTTTTTCGTTGTTGTTGTTGTTCGACATTTTATACTAACTCGTCGGGGTAAAACTAACTGTGTGGTGTTTTTGAAGTGATGATGATGACGAAAATGAAGCCAAAAACAAGGGGTGTTTGTTCCAAGTGTTTTTTGACTTTTTCAAGGCAGATTCATCAACGACTTTTGTCCAAACAACACAAAAACGCTCTCTCATCAGCGCGTATCAGCGCGATATAATAAATAACAATGATGCGAAGGAAACCGTGTCTTTTGCGCTCCACTTGGCCAGAGGAGGAGGAGAAAAACGATTTGAATGGAGGAGCAAGAGACGCACCACCACAAAAAGTAACTTTATTAAACAGAATGGAAGTAAGACGACGCGTGCATTCAATACCTTTGTCTAAAATACTCGCATTGGACGAATGTCGGAGCAAAGAGGAGTACGATGAATACAGAAGAGAGTTGGGGGAGTTTTCAATTGATGATGCCGATAAAAGTGCAAAGGAAGAAGAAACATTAGAAAAAGAAGAAGAAGTTAAAAACAAAAAGAAAGAAGAAGAGGCGATGTTAGACGACTTGTTAGACGACGAGGATTAAATCGATTAAAACGTATAGAAACGTATAGAAACGAATAGAGTAGTTAGTTAGTTGGAATTTTATGATTGTATTATAATACGTTCGGAGCAAATCATTATTAATTTACACGTAATCAGGACCTGGGAACTGTAACTGAACGTATCCTCGTCTGGATCGAACCGTGCGTTTGCGTTTGATGAATCCCAACAAGAGCAAACCAACGCCGGGAATACCGAGCGCACTTCCGACGACAATGAGCACGATTCCTTCTATTGACACTTTTGCGCGGTGTCTTTCGTAATTCCTCTTGAAAATCGTTTGGTTTTTGAGCCAGAGTTCGGGATCGAACGCGTGTTGAATAGTCACCGTTTGCTCGGCGAAAGCGACGCGAATTTTGTTCGCATCCGGAAGGGTGGCTTTGATTTGAGGCGCATCGATACGTTTCCGTATCGATGGTTTCCACAAAAGTGATCCATTATCACTGTTTCCATTCACTGCGGTGTTTGTGATCCCAGTATTACTATCGCCGCTTTTGCTATTGCTGCTGCTACTACTACTACTACTGCTGCTGCTGCTATCGCTACTACTACCCGAAGAAATACCTCGTACTCTCGTTAGGCTCCCCGGTTCGCACCCAAAATTACCGAACGTATCATCCAAAACCCAATGCGCATTTTCTTCTACGCCACTCTTTCTGACTTTGAAACACACGCGCAAGAGCGCTGAATATGTCTCGCAATTTTGTGTGTTAGTATGATAGCCACCCATTTGATATTTACAAATCTTATTGTTCACGTGGGAAAGTATCGTTTTTTGAAACAGTATTTGCTCGCCTAAATCGATCGAGGCGACGATTTGGTTTGAAGCCGTGTCTTTTCCTACGAGCGAAAGCGAAAGCGGCGTCTCGAGCATTCGAGAGACGAGTGCCGTGTTGTTCATGGCGTCGTTTAAATTAGTCTTATCGCTAGTTTTGTTCAACAACTTTGTCGTCGTCGCCGGTATCGGGTTTCCTTTTTGAACTGCCTCTCGCAACGTGTCAATCGACGGCATGTACTCGGCGTATTTCGGATAAATTTTCGGTAAAACGTACGTTTCCATCAGATTTGAACTCTGAAATTTCAAAGCTTCGTAAGTTTGCGGTGCAGCTAACTTGGGCGCTTGATAATTAGTCGCCTCCGTTGTGCTCCTCAACGTTTCGATATTCGGCGATGCCTGCGCGTCGTTGAAGTTGTTGTCGATCAACATCCACTCCACGCGTTCGAATTCATCTCTGTATATGTTATTCCACTTGTTCAACTTTTCGACGAACACTCTCGTGTGCAAATCTCCCGGTATCTCGTGTCGTTTCAGTTTTGATTCTCTGACTAAACCGCTTCCGAACAAAATCAAACAAAACGAGAGCAAACAGGCAACGGAGCCAAACTTGATTGAAATTTGCTGCTCCGAGAGATGTAACGTGCTACTATTAGAGGACGACGAATGAGAGGTGCTCGAAGCCGTCGATTGTCGAAATACCCTGTTTGAACCAATGTTTCCACCTCCCGAAGTATTCATCATCTTTGTTTGATATTGACTGGAAGAAGAAGAAGATGCCACCGGAGTCGCCGGTCGAATATTATTTTCAAACGCATTGTTGTTGTTATTCAAGTTGTTGTTGTTCTCCAAAATCGTTTGTCCCGACGAGTGGATGATTGCGGGGGCGGTAGCGGCGGAAGTGGAGGCGGCGCGAGGTGAATTCGACGACGACGTGTTGTGCGAAGAAGCCGCAGCACCTCGTCTCATGATATACTTTTTTTTAACACTCGTGCTAACGAATAATTATATTATTATTGTGCGGGTTGACGAATGTGAGTTCTCAAAGTCTCTTGTTTGACTTCTCTCTTTCGTCTCTCTCTCGGAAAAATTCTCTCGTCCAAAACTTTTTTTTACCAAAAGTCGCCAAAAAACAGGAAACACAAGTTCTTTCGAGTTCTTTCGTTCGACACCACAAAAACAAAAGCAGCTCTCCTATAATAGTAGATAATATGTCAGCCATCGCACAATCAGCCATCTCTTTCGGTACGTTTCCTCCTTCGTATCCCACCTTCGCGAGAGACAGAGACAGAAACGTGTCTGTCTCTCCCGTGTCCTCGTTCGTCGTCCTTCTTTGAGTTCTCTTTCTTTCGTTCTTTTATTCCTTTTCCTCCTCGTTTTTGTGGTCGGTTCTGTCGGGGACGAGAAGAGACGAGGAGAGATGTATGTTGAGAAAGGAATATTAATTCCAATTCGCTATTTCTCGCTTTTTGTTGCGCGTAAAAGATACAGAAGAAGAACTAAAAATAACGATGGATTTCTTTCTCCTTTAACTAAACAGCTCCGACGACGACGACGCGCGTCGTCGCTTCCTCCTCTTCGGGTAAGAATATCACAGCAGCAGCAGCAGAAAAAGAGAGCTGAAAAGCTTTTGAGTTTTTGTTCTCTTTTTTCCCTTTGTTTTTCATCTTCTTTTCATCTTCTTCTTCTTCTCTTTTTCATCATCTGTCCACATGTTAAAAGAGTATAACTAATACAACAAATTATTTCTCTTCTTCTTTTATTATTGTAACTAAAATACAGCCTTGAGCTCGAGAAGAATGAGCAAAACTAGAAACGCGTTGCGATTATCTTCTTCTATCCCTGCGAGGCACGGAAAGAAATCGTCTTTGGTCGTTCAAGCGATCAACCCGCGATCGGATGCCGCGGACGCGGGCAAAGGCCAACGCGTCATGATCATCGGCGGCGACGGTTACTGCGGATGGGCGACGGCTTTGCACTTGTCCCAAAGAGGCTACGAGGTGTCCATCGTCGATAACTTGTGTAGACGTCAGTTTGATGATCAGCTCGGTTTCAATTCCTTGACGCCGATTAAATCCATCCACGAAAGAGTTCGCAAGTGGGAAGAAGTTTCCGGGAGAAAGATTGAGTTGTTCATCGGCGACGTGTGCGACTACGAGTTTTTGGGCGCAACGTTTGAAAAATTCAACCCGACTGCCGCGGTACACTTTGGCGAGCAGCGCTCTGCACCGTACTCGATGATGGATAGATCTCGTGCCATCTTTACGCAAACGAACAACGTTATGGGTACCATTAACGTCTTGTACGCGATTAAAGAGTTCGCGCCGGATTGCCACTTGGTCAAACTCGGCACAATGGGTGAATACGGTACTCCGAACATCGACATCGAGGAAGGTTACTTGACCATCACGCACAATGGTAGAACAGATACGTTGCCGTACCCGAAACAAGGTGGTTCTTTCTACCACTTGTCGAAATGCCACGACTCTGCGAACATGTTGTTTTGCACGAAAGCGTGGAACTTGCGATGCACGGATATTAACCAAGGCGTCGTGTACGGCATCGCAACGGACGAAACGATGATGCACCCAGACTTGATCAACAGATTAGATTACGATGCCGTCTTTGGCACCGCATTGAACAGATTTTGCATCCAAGCCGCGGTTGGTCACCCGATGACGGTGTACGGTAAGGGCGGACAAACAAGAGGTTTCTTGAACATTCGCGATACCGTGCAATGCATCCAAATTGCCGTCGACAACCCCGCGGAACCGGGAAAGATGCCAATTTACAACCAGTTTACGCAGCAATTCTCCGTGAACGAACTCGCTGGTTTGATCACCGAAGCCGGTCAGAAATTAGGATTGAGTCCGGAAGTTATTAGCGTACCGAACCCGAGAACCGAAGCGGAAGAGCACTACTACAACGCGAAAAACTCCAACTTGAAAGACTTGGGATTAGAACCGACTTTGTTGGGCGATGAATTGCTCGACACGCTCATGAAAACCGTGATTGACTACAAAGATAGAGTTGACCAGAGATTAATCATGCCGGGTGTGAACTGGAAAGAGTCGCAAAGCGTCGCGAAGAACATCACCAAGTAAACGCAAATCTCTTTCAATAAAACAATAAAAGAATAAGAATAACAAACTACACACAGTGACTACAAAACGAAAGCGCGACTAATAAAAATGCTTCCGAACGATTGGTTCGACGTTCACTCGCATTTTCTCGTACGCTTTCTTCTTCGCCTCCCACACGCTCTCAACGCACTCATCCAAAGACATCCACTTCATCTGCGTGAACTCCGCCGGTTCGCCGTCCAACCCTTCCAAGTTTACAAATTCCATGGGATCGGCTGACGTTTTACATCGAAATACTGCAAACTCTAACCGTTGTCCGGCCAACCCTTTCTTTTCTAACCACCCACCTGCGCTGTACGCATACGCGTCGTCATTCTCTAAGACAGACAATAACTCTACTTGGATATTCTTTTTATTCTTCGAGGAATCTAAGGATATCCCAGTCTCTTCGTACAGCTCTCTCGTCGCCGCCTCGGCGGTGGTTTCTTTCGGTTCCATCCCGCCTTGGGGTAAATTCCAGGACCCACTCTTCCCGGCGCGTTCGCCGACTAAAACGTGCGAGCCAGAGTCGTTGAAGACGATGGCGCACGCGCACTTGCGGTATTTCTTCCCGTCTACAATGGCAGTCTTTTCTGGATTATACTCCCCTCCTCCTCCTCCTTCCGTCTTGTCCTCTTTCGGTTGTTGTTTCTTTGCTTTCGTTATCGCCGTCGGTGACGAGGACGAATACATTCTTCTCCCTCCTCCTCCTCTGTATCCTCCTCCTCCTCGTTTAAAGTGATGAAGATGATGATAATAACAAGAATAGGAAGACGAACGGCAATAACACGAAACAACAGAGGTGAGCTTAATGAGCGAGGTCCCGCCGTGCTGCAGAAACATGTACTCTTCTCTCTCTCTTCCTTTCTTGTTTTTATTTTATTGTTGTGGGTTGTTTTTGATGTCTCTCTTTTTTTTTCATTTTTGTTTTTCTTGCAGTCGTGCTTTTTCGATGATGATGATGGTTTTTGGAAACAACGAACGAAGAAGAAGAGAGAGATTTTTCTTGATCGCGAATTCTCAAAACTTGAATTTCTTCATAAGAAAGAACGAGACGTATATATAAAAGATGAGCTCTTTTTCTTCTAATAAACATTCACGCAAAGCGTTGCTGGCGACGTTCGCCTTGGCGTGCTTGGCCATTTTTATCGGCATCAACGGCGTCTTTGTCGAAGCAAAGAAAGGACCGAAAATTACAAACACCGTTTACTTCGACGTCTCCATCGGAGGGAAAGACGCGGGAAGAATTACCATGGGTTTGTACGGCGCCACGGTACCGAAGACGGTCGAAAACTTCCGAGCGTTAGCGACCGGAGAGAAAGGCTACGGCTACGAAGGCTCAACTTTTCACAGAGTGATCAAAGACTTTATGATCCAAGGTGGTGATTTCACCAAAGGAGATGGCACGGGAGGCAAGTCTATTTACGGCGAAAAGTTCGCGGATGAAAACTTCAAGTTGAAGCACACCGGTCCAGGAACGTTGTCCATGGCCAACGCCGGCCCGAACACGAACGGGTCGCAGTTTTTCATTTGCACCGTGGTCACCTCTTGGTTGGACGGTCGACACGTCGTTTTTGGAAGAGTCACGGATGGTATGGACGTCGTTCGTAAAATCGAAGCTTTGAACGGAACGCCGCCGAGCGAAACTGTCACGATCACAAAGTCCGGCGAGTTGCCGATGGATGCGCACGTTCAAGATGAAATTTAATGAAAATTAATTCAAAGATGGAGAAGAACACATTTTTTTAAGTAGTATTGTTATTAATGTTAGTACTATTGTTCTTTTAATATCAATATCAAATGATTCACCGACAGACACGCGTAGCATGTTTTCATTTTAAAAGTTGTCGCGATGCGTTACATCCATACAATGTATCTATGCGAGGCGCGTACCAGGTACAATATATACTTATATATAGAATTCTAACGTCATGGATTAGTTTTTTATTAGCTGTAAATATAGATAGTATAACAAGCTGTTTTAGTTTTTAGCAAACGAAAAGCCATCATCATCGCTTATTCCCAGTTGGCCGCGGTGAGTTCAGCCAAATCGACGACTCTTTGGGAGTAGCCCCACTCGTTGTCGTACCACGCAACAACCTTCAACATGTCGTCACCGATGACCATCGTCAAAGCAGAGTCGATAGTCGTGGATTGGTCGGTGCATCTGAAATCGACAGAGACCAACGGTTCGTCGCAGACGGACAAGATGCCCTTCAACGGACCAGCCGCTGACTCACGGAACGCGTTGTTGACTTCCTCGGCGGTGACCTTCTTGGAGGTTTGGATAACCAAATCGACAACGGAAACGTTCGGGGTCGGGACTCTCAACGCGATACCGTTCAACTTACCCTTCAATTCCGGCAAGACCAAGGCAACAGCCTTGGCGGCGCCAGTGGAGGTCGGCACAATGTTCAAGGCCGCAGCTCTCGCGCGTCTCAAGTCTCTGTGCGAGGCGTCCAAAATCTTTTGGTCACCAGTGTACGAGTGAGTGGTGGTCATCAAACCCTTGACCAAACCGAATTTGTCGTTCAAGACCTTGACGAACGGCGCCAAGCCGTTGGTCGTGCAAGACGCGTTGGAGATGATCTTGTCAGAGTTCTTGTATTGGTCAGCGTTGACGCCCAAAACGTACGTCGGGATGTCGTCGCCCTTCGCCGGGGCGGTGATGACAACCTTCTTGGCACCCGCGGTCAAGTGCTTGGAAGCACCCGGGGTGTCAATGAAGACACCAGTACCTTCGATGACGATGTCGATGCCTAATTCCTTCCACGGCAATTGCAACGGGTCTCTGGAGGAGACAATTTGGATGCTCTTGCCATCGATGGACATGTGCGTGTCGTCGACGATCTTGACGTCAGCTTCGAACGTGCCCAAGACGGAATCGTACTTGACCAAGTGCGAGGCTTGCTTGACACCGCCGGAGTCGTTGATGGCAACAACTTCGAGCAAGGTGTCCTTGCCTCTGCCGTGCCAGCATCTCAAAAAGTTACGGCCGATACGACCAAAGCCATTGATGGCAACCTTGCAGGTTTTGCCCTTGGCTTCGATAGTGTTGCTGACAGACGCCTGTGAGAAGGGAAGAAACGAAAATATATGTGAGCAACTGCGTGTTTCTCTACTATACACCGGAACAGGATTATTACGTAGTACACAGACCCGATCGATTCCACGACAACAGTAGGAGGAGGAGGAGGAGGAGAAGAAGAGAAAATAGAAGAGCTTTTTCTCATACGCAGAGCAAAAGTTGATCTGGACTCGCCTCCTCTGCACCAACCGCCTTCTACAAAAAAAAAACAGAGACCAGAAGAGAGAGCGGATAACGAGACTCGCCCGATGGAAAA
>Ga0209309_10001979_pt1 | contig 19386 bp, 32 predicted proteins | sample COGITO_mtgs_1204_2_FD_184807 | JGI IMG/M metagenome (GOLD analysis project Ga0209309, IMG submission 184807) | Pelagic marine microbial communities from North Sea - COGITO_mtgs_120412 (SPAdes) (version 2) | ecosystem: Environmental > Aquatic > Marine > Epipelagic ... | reverse complement strand
CAGCCGATCGCCATGGAAGAGAAGCTCCGCTTCGCTATCCGCGAAGGTGGCCGGACCGTCGGCGCGGGCGTCGTCTCCAAAATTATCGAGTAATTAGCTCGTTGACCCGAATTGTGGCCGGGGATGACCCCGGCCACGCTCTTTGAACACGTTGATGAATGAGGCGACCCCAATGAACGGTCAGAACATTCGCATCCGGCTCAAGGCTTTCGACTATCGCGTACTGGATGCCAGCACGCAGGAAATCGTATCTACAGCCAAGCGCACAGGTGCAACGGTCCGCGGGCCAATCCCGCTGCCGAACAAGATTGAGAAGTTTACCGTTCTTCGCGGTCCCCACGTGGACAAGAAGAGCCGTGAACAGTTTGAGATTCGCACACATAAGCGTCTTCTCGATATCGTTGATCCGACACCCCAGACCGTGGACGCGCTGATGAAGCTCGACCTCGCGGCTGGTGTGGACGTTGAAATCAAGCTCTGAGGGGGCGAAAATGTTGCGTTCCGGAGTAATCGCTAAGAAACTGGGCATGACCCGGTTGTTCATGGAAGACGGACGGCAGATTCCTGTCACCGTTTTGCAAATGGACGGATGTCAGGTCGTTGCACAGCGCACCGCAGATCGGGATGGCTACACAGCCGTTCAGCTCGGCGTGGGCAATGTAAAGGCCAAGAACGTCACCCAGCCTATGCGGGGTCACTTCGCTGTTGCGAAAGTTGAGCCTAAGCGCAAGCTGGCAGAATTCCGCGTCAGCGAAGATAACATGATCGGTGTTGGTGAAGAAATCACTGCCGACCATTACTTCGCTGGTCAATATGTAGACGTTGCCGGTACTTCGATCGGTAAGGGTTTTGCAGGCGCTATGAAGCGGCACAACTTTAGCGGCCTTCGTGCGTCGCATGGTGTGTCCGTTTCCCACCGTTCGCACGGCTCCACCGGTCAGTGTCAGGATCCGGGCAAGGTCTTCAAAGGCAAGAAGATGGCTGGTCACATGGGCTCCGCCCGCGTGACGACCCAGAACCTGGAAGTCGTTAAGACTGACAGCACGCGTGGCCTGATCATGGTCAAGGGCGCTGTACCGGGTTCCAAGGGTGGCTGGGTTACGATCAAGGATGCGGTTAAGAAACCACTTCCCGAGAACGTTATTCTTCCTGCCGCTTTGAAGTCCGCAGCAGAAGCCGCAGCGAAAGCCGCAGCCGAAGCAGAAGCCGCCGCAGCAGCCGAGGCAGAAGCAGCCGCAGCAGCCGCAGCAGCTGAAGAGCAGGCAGCGATCGACGCAGCTGAGACCGCCACATCCGAAGAAGGGGGTGAGAACAAATGAAACTCGACGTAATCAACCTCGACGCCGGTTCGGCAGGTTCAATCGAGCTGGACGATTCCATTTTCGGTCTAGAGCCACGGGCAGACATTCTGCACCGTATGGTTCGTTGGCAGCGTGCACGTGCCCAGCAGGGTACGCACTCGGTCAAGGGTCGTTCGGACGTCAGCTACTCGACCAAGAAGATCTATCGTCAAAAGGGTACCGGCGGCGCACGCCACGGTTCCCGCAAGGCGCCTATCTTCCGCAAGGGTGGTGTCTACAAGGGTCCAACCCCGCGTAGCCACGAGCATGACCTGACGAAGAAGTTCCGCAAGCTGGGTCTTCGCCACGCTCTGAGCGCGAAGATGACTGCTGGTGAGCTGGTCGTGATTGAAAGCGCAGTCATGTCGGAGGCAAAGACAGCAGATCTGTCCAAGCGTCTGAGCAAGCTGGGCTGGAAGCGCGCACTGATCATCGATGGTGCTGATGTGGACGCAAACTTCGCCCGCGCAGCGCGCAACATTGAAACCCTCGACATTCTGCCGAGCATCGGTGCGAACGTGTACGATATCCTCAAGAAGGATACGTTGGTTCTGACCAAGTCGGCCGTCGAAGCACTGGAGGCTCGACTGAAATGAGCGCCAAGGCAGAACTCTACGACGTAATTCGTCGTCCGATCATCACGGAGAAATCCACGTTGGCTTCCGAGTCCAACGCGGTTGTTTTCGAAGTTGCGATCGACGCAAACAAGCCACAGATCAAAGAAGCGGTCGAAGGTTTGTTCAACGTCAAGGTGAAAGCGGTTAACACCACAGTCACCAAAGGCAAGGTCAAGCGTTTCCGCGGTCGCCTCGGCACCCGCAAAGACGTAAAGAAGGCATATGTGACGCTCGAGGAAGGTAATTCCATCGACGTCAACACTGGCCTCTGAGTTGAACCTCTGCTAGAGAACAACGACTCACGGCCCTCGCCCTCGCGGCGGGGGCCGTGCAATTTTCAAGACGAAGCAAACGGATGACAGCAAGATGGCATTGAAGTCGTATAAACCGACAACGCCTGGCCAGCGCGGGCTGGTTCTGATCGACCGTTCGGAGCTTTGGAAAGGTCGCCCCGTCAAATCCCTCACTGAGGGCTTGACGAAAAATGGCGGCCGGAACAATACCGGACGGATCACGATGCGCCGCAAAGGCGGCGGGGCAAAGCGTCTCTACCGAATCGTGGATTTCAAGCGTCGTAAATTCGACGTTTCCGCAGCGGTTGAGCGGATCGAGTATGATCCCAACCGGACGGCGTTTATCGCCCTCCTGAAATACACCGATGGTGAGCAGGCCTACATCCTTGCACCGCAGCGTCTCGCCGTTGGCGATATGGTTGTTGCAGGTCAGAAGGTCGACGTGAAGCCGGGCAACTCCATGCCCTTCACTGGCATGCCGATCGGTACGATCGTTCACAACATTGAGTTGAAGCCAGGCAAGGGCGGTCAAATCGCTCGCGCTGCGGGTTCCTACGCTCAGTTCGTTGGTCGTGATGGTGGCTACGCTCAGCTGCGCCTTTCCTCGGGTGAGCTTCGTCTCGTCCGTCAGGAATGCATGGCGACAGTGGGTGCGGTGTCCAACCCCGACCACTCGAACCAGAACCTGGGTAAAGCAGGACGCAACCGGCACAAGGGCATCCGTCCTTCTGTTCGTGGTGTTGTAATGAACCCTGTTGATCACCCGCATGGTGGTGGTGAAGGCCGGACATCGGGTGGTCGTCACCCTGTTACCCCTTGGGGTAAGCCGACCAAGGGTGCTCGCACTCGCACCAACAAAACGACTGACAAGTATATCTTGCGGTCGCGCCACCAGCGTAAGAAATAAGGAGGCCTGACACATGGCACGTTCAGTCTGGAAAGGCCCGTTCGTCGATTCCTATGTTCTCAAGAAAGCTGAGAAATCTAAGGAATCCGGTCGTAATGAGGTCATCAAGATCTGGTCCCGTCGTTCGACGATCCTGCCCCAGTTTGTGGGTCTGACCTTCGGCGTCTACAATGGCAAAAAGCACATCCCGGTAAACGTTACCGAGGATATGATTGGCCAGAAATTCGGTGAGTACTCGCCGACGCGGACCTATTACGGTCACGCGGCGGACAAGAAAGCGAAGCGGAAGTAATCATGGGACAGACAAAGAACCTACGCCGCGCCGCGGACAATGAGGCGGTAGCGATCAGCTCGATGCTGCGCACGTCGCCTCAGAAGCTCAACCTTGTGGCTCAGATGATCCGCAACAAGCCGGTTGAAAAGGCGCTCGTCGATCTGACCTTCTCCAAGAAGCGGATTGCAGCAGACGTGAAGAAATGCCTTCAGTCCGCTATCGCCAACGCTGAGAACAACCACGGTCTTGACGTGGATGATCTGATCGTAGCCGAAGCATATGTCGGTAAAACGATGGTCATGAAGCGCGGTCGTCCGCGGGCTCGTGGTCGCTTCGGCAAGATCCTGAAGCCGTTCAGCCAAGTCACGATCCTGGTTCGCCAGGTCGGTGCAAGCGAGGAGCAAGCCTAATGGGAAATAAAGTAAACCCTATCGGTCTGCGCCTGCAGATCAACCGTACTTGGGACAGCCGCTGGTATGCTGACACGAAGGATTACGGTGGGCTTCTACATGAAGACATCAAGATCCGTGAGTACATCCACAAGCACCAGAATGCAGCTGGCATCAGCCGCATCATCATCGAGCGTCCGCACCGTAAGTGCCGCGTGACCATCCATGCCGCCCGGCCTGGTGTGATCATCGGTAAAAAAGGTGCTGACATCGAGACGCTGCGCAAGCAACTTGCAAAGCTGACCGACAGCGAACTGCACCTGAACATCGTTGAAATCCGCAAGCCGGAAATCGACGCACGTCTGGTTGCGGAGAACATCGCACAGCAGCTCGAGCGTCGCGTATCGTTCCGTCGCGCGTTGAAGCGTGCGGTGCAAAGCGCAATGCGTATGGGTGCCTTGGGTATTCGTATTAACGCTGCCGGTCGTTTGGGTGGCGCTGAGATCGCACGTACCGAATGGTATCGTGAAGGCCGCGTGCCTTTGCACACTTTGCGGGCCGACATTGATTACGCACATGTTGAGGGCAAAACTGCCTACGGCATTATCGGAATCAAGGTCTGGATCTTCAAAGGTGAGATCATGGATCACGATCCATCCGCGCGTGATCGTCGTCACGAAGAACTGCAATCCGGTGGCCGCCCTGGTGGTCGTCCCGGCGGTCGCGACCGCTGAGCCGCGTGAAGGAGAGAACAAATGCTTTCACCAAAGCGCACAAAATTTCGCAAGCAGTTTAAGGGCCGGATTCACGGTCTTGCCAAGGGTGGTTCCGATCTCAACTTCGGTCAGTTTGGCCTGAAGGCGACGACGCCAGAGCGCGTTACCGCACGTCAGATCGAAGCAGCCCGTCGTGCCATGACGCGTCACATGAAGCGTCAGGGCCGGGTCTGGATCCGCATTTTCCCGGATGTGCCTGTCACGTCCAAGCCTACCGAAGTTCGGATGGGTAAGGGTAAAGGTTCAGTTGATTACTGGGCTGCCAAGGTTAAGCCGGGTCGGGTTATGTTCGAGCTGGACGGTGTTTCCGAAGAAGTCGCACGTGAGGCACTCCGCCTTGCCGCGATGAAGCTTCCGGTAAAATGCCGCTTCATCGAACGCGAAGACTGGTAAAATTCAAAGGGCGGGCCGCAAGGTCCGCCCTTTTTCCTTCCGTGTGTCGGAAGGTTCTTTCGGGCTAATCCCCAACGGGGGTTGTATCGAAACGCTGTTGGGGCTAACCAACGCGCTCAATCATTGAATCCACCGGAATCAGTGTCACCCAATTTCTGGGCACTCCGGTGATGTTTGAAAGGAAGACGGCATGAACGCCGCTGAATTGCGCGACAAGACGCCAAGCGAGCTGAAAGATCAGCTCGTTTCGCTTAAGAAGGAGGCCTTCAACCTCCGCTTTCAGGGGGCCACAGGCCAACTGGAAAATACTTCACGCATCCGCACCGTCCGTCGTGACGTTGCACGGGTGAAGACTGTACTTAACCAGAAAGCCGCAGCTGCGGCTGGCGAGGAGTGATCGATGCCTAAGCGTATTCTTACCGGCGTCGTGACCAGCGACAAGAACGAGCAGACCATCACCGTACAGGTTGGCCGCTCCACTACTCACCCGCTGTTTCACAAGGTGATCCGTTCGTCCAAGAAGTACCGGGCGCACGACGAGAACAACACGTACAAAGTCGGCGATGCAGTTCGCATCATCGAGTGTGCGCCGCGTTCGAAGACGAAGCGTTGGGAAGTTTTGGAAGGCGCAGTCGCGTCCGCTGAATAACTAACTTAAACGAAACCGTGGGGATAATCCCCACAGGTCGGGAGACAACCTATGATTCAGGTAGAGACAAACCTGGATGTCGCTGACAACTCTGGCGCTCGCCGGGTTCAGTGCATCAAGGTTCTCGGCGGGTCCAAGCGTAAGTACGCTTCCGTCGGCGACATCATTGTCGTGTCCGTGAAAGAGGCGATTCCTCGGGGCCGTGTAAAGAAGGGTGACGTTCGTAAGGCCGTTGTCGTTCGCACAGCCAAGGAAGTTCGTCGCGATGACGGCACAGCAATCCGTTTTGACCGCAACGCCGCGGTGATCTTGAATACAGCAGGCGAGCCTGTGGGCACCCGGATCTTCGGACCGGTTGTTCGTGAGCTGCGTGCGAAGAACTTCATGAAGATCATCTCGCTCGCACCGGAGGTGCTGTAAGATGGCTGCTAAACTCCGCAAAGGCGACAAGGTCGTCGTGCTTGCTGGCAAGGATAAAGGCCGCGAGGGTGAGATCACCCAAGTGATGCCGCAAGCTGGTAAAGCACTGGTTGCTGGTATCAACGTCGCTATTCGCCACGTTCGCCAGACACAGGACGCTCAGGGCGGTCGGATCTCTAAAGAGGCACCGATCCAGTTGAGCAACCTTGCCCTGATCGACCCTAAGGATGGCGGCGCAACTCGCGTTGGTTTCCGTATGGAAGATGGCAAGAAAGTCCGCTTCGCAAAGAAATCCGGGGAGACAATCAATGCTTGATGCAGCGACATATACCCCGCGTCTCAAAACGTTCTATCAGGACACGATCCGTGCCGCTCTGAAGGAAGAATTTTCCTACAAGAACGACATGATGATCCCCCGTCTGGACAAGATCGTTCTGAACATGGGCGTTGGTGAGGCAGTTGCCGACTCCAAGAAGATCAAGGCAGCCCATGACGATCTGATGAAGATTGCTGGTCAAAAGCCGGTCATCACCAAAGCCAAGAAATCCATCGCGGGTTTCAAGGTTCGTGAAGAGATGCCTTTGGGCGTCAAAGTCACGATCCGTGGCGACCGGATGTATGACTTCATGGATCGTCTGATCACGGTGGCTCTGCCCCGCGTTCGTGACTTTCGTGGCGTTTCGTCCAAGAGCTTTGACGGTCGTGGCAACTACGCCATGGGCCTGAAAGAGCACATCGTGTTCCCAGAAATCAACTTCGACCAAGTTGATCAGATGTGGGGCATGGATATCGTGATTTGCACGAATGCAAAGACCGATGCCGAAGCCAAGGCGCTGTTGAAGCAATTCAACATGCCCTTCACAAGCTGAGCGGCGGAGACAAGATATGGCAAAAAAATCCATGATCGAGCGGCAGAAAAAGCGCGAGCGTCTCGTTGCTAAGTATGCCGACAAGCGCGCGGAGCTGAAATCCCGCGCAAACGACGATACTTTGGACCGCTCCGAGCGTTTCAAGGCGCGTATGCAGCTTGCAAAGCTGCCACGCAATTCGTCACCAACCCGTCTCAACAACCGCTGCGAAATTACCGGTCGTCCGCGTGCTTACTATCGTAAGCTGCGTATGAGCCGGATCGCGCTGCGGGATTATGCCTCGATTGGGCAGATCCCCGGCATGGTTAAGTCCAGCTGGTAAGGAGGATTTGAAATGTCTATGAACGATCCTCTCGGCGATATGCTGACCCGCATCCGCAACTCGCAAATGCGCGGCAAATCCTCCGTGATTTCCCCTGCATCGAAAGTTCGCGCTTGGGTGCTCGATGTTCTGGTTTCCGAGGGCTATGTCCGCGGTTACGAGGCTGTCACAGGTGCAGACGGCCATCCGGCCCTGCGCATTGAGCTGAAATATTTCGACGGCGCCCCGGTTATCCGGGAACTGAAGCGCGTTTCGACCCCTGGTCGTCGCGTGTATTCGGGCGTCAAGGACATCCCGCAGGTCCGTCAGGGCCTGGGTGTGGCCATCGTTTCCACCCCGCGCGGCGTTATGTCCGACGCGCAGGCACGCTCCGCTAACGTTGGCGGCGAAGTGCTCTGCACCGTATTTTAAGGAAGGGTAGACAATGTCTCGTATCGGGAAAAAACCGATCGACCTTCCCGGTGGTGTAACAGCCACCGTCTCGGGTCAGACGATCGAAGTTAAGGGTCCGAAGGGTGTTCGCTCCTTCACTGCAACCGACGATGTCGATTTGCGTGTTGAAGAGAACTCCGTTTCGGTTGTCCCACGTGGTAAGTCCAAGCGGGCGCGCCAGCAGTGGGGCACATCCCGTACACAGGTAGCTAACCTTGTGCAGGGCGTGACGACCGGCTTCAAAAAAGATCTCGAAATCAACGGTGTTGGTTATCGTGCAGCGGTTCAGGGCAAGATCCTGAAACTGTCGCTCGGTTACAGCCACGACGTTGAATTCGAGATCCCTGAGGGCGTTACGGTTACGGCTGCGAAGCCAACCGAACTGTCCGTTGAGGGCATCGACCAGCAAGTGGTCGGGCAGGTCGCGGCGAACATCCGCGAATGGCGCAAACCCGAACCTTACAAGGGTAAAGGCATCAAATATAAAGATGAATTTATCTTCCGTAAGGAAGGCAAGAAGAAGTAAGGAGCGTATCACATGGCAAATACCAAACGTGATCTGTTCCAGAAGCGCCGCCTGCGCGTCCGGAACAAACTGCGCAAGACGTCGAATGATCGTCTTCGCTTGAGCGTCCACCGCTCGTCCAAGAACATCATGGTGCAAATCATTGATGATGTTCAGGGCGTTACCCTCGCATCCGCCTCCACTATGGAGCCGGGTCTGGGTGTCGTGGGCAAAAACAACATCGAAGCGTCCACAAAGGTCGGCGCCGCGATTGCTGAGCGTGCAAAGGAAAAGGGCATTGATGTCGTTTACTTTGACCGCGGTGGCTTCCTGTTCCACGGGAAAGTCAAAGCTCTTGCGGATGCTGCCCGTGAGGGCGGACTGAAGTTCTAAGGAGGCGATAATGGCACGTGAAGACAATCGCCGGGGCGGTCGCGATCGCGACGAGAACCCGGAATTCGCCGATCGCCTCGTAGCGATCAATCGGGTTTCCAAGACGGTGAAGGGTGGTAAACGCTTCGGCTTTGCAGCACTCGTCGTTGTAGGGGACCAGAAGGGCCGCGTTGGCTTCGGCAAGGGTAAGGCTCGGGAAGTTCCCGAGGCTATCCGTAAGGCGACTGAGTCGGCTAAGCGCTCGATGATCCGCGTTCCTCTGCGTGAGGGCCGGACGCTGCACCACGATATGCAGGGCCGTCATGGCGCTGGTAAGGTCGTGATGCGGACTGCACCACAGGGTACTGGCATCATTGCCGGTGGTCCTATGCGCGCAGTGTTCGAGATGCTGGGGATCCAGGACGTGGTGGCAAAGTCCACCGGGTCACAGAACCCTTACAACATGATCCGCGCCACATTGGATGGTCTGGTCAAGGAGTCTTCTCCTCGTCAGATCGCACAGCGTCGCGGCAAGAAGGTTGGCGACATCTTGGGAACTCCCGACGCAGCTCCGGCTGAAGTCGAAGCGACGGCGGAGGCATAAGACATGGCTACTATCGTCGTTAAGCAAATCGGTTCCCCGATCCGTCGTCCTAAGGATCAGCTCGCGACCCTCAAGGGTCTGGGTCTGAACAAGATGCACAAAACCCGCGAGCTGGAGGATACTCCTTCGGTCCGTGGTATGATCGCGAAGCTGCCACACATGGTAGTGATCGTCGAAGAGAAGGCGTAAGCTGACTTTTTCCAACATGGAAGGCCCTGCGAAAGCGGGGCCTTTTTCGTTTTTAAACGTGCTCTAGCGTGATTACGTGTCCCGCTTCAAAAGCGTGTAGGTCTGCACCAATTCACCATGTGGTTGGCCGATCATCCGCTTTCCTGCGGCATCGCATTTCGTACGGGCCTTCAGCGCCCGTTTGACATACTGTCCGATATTTTGGTGCAGAGATGTCTTTGTCGCATTTCCGCGTGCGAACACATCATCCGTTCCGATCAATCGCTTGTACCCGGCAAACCAGTCGCCTCGATTTTGGCAAACTTGCGTCGCTCGAAGCGTGATATGATCATCCCATCCATCGCTGTTGACGATCTGTTTGGCGGTCTCTGCGACCTCCATTGTCAGCCACCGGTAAAGCTCGATGTTAAAGGCACCGTCGTTAGGGTGGCTGAATTCCTCAACCGCATAACGATGTAGTGCGATACGCATCAATACCGTTGCCGTGATTCCGTCGGCAGCCGCTTCCTTTTCATATGTCTGAAAGAGATCCTCAGATAGGCTGAGGCTGAACTTTTTTGTGGGGGTCAGTACGTTGGGCATGACGTTTTCCTTTTGTGAATAATCACAGTAATACCGCTTCATTTGTCGGGTATCAATAAGAATAATCACAGTGTCACCGGTCGTCGGGAGTTGCATTTGGAGCAGGCAACCGCGATCGACCCTACTGGCCAAAGGCCGCGACGCATAGCTCCCATCAGAAACAGCGTCTTGCTCATTCACTAGGTGAGCGCTATAGACCGCCGGTGGCATATCGCCGCAAATCGAATCCATTAACGCCGTGGTCCCCGTTTTTCGCTCGGTGGGCGCATCCGGCAACAGGAGAGCGACATGAGATTGAATGAACTGCGCGACAACGAAGGCGCAACAAAGAACAAAAAGCGTATTGGTCGTGGCCCGGGCTCCGGCAAGGGTAAGACTGGTGGTCGTGGTATCAAGGGTCAGAAATCCCGTTCGGGTGTTTCGATCAATGGTTACGAGGGTGGCCAGATGCCGCTCTACCAGCGTTTGCCAAAGCGTGGCTTTAACGTTCCTAACCCCAAGAAATACGCTGTAATCAACATCGGCCTGATCCAGAAGTTCGCTGATGCGGGCAAGCTGGACATCAAAGGCGACATTGATGAGGACGCGCTGATCGCATCCGGTCTGGTTCGTCGTAAACTGGACGGCGTGCGGGTCCTTGCCAAGGGTGAAATCACCTCGGCAATCAAGCTGCACATCACTGGCGCATCCAAGGGTGCAGTCGAGGCGATCGAGAAAGCTGGCGGCTCCGTGACCATCACGGCGAAGCAGGCGGACGAAGCAGCGGCAGAATGACGGTTGTGGGGGCGTCCTGCGCCCTCTACATCTATCAGTGAACTTTCGCGCCGCCTGAGCCATCCCGGTTCGGCGGCGCAATCATGGAGGGGCCGAAGATGGCATCCGCAGCGGAACAGATGGCCGCGAACATGAGCTGGGGTACCTTTGGTAAAGCCAAAGAGCTGCAACAGCGCATCTTGTTCGCACTGGCACTTCTCATCGTATATCGTATCGGGACATATATTCCCGTGCCGGGTATCGACACAGTACAGCTTCGCGAGTTCTTTGAGAGCGCGCAATCTGGCCTCGGTGGCATGGTGAACATGTTCACCGGCGGCGCGATCAGCCGGATGGCTGTCTTCTCGCTCGGCATTATGCCCTATATCTCCGCCTCCATCATCGTACAGCTTCTCAGCTCGATGTGGCCGCGTCTGGAGCAGCTCAAGAAAGAGGGTGAGCAGGGGCGTCGCAAGATCAACCAGTACACCCGCTACGGCACGGTCCTGCTGGCCCTGTTCCAAGGCTACGGCATCGCTGTCGGCCTTGAGACAGGTGGCCTTGCGCTGGACCCTGGCTGGTTCTTCCGTGCGTCCACAGTGATTACGCTGGTTGGCGGCACAATGTTCCTGATGTGGCTGGGTGAGCAGATCACCGCACGCGGCATCGGCAACGGTATTTCTCTGATCATCTTCGTCGGCATCATTGCCGAGCTGCCCGCAGCGCTCGCTCAATTCTTCGAGGCCGGGCGTACTGGCGCAATCAGTGCTGGCGTTGTTATCGGCGTGATCATCATGGCAATCGTCGTGATCGCGTTCGTCGTCTTCATGGAGCGTGCGCTGCGCAAGGTGCATATCCAGTATCCGCGCCGTCAGGTCGGAAACAAGATGTACGGCGGCGAGAGCTCGCACCTGCCCATCAAGCTGAACCCCGCCGGTGTTATCCCCGCGATTTTCGCGTCATCGCTGTTGCTACTGCCACAGACGGTTGCGACCTTCTCCGCCGGTGGTGGAACGGGCGTGTTGAGCTACATCTCGGCCTATCTGGGTCGTGGACAACCGCTCAACCTGCTGTTCTTCGGTGGCATGATCGTGTTCTTCGCCTATTTCTATACGGCTAATGTGGCGTTCAAGACTGAGGACGTTGCAGACAACCTCAAGAAGCAGGGTGGCTTCGTGCCAGGTCTGCGTCCAGGAAAGCGCACTGCGGAATATCTAGATTACGTCGTATCGCGTCTCTTGGTCGTCGGTTCTGCCTATCTGGTTGCGGTTTGTCTGTTGCCCGAGATCCTGATTTCGCAGCTGTCAGTACCGTTTTACTTCGGCGGAACGTCGCTCTTGATCGTCGTTTCTGTATCGATGGATACCGTTAGCCAGATTCAAAGCCACATGCTTGCCCACCAGTACGAAAGTCTGATTGAAAAATCGAAGCTGGGTGGTAAAGGTGCGCGCAAGAAAAAACCACTGGGACGCCACTGATGAACATTATTTTGCTTGGACCACCCGGAGCAGGTAAGGGCACACAAGCCCGCACCCTTGTCGAAGAGCGTGGGCTCGTCCAACTCTCAACCGGGGATATGCTGCGCGCAGCTAAAAAGTCCGGGACGGAGATGGGCAACCTCGTGGCGGATGTCATGGCGCGCGGCGATCTGGTGACAGACGAGATCGTTATCGGCCTGATCGAGGAGCGGTTGAACGGGGATGAGGGCGGAAACGGCTTCATCTTTGACGGCTTCCCTCGCACTCTGGCGCAGGCTGATGCGTTGGGTGAGTTGCTGGCCAAGCATGATCAGGTTCTGGATGACGTGATCGAGATGCGTGTGAACGATGACGCGCTGATCGCTCGGGTCACGGGACGTGCAACCTGCGCATCTTGTGGCGAAGTCTATCACGATGAAACTCGTCCAATCCCTGAAGATGGTAAGTGCACGAAATGTGGCGGGACAGAATTCACCCGCCGCGCGGACGATAACGAAGATTCGATGCGCAACCGGCTTCTAACCTACTATCGCGAAACGTCGCCGCTGATCGGATATTACTACGTCCATCAGAAGCTGCGTTCGATCGACGGTCTGGGTGCGATTGATGATGTTAAGGCGCGTGTTGACGGTGTCTTGACCAGCTGATCCCAGTGTTTGGGATTGGGGTATTGACGTGTCGGGCAGGTCGGCTATAAAGCGCGCCTTCCCCACACGTGAGGGAATCAGATTCTAACGGATCTGTCTATCGGGACCATCGGCAATCATGGCGGTGGTCCTTCGTTGTGAAAAAAGGTTCTGGTGTCACGGAACCGCAACCGGACTGGAGATTATCTTTGGCGCGTATTGCAGGGGTTAATATCCCGACAAACAAGCAGGTGCAGATTGCTCTCACCTACGTGCACGGCATTGGCCGTTCTTCCGCAGTTGAAATTTGTGAAGCGACTGGCATTGCGCCAACTACTCGCGTCAACGATCTCAGCGATGCGGACGCACTGAAATTGCGCGAGCACATCGATGCAAACTTCACAGTTGAGGGTGACCTTCGCCGTGAAAACTCGATGAACGTGAAGCGTCTGATGGACTTGGGCTGCTATCGCGGTCTGCGTCACCGTCGCGGTCTGCCCGTACGCGGTCAGCGGACACACACAAACGCTCGCACCCGCAAGGGCCCTGCTCGGGCTATTGCTGGCAAGAAGAAATAAGGAGACTTAGACATGGCTCGTGAAAAAGTACGCGCGAAGAAAAAAGTCTCCAAGAATATCTCGGCAGGCGTCGCACACGTTAACTCTTCGTTCAACAACACGAAGATCCTGATTTCCGACGCACAGGGCAATGCAATTGCATGGTCCTCGTCCGGCACCATGGGCTTCAAGGGGTCGCGTAAATCGACTCCTTATGCTGCTCAGGTTGCTGCTGAGGATGCTGGCCGCAAGGCACAGGAACACGGAATGCGCACGCTGGACGTTGAAGTTCAGGGTCCGGGTTCCGGCCGTGAGAGCGCACTGCGCGCTCTGGCTGCTGTTGGCTTCACCATCACGGCGATCCGTGACGTGACACCGATGGCACACAACGGTTGCCGTCCGCCAAAGCGTCGTCGCGTTTAATCCGCGAGACTATCAAATCTGGGGTGCGTGCAGGCAGGACCTGCCCGCACTCCAACCCGTTTGAAGTTTGCTTCAAATATGGTGAATCCCTCGGGCGTTCCCGGCAAAGGATCCGGCGGGGAACTGGTATGGAGGATATTAGATGATCCACAAGAACTGGCAGGCGCTCATCCGCCCAACCGGCCTCGACATTAAGCCGGGCAATGACCCAAAGCGTTTTGCAACTGCCACGGCAGAGCCGCTTGAGCGGGGCTTTGGCCTGACGCTCGGCAACGCGCTGCGCCGCGTCCTGATGAGCTCGCTTCAGGGTGCCGCGATTACGTCCGTACAAATCGACGGCGTATTGCACGAATTTTCGTCCGTTGCCGGTGTACGCGAAGACGTTACCGACATCGTTCTGAACCTCAAAGGTGTTGCCATTTCGATGGAAGTTGATGGACCAAAGCGTCTGTCGATCTCTGCGAAGGGTCCAGGCCTTGTGACTGCCGCGGATATTTCCGAAAGCGCAGGTATCGAGGTTCTGAACAAGGAACACGTGATCTGTCACCTCGATGATGGCGCGTCCGTTTACATGGAACTGACCGTTGAAAACGGTAAGGGCTATGTGGCCGCTGACAAGAACCGCCCTGAGGATGCGCCAATCGGCCTGATCTCAGTCGATGCGCTGTTCTCACCCGTTCGCAAGGTTAGCTACAAAGTGGAGCCAACCCGTGAGGGTCAGGTGCTCGACTATGATAAGCTGACATTGAGCGTTGAGACTGACGGTTCGATCACCCCTGAGGACGCAGTCGCCTATGCGGCCCGTATCCTTCAGGACCAGCTCAACGTCTTCGTCAACTTCGACGAGCCCGAGGCCGCAACCCGCGCCGAGGAAGAGGACGATCTGGAGTTCAACCCGCTTCTGCTCAAGAAAGTGGACGAACTGGAATTGTCCGTCCGTTCGGCGAACTGCCTCAAGAACGACAACATCGTCTACATCGGCGATCTTATCCAGAAGACCGAAGCAGAAATGCTGCGCACGCCAAACTTCGGCCGCAAGTCCTTGAACGAGATCAAGGAAGTGCTGACCGGAATGGGCCTGCACCTCGGCATGGATATCGTCGATTGGCCGCCTGAGAACATCGAAGATCTGGCCAAGAAGTACGAAGACCAGTTCTGATCAATTCGGGGGCCTTCTGATAATTCGGAAGGCCCCCGCGCTACTGGGCAATTCCGCCCCAAGGAGAGCGGCCACCACGCATGGACCGCCAGACAAAGCATAAAAGCACAGAAGGAATAGAAATATGCGTCACGGTAATGGCTATCGTAAACTAAACCGGACCCACGAGCACCGGAAGGCTATGTTCTCCAACATGGCTGTGTCGTTGATCGAGCACGAGCAGATCAAGACCACGCTGCCAAAGGCGAAGGAACTGAAGCGGATCATCGACAAGCTGATCACGCTGGGCAAAAAGGGTGACCTGCACGGCCGTCGCTTGGCGCACTCGCAGTTGAAGCAGGACCACGCTGTTGCGAAACTGATGGACATCCTTGGGCCACGTTATGCTGAGCGCAGCGGTGGTTATGCACGCGTTCTGAAGGCTGGTTTCCGGTATGGCGACATGGCACCGATGGCGATCATCGAGCTGGTTGACCGCGATGTGTCCGCTAAGGGTGCAGGCGACAAGGCCCGCGTTGCAGCTGAAGAAGCCGCAGCAGAGTAAGCCTCTGATATATTCAATACGGATTGCCCCGGCCATTGTGCCGGGGTTTTTCGTTTTTTGGGGATCAACGTGGCTCACCCAATTCAGGGCTTTGCGGAATAACCACTAAGGCGTATTTGCAAAGCATGGCTGATTTATTTGATACCTCCACCCCCGCTGGACGGGATATGCCGCGACCGCTCGCTGACCGGATGCGACCCGCGCGATTGGGCGAAGTGATCGGGCAGAATCACGCGCTGGGTCCAGAGGGACCGCTGGGGGCGATGCTGGCAGCGGGCAATCTGAGCTCGGTTATCTTCTGGGGACCGCCCGGCGTTGGGAAAACGACGATCGCCCGTTTGCTGGCTGCTGAGACCGAGCTGACGTTCGTGCAAATCAGCGCAATTTTCACGGGCGTTCCTGATCTTCGCAAGATTTTTGAAGCCGCGAAAATTCGTCGCGCCAACGGCGGCGGTACCCTGTTGTTCGTTGATGAGATCCATCGCTTTAACAAGGCGCAGCAGGACGGGTTTCTGCCGCATATGGAGGATGGCACCATTGTTCTGGTCGGTGCCACAACAGAAAATCCCAGCTTTGAGCTGAATTCAGCGCTGTTAAGCCGCGCGCAGGTCATCACCCTCAAACGTCTTGATCTGACTGCGCTGGAGCGGATTTTGCAGAGCGTTGAGAAGGCCGAGGGGGCCTTACCGCTCGACGGACCCGCGCGTGAGGCGCTGACCGAGATGGCTGACGGTGATGGCCGTGCGCTGTTGAACCTGACCCAACAGGTTTTGAGCTGGGGGGCGAGCAAGCCGATGGGCATCGAATCACTGACCTCCCGTCTGACCCGCCGCGCTAGCAAGTATGACAAATCGGGTGAGGAGCATTACAACCTCATCTCTGCCCTCCATAAATCGGTGCGCGGTTCAGACCCTGATGCTGCGCTGTACTGGTTCGGCCGTATGCTGCAAGGCGGTGAGGACCCGCGCTATCTGGCCCGTCGAATTACACGTATGGCGGTTGAGGATATCGGCCTTGCCGATCCGCAGGCGCAGGCGTTGTGTTTGCAAAGTTGGGACACTTACGAACGGTTGGGTAGCCCCGAGGGGGAGTTGGCCCTCGCGCAAGCCGTGATCTATCTGGCGCTCGCACCGAAATCGAACGCCGCTTATAATGCGTATAAGGCGGCAATGGCCTCAGCAAAGGCGCATGGGTCCGAGCCACCGCCAAAGCATATTCTGAATGCCCCGACCCGTCTGATGAAGGATGAGGGGTACGGCGTTGGCTACGCCTACGATCATAACGCCGAAGATGGATTTTCTGGTCAGGACTATTTTCCCGAAACCATGCGGCGCGGTGTTTACTATGTTCCGGTTGAGCGAGGCGCCGAGCGTGAGCTGAAGAAGCGCGTGGAATATTTCGCCAAGCTTAGATCGCGGCGTAACGAGGCCGACTGAACCGCCGCAGCCCTTGAAGTTGGCAGGGTGCCGGGCGTAGACAGGCGCATGAATAAGTACGTGGTAGCATTATGATCTGGGTTGTCGCATTAGGCGGCGCGGTCGGTGCTGCGCTGCGTTATCTGTCGGGTCGCATGGCGATCCGGCTGGGCGTTTCAGATTTCGCCACCGTGACGCTTTGCGTCAATGTGCTGGGATCATTCCTGATGGGGGTCGCGGCAATCTGGTTGGTGCGCCGTGGCGTCGGCAATGCCCAGTTTTCGCTTTTTCTGACGACCGGCCTGCTGGGCGGGTTCACAACATTCTCGACATTCTCTCTCGATCTTATGCGCCTGATCGAAGCGGGCCGTTTCGGTCTGGCAGGAGGCTACGCAACCGCCAGCCTCGTGCTGGGACTTGGAGCGATATTTGCAGGTGCAGCGGTTGCGAGGATGATCTTCACATGAGCGGCGTACAGACAATTACCTTGGATGCGGAGGCGGAGGGCCAGCGGCTGGACCGCTGGATTCGCAAAAGCTTCCCCCAGATCACTCAAGGCCGCATCGAAAAGATGTGCCGCAAGGGTGAGATTCGCATCGATGGCGGCCGTGTAAAATCAAACACGCGCTTGGCCGAGGGGCAGTTGCTGCGCCTGCCACCGCTACCGACGGAGAGCGCCCCTGCGATCCACACCCGCCCCCAGATCAACGACGCCGATGCACAGATGATCCGCGAGGCCGTGATGTGGAAAGACGATCATGTGATCGTGCTGAACAAACCTGCCGGCCTTGCCGTGCAAGGTGGGTCCGGCCAGACGCGCCACATTGATGGTATGGCGGATGCGATCCGGTTCGATGCGGATTCACCGCCACGGCTGGTCCACCGGCTGGATCGCGACACTTCCGGCGTGCTGATCATGGCGAGAAATGGTCGTGCGGCCGCTTCTTTAGCGCGTGAGTTTCAGGCGCGGCGCACGCGCAAGATTTACTGGGCCGTTATCGCCGGTATGCCTCACCCCCGCGCGGGAACCATCCACTACGGTTTGGTCAAGGCTGGCGGGCACGGCCCCAATGGCGCTGGTGAGAAGATGGTCGCGGTTCATCCGGACCAGATAAACAAGACTGAGGGCGCAAAGCGTGCCGTGTCGGATTACATGGTGATGGAGGGCGCAGGCCAGCGTGCGGCATGGGTTGCCCTTAGCCCGATCACGGGACGGACACACCAGTTGCGTGTTCATATGGCTGAAATGGGCCACCCGATTATTGGCGACGGCAAATACGGTGGCAACAGCCAGACCAACGATGGCGACGGTTGGGGGGCGCAACTGGGTGGCGCAATCAGTCGCAAGCTGCACTTGCATGCGCGATCCGTGTTTATCGATCATCCGGTTGATGGCTCGAAACTCAGCTTTACCGCGCCACTGTCCGACCATATGGCCCGCACATGGGATACCTTCGGTTGGGAAACCAAGGGTCTGACCGGTGATCCGTTCGAGGAGCTGGAATGAAGCTCGCGATTTTCGATATGGACGGTACGCTGATTGATTCACAGGCGCTGATTGTCGGTGCGATGGTCACAGCGTTCGAGCGTCTGTCGATCACGGTCCCTACCCGTGCGCAAATTCTGTCGATCGTTGGGTTGAGCTTGCCGCAGGCGATGGATCGCCTGTCGCCAGCAGGCGTTGGGCCGGATGATATTGTCGCGCTGACCGATGCATACCGTGATGCTTTCGTGGCGTTGCGTGCTGAAACCGGGGGCGAGGCGGCGACGCCACTGTACCCCGGTGCGCGTGAAGCACTTGACGGGCTTGGTGCGTTGGGATGGCAGATGGGCGTTGCGACAGGCAAGGCGATGCGGGGCGTGGATCATGCCTTTGCTGCGCATAATCTCGCGCAGTATTTCACTACCGTTCAAACCGCCGATGGCCATCCGTCAAAGCCGCATCCCTCTATGGTGCAAACGGCGCTGGCCGAATCCGGTGTGGCTGCCGAAAACGCAGTTATGATCGGTGACACGACTTTCGATATTGATATGGGCCGCGCCGCTGGTGTTCGCACGATTGGCGTCTCGTGGGGCTATCACCCCGTGGCGGATCTGCGCGATGCGGGCGCCTCCCATATCATCACACACTTCAATCAATTGGTGCCACTGCTGACATGAGTGAATGGAAAAAGAAGCGGTTCTGGAAAGAGGCCGCCGTCGCATCGGAGGAGAGCGGATATACCGTCACTCTGGATGGGCGCAGTATCAAGACACCCGGCAAATCGCCACTGATCGTGCCAAGCGCGTCCTTAGCCACCGGCATCGCTGCCGAGTGGCAGGCGCAGGATGAGCAAATTCAGCCGGAGACAATGCCGCTGACCCGCGCCGCGAATTCCACCATCGACAAGGTTTTGCCGCAACGCGCTGCCGTGGTGCAGATGCTCGCCGACTATGGTGACACCGATTTGCTGTGCTACCGTGCCGAGGGTCCTGACAGCTTGGTTCAGGAGCAGTTG
>Ga0209309_10001978_pt1 | contig 19387 bp, 20 predicted proteins | sample COGITO_mtgs_1204_2_FD_184807 | JGI IMG/M metagenome (GOLD analysis project Ga0209309, IMG submission 184807) | Pelagic marine microbial communities from North Sea - COGITO_mtgs_120412 (SPAdes) (version 2) | ecosystem: Environmental > Aquatic > Marine > Epipelagic ... | reverse complement strand
TAACCAAAGATCTTTATCCAGATAAGAGGCAATTTTTCGTGTCATTTTTTCATTGGTAACAGGATTAGGAGCTGTAGCATTATAAGAACCGCGTAGCCCATTTTTTAAAATATGAATGTAAATACAAACTATATCTTCTATGTGGATCCAAGATAACCATTGTTTACCGCTGCCTAATGCTGCCCCAAAACCTTTTTCAATGGGTTTAACCAATTTTGGAAACGCACCTTCTCCTTCAGCAAGTACAACACCAGTACGCACCTTTGCTACTCTTATGTTTAATTCCTTGAATTGATCGGCGGCTTTTTCCCATTGTTGAACGACCTCAGCTAAAAATGTATCATCTACAGCCGTATCTTCTTCAGTATATAAACGGGACTCACTATTTGGGTAGATGCTTATTCCACTGGCCGAAATAAAATGTTTTACACTTGTTTTCGTATTTTTTAACGTATCAAAAATTAAGTTGGCTGTTTTTGTGCGGCTTTCTAAGATTGTCTTCTTGTAGCTTTTTGTCCACCGTTTTGAAATGGAAGCCCCCACTAAGTTAATAATGGTCGTTACATCTGTAAATGCATTTTTGTCAATTTCACCTTTGTAAGGATCCCAATAAAAACCTTTATAATTAGGTTTATTTTCTATTTTATCTTTACTGGTGGTTAAATAGTTGACAGTAATTCCTGCCCGATGGCATTCTTTTGTTAATTTTGTTCCTATTAATCCTGTAGCTCCCGTTATCAATACTTTCATAAATCAATTTCTTTCTCCTTCAAATTCCTTTTAAACTAAAGTTACGGGTTAAACAATACAAAGGCAAGACACTTAACGCAATATTAAGAGTGCTAATAAAAAAGAATTTTAGAAGATATATACGCCTAAAACCTACTGAACTTTTGTAGCTCTCAACATTTCTCTTTTTCCCGGTGGCCCAGGCAATCGCTCTACAGCAAAGCCAACAGCCTCCATATTTCGGCGTACGCTTCCTTTTGCTGAATACGTCACTAAAACACCATTGATTTTTAATGCTTCGTGCATTTTTTCAAAGATTTCAATAGTCCATAATTCAGGTTGAACCTTTGCTCCAAAAGCATCAAAATAAATAAGATGAAAAACTTCCTGATCTTTTATTTCTGAAAAAAATTGCTTGCGTTTTGTTAACTGAAACGTTGATGAAATAGAAGTTTCTATCTCCCAATCTGTTGTATGAAATTTTTGAAAATCTTCTTCTGAAGCATCTAACAACGTAGCGTAATTCAATCCAGTAACCTCGTTTTCATCTATTGGGTATGCTTCTACTCCCGTATACTTTACTTGAAGGTTTTTCTGTTTCGCTTCTAAAAAGGTTAAAAAAGAATTTAACCCAGTGCCAAAGCCAATTTCGAGAATGGAAAGTATATTACTAGCGTGTTTGTCACAAAAATAATGGAGCCCGGTTTTTATAAAAACGTGTTGGGCTTCGGCAATCGCACCATGTTTTGAATGGTATTGTTCATCCCAATCCGGAAGATGGATAGTTATAGAGCCATCGCCGGTTGTAAGGAATGTACGTTTCATTAATTATTGTTTTTCAGCAGTCTCCGGCAATAAAACACCGTGCGACAAAAATGCATAGGTAAGTTCTAGATCAGTAATTGCAGCAATTTCATCTTCCGTTTTTCCAGCATCTTTAGCAAAATGCTTTAAGTCTTCTACACTGGTTTTTTCAACGTATGCTTTTCCAGCTACGATTACTTCATCGGTAGCAATATCTTTTGGCATAAAGAAACCATAGTCTTTAAATTTTACAAAAGCTTCGTCTTCATCACCAATATCTAAACGCATCCAACATCCTTTTTCTTGACAAACGGAGTTTACTTTTGACCGAAATTTCACTTCTATAGTATCACCCACTTCCATAGCTTCAAACTTCTCTTTCATTTCAGCAGCAGTTAAAACATCCTGATCATTAATTTTTTCACCAAAAGATTGATACGCCATTTCTTTTGAAGTATCATCAGCCATTTCTACTGTTTCATTTTTTTTATTCTCATTACAACCAATTGCCATAAAGAGAAGCGTTAAGATAAATACTACGTTTTTCATGATATTATTTTCAGAAATTAATTGTATCTTATAATACTACAATTTTAAGTAATTTTTACATTTTTTTTAGTCTATTTTTTAAGTAATTTTGACAACTAAACAACGTATTCCATGAGTCTTATCACAAATGAGCATATTACAATTGAAAAAATCAAAAAATCAAAAATAGATCAAGTCGATTTTGACAAACTGACATTTGGCAAGAATTTCACAGATTATATGTTTGAGTGTGATTTTAAAGATGGTAAATGGCAAAATCCTACTATAAAACCATATGGCAATATAACGATGTCGCCTGCTACAAAGGTTTTTCATTATGGACAAGCCGTTTTTGAAGGAATGAAAGCCTATAAAGATGACAACGGCGAAGTGTTTTTATTTCGTCCTGAAGAAAACTTTAACCGCATCAACAAATCGTCAAAACGAATGGCGATTCCTGAATTTCCTAGGGAGTTCTTTTTTGAAGCTTTACATACACTTTTACAACTTGATAAGGATTGGGTACAGCCTGGTATTGGCAACTCCTTATACATACGCCCGTTTGCTATGGCAACTGAAGTTGGGGTTTCGGCAGCACCAGCAGATGAATATAAATTTATGATTCTTATGGCACCTGCCCAAGCGTATTACACAGGCGATGTCCGAGTTGTCATTGCCGAACAGTTTAGCCGTTCTGCCGATGGTGGTGTTGGTTATGCGAAGGCGGCCGGAAATTATGGGGCACAATTCTACCCTACCAATTTAGCTCGTGAAAAAGGATTTCAGCAAATAATCTGGACCGACTCTAATGAGCATAAGTACTTGGAAGAAGCTGGAACGATGAATGTTTTCTTCAGAATTAATGACACCTTGATTACAGCTCCTATTAGTGATAGAATATTAGACGGAGTAACAAGAAAGAGTGTTATAAAATTAGCGGAACGCGCTGGAATAAACACTGAAGTGAGACGTATAGAAGTTTCGGAACTGGTTGAAGCAGCAAAAAACAATGAATTAAAAGAAATCTTTGGAGCTGGAACCGCTGCGGTGATTAGCCCAGTAAGCGCCTTTAGTTACAAAGAAAAAGTATATGACATTCCTAAAACGAACGATGGCTATGCCGTAACGTTTAAAAAAGAATTAATGGATATTCAGCAAAACAGAGCGGAAGATACGTTTGGATGGCGCTATCCGTTAGCCTAAAAAGCAGTAAACAATTTAAAAGCCGAAAGACAACTATCTTTCGGCTTTTTTTATTTGTCTAAAATAGACTGAATATTTGGTTTAAAGTAGCTAGGACCTTTTAATACTTTACCATCTTCTCTGTAGATTGGTTTCCCATCTGCACCCAATTTGCTCATATTACTACGTTGTATTTCGTTAAACACTTCTTCAATTTTATCTTGCATGCCATGTTCAATAATAGTTCCGCATAATATATATAACATATCGCCTAGCGCATCAGCCACTTCTACTAAATCATTATCGTTGGCAGCTTCTAGATATTCTTCGTTTTCTTCCCGCATCAATTTATAGCGCAACAGGTTTTTTTCTTTTCCTAAGCTAGCGGTTGGAGTTTCCTTTTTCCCCAAACCAAACGTGTCGTGAAATTTGGTGACGGCAGCGATATTATTCTTCATATTGTTTAGTTTAATTGTATTTTTGCATTCGTAAAATTACACATTTATGTTTAGTACTGGTCAATGGATTTTTGCTGCAATTTTTGCAGTTGCTTTTATAGCTATTATGCTTTTCAGTTATCGAAAAGACAAAAAACTACATAAAAAGTATTATAAAGGTAGCCTCTGGATCCTTATTGGGTTTATTGTTTTTATACTGTGTCTTTTAGCAATTAAGACCTTCATGAAGAGTTGACAGGTCATTAATAAAATTGAAATGCTATATTTTTCCTACAAAATATACCCATTAATGGGTATTTTAGAGTGATCGTCAATAGTGTAGTTTTGATTCTACTAATCAAAATTATATTTTTATGAAAAATCTACTACTACTTGCAGTACTTGTGCTAAGCACAAGCTTTACAACAAACGCAGCTACTTTAACGCCCGAAAAAGACGATCTCGTTGGAAAAAAACGGGTTCAATTAGGGATTTCTGAAACAGATGCCGAAATCTTTATAAACGGAAAACTTGTAGGCAAAGGAAGTACCGAAGTAACCGTACCAAAGAAAGATTGCGTAACAGTGATTGCCAAAAAAATTGGATTTCTTACAGAGAAAATTGAGTTCTGTAACCAGAAAGGAATGACCAAGCCTCCCAAAACGTATTTTATAGAAATGAAACGGGATGATGCATTTGATGCTTCCATACAAACAGATATCGCAAATATCGATATTGAAATGAAAGTAAATACGATGGAAAAAGACAAGGCCTGGAAATTAATCAACCAAATAGCACTTTCTTATATCGATGTAATAGAAATGACAGATAAAGAAACTGGGTATTTGCGTACAGCCTGGTCCCTAAAAACATTTAAACAAAATACCATCCGTACTAGACTCATTATTAAAGAAGCCTCTACCAACCCGTTAGTGTTTAAAGCTAAATTGGTAAGCGAAGAGTCTGGACATGCCATGACTAGTGTAAAAAGTGATGAACTTTATCATGAATGGGATCGTGTACTTAGAAGTTACAGCAATATTATAGGAGAGTTCCAAGCGCGTGTTAAATAAAAACAGCTAACCGCTCTATTTCTCTTACAAAAAAGAAAACTAGCCAAGTTTTGTTTCATTTTATATGTAAAAAAACCTCCCTGGGATTATTCAGGGAGGTTTTTGATTAAAATATACACTGTTGCTCTAGTTCTCTACTGGCAAGTTTCCGTAGTTTTTAGAGTATAGTAACATCTGCTCTTCAAAAGAAGCTGGTTGCTCAATACTAAAGCTCTCTATATCACCTTCATTGTTCATTTTTGGAACAATCACAGGGTTTACAAAACCACTGTAAGGAGGCGATTTAAATTGGCTATTTCTATCCAACACTTCTTTATGTATTTTTTGATCTACTATTACACCGTAGTCTTCAACCAATGCTTTGGCCGCTTCATAATCTCCTTCTGAAGTGATACGCTGTGTTTCGCGTAGTAATTGACCAAAAATATCACGTAATTTCTTGTAATCTTTGATGTCATAATAGGTTTTTCCATCACGCGTAATTTTTTCAATTACACCATCATCTTTACCTTTTTCGTAAGCCCAAGCACTTACCCATTGACGATTACGCATATGCGCTTCTTCAACATCATCACCAATCTCTAAACGTACTAATTGAGTAATTAATCCATTACGAATGTAGCTATCATATGCTGCCATTCCTGTTTTTTCCCAATCATCAGTAAGACCCAACTCTTGGATTTTAGGGTCCATTAAGTAATATAGTCCGAAAAGATCGGCACGTCCTTCTTCAATGGTAGATTTATAACTCTTTAAGGTTTCTTTTGGTGTTCCCACACCTTCGTTTATCTGTCCGGAAGCATGTCCTACTACTTCGTGAAGGGCGGTATGCAATTTATCTGCATTTTTACCGTATTTTTCTTCTAGTTCTATTTCTTCTTCATCATTAGCGAATTCGTGTAAACGACCACTTCCGCCTGCATTATTATATGCGTTTATAATATTTCCTAAGGAAACAGATTTACTTCCGTGCGCTTGTCTAATCCAGTTGTTGTTTGGTAAGTTTACACCTATTGGCGTACTTGGCGAAGCATCACCGGCTTCTCCAGCTACGACAACTGTTTTATAAGAAACGCCTTTAACGCTGTCCTTTTTATGCTCTTCCATTAATGGAGAATGGTCTTCAAACCACTGTGCTTCGTGTGAAAGAACAGCCATTTTTTTAGACATATCAAAATCCTTTATCTGTACCACGGTTTCATAAGAACCTTTATATCCTTTTGGATCGTTATATACTTCAATAAAACCATTGATCCAATCTATATCGCCTTCGGTAGCTTCTACCCAAGCAACACCATAGTCATCCCAAGTATCAAGACTTCCCGTTCGGTAATAGTCAATTAATAAGCCCAATGCTTTTGCTTGGCTTTCATTTTCAGCAACTCCTTTTGCTTTTTCAAGCCACTCAATTATTTTATCGATTGCAGGACCGTACATTCCACCGCTTTTATAGGTTTTTTCAACTAACTTGCCATTTTCTTTGACTAGTTTAGAGTTTAAACCAACTTCAATAGGCTCTTTATCATCAACTTTAACTTTACTATAAAAGCTTTCTACATCTGCAGTTGTTACGTTAGGACCATAAAAGTTAATCGCACTTTCTTTTACAATATCTGCATCTTTGCTAAGGTTTACTTTTTTAGCGTCTTTATCATTAAACAATACTTCAAAAGCTTCGCCAGTAAGTTCTGTATTGGTTTCATCTAACAACGTTTGAAGGTATTCTTTACTGAAATCAGGCTTCATTTTTGCCGTACTGTAATGATGATGAATTCCGTTAGAGAACCAAATCCGCTTTAAATACGTTTCAAAATTTTTCCAATCTTCACTAGTTTTATTGCCTTCATATGTCATATAAATGTTTTCAAAAGCTTTACGTATTTTTAAATTATGACGGTAGTTTTGATCCCACATAATATCTCGACCAGCTAAACCCGCTTGAGTAAGATAGTAAACCAGTTTTTGTTCCTTTAAAGAAAGGTCTTCCCATCCTGGAATCTGGTAGCGCAGTACTTTAATATCACCAAACTCATCTGCTTGATAATTAAAGTCGTCGGTTTTCATCTCAGCAACTTCTTGTTCAGATTTGTCCTTTTTTTCTTCAGCACAAGAAAAAAACAAAAACCCGCTCATAGCAGCAACTATAATAAAAGTATTCTTCATTTTGTTGATTTTTAGATTTCAACAAATGTAGCAAATTCATTTTACTCAAAGAAGGTTTATAAACTATGCTATTATGTTAAAATGATTATCTTTATGGATTATAACCAACAAAATTCCTTACATGAAAATTTTAAAATACCTCTTATTCTTAATCCTAATCGTACTTATTGGTGGTGCTATTTATTTTGCCACTAAAGATGGTAGTTTTGATGTTTCTGAGACAAAAGTGATCAATGCACCTGCTGAAGTGGTTTACAATAATGTAAAAGACTTTAAAAGCTGGCCACAATGGGGACCTTGGATGGAAGAAGATGAAAATATGAAAATTGACTATGCTGAAAAAACGCAAGGAGAAGGCGCTTCGTATTCTTGGACAAGTGAAGCAGTAGGCGATGGATCTATGAAAACAGTAAAGGTTATACCTAATAAAGAAATTGACCAAGAGATTGTTTTCAATACGCCAATGGGTGATAGCAAAAGCGATGTGTATTGGTATTTTGAAGAAACTGAAAATCCGGGCCAGACCAAAGTAACTTGGGGTATGAAAGGTGAACAATCGTTTATGGAAAAAGTGTTTATGTCCTTTCAAGATGATGATATGGAAACTGGGATTTCAAAAATGTTTGCCAGTGGATTAAGTAATCTTGAAGAAGTTGTAGAAGAAAGTATGAAACAATATGCTATTAATGTCGATGGTATTACGCGTTATAGTGGCGGTTATTATATGTACAACACCACAGCATCCAAAGAATCTGAAGTAGGTGAAAAAATGGGCCCTATGCTGGGGCAAGTTATGGGGTACATGCAACAAAACAACATACAATCTTCTGGGATGCCTTTTACCATATACAATAATATAGACGAAGCGAACGGCGCTGTAATCTTCTCGGCAGCCATTCCTGTAAAAGACAGAGTTATTACGCCTGATGGCAGTCCTGTTTTAACAGGATTTATGGAATCTACTACCGCTGTAAAAACTACACTTAAAGGAAATTATACCAATCTGCCAGAGGCCTACGAAACAGCAAAAAAATATATTGCAGAAAACAATCTAGAAATAGACACTAATGCCAATATGTTTGAAGTATATGCTACAGACCCGGGTGAAGTTCCAAACCCTTCAAACTGGATTACAGAAATCTATATTCCTGTCATTCAAAAAACAAAAACAGAAGCGCTTTAAATGAAACAGTTTCTATTGGTATTTATTGGTGGTGGTTTAGGCAGTTCGTTGCGGTATTGGATAAGTAAATATTTAAACAGTGCTGAAACGGGTATCCCTTACGGTACTATGACTGCAAATATTATTGGTAGCTTTATTATTGGTATTATTTTGGGGTTGTTCTTTAAAAACAATTCCATTTCGCAGAACACGGTTTTATTTTTAGCTACAGGGTTTTGCGGTGGGTTTACCACCTTCTCTACTTTTGCGTACGAAAATCACATTTTTTTACGCTCTGGTGATTTTATGCACTTTGCGCTGTACACCTTTGGCAGTTTTATCATCGGATTTGCCGCAGTATTTGGAGGAATGTATTTGGTGAAATTTCTTTAGTGTTTTCCATAAGCTTTTACTCCCGCTTCAATCCTAACCAATAAATCATTTTCTTTAGGCGGAATGGGGCACGAATACTTTGCATTATAAGCACAATACGGATTGTACGCTTTATTGAAATCTAACACAATGGTTTCTCCTTCAGGAATTCTAGCATCTAAAAAACGTCCTCCGCCGTAAGAACCATCTCCGCTGGTTAAATCGGTAAAGGGTACAAATAAGTAATCTTCGTAACCCGGCTCGTCGTAGGGTTCGGTGTTTTTATATAAATTCAGCTTTAATTGTTTTCCTTCAATCGTAAAATGAACTTCCCCATACTTTACATATTCTGGTAATCGCTCCGTGGTGGTTGGCATTAAAAAAGGGGCTTCATTGGGCGTCCTAATGAATTTTGCTTCAACCCTGTATTTTAAATTGATTGGATAAAACGCTAATTTTTCAAAAGCATTAAAATCTTCTTCCGTTAAAATAGTCGTTTCCGCAGTGCCAAATTCTTTATTTTCCGAAGCGTGGTAGGTTTCAATCTCCTGAATAATTTCTTCATTCGTTTGCGCGAAAGAGAAGAAACCTAGTAATAATACAACTGAAGTAAACAGATATTTCATATTAAAATTTTAGCTAAATATACAAATCATTTAAATAGATAAGTATTGCATTATATTTCAGAAATACACTTTTAATGTAAATTAAGTTTAATTTTTTACTACTTTTGAGTAATCAATTAAATAAAAAATGAAAAGACGCACTTATAATTCTGTTAAACAATCTGTGGTAATTAACCATAGAAACGGGATCTGTATGTGTTGAGTTATGTGAACATAAATTAAATCAATATAAAAACGTCCCGGAAAATTCCGGGACGTTTTATTTTTATACTAATTAAAATGAAAAAACTATACACCAACTATCTTAATAACTTCCGTGGTTTATCACGCGAAATTTGGTTGCTTTCATTGGTTACATTTATTAACCGAGCCGGAGCGATGGTAATCCCTTTTCTTTCTTTGTATTTAGTGAATGCTAAAGGGTTTACCTTACCTCAAGTTGGTTGGATTATGACTTCCTTTGGAGTAGGTTCTTTAGTAGGAACGTGGATTGGTGGCAGGTTAACTGATTCTATAGGTTTTTATAAAGTAATCGTTTCAAGCTTATTTTTAGGAGGCGTAGGCTTTATTTTCCTACAGCTTGTAGATACCTTTTATGGGTTTTGTTTCGGAATCTTCGCGCTTATTTTAGTAGCCGATGCGTATCGTCCTGCCATTTTCGTAGCTTGCGAAGTATATAGCAAACCCGCTAATGTAACTAGAAGTATTACTCTTATACGGTTAGCAATAAATTTAGGGTTTTCAATTGGTCCATTAATAGGAGGAATTATAATAGCCACTATTAGCTATACCTCTTTATTCTGGATTGATGGACTTACTTGCGTAGTAGCTTCCATTGGATTATTTATGCTCTTAAATCCTAAAAAGTCAAAAGAAAGCAAAACTGAAAAAGTAGTGAAAAAAGAAGGTGTTCCTCCCTATTTAAATGGACTTTTTATTTTATTTTTTATCATTATGGTAGCCAATAGCATCTGTTTTGTTCAGTATTTTTCTGTGATGCCATTGTACTATGAAAAGGCTCACTTTTTAAGCGAAGACCTAATAGGTTGGTTGTTTTTTGTTAATGGTGCCGTTATTGTAATTTTTGAAATGCCGTTAATAACATGGTTAGAACGAAAAAAGATATCTAAAACCATGGCTACCTTTTGGGGTGTCTTCTTTTTGGCAATAAGCTTTATCGTTTTAAATATAAGCTCTTGGAGTGGTGTTTTGTTAATAGGAATGATATTAATGACACTTGGAGAAATGATTGGCTCTCCTTTTTCTAATGCGTTAGCGCTTGAAATGGCTCCAAAAGGAAGAAAGGGAAGTTATATGGGCGTTTACAGTATGAGCTTTTCAATTTCTCATATTGTGGGCCATAATGCAGGGATGAACCTTGTTGATGATTTTGGCTTTAGCCTCACTTGGTATTTAATGTTTATTTTGCTTGTTGTAATATGTTTAGCAGTTTGGTGGTTACATAAGTTACTAAAGAAATCTAATTTTATAACACCCACTAAAACAGTGTATATAGAAGAGAAAATTATCCAGTAATAATTAGCAGTAATTATTGGTTATTACTGAGGTTTCTGAAGCCTTGGTTGCTTTTCACCTTTTCTGTCTCAACTTGTTTTTTAAACTTTCTGTTTCTACGGGAAAGAAGCACCGAGTCTAAACAAGAAATAAACAATCCAATACCAGCAACTAAACAAATAAAACGAATTACAGAACCTCCAATAAAATCAAGTCCTGAAAATCCTATAATAGCTGTAACGATAGTTAATATTAAAAAGTGAAGTGTATATTTTTTCATAATTCCTAGTAGTTAATTCAATGTAAATATAAGATACAACACTTCAGTTTTGTATTAATAATACCCTAATTGGTATAACTTTAACTGAATAAAATTGAAACGTTAAGCTTTCTTAATTTCATTGTTTTTAACCACATGTGAGAGTACAATCTGTGTTTTGGTTTCACCATATATTATTAGCTGATCTATGAACGCCTCTAAGTGTTTTTGGTTTCGTAACGCAACTTCCATCACTATATTTTCGTTACCAGTTATTCGATAACAATTTAAAACTTCATCGTATGTTTTTACTTTTTCGAGAAACGGTTTTAATTTTCCCATAAAAGCACGTAGCGTTATAATTGCTTTTAATTGGTAGCCTGCTTCAAATGGGGACACAACGGTGTGATAGCCATGAATTACACCAGCATCTTCCATTTTTTTTATGCGTTCTGAAACAGCTGGCGAACTCATTCCTACCTGTCTTCCTATTTCGGCGCTAGAAAGCCTAGCATTTTTTTGAAGATGCTTTAATATTTTCCAATTTAGCTCATCTATCATTTTAAAGTATTATTTAAAAAAAAGTTAATTATTAATTCAAATATAACAAATTGCTTTAAATTCGATTGACAAATACGCGTTTATCTTAGTAAATTTGGGTTATAGTATTTAGTGTAATAATCGCTTTTATGGCAACTCATATTTCTCATAAATTTCCACAAACGGCCCTTTATAAAAAGGCACAAGAAATTTTTGCCCTTTCGCGAAATATTTCAGATTATTTTGCACACGATTTAGCTGCCTTAAAAGAAGATGGTTCCGAAAACGATCACATTTATTTTACAGGAGATATTGTACAGCAATCTGTAAACTTAGCTCCGGAAATTTTAAAAGCCGAAAGTCAACTTTTTTCTGAAGCAAAACAGAAACACGCTGCTTCGGTAGCGCGATTAACCAATTTGCTTTACAAAAACTGTGAACGATTAGAACACTCCAACAGTAACGGGAAAGAGTTTTTAAACTTATTGCGATATGAACTTAAAAAATTCAGAAAACTACAACGCACCTGGATGCTGACTTTATAAACATCAAACTTTCATTCTCGCATCGAGATTTAAAAGTTTTTCTTTTGAAAATTTAATTTTGGTAAACCTAGAATGCCTTGGATTTACGAGAATATTGTATTCAAAAGGTAAAACAGCAGAAGGTACTGCTAAAGCAAGTTTTTCTGATTTTTCTAACCATTGTGAACCATAATCTTGCGTTTGCGATACAGGAGGATTGTTTCGCCAATTAGCGTTAATTTTTTTAATTTCTTTCAGAAAAAAGATATCCTTTTCTGAAATTTCAGCTTCAATAAAATAATATTCATCGGTAAAATATTGGTAGTCCATATGCACTAAAACCTCCAACACACACAATGACAAATGCTCAGAACAGTAAAGCATTGCATCGCCCGTTTTGTTCCAACGTCCACCATAAAGTCGAGCACCTTCCCCACTAACATCGTTTATAAATTTCTCTTTGGCTATTCTATAAAGCTTCAAAATAGACACACTTTTTTTATGAATAAACTCCATGCTCTATTCTGCCCAAAATATCTTTAACGAGCTTGGTGCCAAAACTGGTATCTAAAAAATCGAGGGGCTTCGCATAATTTAAAGCACGAATTTCTGAATGTAACCAACTTGTAAAACTATCGAGCGTACCCAACACCTCGATACCACGGGAAATAACATCGGCGATTTCAAGAATTTGCTCGCTACTATACACATTAAGTAGCTCATTACTGCCCTTACGCTGTATGGTGCGATGCGAAATATGAAGCAAACTGCTCATCTTTTCCATGGAAACACCCAATACTGTGCTTAAAGTAGAAACAACTGATTTTGGCAATCCCTTCCGGGTAATTTCAATAAGGTCTATATCACTATTAACCACCTGTGAAACCTGTGTGCTGCCACCCAAAACGCTTATTATTCTATCGTATTTATTTTGAATACTATAGAAAACTTCGGGCTCTTGTACTAAATTAATAACGTTCCCTTTTTTCATGACCACGACATTTGTCACTAATTTACGTATTTTTGTCGTAATTCAGAAATTAATCTTAAATTATTTATTAAATACTTTTCAGTTTATTACATATTTCTACGGTACTGTCCTCCTACTTCAAACAAGGATTCTGTTATCTGCCCTAGGGAACAAACTTTAGTTGCTTCCATAAGTTCTTCGAACATATTTCTGTTTTCAATAGCAGCTTCTTGTACTCTGTTCAGAGTTTCTTCTGCGCTATCTTCGTAAGTTTTATGCAATTTTTCTAATGTATTAATCTGAGCTTGTTTTTCTTCTTCCGTAGCTCTAATTACTTCTTTTGGCTGAATAGTAGGCGAACCTTTACTACTTAAAAAAGTATTCACACCAATAATTGGGAACTCTCCCGTGTGTTTCAGTGTTTCATAATACAAACTCTCTTCTTGTATTTTTCCACGTTGGTACATGGTTTCCATAGCACCCAATACACCGCCACGTTCTGTTAATCGATCGAATTCTTCTAGAACAGCGTGTTCCACTAAATCGGTTAACTCTTCAATGATAAATGAACCTTGAATTGGGTTTTCGTTTTTAGCCAGCCCCAGTTCTTTATTGATAATTAACTGTATCGCCATCGCACGACGTACACTTTCTTCCGTTGGTGTTGTAATTGCCTCATCATAGGCATTGGTATGCAACGAATTACAGTTGTCGTAAATAGCATACAATGCCTGTAAAGTTGTTCTAATATCATTAAAATCAATTTCTTGTGCGTGCAAGGAACGACCGGACGTTTGAATATGATATTTCAACATCTGAGCTCTTGGATTCGCACCGTACTTTTCTTTTAAGGCTTTGGACCAAATTTTACGCGCCACACGACCAATTACTGAATATTCAGGATCGATACCGTTGCTGAAAAAGAACGATAAGTTAGGACCGAATTTATTAATATCCATGCCTCGACTTAAATAGTACTCGACATACGTAAATCCATTTGCCAAGGTGAAAGCCAATTGCGTAATAGGATTGGCTCCGGCTTCGGCAATATGATACCCGCTAATCGATACAGAATAGAAATTTCGAACTTGCTTTTCAATGAAATATTCTTGAACATCACCCATTAAACGAAGTGCAAATTCTGTAGAGAAAATACACGTATTCTGAGCTTGATCTTCTTTTAAAATATCCGCTTGTACGGTACCTCTCACTTGCTTTAAAGTATCAAATTTAATTTTTTGATATACATCTTGCGGTAATATTTGATCACCCGTAACGCCTAATAATTTTAATCCTAAACCGTCATTCCCTTCAGGCAGCTCGCCATGATATTTTGGGCGTTCCATACCGCTTTCTTTGTAAATTTTAGCGATTTTCTTTTCTACTTCATCTTCAAGATCATGTTCCTTAATATATTTTTCACAACTCTGATCGATGGCTGCATTCATAAAGAAGCCTAGCAACATAGGCGCAGGACCATTGATAGTCATACTCACAGATGTCATCTTATGACTCAAATCGAACCCGGAATATAATTTTTTGGCATCGTCTAAACAACAAATAGACACGCCTGCATTTCCAATTTTTCCATAGATATCAGGACGATGATTAGGATCGTTACCATATAATGTTACACTATCAAAAGCTGTTGAAAGTCGCTTAGCAGGCAGCCCTTTACTTACATAGTGAAAACGACGGTTGGTCCGTTCCGGCCCACCTTCTCCAGCAAACATTCGCGCTGGGTCTTCGCCAGTACGCTTAAAAGGATACAAACCGGAAGTATATGGAAATTCTCCCGGCACATTTTCTTGCAATACCCATTTTAAAATATCGCCCCAAGCTTGGTATTTGGGCAAACATACTTTTGGTATTTGTGTATGTGAAAGTGACTCGGTATGCGTATCGATGCTAATTTCTTTATCACGAACTTTAAATTTGTAAACTGGCTCTTGATATCGGTTTACTTTTTCGTCCCAACCGATAATGACTTCCCAATTGTAAGGATCTAAGTTCAGTTTTTCTTTATCAAACTCTGCGATTAACAGTTTTATTAAATCTTTATTTTCTTCGGAAACAGCTAGTGTTTCAGAATCAATTCCCGATTTATCCAATGTAAGCGTAGTACCAGAAATGGTTTCTATAGTTTTAAAAAATCCGTAGAGTTTTTGAGCTACTTCAGCTTGTTCGGAAGCTTTTTTGTCGTACGCTCTATTGTTTTCAGATATTTCAGAAAGGTACCGTGTTCGTGCCGGTGGAATCACAAAAATCTTTTCAGACATTTCATCTGAAATTTCATAGTTGCTATTCAAATCGGCTTTTGTTTTGGAAGCAATCTCATCCATAATAGCTTTGTAAAGCTTATTCATTCCTGGATCATTAAACTGTGAAGCAATGGTCCCGAAAACCGGTAAATCCTCTTTTGGTGTATCCCACAATAGGTGGTTGCGCACATATTGTTTTTTCACATCGCGAAGCGCATCCTTGGCACCTCGTTTATCAAATTTGTTAATGGACACCAAATCAGCAAAGTCGAGCATATCGATTTTCTCCAATTGTGTTGCCGCACCAAACTCGGGCGTCATAACATACAGGGAAACGTCACTATGGTCCAAAATTTCGGTATCACTTTGGCCAATCCCTGACGTTTCTAAAATTATAAGATCATATTCCGCAGCTTTTAAAACCTGAACCGCTTCGGCCACGTGTTTAGAAAGCGCCAAGTTACTTTGCCGGGTAGCCAAACTACGCATATAAACTCGGGGTGAGTTTATGGCATTCATCCGAATACGATCGCCTAACAAAGCCCCTCCTGTTTTCCGTTTTGAAGGATCTACGGAAATGATTCCAATTGTTTTTTCTGGAAAATCGACTAAAAATCGACGTACCAATTCGTCAACTAAAGAAGATTTACCTGAACCGCCCGTTCCAGTGATTCCCAAAACAGGAATCGTACTTTTTTCATTCTTTTTATGAATGGAATCTAATGTCTTTTTTGCAACATCCGGAAAATTTTCAGCCGCTGAAATCACTCGAGCAATCGCATTATCATTTTTTTCTGAAAGTTTTGCCTCTTCCCCGTTCAGTTTCTCTCCAATAGGAAAGTCAGCTGTTTCAACTAAATCATTGATCATTCCTTGCAAGCCCAATTCACGTCCATCATCTGGTGCATAAATACGGGTAATGCCATAATTTTGTAATGCTTCAATTTCTTCAGGAAGAATTACACCGCCACCACCGCCAAAGATTTTAATATGCTCCGCTCCTTTTTCTTTCAGCAAATCGTACATATATTTAAAATATTCATTGTGTCCACCTTGATAAGATGTCATGGCAATAGCATTTGCATCCTCTTGTATAGCCGTGTTAACCACTTCCTCTACGCTCCTGTCATGACCTAGATGAATAACTTCAACCCCGGTTGATTGAATAATACGCCGCATAATATTAATAGCCGCATCATGGCCATCAAAAAGAGAAGCTGCGGTAACAATTCTAACTTTATTTTTGGGAGTATAGGGTTTGGGTTGTTGCATGGTATATTTTTCTTAGTTTTTTTAAAGTGTAAATTTACGAAAAAGCCAGCAATAAAAGACATTCATAAATATTTACAAAAATCAATATGTTTTAACTTAATTATTAATTATATGCAATATTTTTGTATATTGCATGTATCAATTTTGAACTTTAAAACAACTAAAACTTTAACATTATGAAAAAAATTTACTTATTAGGCTTTGCACTTTGTGCTTTTGCTTTTAGTGCAACAGCACAAATTGAATTAGAAGATAATATAGACAGCTATAGTTTAGGAGACATTTCTCCTCAAGCTACTCATTGGCGTACTTGGGGAAGTAGTCCTGATGAAAATGGAGAAGTTACAGATGAAAATTCTTTTTCTGGAGCAAATTCAATGAAAATAGGAACTGGTGTAGGACCACAAGATCAATTATTGTTAATTACAAGTTTTCCTCAAAGTGGAATTTACACTGTAAGATTCAAATTGTTTGTACCAACTGGGAATGAAGCTTATTTTAACATGCAAGGAGAAATATCCGGTCCTCCTCAAGTTCAAGCCTTAATAGGTGGAAATGTCTTTTTTAATCAAGATGGAGATAACCCAGGTCAAGGATTAGTTGATGGAACTGCTACTCCTGACACATTTAGTTTCACTCACGATACTTGGATGGAAATTACTTGTGAATATGATATTGATGGTCAAGTTTGGGATATGGATATTGATGGAACTGAAGTAGTAACAGACCATCCTTTCGAATTCAACGGTGAAACATTCAATAGTCTTGGAGGTCTAGACTTTTTTGCAGCTAGTACTGCAACTACCTTCTACCTAGATGATGTTCTTTTATCCTCAGGTGTGCTTGGAGTGGATGATTTCTCTGCAGATGTATTTAGCGTATACCCGAACCCAGTTAAAGATAAATTAAATATCGAATCTGCTGCTGCTGTAAACTCAGTAACAGTATATGACGTTCTTGGGAAAAAAGTACTATCAGCGCAGCCTGATGCTATTTCTCCAAGTATCGATATGAGTGGTCTTTCTTCTGGTGCTTACTTAGTACAAGTTACTATTGGAAGTGCAACAAAAACAGTTAAAGTACTTAAATAAGCACTTTAATTCTTAAATACTTAGAGCCCTTCAAAATTTGAAGGGCTTTTTTTATATCTTTATTTTTAAAATTATTCAGATATGTTTTATAGAAAATTAGCTTTGGTTTCGTCTCTCTTTATACTAGTTTCTTGTGCCGAGTTACAAAATGTAGTTAACACGTTACCAAATGGACAAATTGGTACAGACTCCACCATGATAGCTAATGGCCTTAGACAAGCTTTAGATTCTGGTATTGACAAACAGGTTACCAAACTAACACAGAAAGATGGATTTTATAAAAACAAGTTAGTTAAAATATTACTTCCAGAAGAGTTACAAAAAGTTGATAGAACGTTACGCAGCATTGGATTAAGTAGCTTAGCCGATGAAGGCCTTAAAGCACTAAATAGAGCCGCAGAAGATGCCGTAAAAGAGTCTACACCAATTTTTGTTGATGCCGTACGGAGTATTACTTTCAATGATGCAAAAAACATATTACTAGGCCCTGATAATGCCGCTACTAATTATTTAAAGGGAAGTACAAATACCGCTTTGTATTCTAAATTTAATCCCGTCATTCAAAATTCATTTTCAAAAGTTGGCGCCGATAGAATTTGGACAAATATTATTACACGATATAATAATGTCCCTTTTGTAAATCAAGTAAACCCCGACCTTACCGATTATGTAACAAACGAGGCTTTAAAAGGTGTTTATACTATGATAGGTGTTGAGGAAAAGAAAATTAGAAACTCTGTTTCAGCTAGGACGACAACATTATTAAGACAGGTGTTTGCGCTTCAAGACTAACATCTGTTAACGTTTTAACGCAATCAGCTAAGTATCATTAAACAATTAGGATAGAATTAACCTAACACTAACAGCACCTTCTTATTCTCCTACGTAGCTTTGCATAGTATGAAAAATGTAGCTGCATAATGAATTGGTTTAGAAAAGAAACAAAACTAGATAAATTAAAAAAACGGTATAAAAATTTGATGCGAAAATCGTATGAAATTGCTTTACGAGATAAAGAAAAAAGTGATTACTTACATCATAAAGCAGAAGAAGTTTATAAGCAAATTAAGTCGCTTCGGTATCAATATGCAGACAACTAATTTTTATTTGTTTCTATGAATATTTTTAAAGTAAGTAAAAGCATCTACCAATCTTGAACCATACCAGCTAAAGTACTCCCCATCCACTATTTGTACTTTTTTTTCTAACTTTTCACTCATTTTTAAAGCATCTTTTTCTTTAAACGGAAAAGGTTCTGTAGATAACAAAATTTCATCTGCTTCTTTTAAAAACGCTACATCAACTTCTGGATATCGCGAAGTCTCATCTTTACAAATATTTTCAAAACCATTTAATTCTAATAATGCATTTATAAAGGTGTTTTTACCCGCAACCATTAATGGTTTTTTCCAGATTACATACGCAACTTTTTTTGTAGACTTTCCTTTAACAAAGCTTTCAAATTGGTCTTTTTCTGATCTTATTTTTGAAACAAGCTTAATAGCTTCTTTATTACGACCACATATTTCACCTATAGACTGGATCATTTCTAAACTATCCTCAACAGAAAAAATATCACTCACCCATACAGGAGCTATCTTTTGAAGCTCAACTACCATTTCTTTGGTGTTTTCTTCTTTATTGCAGATTATCAAGTCTGGCTTAAGCAGCTCCACCCTATCATAATGTAGACTTTTGGTACCACCTACTACTTTAATTTCTTTCCGAAGTTCTTTAGGATGTACGCAAAATTTAGTGATTCCAACTAGTATATGTTTTAATCCCAAATCTACTAAAAGTTCAGTTTGAGAAGGGACTAAAGAAACTATACGCTGGGGAGTTTTTGGAAGTTCAACAGTATTTCCTATCTGGTCTTTAA
>Ga0209309_10001970_pt1 | contig 19473 bp, 12 predicted proteins | sample COGITO_mtgs_1204_2_FD_184807 | JGI IMG/M metagenome (GOLD analysis project Ga0209309, IMG submission 184807) | Pelagic marine microbial communities from North Sea - COGITO_mtgs_120412 (SPAdes) (version 2) | ecosystem: Environmental > Aquatic > Marine > Epipelagic ... | reverse complement strand
GTTTATAAAGTATCCTAATTTATCTGCTTCTGCCCAGATCATTTTTTCTAGTGCATCGCTTGGAACGGTCTGAAAATAATTGGTTCTATCTCTACTGGTAGAACCATTTGCGCCAGAACCTCCTATACGTGCACTCATTTTATCTAGTCCGCCTTTTCCAAGATTTTCTGATTCTAAAAACAAAAGGTGTTCAAAAAGATGTGCAAACCCTGTTCTACCTTCAATTTCTCTTGCAGAACCTACATGACTCGTTAATGCCACAGCAACCACAGGATCCGATTTATCTTCATGTAAAATAACACGAAGTCCGTTTTGAAGCGTAAATGTTTCAAAATCTATATTGATGCCTTTAGCATTTTCTTGAGCTAAAATTGAAAGCGGTAGCGCTAAGAAAAGCAGTAATAAAGCTGAAAAAGTATTTTTCATATTTTTTATTTCTAAGTTTTTTAAATTTTCTAATAGTACAGTTTTGTGCCAGTAATAACTTCTGACTATTTTTCGTCATGCTGAACTTGTTTCAACATCTCAGTCAATCTGAAGAAGACCTTGAAACTAGTTCAGAGTGACGAGATTGTTTACATATACATTAAATCTTCAATCTGTAAGTATCATTGTTCACAAAGAAAACTGCATTCACGAAAAACAATTTTCCATTTTCCCAGAAAGCTCTAAATAAAGGATTATCCACCATATAAATTATACTTCCTTGCCCAATGCGCTCTTCTCCAAAGATCATTGAGTTTTTCATGTTTTTAGCAGCTTCGCTTCCTGCAAAACCTGAGACGATCTCTGGAGAATCTTTTAGATATGCAATATTATATCCTTCAGATAGATAGCTATAACTATCGCTGCTTAGTTTTAAACTGAAATAAGTATCCCTATATCCAAATGCCATTGGATGCGTATTATCTAGCGAGGTCTTTACAATACTTCCTGTTATTAGCTCTTTAATATTTTCTCTTTCACGGCTACTATATGGGATTAAATTAGCAGTGGTAGTAGTGTCTTTTTTAGTTTCTAGCTTATTTTCTTTTAAGTTGAAACCTTCTTTACCAGCAAAACTTCCAACTGCATTTCCTACGGCAATTACTTTTCCACCACCTTGAATCCAAGATTTAAGTTTTACTAAGGCATCTTTATTGAGTAGACTATTATATCTTCCAGATGGAATTACTAGCACATCAATTAGCGAAAAATCTACATTTTTAAGGTAGTCGGTATCAATAGGAGTGATGGGGTAGTTTAGATCTTTTTCGAAAAAATGCCAGATTTCTCCAAAATTTAAAGAAGACACACCCTCTCCTCGAAGCACACCTACTCTTGGTTGATTTATAATTTTTATTTCTGAAGAACCAAAGTCAGGTCCGCTTTTAGAAAAACCTGTGCTCGCTGCCACTAGTTGTCGTTGATGTTTATTTGCAAGTGTATTTAATTTACTGTTGAAGTTTTCTAAACTTCTATTATCACTTTTTGTAATAACCAGGCTTCCAGGATTAAATTTTTGATCTCCATTAGAGAATTCTTGGGTGCTAAATCTTACTTTGATTCCTTCTTTTAGTAAAGCTGCTAAAAAACGAGCATCTTCCATGCTGTCCCACTTAGAAATGTATCCAGTGGCATTATTATTTTCATTACTGATGGAATTTTGACTAGTAGAAGAGTTATTTGTATTCAGTAATTTATTACTGGCAACAGCTTCCAAACCGTAAGCATAAGGTAAACTCCAAGCAGTGATATCGTAGGTAAGAGAATCACTTAATTTTGCATTTGGCTCAAACAAAACCTTTACCATTTTTCCTTTAGGCTGATTTGTATTTACAACCAATGTATTCTCATTGGTATTAAAATCTGCTTGTTTATTCTGAGAATAATTAAAGCCTTTAACCTTTCCGGAATTGGTAGATCCATATTTTATATCGTGAAGATCTAGAAGTGCTTTTAAAGCTGCAATTTTATCGGGGCTACCATTTAAAGCGTAGCTTTTATAGGATAGTTGATCGTTCTGATAAAATTTATTGAATTCAGAATTTAATTTTTCCACATTTTTCGATGCTATTTCTACAGTAGATAGTCCTGTGGTAAAATGATGTGCTACTCGATCCACAAGAGTTAATTCATAACCTTCTGTAGTTTGAATCCCAAGACCTCCTTGTCCACCACCCGCTTGCTCGTATGTCATTCCAATTGCTCCCATATAAGTAGGATAAGTATCTCCATAGCTCGGGTATAAAAGATCAAAGCGTTCTTTGGTAAAATATAACCAGCCATTTTCATCAAAATATTTAGCATGATTCTTTCCTATTTCGCTCTGGAAATCACGTTGAAAAGGTGTGATTATTTCATGAAAAGGCTCTGCTGCGGGTGCGAAATAATAAGGATCGTTGATGCCTTGCTCATGAAAATCTACGTGAATATGAGGTAACCATGTATTATAAATTTTAAGTCGATTTTTGGTTTCCACCTGTGTAGCCCAAGCCCAATCTCTATTTAGGTCGAAAAGATAATGATTTGGCCTTCCTCCTGGCCATGGTTCGTGGTGTTCTGCTGCTAAAGGAGATGCATTATAAGGAGTTGCCTTTACTTGATTGTACCAGTTTGCATAACGATCTCTTCCATCTGGATTAATACATGGATCTAATATAACTACTGTATTTTCTAGCCAATCTTGATTTGCAGTTACCAGTTCATAAATTGTTTTCATAGCAGCCTCCGTACTGGAAGCTTCATTTCCGTGAACGTTATAACTTAACCAAACAATAGCTTTATCTGCGTCACTATTCGAAACTCCTTTTGTTTCAGTGTTTTTTAAGTGATTGCTTCTTATTTCTTCAAGATTCTTCAAGTTTTCTTCAGAAGAGATTACAGCATAAGTAAGGGGTCTGTTTTCATTTGTTTTTCCATAAATATTATAAGTAACCATGCTGGAATTTTCAGCAACATGATTAAAATAATTCACTACATCTGCATGCCGTGTAAACCGTGTGCCGATTTCATAGCCAAGAAATTCTTCTGGAGACTGAAGAGTTTGAGAATTAACAGTGGATAGTATAGCTATAAAACAAGCTAAAAAGAAGTATGTTTTTTTCATTTATGTAAAATAAGATTGAAATTAGGGTAGTAAAGATAGCATTCAGCCCGGAATTAACTAAAAAATAGGACATAAAACATGTATCTTCGATATCTTTACGTTTTAAAAATAATTTATGCCTACAGACTGTCTTTCCTATCGTGAAACTAATTACTATTCTAATCTTATTGCAGATTATCTGGATCAAAAAAGGGAACTGAAATCATTCTATCAAAGATTTCCTAATCTGGAAAGTTTTGAGGGACAAATTCAGGAAAAAGCACTTTTATTTTCTGACGAATCCAGAAAAGTATTAGTTAAAGTTTTGGAAGAACAATATGCCGAGTTAAATAAAGGGAAAGCAGTTTCAAACAATATAAATTTATTGCTTCAAGACAGTACATTTACTGTTACCACAGGGCATCAGCTGAATCTTTTTACGGGTCCTCTTTACTTTTTATATAAAATTGTTTCTACGATTAATTTAGCTTCAGCTTTAAAAAAGAGATATCCAGATTCTGATTTCGTACCTGTTTATTGGATGGCTACAGAAGATCACGATTTTGAAGAGATCAACTATTTTAATTTAAACGGAAAGAAATTTAAATGGAATAACCTTCAGAAAGAAGCGGGAGATAATGCAGTTGGAGAATTAAGCACAGAAGGTTTAGAGGAAGTTTTTAATCTTTTTTCAGCAGAAATAGGAGGAGGGAAGAATGCGGAAGATTTAAAGCAACTTTTTAAATTGGCGTATTTAGAGCATACCAATTTAGCTGATGCTACTCGGTTTTTAGCACACGAACTTTTTAAAGAATATGGGCTTGTTATTTTAGATGCTCACAATAAGGATCTAAAAAGGGAATTTATTCCCTATGTCGAAAAAGAGCTTTTTGAAAAGGTTTCGCATAGTTCAACCATAGTAACTGCACAAAAACTGGAAAAATTAGGTTACACAGTACAAGTAAACCCTAGAGAGATCAATTTGTTTTATTTACACAATAACCTTCGAGAACGAATTGTAGAGCGAGAAGGAGTTTTCTATGTAAATGAAACTGAAATAAAATGGGGCAAGGAGGAGATACAAAAGGAGGTGCATGATTTTCCAGAAAGATTTAGTCCCAATGTGATGCTCCGGCCTTTATATCAAGAAGTAGTTTTACCAAATCTATGTTACATTGGAGGAGGTGGAGAATTGGCTTATTGGTTTGAGCTAAAAGATATGTTTGAAGAACTTAAAGTGCCATTTCCTATATTATTACTGCGGAATTCAGCATTAATAGAAACAAGCAAACAGAATGAAAAACGTAGAAAATTAGACATTTCTCAGTCAGAATTATTTTTGAAGCAACACGAACTCATCAACAGAAAAGTTAGAAAAATATCTAATATTGATATCGATTTTTCAGAACAAAAAGCACATTTAGTAAAGCAATTTCAGCAAATGTACGAGCTTGCAGAAAAAACCGATCCTACTTTTTTAGGAGCGGTAAAGGCACAGGAAGTAAAGCAACTTAAAGGATTAGATAATCTGGAAAAGAGATTGCTGCTGGCTCAAAAGAGAAAGTTGAAGGATGAGGTATCTAGAATTGCCAATCTTCAAAATGAACTTTTTCCGAATAAAAGCTTACAAGAAAGACAAACTAATTTTTCTGAAATGTATCTGGAATTTGGAGAAGCTTTAATTCCTACATTAATTGAAAATCTAGACCCTTTAGAATTAAAATTTAAAATATTGACTTTTGGAGAAAAATAAAATGCACTCTATAGATATGGAATTGGTAGAAATGACACTGGATGTCATGAAGTATACCATAGACCGTATTTCTAATATTACTCCAGAGCTTGGAGCCCCAAAGAAAGAAGAAGAATTGTTGGAAATGGTTGGGGAAACTATAACTCCCAAAGGAATAGGAGGAGAGAACGCCTTTAAGCTCTTTAAAGATGTATTGGTGAAAGCCACAGTTCCCATAGACCATCCAAGACATTTGGCCTTTGTTCCCGCAGCACCTACGCGCGCAGCAATTATGTTCGATTTAGTAACATCGGCTTCTAGTATTCATGGAGCTTACTGGATGGAAGGAGCAGGAGGGATATTTTGTGAAAATCAGGCTATGAAATGGCTGGTTTCTCTTACAGGACTGCCAAAAGATGCTTTTGGTGTTTTTACTAGCGGAGGGACAGCAGCAAACCTTTCTGCTTTAGTGGCAGCTAGAGAAGAATGGCGAAATAGAAATCCTAAAAATAAGGATTGTAAAGGATTGTTATTAACTTCGAGTGCTGCGCATAGTTCTATACAAGCTATGGCAAAAGTGATGGATGCCGATTTAATATTGGTTGATAGCGAAGGAGAATATTTAACAGGAAACGATTTAAAATCGGTTATAAATTCTCTGGAATTAAAAGATAGAGATAGACTTTTTGCTGCTGTGGCAACCGGAGGAACAACCAATGCCGGGATTATAGATGAATTAGATTCTATTGCAGAAGTATGTGAAAAAGAAAAGCTTTGGTTTCATGTAGATTGTGCTTATGGCGGAGGCGCTCTAGCAGCACCATCTGTAAGACATTTATTTAATGGAATTGAGAAAGCAGATAGCATTACAATAGACCCTCATAAATGGCTTTTTTCACCTTACGATTGTGGAGCGGTGATCTATAAAGATTTAGAATTAGCCAAAAATGCACATTCCCAGAAAGGATCTTATTTAGAGATTTTTAAAGATGAAGGAGCACACGGATTTAACCCTGCCGATTACCAAATTCAGTTAACCAGAAGGCTTCGTGGAATGCCACTATGGTTTTCTTTGGCTATGCATGGAACAGAAAAATATCGGGATTCTATAGAACGTGGAATTGAATTGGCTAAAATAGCTGCAAATAAAATTAGGGAAAGGGATTATTTAGAATTGGTTCGACCTGCAAGCCTTTCGGTTGTGTTATACAGACGTAAAGGATGGACGCCAGATCAATATCGAGATTGGACCTATAAGAACCATCGGGAAGGGGTCGCTTTGGTCACCCCAACTAAATGGAAAACTAATGGGGAAGAGGAAACTATTTCAAGATTTTGTTTTATAAACCCAGATACTACAGAAGCAGATATTGATTTGATTCTGGATACTATGAAATAAGATCTTTCTATTTTATAAATAACGACCTCTCGACTCCGCTCGAGATGACATTTTGGATTTATTCTTGTAAAGGAAGAGTAATTTCGAAAATGGGTTGTCAGCCCTTCGACAGGCTCAGGGGAGCCTGTCGAAGCCTTCTTTATATTGAAAGCATTTTATGTTCTCAGAATCAACCTACGTCAAGCTCAATAGCTATCGGGGTGTCGAAGTCTTACAATTTATTACAAGTGCTATAAACAAATACCCTTCGACAGGCTCCAGGGGACATAGCGAGAGTAACATCGCAAACTATCTGTCAGGCTGAGCTTGTCGAAGCCAGATAGTAAGTCTCGAACACCCTTCGATAGGCTCAGGATGACATTGTGTATGGGTTACTTTATTAACTATTTGTCAGCCCTTCGTCAAGCTCAGGGGAGCTTGTCGAAGCCTCATTTTATATCGAATCCTCATCTGGTTTCCCAAATTCAGTATGATTTTTAGAGTAATTAATTAATCTTTCCCAGTCTGAATTTATCAGTGCAATTTTCTTAGCTCTACTCCAGCCTTTTAATTGTTTTTCAAATTTAATAGCTAAACTTGGTTCTGTGAAATTCTGAAACCATTTTAAAATTACGGGTCTTCTTTTATAAGTGTAGGCAGACTTGTCTTTTCCTGAGTTATGTTCTTCAAGTCGTTGGTCTAGGTTGGAGGTAATTCCAACATAAAAAGAGGAATCAATACATTCAAGAATATAGACCGTGTAAATTTTCATACTGAAATTTAAACAATTAAATATACCCTTCGACAGGCTCAGGGTGACTTTGGGGATTCGGTTGTCAGGCTGAGCCTGTCGAAGCCTCAGGGGAGCTTGACGAAGCCCTTTTTATTGAAGGCAGGTAAGTTGGTACTTGTAAGCACTCTTCGACAGGCTCAGAGTGACATTTCGAGCAGAGAGAAAATTAAGAATCTACTTATCAGGCTGTGCTTGTCGAAGCCTCAGGGGAGTTTATCAAAGCCTAATTGTAACTCTCGAGCACTCTTCGACAGGCTCAGAGTGACTTTGGGGACTCGGTTGTCATGCTGAGCCTGTCGAAGCATCTTCTGTATCGAATCTAGATTCTTACTCCAAAGCACTCTTCGACAGGCTCAAAGTGACTTTAGAACAAGTTTTCAGCCCATCGACAGGCTCAGGGTGACATTTCGAAGTGAGAGTAACATTGCGAACTATTAGTCAGGCTGAGCCTGTCGAAGACTTAAATACTTATAATAAAAAAAAAGCCTGAAAGTATACTTTCAGGCTTTTTTTATTGATTTCGGAAAAAAATTATTTTAAAGAAGTTTTTGGTCCTTTATCTACAAAAGGACGTTCTGTTCTGTTTGCAATTTCCCATGCTGTTAAAAACACTAATCGCGCACGTTTTTCCAAAAGATCGTATCTAATTTTATCTGGAGTATCAGTCATTTTATGATAATCTGCATGCACTCCATTAAAATAGAAAATAATTGGAATATCATTTTTCGCAAAATTATAATGATCACTTCTGTAGTAGAACCTGTTTGGATCGTTTTCATCATTATAAGTGTAGTCAAGATCTAACTTTGTGTATTTAGAATTTACAGCTTCACTAAGTTCGTGCAGTTCTGTACTTAACTTATCACTTCCAATAAGGTATACGTAGTTGTCATTCTTTTTATGTGCATCATCGGTTCTACCAATCATATCGATATTTAAATTGGCTACAGTTTGAGACAAAGCAAAAACAGGATTATCGGTATAATATTTAGATCCTATAAGTCCTTTTTCTTCTCCAGTTACATTTAAAAACAGAATAGATCTTTTAGGGCCTAAACCATCTTTTCTAGCTTTAGCAAAAGCTTCGGCTATCTCTAAAACTGCAACAGTTCCAGAACCATCATCATCGGCTCCATTAAAGATATTTCCTTTATCATCCATTCCTACATGATCGTAATGAGAAGAAATCACTAAAATTTCGTTCGGTTTTTCAGTTCCCGGAATATATGCCAAAACGTTTTCCGAATCTTTCACATCTCCTCTAAACATGGAAGAAGGTACTTCTTGATAATAATCGTCTCCACCTAAGGGAGAAACAATTCCTAAAGATTTGTATTCTTTCTTTAAATAATCGGCAGCCTTCTTTTGTCCAAGCTCTCCAGTTTCACGACCTTCAAAATCGTCTCCGGCAAAAATATAGAGATGTTCTTTTAATTCTTTAGAAGTTATGCTCTCAGCATAATCCATTGGGTTTGCAGCTTCTACTGTTTTAGGTTGTTGAGCGCCACAACTTAGTAAAGTTACCGCAATAGCGCCTAAAAGTATATTTTTCATAAGGGTATAATGTTTAATAAAGGCCGAAAGATAAGGGAATTGTGAATAAGTTACAGATTTCGATTTATAAATAAATCCTAATAAAAATAATTATTGAAAATTCTTATTGAATTTTTTGTAGTTGCTTTATTTTGAGGTAAGTCTAAGGAGAAAAGGAAGAAGCAAAAATAAAAAATAAAAAATTGAATGAAATATTTCTTTTTTTATAAAAAAGCTCATTATATTTGCACCCGCAATCAAGGAATACTTGATGAGACACACTGGAGAATTGGCAGAGTGGTCGAATGCGGCAGTCTTGAAAACTGTTGAGGGTTACACCTCCGGGGGTTCGAATCCCTCATTCTCCGCAAAGGAAAACCCGCAACGGAAGTTGCGGGTTTTTTTGTTTTCAAAAAAACGCCCAAGCTTTTTTAGCTTGAAGGCGATTTTGGAAAACAAAAAACATAGGCACGCTTTTTAGCGGGGCGTAGGATTTTCCTTTGCTCAGGATACCCTTCCGGGATCAACGTAGTTAATCCTTGTCCTTCAGAAGTTTTTATTTCCCTTTATGATCACATTAAATGTTACTTATATTCTTTAGCGTGGCTTGGGTTTTTCCTATGCTCAGGATCCCCACCCCGGATCAACGTAGTTAATCCTTGTTCTCCTGAAACTTTTATTCTAAGGATTGGTTTCTCTGTTGAGATCAACTCAGTTAATCCTCATTCTCTACCTTAAGCAGCAACTTCATCGAAAAACAATCAAATCACCGCCCACTTTTCAAATTTCCTTTAAAAAGTGCACCAACTCATCTTCTTCCCGAAAGCCAAGTTTTTTATGAAAGTTTCGCGATTCTGTTGCGGTGAGCCAGGTGTCGGAACCTAACTGACTACAGCCCCTTTCTTTGCACCATGCTTCTCCTTTCTGAATAAAGCTTTTGGCAATTCCCATTTTCCTGAATTTAGATTCAATAAGTATTCCTTCCAGATAACCGGTAGGGGAGGTAGTGGCGCCTTCCACATAATCTGTTCTTATGGAAAACACAGCAAATCCAACCGCTTCCTCCTCTGGGGTTAATGCTATATAGACTTTTTTAGTATTGGAATTACAGGCGTTCCGTAAATGAGTTGCCAGTTCATTTTTCTTGATCTTAGTCCAAAGTTGTTCCCCCATTTTTAGAAGAGATGGAAAATCTACCTCTTCAGCTTCTCTATATTTTAATTGTGATTTCATTTCTGTATTTCAGCTAGAACCTAAAGATAATTCATTCCTAAATCCGTTCTACATAATAGATCTCAAATCTACACTTTAAGGGAAGCATTCAGCATTAAATCTAATCTGCAAAACCAATTTGTAATTACGAAAAGTCCATGCCCGTAGAAAGATCGATCTTATTCGGGGTTAAAATATCTCTGGGCTTCACCATAGAAAAAGGATTGATCACCTGCTCCACAAGATTCTCGGGTAATTTCTCTAGGAAATACTTGGAAGAAAGCTCAGAACTTTCAGCGTTATTCACCGTGTTAATAGAATTGGTATCGCGGGTGATAAATAATTCATTCTTAGCTCTGGTTAAAGCAACATAGAGCACGCGCCTATCCTCTTCGATACTTTCTTCACTATGAAGGTTCCATGCACTCGGGTACACTTTAGGAGAAACATTCAGCACATAACACACATCAGATTCCAATCCTTTAGCCGAATGTACCGTAGATATAATTACATGATCTTTAATTTCGCTGTCGTTTAACTGAGAACCCTCCAACACAGGCTCTCCATTTAATTGCTTTGCATTTTCCAGAATGCCTTCAGAAATTAACTGACCGATAGTAGAATAGTTATCCCCCAGCATTTCCAACACCGGGAAATCAGATTTCCGTTTCTCCTCCCAATCCTTCCGGTATTTAAAAGCTAAGGAGAATTCCATTTTCGAATAGGTTTCCTGAAGCGCTTTCTTCACGTTCCCGGAATTTATAAAGATCGTATTATAAATATCTGCGATCTTCTCCCCATCTGGCCCACCGATGGCATCTTCCAGATTCTGAGCGCATTCCAGAGGATCTTTAAATTCTAAAATTTTAGAGATGTATTTCCCGGCCTTAATTTCGCCAATCCCATCCCAAAAAGTGAGGAAGCGCATCCAGCCAATTTCATCATATACATTGTTAACCACCCGCAGGGCAGAGACCACATCTTTAATATGCGCCGCTTCCATAAACTTTCTTCCGCCATAAGTAACGTAAGGGATTTTCTTCTGAATAAATACTGCCTGTAACGGTTTGGTGTAATAGGTAGATTTAGACAGTATTAAATGATCTATAAAATTCTTATTATTTTCAGTGAAGTTCTGGAGGATATTTTCAGCAATAAAATTAGCCTCTTCCCATTGGCTCGCAACATTTATAAGTTTTGGCTTCATTCCTTCCCCTCTGCTGGCAATTAATTTCTTCTTATAATCTAAACTGGATTCAGCAATAAGCCAATTGGAAAGGTTCAAAATTTCCTGGGTAGATCTATAATTATTATCTAAGATCAAAACCTCCGATTCCGGCACCCGTTCCTTAAACAAATGCACATTCTTATAATCGGCACCCCTAAAAGAATAAATAGACTGGGCATCATCACCCACACAATAAAATTTAGCAATGTCTAAGAAAGGCTCGAGTAAATACCATTGCAGGGGGTTGGTATCCTGGAATTCATCTATCAATAAATGCTTTACCTGGTGAGAAAGAATGTTTCGTGCCTCGGCATCATTTCTTAATCTATTAGCCACAATTAGCAAAAGATCATCGTAATCCAGATAGCGGCCATCCCCTTTTTTAGTTTGATAGGCTCTTAACAGCACTTCCACTTTCGGCCTGATTATATCTATTTCGTCATTCGTTTCTTCATCTGTCTTTCCCTTATAAACCTTCTCCCGAATGGAGTTAGAAAGATTTTGTCGCGTATTTCTTCCGTAAGAATAGATATCTATTAATTGCTGAGGTTTTATGCGAATCCCTTTATACTCAATTACCTGATCTCCGCATACCATCTTCATCACACTTAACTGATCATCGGGGTCTATCACGGTGTAATTAGAAGCACCAAATAAATTAGGATAGCGCACAATTAATTGATTGCACCAGGAATGAAACGTAGAGCCATTAAGGCTTTGAGCCTGATTAGTGGATAAGGAAGATTTTACGCGCTCCACAATTTCGTTGGCAGATCTTTTTGTGAAAGTAAGGATCTGTATCTTTTCCGGTGGAGTGCCTTGATCTATTAAATAGGCTGCTCTCCCAACAATACATCTGGTTTTCCCTGTTCCCGCACCTGCAAGAACCAATAGATGCTTTCCGCTATATTCAACAGCTTTTTTCTGCTTCTCGTTAAGAATATGGTTCTCCACTTTTTTTTGGTAAAGATAAGTATTATTAAGTAATTAGGAATTTTTCCAATTTACGGAATATTTCCTATTTTTGATGTCATGATATTTATTTATATTCAAGCTATAAGGCTGGGGGCGAAGACGAAAGTTCCTTTTCGTTTAATGCTGTTTTCTGAAGATTTTCCTCAGGAATTTATGGTGTTTACACTAAGACCGGAAGTAGTACTTCCTAAAAAGGTTTATTTGCTGAATGGCTTGGATAGGTTAGCACTTTTGGCTGCGGAACCATTCTGCAATGTTGCAGATGAGTTGATTGACTTATTTAGGGAGCAACAATTACTTTTTAGCGAAAAAGAGCAGTTTAATTTACTGAAAGCTCAGTTTAGAACTATTGGCTATAATTTTAATCTGAAGCCTACAATACTTTGGCCTTCCGGAAGTAAAGGGAACCGGAACTTAGAAGAGTTAGAAGAAGTGATCTCTGCGCAGCATTTGCCGACAAGTATTGCTTTTGCTGAAGTTTTTCTGAAGGCGATGGCTAATGCTAGCTCTCAGCAAAGCTTGCAGTTGGAGAATTATAAGACCACCCATTTGAAACTTCAAAGCTATGAGTTATCAAAATATAGCCGAAGCCCGGGAGTGTATTTTTTTCTGAATGCAAGGGAAGAAGTGATTTATGTAGGCAAAGCGAAAAATATCAGGAAACGCTTGCAAAGTCATTTTTCCAATGCTGAAAAACAAAGCAATATTGACTATTCCCAGGTGGAAGATATTCAAGTGGAATATACCGGAAACGACATTCTTGCGCAGCTTGTGGAAACCGAAAATATTAAAAGCTTAAAACCCCTTTATAATACCCAGCAAATCACAGATCCTGATCCTTATATTATCACCTTGGTGACTACCGCAAAAGGGATTGCTAAGATCAAGATCACCCGTAAAGAATTTGAAGACAGCTTGCCCGAGAAATATTTTAATAGAAGCTCTGTGGTTGCATCCTTAAAAGATTTTTGTGAGGAAAATAAGTTGTGCAGAAAACATAGCGGGCTGGAGACCGTAAAAGGTCCTTGCAGCAATGTTACGAAAAGAGCGCTTGCCTGTGTATGTGCAGGAGGAAAAGGGGTGGAGGAATACAATAAAAGATTTCAGATCGCCTTTGATGCTTTTCGAAGAAAAACTACCAGAAAAATCTATAAATTAAAAGGCCGAAACGAGTTGGAAGATGCTTTTGTGTACGAACTCAATGGAATTTATGAAGGCTATGGCTATATAGATAGAGCTAGTAATATCTCCAATTATAACGACATTTTGGGGCATCTGGTAAAGCAGAAAAACAATTATGATACCACCAGGATCCTGAGTTCGTTAGCAAAGACAGTGAGGGAGAAGGATGTGCTTTATGTTTAATATTAGTACCCTTATATGAATCAACGCAGTTAATTTCTCATTCTACGCAAAGGAAAACCCACAACGAAAGTTGCGGGTTTTTGTTTTTCTTGATGTAAATGTGTTTAAACTTCGACTAGTTATTATCCAATTAGCAAAGTTGGTAGTATCATTTAATTTAAATCTTGGGTCTTAATAAAGGTTAGAATGATAAGTACCAGAAAGGTTATATATCATATCAAAATAATCTTTGTTTAACCAACCGCCAATTTTTGACTTTCTTTTAAAATGTAAGAAGGCATTGGTTCTGTTAATTTCCATTCTATATTCATTGGTTTTTCTCCAGAATACTTCTGAAAAATCGTTTCTCCTAAAAAAACATAACCCATGGTAAAACCATATTCATCTTTGTTTTGTTCTCTAACGAAAAGTAAAACCTTTTTTTCGCTATTTATATAGGCTTGCCCTTTTGGAGTATTAGGAGAAGCGCTATTCTGAGTTTGCCAATGAAAAAGGTGTTTATTTAAAGCATAATCTTCATACATGGTAGTAGGAGAATACTCTTTGTCAGATTTTTTCAAAGTCACAAAAAGAGCTTCAGTATTTACAGATTTTTCATAAGAGGAGCCTTCACGACTAGGTTTAGCCTTTTCGAATTTATGTCTTCTTATTGCCACAAGTATTTGATTTCGATTATATCTGCTATGAATTTTTAAAGGAAATGCAAATCCGAGATCAATAGGCTTTTCAACAAAATCAATATTTTCGATTGTATATTTTACAACTTCTAAGATTTCCCTTACCATTACAGGATTTTTTAGAATTTGCTTCAAACTTTCTTGTAGACTATCAAAGCCGGAATCAGGTCCTGATTTTTGCCAAATATCATAATGAAACATTAATGCGCTAAGGCGATCTATTTCTGACTCTTCAGGTACTTCAAAATTTGTTTCACATAATCCTTGAATAAAATTGAGATAACTAACAGAATTACAACTTATCAATCTATTACTTATAAAATTGGATATCTCTCTTTCATTAGGCTCTGAAAAATCTTCAATTATTTCTGCTTCCGCACAAAGCCTACTCCAACTTCCTTTTTTATAAACTTGTTCAATATTTAAATGATGAAATTCTAAAAAATTATTAAGGTTTAAGATTCTTGTAGAATGATGTTTAAATTTTTTAATCTTTTGAATTAGTTGAGGCCTTCTAAACTCTGTGGCTTCTTTTATATTTTTTAGAATTATTTCCTTTGCTTTTTTCTCTAAAATAATTGAACAGCCAAGTGGTAAATGAGGAAATTCATCTTCAATTTCTTTGATTACTGAGGTATGAGTTTTTCCAATTAAAGCTCTGAATTTATGCTCGAAATCATATTCCGGTCTGGCATTACCAACGAAATCAAGAACAGTTAAACAATCTTTGTTTTCAGCAAGACGCAATCCTCTACCAAGTTGCTGTAGAAATATTGTCAAGCTTTCTGTTGGTCGTAGGAATAGTACTGTGTCTATTTCCGGAATATCTACACCTTCGTTGAATATATCAACCACGAATAAATAATTAATTTCCATTTTACTCAATCGCGCTCTTAAAATTGATCTGTCTGAACTATTGTCACTTATAAGGTAATCTGCTTTTAATCCGGCTAGTGTGAATTTACTTGCCATAAATTTCGCATGTTCTTGGCTTACGCAAAATCCTAATGCTTGGACATCATTTACATCTGTTAGGTATTCTTCACAATTCTTCAATATATCTCCTACGCGTCTATCATTTTCGGTATACAGTTTTGTTAATTCTTTAATTTCATATTTGCCATTCTTCCAACTTACATTCGTTAAATCAATCGAGTCTGACAAAGCAAAATATTGAAATGGTGAAAGCAATTTTCTATTTAAGGCTTCAGGTAGTCTTATCTCAGCTGCAATTTTATTATGGAAATCTTCGGTTATATCTCCACCGTCCATTCTTTCCGGAGTCGCTGTGAGTCCTAATAAAATTTGAGGATTGAACCTTCTTAAAATTGGTCTATAGCTATCGGCCTTGATATGATGAACTTCATCTACAATAATATAATCGTAAAAATCCTTCCCTAATTCTAATTTCTTAAGCCGACTATTCAAAGTTTGAACTGAGGCAAAAAGCTGATCATATTTTTCAGGTTCATAGCCACCCACCCAAAGTTCACCAAAGTTTGAATCTTTTAATACATGCTGAAAGATTCTCTGTGCTTGTTCTAATATTTCTTTTCTGTGGGCAACGAATAAAAATTTAGAGTTTGGATTTGAGTTTCTAAATTTTTTAAAATCAAAAGCAGATATTACCGTTTTACCAGTTCCTGTTGCAGCGACTAATAAGTTCCTATTTCTTTTATGAATAATTCTTTCCGAATCCAGTTTAGAAAGAATTTCCTCCTGATAAGGATATGGCTTAAGATCAAAGAACGTTGTGATTTGACTAATTCCTTGATTCTTCTGTCTTTTTAAAGAGTTTATAAGCTTAGCTCTATCCTTCCCCTTGTCATAATATTCGAATTCTGGATCTTCCCAGTAGGTTTCAAATGTTTTTTGAAATTTATCTATAATATGGCCAATCTCCTGAGTTGTGACCTTTAAATTCCATTCTAGACCATTAGTTAATGCAGATCGAGAGAGATTGGAAGAGCCAATGTAACCTGTATGGAATTTTGATTTTCTTAAAAATAAATATGCCTTTGCATGCAATCTTTCGTGTTCTACATTATAAGAAACTTTGATTTCTGTGTTTGGTAATGATGCTAAATACTCAACAGCTTTAGCATCTGTAGCTCCCATATAAGAAGTCGTAATTATTTTTAACTTTTTCCCACTATTGGTGAACTCTTCTAATTCCTTTTTGAATATTCGAATTCCTGAATATTTAATAAAGGATACAAGCCAGCAAATTTCATCTGCAGAAAGAATTTCCTTTTTAATCTCGCTCTCTAATGAAATTCCAGTATTGTTCCCAGTAAACAATTCACTTTGACTAAGTCTAGTATATGGGGTTATTTCTTTTAACCGGTCTTTTAAATTTGAATATGGAAAGTTAGATTTAGAGAAGACGGCTTCCAATATTCTACCTTCATTTTCAATAAGATTTTCTGTTAAATCAATGTTTTTTAGTTCCTTAGCTAACAAAGTAATGATTTTGTTAGAAATTTCAATTTGCTTTAATGGCCGATCTTTTTCTTTAATTTCATTTAAAGCATATTTAATGGTTTCTGCTAGATAGAGACTTAAATATTGTGAGGCTTCTTCCTTATCTAAAATCGTTTCACTGATATGGAACTTTTGACTATCAAGAGAATCTAATTTATTACTGACAAGTTTATTTATTAGTTGTTCGTAAAGACCTGTTTCAAAACTCATTTAAAATTTTGTATGTAATGTTGTACGATTGGTATATCGGCTTCTGCCCAGTCAAAATTTGCTAATTGGGAGACAGTTACCCACTCTATTTTAGAGTGTTCTTTCAAATCGATTTCTGAGGTTTGTAGGGAACAACGAAAAGGAATAAGTTCAATAATTTTTTCGTCGGAGTATTTATGCGTGTTGGAGGGTAGTCGTTCTAAGATTTTTACATTTAATCCAAGTTCTTCTTTTATTTCTCTTTTTAAACAATCTTCTAGCGTTTCTCCTTGTTCAAGCTTTCCTCCTGGAAATTCCCACTTTAAAGGTAGGCTCATATTTTCGCTTCTTTGAGCGCATAAAATTTGATTGTTATTTTCTATTAGTGCGCAAGTAACTTGAACCAACCGATCTTAGATTTTTATTAAAATTAAAATTACATATTTAATTGGAATTTTCTGTTTTAAACTTAGTTATGTAAATTTTATGTGATTAATAAAAATTACGAGTACAAATAAATTTATAAAAATGAGCTGTCAAATATTAAACCTTAGGGGATATAAACTAAGAAACCTTCCTAAATGGTGGGTTTCGGACTTCAATTACTTATTAAATTAATTTTTAACTTCTTCAGTTTCTAAATTAATTGGAAGTGTAACTTCATTTCCTTGAGTATCTAACACTTTTACTTCATCAAAGCCCATTTCTCTAAACTGGTCCTACTGGGTTGCAGCATCACCTACAACTAGATATGCCATTTTAGACTCATTCAGATATTTTTGAGCTAGTTTCTTGTGTTGTTCAAGAGTCATGGCACCAATGATCTTTTCTTCTTTCTCGATATATTTAGGATCAAGATCGTAGGCACTCATTTCTTGAAACACCGAATAACAATGAATAATGAACAATAGACAATTAATTCCCTTCCGCTTTTTTTTTATTAGCTCTCTGGCATTAAAGTCAAAGCAAATATCCGGATGAAGTTTTTATGCTACATTTGGCGCTACTCAATGCATTATGAAAAGAGCTTTAGTAAAATATAGAAAAAGTGCTTTTGGAAGGTATCTTATTCGCAATCAAAAGTACGCTCCCATTCTTTTTTTTATTGGTGGTTTTATTTTTGACACGTTGACCTTAGGGCGAATAGATCGTGTTTATGATACGGTGGTACTTTGCTCGCATATGACCTTACTTTCTATAACGCTTTATTTATATAATACAGTGAATGATGATAAGTGGGAAGGTACTTTTTTCAGCCGTCATTCCGAATATTTGCCGCTTGCTATACAGTTCTTCTTTGGCGCACTATCAAGCGCTTTTGTTATCTATTTTTTCAGAAGTGTGTCCATGTCAAAAACCATGGTCTTTTTCATACTGCTGGTTCTGCTCTTATTTGCGAACGAGTTTCTTAAAAAGAAAATCTCCAATAAATACCTTCAGTTTAGTGTTTATTTTTTTATAAGTTTTACCTTTTTCGCCTTTATGATTCCCACGCTCATCAGGAAAATGAATACCTTCATTTTTATCATTTCGGGACTTGTAAGTTTGTGGTCTACCCTGGTACTCATCAGGTTTATTTACAAGTCAAGCCCAGGTACAAGAGCTGAGATAAGTCTAAAAAAACTGATCAGTATTATCCTTTCTATTTATATAACAATTAATGTTTTTTACTATTTCAATCTTATTCCACCAGTGCCGCTAGCTCTGGATACCGGATTGGTGGCTCATGATGTGCGAAAAAAAAATAAGGAATACATCGTTACTTACGAGAAGGATCAATGGTATGTATTTTGGCGTAAACATAGCATCAATTTTCATCGGCAAGCAGATCAAAGAGTTTATGTATTCACTTCTGTTTTTGCACCTACAGATTTAAAAAAGGCCATTTTTCATAGGTGGAAATGGTACAATCCCGAAACCGGAAAATGGGAAATAACTGATGACCTTAGTTTTGAAGTTGCCGGTGGGCGTGATCGAGGTTTCCGTGGATATACTTATAAGAACAACCTTAAAGAAGGCCAATGGAAAGTTGATGTAATTACAGAAGAGGAACACGTACTTGGGGTTGTGGATTTTGTGATTAAAAACACTTCTGAACCTCATAAAGATGGAATGGTAAAGAAATCATTCTAAAAACTGTTTCGCTTGCCCCGTCAGTTCGAGTGAATTTCAAAACCGGTTCTCGATACATTTTTCACAATGCTTCCGCATTGAGAAAACCACTCGAACTGACGGTTTTGAAATTTGTCTCGAGAACAGAGGGGGAGTTCTGGGGGTAGCCTTGTTCTCGATACTATTTTTTCTTTTGCTTCGCTTCAGAAAAAATCACTCGAACTGACGGGGATTAGGGTTTTTCGTCAGTTCGAGTGAATTTCAAAACCAGTTCTCGTTACATTTTCACAATGCTTCCGCTTTGAGAAAAACACTCGAACTGACGTCTAAGAATATAGAGAGAAAAAGAATTAAAATAATATTGAGTTACCCACGTCAGTTCGAGTGAATTTCAAACCCGTTCTCGATACATTTTTCACAATGCTTTCGCATTGAGAAAAACACTCGAACTGACGGTTTTGAAATTTGTATCGAGAACGACGAAGGGAAGGTTTAAAGAAATTTACTTTAAAAAATTTTTCTTTGCCAGATTAGGGAGTTCACTGAACTCACCTGCAATAAGGGCTTCCTTTTTTGCACGGGACCAGTTTTTCACTTGTTTTTCTGTGGTTATGGCGTAGTTAATATCTGTGAACTCCGCGTAATACACTAGTGCAACCGGTAGCCTTTGGGAAGTGTAGCTGTTAGGATATTTGGAAGATTGATGTTCAATCAGACGCTTATGGAGA
>Ga0209309_10001967_pt1 | contig 19484 bp, 10 predicted proteins | sample COGITO_mtgs_1204_2_FD_184807 | JGI IMG/M metagenome (GOLD analysis project Ga0209309, IMG submission 184807) | Pelagic marine microbial communities from North Sea - COGITO_mtgs_120412 (SPAdes) (version 2) | ecosystem: Environmental > Aquatic > Marine > Epipelagic ... | reverse complement strand
TAAAAAGAATGAGACGAAGAAGAAGCAATATTTAGAAAACGTGCGGTTTTAGTATACGTATGAATACACACGCAGCGTACAAACGTACACACTACAACATCCTCTCTCTCTCTATATATATATATAATCCTACCGCACATCGCGCGATGCCTCACTCTCTCATCATCATCACTATTTTAGGTCCTCATGATCCTGTTCATCCCTTTCACCGCGAACGTCATCCCCGCGAACGACTCGCTCACCCTCAGCTGACTCGCCAATCTCGACCTCCCTCCGTCTAAAGGCTCGCTGCACAGCTCTTCGATCTTGTCCATCTCCTCTCCGGTTAACTCCTCTAACTCTTTCCTCACCTCTTCCGGGACGATCACGTGCGCGTCGTGTCCTAACATCGGTGATATTATCGGTACCGCGTGCATCACGTCTCGGTGTTTCGCGAGGACTTTCGAGAGTTGTTCGTTCACTGAAGCGGAGACGGCGTGTCGAGTGCCGTCGAGGATGACTTTGAAGTCCACCGTACTTTTGACGATATCAGAAGAATACGAAGAATAAAAGATCATCGCGAGAGGTGACGATCTGCGAAGCAGAAGCCCGTCGGTGAGTCCTCGAGAGGACGAGGATGATGCGACGGAGAAGAGCATGTTTACGTGTTGTACGTGCGTCTTGGAATGAAGAGAAAAGACTGACGTTTTAGGGGAAATGTGCTTGACAAATTTGACTCGCATCATCTCTCATACTATCATGTGGCGGGCGTAAAAAAGCGCGGTTTTGCGAGAGCAGATAAACGATACGCGCGTATATATTGTGTGTGCGTGTGTGTGCGCGTGTGCGTGTGTGCGCGTATTCGTATACTATGGATGCATTCTTTTCGTCTGTCTTGGGGAAGATGTCAAAGACGTTTGGACGTTTCGATGATATTGATGATGATGGGACGATGAAGATGACAGACGATCCCGCAACCGCGATGGCGCAACGACCGGATGAACTCTTCGAGAGAATGAAACCCCCATCATCGAGGAGGGGTGTTTCTGGTGACGATGATGATGATGATGATGATGATGATGAAAGTTGCATCGTGCACAAAAACGGACCAAAATCCTCTTCTTCTCCTTCTTGGACAACAACTTCGAGAACAAAAATGTGGCTGGAAAACGCTCGAACGCGAACGGAAATCGACCGGAAAACGTGCCACGAAAACAAAGTCTGGCACAGAAGCGCGCACGTGTGGGTGTTTGATAAGGAGAGGAACCGGGTGTTGTGTCAGAAACGGAGCGAGAAGAAAGATACGTTTCCGGGGATGTGGGATATTTCCGCGGCTGGGCACATCGAGTTTGATCCAGAGACGCAAGGGAGGAGGAAGAGGAAAAAGAAGACGAAGGAGGGAGAAGTCTCGAGAGGAGTCGAAGGTGAAGGAGAAGAAAAAAGTGACGAGGACGAGTACGAGGAAGAAATAAGCGAGGAGGAACGAATGATGGAAGAGAGAAAGAAGAAGAACGCGAAAACATCCGACGGAGACGAAGACGACGAAGATTTCATCCACGAGGCGGACAAACACTCCACGCACCCGAACTCGTCTAGAAATACCGCCGCGAGAGAAATAGCCGAGGAATTAGGAATCAATGTCGATCCGAAGCAGCTCACTTACGCGTTCACTTGCGCGGCAAAACAGGCGGACATGGGCGGATGTAACGCCTACGAAGACGTTTACTTCATGCACGGGGATTCGAGCAAAGACGTCGCGGAAACCTTCCCGTTGCTCGGAAAAGCCGAGGTAGATCAAGTCGCGTGGTTCAGCTGGGAGGCGCTCGTCGCCACGTGGAATAAAGAATATTTCGCCAAAAACAAAACCCAGCAGGCGCGGCCTCGGGAGAGGTTTTTACCGAACGAAAATTCCGTCTCCCCGAAATCCAAATCGCTCCTTTACGAGCACGACAAGCGAGAACTCACGAGCGCAAAACTCGTCCCAAGAAACGAACAGTACGTCCGCACGCTAGACGAAATGTTCAAATCCGTCGAAATTCTCAGCTCTGGGAAAGTGTCAAACTTGAAATCGAAGTTTGAAAACGCGCGAGACGGGCGTCTCGTTTCGCCGCTGAAAAAGCCGCCGCCGCCCAAGAAGAAGACGAAGAAATAAAAAGCCCCGCGACGAGAGAAAGAGAGAGAGAACGAGGTTTTGAGAGAGATCACGGAGCGTCCACGGTTGGACGCACAATGCGACATTAGAATGAATACTATCATCGTCGTTTTAAAATGTCCCTCTCTCACTTGCTCTTTTCCTCCACAAAATGTCGTCCATATTACTCCCACTTATTACTCCTCCTATTACTACTCCTATTCAGTACAAACCCACCATCGGACCGAGAAAAAGCGTCAGCATCGCGAGAGGAATGAAAACAACGTCATCAACGAACGCTTCTTCTTCTTCTTCTTCTTCATCATCGGCGGTGGCGGACGACGAGAAAGAATCCAAATTGGAAACGAAAACCGACGGCGACGAGTACGGCGACGCAAATCGACGGACCACCACCACACCAAAACGCCTAAAAGAAGACGCGAGATGGAGAAAATGGATCGGCATGCCGTCTAAAAATTGTTTGGAGTCCATGCCGATCATTTGCGCGCACTGTAACCAAAAACTCACCGCGAGAGATGTCCCCTACGGGGTGGATGTCTCTAGGTATTCATCGAGAAGAAGAAGCACTAATGTTGAAGATGAGAACGACCAAGAAGAAGAAGAATCAGAGTGGGAATCTATGTTGCGAAGAAAATTTGTCCAACTTTCGAGAGACGCAGAAACGGACGCGTTTCTTTTGCGATCTTCGCGGCGACCGCGACTCGTCAACGCGCGATTGGCGCAGGCGTGTACTCGCTTGCGCGAGAAAGAAGGCAAGTCACTGACCGAGGCGAACGCGATCCTTGGGAGAGGAAAGATGTTCGTTTTGAGTCGCGAGCAGGCGCGTGTTTTAGTGGGGAGGAGTTTAATGCATCGTCATCGAGGCGGCGATGAAGGTGGTGAGGGTGATGATGATGACGATAACGCCGTCCTCGACGCGGGCGCGTATCTGGATATTGGTTCCGGCGAAGGCGAAGTGGCGAGTAAATTGGGCGAATATTTTGGCACAGTCGTGGCAACCGAGACGAGTCCGGCGATGGTAAAGCGGTGCGCGGAATCGCATAAAGATTGGACGGTGTTGGAAACGGGAACAATCGAGGACGTCTGGGAAAAATTTAAGATGCAAAATGCAAGGGAAGAAGAGGAAGGGACGAGCACGAAGAGCGAGGCGGCGAAGAAAAAGGTGCGCGAGCTTTTAGACGAAGAAGAAGGAACAGAGACGACAGAACGCCAACATCAAGGACGCGGCGGCGGCGGCGGCGGCAAATTCGATTGCATCGGGATGTTCAACGTCCTCGACCGATGCGACCGTCCCTTCACCATGCTCTCGCACGTCCGAAATCTTCTCAAACCGAAAACGGGACTCTTCGTCCTCGCCGTCGTCCTCCCGTTCCGCCCGTTCGTAGAGCTCGACGACGGCACGCGCCGCCCACCCTCAGAAAAACTCGACGTCGCCACCCCAACCGCCGCTTGGGAGTACGGTTGCAGAGACTTGTACGAAAATGTCCTCAAACCGAGCGGCTTTGAGATTGAAAAAATCTCGCGAGCGCCGTACGTCAGCGAAGGCGACCATCTCGCCGGAGCGTACGTTTTAGACGACGTCGTCTTTGTTTTGCGAAGAAGTGCCGATGTGTAGAAAGTGTTCGTTTGTGGCCCGGAAAGGCCTTTTAGATTCAGAATCATAACGAGACTTAAATTCTTTGAGAATACTACTCTCGTCTAACACAGTTGTCACTCGTTTCCATCCAAAGGCACCACAAATCTTCATTCTCTCGTCTCTCCTCTTCTCGCGACGACTCTATCTATATGAACGACTTCTCCTCTTCTCCTCTCAAAATGACCAAAACCACCACCCTCACGCTCTCCCAAAAGATCTCCCAGTCCATCACCCCGGTTTCGGTCTGTCAAAACTTACCGTTCGACCGGTACGAACGCACGTGCGTGCATTTGCAACGACAACTCGCGGTGTACCGGCTCGAAACGAACATCGTGCAAATCTATCGACTCGGTCTCGGGTTCGTCTCTTTAGTCGAAGAGACGATGAAGAAACACCGCGCGTGGCGAGAAAACGAGATGCGGTTTCAACGGTGGCAACGCGAGGCCGAGGACGTGTGCGGGGAGCTGGAAACGTTGAAAGGGGAGATTAATGCACTGGTTGGGGTGGAAAAGTATTCGCACGCGACATCGACGTTTAAGACGATGAAGCGACCACCACCGGTAGCGAGAGAAGAAGAGACGAGCAAGGACGCTAGGGTGGTGGCGGTGGGGTCGTCGGTGTCGTCAAAGTCGTCCTCAGCGGCGGCGGCGACGATGAGAGCAGTAGGCGCGGGAACGGCGGCGTCGACATCGTCGTCGGCGGCGTCGCGACGAACAGAAGGCGCGGCGGCGAAGAGCGGGAAACACTCCTTATTGAGCGGAGAGGTGATTACGGAGAAGGTGAAAGGGCTGGATATAGGGGTGTCTTCGAATAGTACTAATAACAACAACAGAAACAACAGCACTACGGGCGCGAGCGACGCCTCCTTAGGCGATTATCGGTCGCTGGCGAGGTCTCTCATGGACGACGAAATTGGTTACGGCGGTTACGGTGACGGCGCGTTGAAACCGTCGACTCCTCCTCCACCTCCACCTCTTCCGGTTCCGCCGCCGTCATCGTACGATTCGTACGATTACGTTCCTTCCGCGGGATCGATCGAGTTCCGACCATCCGTCGTCCTCCAACACGCGCAGAAACCACCTTCCTCTTCAGCCGCCTCCTTGGACCACCTCAAGTTGGACAAACGCCTCGAGCTTTACGGTTTGAAAGAGTTCATCGTGAACGGGGACGGCAACTGTCAGTTTCGAGCGATTAGCGACCAATTATACGGCGACCAATCGCACCACGCTTCCGTGCGAGCGGTAGTTATCGGGCAAATGCGCGCCAGACCGGATCGATACGCCGCCTTCGTAGAATCGCCGAGCGACGACAACCAAAACGATACCACCACCGAGCTCGCAAACTACCACGCGTACCTCCGCAACATGTCCAAACCCGGATCCTGGGGCGACCACGTCACCCTCCAAGCCGCCTCCGACGCGTTCGGCCTCCCATTTTGCGTCATCACTTCCTACCGCGATAACTTCGTTCTCGAAATTCAGCCGGAAAAACGCAAACATCATCAACGAGTGAATAATAATAATAATAACGAGGAGGAGGAGAAAGTGCTCTGGATTTCCTTTTGGTCCGAGGTCCACTACAATAGCTTATACCCGATAGATTCCAGTAAGTTTAGTACATAGAATTTGCGTAAGAGCGAAGTTTCAGCGTTGGTTGAGTTAACAGGTATTTTTTAATCAAAACTACGAGGTAACGTATATCAATATTCAGCGTTTCAAGCAACGCGATCAATACAAAGCAAATCATCTCTCAAACTTATATCAGTAGAACGCGTACATGCCTCTTTCCCACACACTTCTTCTTACGGAGAGGACGACGAGGATGCTCTTACCAGCGGCGTCTTTTCATCCACCTCATTATCTCTCCTTCCACTCGCGCTGCTACCGTTGCTATTATTACTATTATTCTCTGTACTACTACTACTACTACTACTACTACTACTACTATTACCACCATTTTCACTTCCGATATTACTCTTAGGATCCTCCGCGGTGGAGAATATGGCAATCCCTACGGCTTGAACTGCAAAGGTCCCCATGAAAATAAGCGCTTGCTCGGTGGTAGAAAACCCACCGTCAAAACCAAATAAACGCACCAGGCCGCATAACAACGCTTGTTGCAACAAAATAACGTTGAACGATCCAGCGTCGATGTATTTCAAAGATCTGTACGCCGAAGTGAACGAACAAAATATGACAAACGCGAAAACTATATAAATCATCACGTCGGATTCACCCACCGACTTCAAGAAATTGCCCAACTTCTCCAAGTCCCAATCGTGTTCCCATAACAACGCAACCAACGCCAACAAAGCGCCATAAAAACCAAACGCGGTCAAAATCTCGTTCATATACACTCCATTTTCTATCGCATGTTCTTGCAAAACGTTCGTGAGTGAATTGCAAACCGCCGCCGCAAACGCCAAACTATCCCCCAACGCCGGATTTTTCTGCTCTTCCCCGGGGATGTCGTCGTGTAACTGTTTCTCTTCCTCCACTCCGTCTGATACGACCAATAAAACGAGACCTGCGCACGCAATGATCGCACCAACAACGTGCCTTCTCGTGTACCGTCTATTCATGAAGAAATACCCCACACCGCACGATATTGGAACCGTCGCGCTGAGAAAAATCGTCGCGCTCGTCACCGTCGTGTACTTATACGCCAAGATCGCGGTATAATTCCCACCGAAATCAAACACCGACATCGCAATCAGACTCAGCGCTTTCAGCGTCACACCGAAGCAAAAGTCGTCCTTGTACCCGTACTCCGTTAAACTCTTCTTCTTTTTCTTCTTTTCATCCTCTTCTTCGTCCTTTTTGTTCTTCTTACCCGCTAAGAAAGAGGGCAAAAACTGATACGAGTCGTACTTCTTGTGCAGCGTCAACTTTTTCCCAACCCCGGAGTCCTTCGAGACCATATCTATCCTCTGCTGTTTCTCCACGTCGTCATTGAAACCGCCCTCCTCCTCGGCTTTCAAAATCATCGGATCGTCCTCGACGACCGCGCAACAACAACACCACCACGCCAAATTGATGCCAAAAATCACGTACAAAATCACGTAGTCGATCAGTAACGCGACGTATATCGATTTGTTTCTTGCGTTCAGAACTTTGGACAAAATCGCTTCCGCGGCGTATAACACGGCCGTGATGAACGCGTACGTCGCGCCTCGACCGTAATTGTTATTATTCGCGGAACCATTATTCGATGATGACATTTTGTGTCGTTGAGGGGGGTGTTGTGAAGTGCTTCAGAGAGATCGCGCAGAGATCGTGTCCCCGCGAGGGTGTTACGCCTTTTTTATGGACTCTCGTACGAGACCGTCGAATTAAATAAAGTAAAACCAAAAAAAAGGAAAAAAAAAAGGAAAAAAGAGTGCACGGTGAAAGTTCTTTTCAGCAGCGCGATGGCTTTGTGTTTCGCGCGTCTCTCTCTTACTCTCTCTTTCGTCGTCGCACGCAAGGGCAAAGGCGCGGCTTTATTTAGGACGACGCGTGTCATTATATTCCGAGTCTGAGTCTGATTCTGATTGAAGACACCATCTGACGATGTTCTCTTTCAAGTGGTCGAGAGTCGTGCACATCTCACATGCGAGGAAACGACGGTCGAAGAAGAAAATTTCGCGAATCGCGTTTTCCTCAAAAAACAACAAAGACTTTGACAGATTTGGTCTCCTTCTCGGACGACGATGGATCCTCCTCGTCCTCCTTCTTCTCTCCGAGCCGCTGCGAATACCAAGAGCAGCAGTAGCAGTAGTAACACCAACATCGCGTGCAAATTCTTCCTCGCCGGCGCGTGCGCGAAACCCGAGTGCAAGTTCTCGCACGATGCGAACGACGACCAACGGTTAACGACCTCGAGGTGTCCGTTTTATAAGAAAGGGAAGCAGAACAGTTGCACGTACGGGGATAAGTGTCGGTACGATCACTGCAACGACGATAACAACAACGCGTTGGGGACGATTCAGACGACGACGGCGACGGCGCGACGGGAAAATAGCGGTGGTGGTGGTGGTGGTAATCTCGCGACGACGACGACGAGGATGAACACGAAAGCGCCGAGTTTTGTACCAACCTTTGGGACCGGAGGAGCGGCGTATTTGAGCCAGCAGATGCAAAGGACGAATCTCTCGGGGGGGTCGCAATCAACGTCGTCCTTTGCGGCGGCGTCTTCTTCAGTCGTCGCGGGCGGTGGTGGTGGAGCGAGCGGCGCGTGGCAAAACAGTTCGGTGGAGCACTTGCGCCGGAGCGGAACGACGGAGGAAGCCGCGGAAGAGTTCGGGGGAGACGGCGGGGACGATTGGGGGTACGAGGACGAGTATGGGAACTGGGTGAGCTTTAATACCGGGGAAGGAGAGGACATGGCGGATTTTGTAGCGGCGCAGTTACCGGACGATGACGATTTGTTCTTGGGGATGACGGCGAGTAGCGGCGATTTGCAGGAGTATCAACAACAACAACAACAACCACCACAACAACGACAACAACGCGTTGCCGGTGGCGATGGATACGGGTACTACGATCAACAAGGCCAATGGGTCAACATCGAAGATCCGCAAAGTCAGGCGTTTTTAGAGCAGCAGTATCAGTTACAACAACAGCAGCAGCAGCAGCAGCAATATCATCACTTTCAACAACAACAACAACAACAACAACAACAACAAAGACAAGTTCCCAGGGACGTAAATGCCATGTTCCGCCCCCTAGAAGTAGGAAACGCGTCGGACCAATCGTACGATCAGCAAAGATCTTTTGATGCGCAAATTGAATGCTCTATATGCTTGGAAAGAGTCGCGGATGAATCTCGCCCGTTTTCGGCGAGACGGTTTGGTTTGTTGGATAAATGCGACCACAGTTTTTGCTTATCGTGTATTCGCGGATGGCGAGATGGTGGCGTACAAGGTAAAGAAGCTGGTGCGATCGCGACCGAACAGGCGAGAATGTGTCCGATTTGTCGCGTCAACTCTTTCTTTATCACGCCGAGCGCTCACTTTCCACGCACGCCGGAGGAGAAAGAAGAGATTTTGAAAAACTATTTGAGCAAAATGAAACAAATTCCGTGCAAGCATTACAACAACGGTCGCTGTCCGTTTGGGACGAGCTGCTTTTATTCTCACGGATCAGGAGAGGTCGATACTGGGGTGAGGAAAACGACGACGGCGGGGGAAGAGCTACACATTTTGACAACGCCGACTTTGGCGGATTACCTCGACGTTTCGAAAAAGGTAGGAGGAGGAGGAAGTCGATGAAGATCGATATGGCTCCTTCGAACACGAGGGAGATACTTGTATTCTAAAAACAAAAACAGTTGTACTACCACATTACATCAAAATACACGAAGACAAAGAACAGTTGTATTCATATCAAGTTTTTTCTTCTTTTGTAGCGTGATGTTTTTATGTATATTTGATTAAATAATGTGATTAAGTTAAGTTGTTTAAGTTGTTCGGTGACATCTCTCTAATATATTATTCCACGTGGTACGCCAAGTTTTGCCCCAACCACTTCTCAACGGTAGCCACGTCCATTCCTTTTCTCGAGGCGTATTCTTCCACTTGGTCCTTCTCAATCTTACCAACGTTGAAGTATTCTGCAGATTTACCGCCAAAGTATAAGCCAGACACAGAGGCCGCCGGCAGCATAGCGAAGGACTCCGTCAACTCGACGCCAATCTCTTCCTTACATTTCATCAAATCCCACATCGTGGCCTTCTCGGTGTGATCAGGTTGCGACGGATACCCCGGCGCTGGGCGAATGCCTTGGTACTTTACCTTCAACAAGTCATCAGCGTTGAGAGATTCATCCGGTGCGTATCCCCAGTGATCTTTACGAACTTGAGCGTGGAGTAATTCCGCGAATGCTTCGGCTAAACGATCAGCTAAAGCCTCCGCCATAATGTACGAGTAGTCGTCGTTGTTCTTTTTGAAAGACTGTGTCAACTTGTCCAAACCCAGACCAGCCGTGCAGACAAACATGCCGAGATAATCGGTAACGTTAGAATCTTTCGGTGCAATAAAGTCAGACAAAGCCATGTACGGTTCTTCAGTATCTTTTTCAGCTTGCTGACGAATCGTGTGGAACGAGCAGCGCTTGCCGGAAGCGGCGTCCTCGCCGTTGTAAACTTCGATATCGTCACCGACGGCGTTGCACGCGTAGAAAGCGAGCAAACCGTTCAATGTCAACTGTTTCTGGTTTTTCATTTGATCTAACATCGCATTTGCCTCATCGAATAGCTTTTTCGCCTCCTTCCCGACGTTTTCGTCGTTGAAAATTTTCGGGTAGCCTCTGTTCGGGTATCGGCCTCTAAGTTGCCAGACTTGAAAGAATGGGTTCCAATCAATGTACGGGATCACGTCAGCAATCGGGACGTCCTTCAATGCCTTCGTACCTAAAAACTTCGGCTTTACTGGTTTGTGCTCCGCGGAGGAGAAATCTGGCAACGTGACCGACTCTCGCGCTTTCGCGAGGGATAAGTACTTTCGATCTTCGAGACCGGCGAAGAATTCCTCGCGCATCTCCTCGTACGTTTCTTTGATATCATCCAAAAACTCCGGACGTTTTGTCATATCCATGAGAGTTTGAGCAACTGGGACGGCTCTAGACGCATCGAGAACGTGAACGACACCGCCAGAGTACACTGGTGCCATTTTGACCGCCGTGTGCATCTTGGATGTCGTCGCACCACCGATGAGTAACGGAATCTTCAACCCAGCTTTTTCCATCTCTTTCCCAACTGTCACCATCTCGTCCAAAGATGGAGTGATGAGACCGGATAATCCGAGAATATCGGCGTTGTTTTCTTTCACGGCATCAAGGATAGTTTGGCATGGACACATCACGCCAATATCTATGACTTTGAAGTTGTTGCACCCCAAGACAACGGCGACGATGTTCTTCCCGATATCGTGCACGTCACCCTTCACAGTTGCAATCAAGAACGTCCCGGCACTAGAGCTCGAAGTATCGCCGGCGGCATCTTTTGCCGCCTGCATAAACGGAAGCAAGTGTCCGACAGATTTCTTCATTACTCGTGCTGATTTGATTACTTGCGGCAAAAACATTTTCCCGGCACCAAACAAATCCCCGACTACGTTCATGCCATCCATGAGCGGTCCTTCAATGATCTCAAGGCAGGATGCAAACGAACCAGACGTTCGGCACTCTTCGGTATCGGCGATGCAGAACTCATCGATACCATGCACGAGAGCATACTCGAGACGTTTACCGACTTTTTCGTTTCTCCAAGCCTTTCCGTTATCTTTCTTTTTCGCGGCACCGCCGGCAGCTTGGCCTTTGCGGCGGAGGTTGCACGGTCCAGATTTCGGGTCTAAAGTCGCCGCGAATTGAAGCATTCTCTCCGTCGCGTTCGAACATCGGTTCAACAAAACGTCCTCGATGTACTCCAAAAGCTCCTTGTCGATATTCTCGTAAACATCTTCTTCAACCTGAGCGGCGTTGACGATACCCATATCCATGCCGGCTTTGCACGCGTGGTACAAAAACGCCGAGTGGAATCCTCTTCGAACAGGCTCGTTCCCTCGAAACGAAAACGCCAAGTTCGAAACGCCACCAGAAATCTTACATCCAGGGCACAAACGCTTAATCTCACGCGTCGCGTTGATAAAGTCAACCGCGTAGTTGTTGTGCTCTTCCATGCCGGTACCGATGGTAAGAATATTCGGGTCAAAGATGATATCTTGCGGGTTGAAGCCAACCTCTTCGACGAGTAACTTGAACGCTCGGCAACAGATGCGAACCTTCTCCGCTTCAGTAGCCGCTTGACCCTCCTCGTCGAATGCCATGACAACCACCGCGGCGCCGTGCGCCTTGACGAGAGCCGCATCCTTCAAGAATTGATCTTGACCAGCCTTCAAAGAAATAGAGTTCATGATGCATTTACCTTGCGAACACTTCAAACCAGCTTCGACGACATCAAATTTACTCGAGTCGATCATAAACGGCACTTTAGAAGCATCCGGCTCAGAAACTAACAAATTCACAAACTTAGTCATCGCGGATTTACCGTCGATTAAACCGTCGTCCATGTTGATGTCAATCACGTGCGCACCATTTTCAACTTGCTTCAACGCAATCGCCAAAGCTTTCTCGAAGTTACCATCAACGATAGCCTTCTTGAAGATGCTCGAACCGGCAACGTTGCACCTTTCGCCCAAGTTGATGAACGATTTGCGCATGTCCTTCTCGTTTGGCTCGTAGTTAAACGGCAACAAACCGGATAAACGCATTTGCTCCGGAACGTCGTGGCGTTGTCTTGGTTTGTACTTCGCCCCGAGTTCGGCCAAACTCGCAATGTGCTCAGCCGTAGTCCCACAGCATCCACCGATGGCGTTCAATAAGTTTTTCTCAAAGAACGTCTCGCAATCCTTGGCCATTTCTGGACCTTTTTGATCGTAGCCGCCCATGGCGTTTGGCAAACCGGCGTTCGGGTAAGCAAAGACCCAGCAATCCGCGCATTTCGACAAGTTGTCAATGTACGGAACCATATCTTGAGCACCCAAGGCGCAATTCAAACCAATCGCGATCGGTTTCGCGTGCGAAACGGAGTTCCAAAACGCCTCGTTCGTTTGACCGGACAAAGTACGGCCAGAGTTATCGACGATGGTACCGGAAACGAAAACCGGGATTTTCTTTCCCCAGTTTGCGAAGTACTTGTTCACCGCAAACAAAGCCGCTTTGGCGTTCAGCGTATCAAAGATAGTTTCCACCAAAAGAACATCCACGCCACCTTCAATCAACGCCTCCGTTTGCTCGTAATACGCTTCGACAATCTCATCAAAAGTACACGCGCGAAACGCCGGGTTCTCCACAGACGGACTCACCGACAACGTACGATTCGTCGGGCCAATAGCACCAGCCGCAAACCTCGGCTTAGACGGATCCTTCTTAGTGAACTCAACGCAGCATTCTTTGGCCAACTTCGCCGCCGCGACGTTGATGTCCCAAACGTCTTGTTTCCTATCCAAAGCGTAATCCGCCTGAGAAATCATAGTCGCGTTGAAAGTGTTCGTCTCGATAATATCAGCACCAGCCGCCAAGTACGCAGAGTGAATCTCCTTGATAACATCCGGTCGAGTCAAAACCAAAATATCGTTGTTGCCTTTCAAATCGTTCTCGTGGTCTTTGTACCTCTCCGCACGGAAATCCTCCTCCTTCAACTTGTACGCTTGAACGGACGTTCCCATCGCGCCGTCGATGATCATGACCCGCTCAGACATGATTTTATCGATAACCGCAAACGCGTCGGACTTGGGAAGTGGATCCACCCACTTCTTGTACGTCGGAACCGCGCTCAACCCGCTCGTCTTTGCCGCAATTTGTGGATACTTCTCCTCGTACGTCATCTCCGCCTCGGGGTCGATCGGTTCTTCCCAGTCTCTCAAGTTCATCGCTTTCAAAGCGTACGAACCTAAAATCCCAACCGGAATGGACAAGACCGCCATCGCCGCCAAGACGATCGCGAGGAGTAAAATCGCCGGCGCGAGACCGAGAATATACAACGTCGCTTTTTGCGGATCGCGCTTCATGAGGTTCAGCGCTTTCTGGTAGTTCACCTTCGCGGAGACGAGAGGTAACTTCGCCATCTTTTCTCTCTCTCTTTACTCTTTAAAAATGAATATAAACGAACTAGTTCGCAACAAACCTCTCTCTCTCTCTCTCTTTTCTCCGGGGTTTTCGTCTCGACGCGTCCAAACAACAACGCGTAAAACGTCTCGCTCGATGTGTGAAGAAGCAAATCCCGATGGGTTTCTGAACGATTGGGTTATCCGGAAACGACGGCCACGAAACGACAAAAAAAACCCTAAACTCGAGTTTTGTCTTTTTTCCTCTTCTTTGGTTTTTTTTTACAGAGAGAGGAGGACTTGAGGCACGATGGGTGGTGGCAACTCTTTATATAGAGTAGTGCGAGGCGTACGTAATAATGGCAGAAAAGGAGTACTTTGCGTCGCGTGTTTTCACAAAAAAGCGCCAATATTTACCACGCGTCTATTTTCTTCCTTCCTCTTCCGATGGGCGCGACTTGTTTCGCTTGCTCCAATCGTTTCTTTTGGAACTTTTGCTGCCTCTCTCGAAAGATGTGCGGGATATCCTTCCCGGTTCTTTTCATTTCTTCCTTGTATGAGGATAAAACCGCTCGGACGTCGGCGACGCCGAGACGAACTATGGATTCTAGAAACGGCATGAGATCGAGCAATGCGGTATCGGTCGAACCGTCTTCGTATCTCCAAGGCTGAATCGGAATGACGTTTTCCGGGTTCATCTCCGCCGATTTTGGTTTCGAACTTATGTACAATACTCTCTCCATATCCCTGTTTAACTTGGATAAATCTCTTATGTATTCTCCGTGTTTATATTGCGCCGATTCTCTATATAAACGGTGCGTGACGTACCGTTTTGGGTCCAACCGTTCTAAAATCGGCTCACCGTATGTCAAGAGTTGGTCGGTGAATACAACCATCTCGTAAAATTGCGCCAAGTGCTCTAAAAACGGATCCACTCCCGGTCGCTTAAACACTCGCCACCCTCTCTCTCTGTTCCAATTCGAGTTAATCAAGGTGTCGTCCAAATCCAAAACTAAAGTGTGAGGAATATACATCGCGTCCGGAGGATGGTCCGGCAACAACTTATCGCTAATCGGGTCTAAATAATGGCTCGATTTCTCATCGATAAACTGGCGAAACTCCAGCAAATATTCCGCGAACCGTTGCGCTCCCGGTACCGCGATTTCTTTCTCAAAATCTTTCCCCTTCACTTTCTTCTCCAACTCTTCGGTCGTTTGCACGTAATACGACGCGCCGGCTACGGCGGCTACCGCGGTGGCGCACACCAGCGCCACCGCCGAGAGGAAATCAAAAGCTTGACCAATGGGACCTTTCGGTTTCGCATTCGCCGGATTATCCGGGTCTGGGTCTTCTTCTTCTCCTTCTTCTTCTTCTTCGAGAATCGTCGTCGATGACGACGACGACGACGACGACGACGATGGCGACGACGTCATCGTCGTCTTTGCTCTCCGCTTATGATCATGATGATGATGATGCTGATGATGAAATTCTCTCTCTAAAAATGTTCTCGAACAATAATGTTGGCTCGCCGCCGTCGTTGAAGAAGAAGAAAAACTCCGTCGTCGCCGCGCGTTCGAATAATTAGACGAAGACGCGATGGGAGCAGCGGAAGGAGACCCCCCGTCCTCCTCCGCGAAAGCAACCCCGTCGCGCCTCCTCCACCGCGGAGTGTGACGCGCGTTCGTCGTCTTCACCGAAGAAGAAGAAGAATCAGAGCGCAAAAATTCTCCCCCGACGGGGATGGAAGATGAAGAAGAAGAAGAACAAGAATGCATCTGGACGATGGATGCGAGGAGACGCCTCCTCGCGCCTCGTCGCATCATCATCATCATCTCTCTCTCTCTCTTATCCTCTTTCTGTGCGCAAAAGTCTTCCGTGGTATTCGTGCCGTGCAGAAAAGCAAACTTTGAGGCGTTTTGGAGCGTTTCCCGCTCGTTTGGAATGGAGAAAAAAGCAGAGGTTTTAAATTCACTCTCTTTGTCGCCACTTTCTGAGACGCAGAGAGAGAGAGAGAGAGAGCGCGCGCAAACGATCGACGACTTCATACCGGCGACGCTCGTAACGGTCGCGAGAAGGAGGCGCCGTTTTCTGCGTTTCTCTGAGAGAGAGAGAGAGCGAGAGAGAAAGAAAGTGAATTGAACGAAGAACGCTCTCGGGAAAGTGCGCGAGATGGGGAACAACAACAGCACGCAGAACAACACCACCCGAGGAGGAGGAGGAGGAGGAGAGGAGAACGACGACACCTCTTCCCTCGAGGGCGCTTTTTCGCAAGGCGGTGGGTCGAGTCATCACAGCACGTACGAACACGGACCGGTGACGCAAACCGTACCGATCCCGGGCGCGCAAAGTTCGCACCTGAATAACATCACCGGTGGGGGGTTTGGAGGCGGGAGAGGAGGAGGAGGAGGAGAAGCGCTGGAACCGGCGCTGGTGCCAGTCGCCATCACGTGTGCGTCCTGTTTTTCGCCCCGTTCGTCAGAGTGTAGTATGCGACGTTCGTTTTATCGAAGTCGTCGTTTACCTCGTCGTCCTCTTCGTCAGGGGGGAGGAGGTGTTTTTACCCTAGATGTGTCTTTTGTGTTCGCGAGCGGTCGGTACGGACGACGCGCTTCGGCCGATGCGGTTTTTCAAAAGGATGCGTTTACTCTCGTTCTTAATTCTTCTCGTGTTCTTTTTACTCACGCTCTCGCATCTCTCTCTCTCTGTGTGTGTCTACCCTTCGCGCATTTTTAAAACGAACAGGGACGCAAGGCGGTTCGGTCGTGGAAGTGGAAGGCTCCTTCGACGGATGGCAAACGCGGACGCAGCTCCATCGGTCTGGGAATAGAGAGTTTTCGGTGATTAAATCGTTTCCACCTGGGGTGTATCAGTATAAATTTATCGTCGATGGAGAGTGGATGTACGCGCCGGATCAGCCGGCGATGTACGACGAGATGGGGAACGTGAACAACGTGTTGGAGGTGCAAGAGTACGTGCCGGAAATTTTAGATAATTTGGACCATTTCGCGGTACCGAGTAGTCCGAAGGAGAGTTACGACGATTATTTGTTTTACGGGGAGGATTTTAGTAAAGAACCGCCGGCGATGCCGCCGCAGTTGAAGTTGACGTTATTGAATATGCCGCCGATTCCGTACGCGCCGAATTTGTTGCCCAGGCCGCAACACGTGGTGTTGAATCACGCGTACGTAGATCAGAGTAAGGCGAACCAAGGATTGAGCGTGATTGGAACGACGCATAGATATAGAGCAAAGTACGTAACGATAGTGTTAATGAAATCCTCGAACTCTCAAGATTGTTGATGACGAGGGGATTGATTTAGTTTTTGTATTTGAAAGTTTTAGCACACAACACAATTTTTTCCACTAGACGCATTCCGCATTTTTGCATCGTTCCGCGCATTCGTCCGAGAACTCGTACACGAAACCAGACGCATCGTTTGGGCACGTCCAACCTTCGTTCGCGAAGAACGATTCACCTGTTACTTCGTCGATTCGTTCCTTAAAAAACGCGTGCTTCTCAATCCGCGCAACGTCCAAACGGCGATCGGGGGTCCACTGTAAAAGCCTTCGAATTAAACGAAGCGCCCAGGCGTTGGGTAATCCAAGTCGCAGCGGGTCGCGGAGCTTGATTCTTCGCATGATATTTTCTTCGAGACAAGCGCCGGAATACACGCTACCGTTACCGCGGTTATCGATATCTTCCTTATCATCTTCGCTCTGTTCTTCGTTTGATTCGCCAGGACGAGGATACTTCGCGTCGTCTCGAACGCTCGATTCAACGCCACTGTTTACGCCAAAGTTAGCGTAGGACGGCGCAATACACATAGATAGCATTGCTCTAATTCTGTTATATGCCAGTCGTGTTTCCGCGCTCGCGTCGCGCAATGAATCGTCCCGTCGTAATCGCTCTCGCTTGCCGGCATCGCTCGTCGTCGCGAAACCGTTGTCGTCCCAAACGCGTGAAGTTCCTAGAGCTAAAACCTCCAAGTATACAATCCCGAGCGACCACGCGTCATACATTTTATACTTCTTAATATCAAACGACGAGAGCGTGTGATGCTCGGGGTGTTGATTTTTCGCGCGAAATAAAGACTCGGGAGGTGCGAAATCAGGCGTTTCTTGATCCGAGTTCGGCCCGAGCGGACCAAACAACGTATCGAAGGATCCCGCATCCACCGCAGATCCAAAGTCGCCTATGCGCACATCGCTAACCGCGACCGTCGAGGAAAAAAGGGCGGAGGAGGACGGAGGAGTTCCGGTATTGCCGTTTTCAAATGCTATGAAAACGTTCGCAGGCTTGATGTCGCGATGCGCCACGTTCGATTGGTGAACTTTCGCAACACCGCGCGCGATTTCGAGCAAAATTTCACGCAAAGCATCTCTTTGGGGGAAAGAAGTAGGCGCCGTGGAAGCGTTTTCATCTCTCGAGCTACCCGAAGTTTCATTCTGGCGTGCATTAAGAATCTCGTTTCTCGTTCTTCTCCCGTTTTCATCGGCAATTTTGCGCTGCTCGATCCACCACTCTGACGGTCGCAACATTCCGCCTTGACCTTCTTCGTACATCAATCGATCCAACGAAGTTCCTTCGTCTCTAAACGCTAACCATAACTCCTTTTCTTCGGAAGATGACGAATCTGACGTTGTCGTTGTCGTTTCGAATGCGCGATGAAAACGAGCGACATTTGGAGTTACGTCACAAAATAAATTTCCAAAGTACATTTCTCGGCTTCCAGATCTCCGCACATCGTCTCCTCTTTCGACAAATATGCGTTTAATGACGAAAGAAGAACTCGCATCATTCTCTTCGAAATCGCTCGAATCGCTCTCCAGACTCTCATCATTTGCGCTCGTGCGACATTGTGGCGTGAGTGTGCCGACGTCGAAAGCTGTCGCTCGCCACACTTCACCAAAATGACCTTTTGCGAATACTCTTTTACGGTTCGAGCGCGTAGTATCTTCGCGTTGCGCAGATGTCGATGTAGGTACGAGCACGACATCCTCTTTCAACTCTCTTTCTTTCTCTTCTTCTTCCACTGGTGCCGTTGAGAAGAATACGGAGGATATGCCGCTCTTCGCGCGAAGCCACCAATTCGAAAGAACTCCATCGGGAGGCGGCGTTTCCACTTTCATCGCGGCTCTTTTTCTGTGCTCGCGCGAGGAAGCTGGCGCAATCATGAGCATTGCAAACGCTTTATCCGCGTCTGTCAATTTGATCATTTGTTTTTGCGCTTCTCCCACACTGTTTCCCTCGGGCAATGCGCCGGATGCCGAAGAAAAATAGCTTCCATCAAAGTCAAAATATTCGCCGTATTCGTATAAATCAGCGTTCCAAGGAATTTCTATGGCCTCTGAATAGGACTGGTATCCTTCGCCTCCCACGATATACTTTTGCACGATGTCTGATCCTACTCTTCCCTCTCTCTTGTCCCGTTCGTTGCCGAGCAAGACACCGTCGTGATAATTCTTTATTGGACCGTTACTCAATGCGACGATTTCGTTCAACCGAAAGGCGTTGGCGATTACCGCACCGGGTTTCGGGTCGATTGAAAAAATGCGGCCGTCGTTCCGGCGCCGATCGGCAACCGTGAGGCGGTTTGCGTCCGCTTCTTCATTTTCGGCGCGTGATGTTTCGATCTTAGCGTACACGATCTCTTCTTGTTCTTCTTCTGAATTTAATGGTATAGGCTCTTCCGCGACATCTGGGAACTTAATGGCTGCTACCGCTACGTTGTCTTTGCTTCCCATCGCGATTGCCATTTCACACGTCAATCGAGCGTTCTTTGCCATATCGATATTTTCTCCAAAACTTCGGATGTCCGCCCACGCTTCTATTGGAAATACCTTTTCATCTGGTTCGAGCTCGACTTCGCCGTCGACTTTCAATTCCACCAGATCGCTGTTGAATATATCATTCTCTGGCGGTTGTTCGTTATTATTGAACGCCTCGTCGTCCTCCGGACTCGTTTCATGCTCCTTTGCCTTCGCGTCTTTGATAGCATTCATCCGATTTGGCACCGGTTTCAATGCAATCGTTGACGTTTCTAAACGAGATCGTCTTCGTTTAATGCGTCTTCTCACGGTGGCCGTGTCCACATCTCCAAATAAAATCTCGCACAGTTCGTTCATGAACTGTCC
>Ga0209309_10001962_pt1 | contig 19525 bp, 17 predicted proteins | sample COGITO_mtgs_1204_2_FD_184807 | JGI IMG/M metagenome (GOLD analysis project Ga0209309, IMG submission 184807) | Pelagic marine microbial communities from North Sea - COGITO_mtgs_120412 (SPAdes) (version 2) | ecosystem: Environmental > Aquatic > Marine > Epipelagic ... | reverse complement strand
TTGCAACTGAGCAGTACCAAAGTGCTGGTCAGCGCATCGCTCGTACTGGTAAGTCAATGAGGTTGGCTGGTCAAAGAGTCCGGGGGCGCAAAAAAATAACCGCCAGTAGGGTGGCGGGGAAGGTGGTAGGACGTTCAGTCACACTCGGTATCTGGTCGTGGGGCTTCTTTATTTGGTTTTGGTTTCAGTTGCCGATTACGATTTTGTCGATTGTGTTTATGGCGTTGACGGAGGCGATTTATCGAATCTTTGTGGATATAACTACTATTTCTGAAGCAGATAGTATAGTAGCTGCAGCTGCAAAATATGGATTGTCTGCATTGGCAGATAGTGTTACAAAAATCGTAAATGCTGTGCTGAAGATTGGATTTGGCTTCACACTAGATACCCTTAACCCAGCTAATTTATTTTTAATGACTCACGTATTAGTAGTGCTGGTTGGTTGGGGAATACTGTTAACAATCGGTCTTATTTATACTTTTACCGGTCAAAAAGCTTTTTCTGGTAAAGGTGCTGCTGGGAAGAATGCCATGTTTATACTGGCTTTTGTTGGATATGCGATTCCCATCGTGAATCTTCTGCCTTTATTTTTCTTTTGGACTCTAATGGTGTTAAAGAATCCAAGGTAATAAAAAACAGGCCACATAATGTATGTGGCCTGTGTTACTTTCAACCAAAACGAAGCGTTGCTCCGAGTGGAAATTCAGTATCTCGCGTGACTTCTTCACCCCAGCCATTGATAGAACGAATTTTCGTTATGTCAGACTTCATCATATCGACAATATCGCCGATAGTGACAAAGCCAACTTGGCCTTCATTGGTAAAGCACGAGGTGTCAATGATTTGCTTCTCAACACAAATCTGCTTCGACACCTCAAACGGATCAGTCTGACCAGTCACGAGGTTCACCAGTGTTTCTTGCGCCATGCTCGGCGCTGCCACCCCCGAAGTGAGGGCAAGAGCCGTTGCACCTGCGATGCATAGTGATGTAAACGTTGTCATTGAAAACCTCCTTTCAGGTTTTGTATGAGTAGTGGAGCAGTTGCTCCTTGTGAAGTAACAGGTGGGAAGGGTATCTATACACCCCTCACCGCTAATCTATTTATACCATATATGCTAGAAGTTGCAATGTGTTTGAGGTGATTTGTAGTTATTCTCTTTGTGAGAGCTGTGCGGGAAAACCGCGGTTTGTGGGATAGCTATCTGCTATTATTACGGTATGAGGTTGTGTTTCATCCTACTTTTTATCTTATTTGGAAGTTATTCCCAGACCGCCAATGCTCAGCTTGATGTGCAAGGGCTGGTTAACCCTGAGTTGCTTCTTGAGGTTGAGCCTGAATTCCCCCGACCGGGAGAGCGAGTGACGGTTACGCTCAATGATTACCGCGGTGGAACGTACGGTTCTAATATCATCTGGCTATATGACGGTGAGGTGGTAGAAGAAGCAGAGAATAGACGAAGCGTGTCTATCACCGCTGGAGCACTCAATACTCCCATCAAAATCGACGCCGTATTACAAAAGCCTAGTGGAGGCAAAGAGGTTATCAGTACCGTTATTCGACCAGTGTACTTGGACATCATCATCGAAGCTCAGACCCGGGTACCAGAATTCTACCTCGGCCGGTCACTGCCGAGTATTGGCAGTATGGTCAATGCTACAGCACTGGTGAACGACGGCACAATGCGCAACGACCTGGTCTACACCTGGCGCCTAGACAGGCAAGTACTTGAAGGTGGGCCAATTCGTGGACGGAATCAAGTGTCATACGCTACTCCTCGGGGGGACAATGCTATCTTGTCGGTGCAAGCGACTGAGCCCAATGGTCAAGTATTAGCCAGACGAGCAATCTACGTACCCTCAGTACAACCGTCAGTTTCTTTTCACGAGGTAAGTTCTTTGTTCGGGGTGAAGCGGACTCCAATTAATGAGAGCCTTATCTTAGTCGGGAACACAGCAACCATTCAAGCTGAGCCGTATCACCTAGATACGCGGGTCTATAACAATCCAGCTATTGCCCAGTGGAAAATCAATAACTCACCAAACCAAACCCAGAGCGGAAACCCCTACCAAATTACTTTTCAACCGGTTGGTCAGTCTGGCTCTGCAAATCTAAGTTTCCAGGTACGAGATACTTCGCAAGTCTTGCAGGGAGCAGGAGATAACATTCAAGTAAGATTTTAGTTTATGAAACGCTCACTCTTTATCATCATCGGTGTCATCTTGGTCATAGTATTGATTATTATTTGGATATACGTGTTATTTATTGGCACACCCACTAGCGTTGATGAGCAGTTCGCTAACTTTGGGATGGATGACACCACTGATGTAAATTACCAAGAACCCATCGCTACTGAACCAAATGAACCATTGGTTGATTTCACTGTCGACCAACGACTGCGTCAACTAACCACTCGACCAGTCGCTGGGTTTATCGAAGTACCAGCGAGCAGCAGCACCCCAGCTCAAGTACTCTACATGGAGATAGGAACCGGACATATCTATGCCATCACCCTTACTACTGGGGAAGAAGAACGCATCTCAGCCACAACAATTCCTTCAGCCCAAAAAGCTGAGTTTTCTGGAAATGGTCAGTACGTGATGATTGAAGCTGGCTTTGGACCACAAAAAGAATTTATTATTGGTACTATCGATACTGACACGAATACTCTAAGTAACACTCAACTCGCTGAGCCAATTACTTCATTTAGTGGGACAGATGACAACCGATTCTTATATGCTATCCAAACTGATACCAGCACTATCGGCAAGATATATACACCCAGTAGCCTCACCAACGAAACACTCTTTACTCTGCCGTTCCGGGAATCAAGCATTGAGTGGGGAGTTGCCGTAACCGACTCACATTACATCTACCCCAAGGCAACTCGCCAACTCGAGAGCTTCTTGTACCGGGTAAAAAATGGCGCTATTACTCGTATGCCGGTTGATGGGTATGGGATGTCAGCTTTGGGGAATGAATCATATATTTTATATTCAAAACAAGAGCGAGAAGCCTACAACACCTATTATTACGAGACCGCAACCGGACAGACTCTGCTCTCTCCATTGGTACAAATACCAGAGAAGTGTCTCATGGAAGAAGGGGAATTCCCGGTGACCATTTGTGCCAACTCACAGTACGCGTTTACTAGCTTACTGCCTGACAGTTGGTACAAAGGAGAGATGGTTTCAGCAGACAATTTGTGGGAGTATCTCCCAGAAGCGGGGACAGCAAATTTACTGGTAAATGTTGAACAAGAAAGTGGACGCACATTAGACATTGTGAATTTGCATTTAGGAGCAGACGGGGTGAATGTCTACTTCACCAACCAAGGTGATCAAACTTTGTGGCAATATCAGCGACTAGTAGAAGAGATTAACTAATATCAACCATGAAATACTTACTTCACATTCTTCCCTTTATAGTGCTCATAGCACCAATGGTTGTTTTTGGTCAAGAACCTCGTGGTTATCAACCACTGGTTGGTATTCCTGGAGTGGGGACTGATGGTCAATATGATGGAAATTTCGATCAATATCTACAGGCTATCTACGCGACTTCTATCAGTCTCGCTGCACTCTTGGCGGTCATCAAAATCGTGATTGCTGGGGTAAAGTGGATGACAACGGATATTGTAGAAGGAAAGAGCAGTGCCAAGAAAGATATTGAAGGGGCCATCTTGGGTTTGGTAGTTATTCTCTCTGCAGTGCTTATTTTATACATCATCAACCCAAATATTGGTGCGGTAAGTCTCAATCTCCAGCAAGCACCACAACCCGCTCCTCGAGCAAATGAAGCAACTTTGACACGATTAGAACAGTGTAACCAGCCTGGTAACGACACCTGTAGACAAATGACCTGTACTCCAGAATCTTTTGGAGCTGGTGGCATTAGAGATGGTGGTACTGGTGCCTCAACTGCTACTTTTGACTGTCAGGCACGAGAAGATGAATGTTTGGGAACGTTTGAATATGTTGGACAAGGAAGAGGAACTTGTACTGCTACAGAAGCAGAGACTACTGCAAGACTTGCAGAGATTGCTGCTGCTAACTGTACCGATGGACGTGAGTGTAATGCAACAGTGTGTGACGCGCGCAACCTAGGACTGTTTGAGGATTGTTCTGAACAATGTGAAGCAAGGAACGGTATCAATTATAATTCTGATAGCAATACCTGTGTAGCCTATAGTGATAGTTACGATACCACTGGCGATGTTGTAGTTGAAGGTGACACTACGTACACCATCAGACAAAACGAAGATGATTTAGCTGCCGGAGATGACCCAGTAGAGATCAGTATCCTGTCTGACACTGCCGAGAACGGATTTGTCACAGTTGAATACGCTGACGGTACACAACGTGAACTAGCTTGTGGAGCAATTGTTCCAAACCCTTGTTCACAATAATAACTCGTTGTGGTTACCGATGCTTTCGAATATAGAACTCTTGGGCGATTGAAGTGAGATTACTCACCAAGAAGTAGAGAGCGATGGCAGCTGAGATAGTGTAAGCGACAACGGTAATCAATACTGGCATAACGTATTTCATCTGAGTTTGCATATTGCGCATAAAATCTTCTTTCATATCAGGCGCCGCTCCCTCCACCTTTGGCGGGAGTTTTGGCATTGAGAGGGAGACAAAAATGAACTGGGTAATACCAGCTCCTAGAGCCAAGAGCAGACTCTTTTGTGTAATATCAATCATCCCTAAGAAATTCATGGTGATTTCTACTGGCGCCGCAACATATGAGTAGAGTAAGTCGATGTTAATATCAGGCAAGGGAATACCACCACCTTTTGATACTGAAAAATACAAGGAGATAATAATTGGTATCTGGAGAAACACTAAGAAAATACTGGCAAAAGGATTCATTCCCGCGTCGCGGTAGATTCCCATCATAGCTTGAGCTTGACCTTGTTTGTCGTCTTTAAATTCTTCTTTGATGGCTTTTACCTTTGGCTCAATCTCCCGCATGATTTTTTGGGTCTTGGCGGCTTTGATAGAGACTGGCAGGAGAATAGTTTTGACCAAGAGTACGGTCAGAATGATAGCTACACCCACATCGCCTCCAGGAACGATATCAATAAAAAACACGAGTGCATTGTAGACCGGGTCGAAGAAGAACGTATGCCAAATATAACTCCACATAATACAAATAAATTAATTTAGGTCATTCTACGTGCTTTGGGTGAAGGCAGCAATTGACTTGCTCATGAACTCATTCGCTGCTGTCCGAGTGAGGGTATTGTATGATGGCTTCAATATAATAATAAACACCCCTTTTAATGTCTGTTCTTTGTGAAGATAAGCCAATCTAGCAAGCACACGACGCTTGAGTGTATTTCTTCTCACTGCTCCTTTAGCGACCTTTTTTCCTACCACTACCGCACACGCAAACGTTGGGGCGGGGGAATGAATGAGGGTGAAGTGAGCGAAGTGATGACGCCGACCAGATTTGAAATACTCCGCGAACTGCGTGCGGGTCAGGCGACTGCTTTTTTTAACCATACGATGAGGATAGTATACCAATAAAAAAAGCCCAAATTATTGAGCTTTTTTAACGGTTAGTTGTGCCCTTCCTTTTCGTCTTCGAGCCAGGAGAATTTTCCGTCCGGCGGTTGTGGCACTACGAACCAAGAAGCCGTGGGTGGTGGCTCGTTTTCGTTTCTTTGGTTGATACGTTCGTTTTGGCATACGTAAGATTTATTACCAGAGCACTATACAGGAATAAGGAATTTTATCAAGGGTATGTAAGGGTTGTTGGGATTATTTTGTTATCGGTTCTGAAAATTAGGTGAGAAACTGCTGTTTGGTGGAACTTGGAGTGCAGTCTCTAGGAATTACTCAATTTTTAATGACTCAAGGAGTGTGAAAATGTAAATACTCCTAAGGTGCTCTTTGAGGAAGAGAGAATTTATAACTAAATCTTTGCAAGAGGGAGTTAGGTGAGTGTTGGATTTCCTTCGTCCAGGAATCTCCTCTAGGGAGAGGAGGAAATTCGGACATAAATTTAAGTAAGCAAAGGAGTGTCAGCGACTATTGCGAACTTATGCAAAGCCACAATATATCCTTCAGAAGTGGTTGATGAAAACTAGATGATGTATATCGAGTGTAATATGTGTTGGACTGCGCCGTCCAGGAATTGCACTAATTTTTAATGACTGGAAGGAATATAAAATATAAATACTCTTGGGGTGCTCTTTTGGAAAGAGAGAATTCGGACATAAATTTACAATATATCCTTCAGATATTTGTTCATTCATTATCCACAGGTTTTCCCCAGTTGCGTTTTGAGAAAGAAAAAATCTTTTTAAGTAGCTGAGTTTTATTGAAAAAGATTTACAGTTTTTTTTCCCCAGGTATAATCAATCTACTTACCGCAATTTCTCACTATGAATCCTACCTCTCACTCATCTCACAACAACAGTATCGTCCAGACTGAACAAGTGGACGTCAAACAACTATGGGATGATGCATTGGTAAAAATTGAACTCTCTATCACGACTGCTAACTTCAAGACGTGGTTCCGCGATACTCATATTATTTCACTAGAAGACGGAACGGCTTTGGTCGGAGTACCAAGTGTATTTGTAAAAGACTGGTTGCAAGACAAATTTCAAACTATGATTCTTAAGACCTTGCGTGACCTTACTCCACACGTACGAAGTGTTGAATACACTGTCGCCCAAAGAAACGAACGAAAACAAGAGACCAACAAAAACCAAACCGTAAACGCCGCTCTTCCATTAGAAGACTATTACATCAATAAGAGTGATAATTTAAACCCAAAATATTCGTTTGATACCTTTGTGGTTGGACCATACAATGCACTCGCACACGCTGCTGCCAAAACAGTCAGTGAAAAACCTGGTATCACCTATAACCCCTTATTTATTTACGGTAAAACTGGCCACGGTAAAACTCACCTTATTCAAGCAGTTGGAAATCAAGTAAAGAAAACTGGTAAAAAGGTATTTTATGTCACTAGTGAGCGATTTGCCGTAGATTATTTCAACGCTCTACAAAATGGAAGTGCTAATAATTTCAAAGACCGGTATCGCCAGTATGATGTGTTGATTATGGACGACGTACAGTTCCTGGCAACTAAAGAAAAAACTCAAGAGGAATTGTTCCATCTCTTTAATGCTCTGCACGACAACAACAAACAAATTGTCTTCTCCAGTGATCAACACCCAGCTCTCTTGAACGGAATGGAAGAACGACTTCAGTCGAGATTTGCTCAAGGAATGATTGTCGACTTACCAGCACCTGACCTCGAGTCACGCGCAGCTATCCTTAGAGCAAAAGCAGCTCAAAACAGCATCACACTCGGAGACGATGTAGTTGACCACTTGGCTCAGAGTATCGAAGGAAACGTACGAGAGCTTGAAGGGGCACTTAACACCATCATGTGCCAGTCTCAGCTCTTGGGACGAACACTTACTATTGATGAAGTCCGCACTATCATCAAGAACAGCTCACGACCACGAAAATCACTCGCCATTACAGACGTAGTTGATAAAGTCGCTCGCTATTATGATATCGACCAAGCCAGTATCTACGAAAAAACTCGTCGAAAAGAAGTAGTGAAGCCCCGGCAAATCATCATGTATATTTTGCGCGAAGATTTCCAGGTATCCTACCCAGCAATTGGGAAGAAGTTAGGAGGAAGAGACCACACTACTGTCATTCACTCGTGCGAAAAAATCAAAAACGAGTTAAAGACGAGTAATGAGCTTGAAGAAGAAATTACACAAGTAAGATTGCTCCTTAAATAAAAAATCGTCCTGCGGGACGATTTTTTATTATGTGCGATAATACACAGGCACTGTGGGAGAAGTCTGGTATAGCATTGGGGAAAAGCATATATAAGAGGTAAAAAAGCCGTGGAGAACCTCTGCAAAAGATATATTTATCCCCAGATTGAGAGCATAATCAGCTTATAAGAAAAAGCTATACACAGCTCAGATAACTCCATACCGACACTATACCCACACAGTCTATGATAAGTATTGAAAAATTATTCCTAGAACAGACCATACATTCGAGTTTTGCACACTTCCACAGCACTAATAATAAAGAGTAAAATAGATTACAATAAAAATATGGAGATAACTATTCCACATGAGAAACTCACGAGAGCTCTTGAGCTAGTAGGGAGAATAAGTACCAAGCATGTCACTCTACCAGTGTTGCAGTGTGTTCGTCTTGAAGCCAAAGATGGAGTGATTACTATTCAAGCAACTAACCTAGAGATTAGTCTGGAGGCTGAAATCGAAGGCACCGTAACTGAAGAAGGGGTAGTAGCAGTTCCAGCCCAAATATTCTTACAAAGTATTCAGTTCATCAACCAAAAAGAAATTACTTTGCGTACTGAAGAGCAGGTGTTGCAACTAGAAACAGAAAGCACCAGTACTTCTATTAAAACCTTCGCGGTAGATGAGTTCCCTAACCTCCGCCAGCTACAGGGAGCAGAGCTTCAGCTGCAGGGTAAGACATTCGCCTATGGAATCAAGAGCGTGGCATTTTCGGCCTCTGTGACATCTATTAAGCCAGAGCTTGGGAGTGTATTTATTCAGCAAAAGAAAGAACACTCACTCACCTTTGTCGCGACCGACTCTTTCCGACTAATGGAGAAGACAATCCCGCAAAAAAATCTCGTTCTTGAAGATTCTTTAATGATTCCTAGTAAGAATGCAGTTGAGCTGGCGCGTATTTGTGAAGTGGTAAACGAAGATCCGGTATTTATCACTAACGACAATCAGTGTGCTTTACGTTTCCCGAGTGGAGTGTATGTGAGCACTCGTTTAGTAACAGGAAGCTTTCCTGACTATGCCCAAATTATCCCTAAAGAGTTTGTTTCTCACGTAGTGGTACTCAAAGATGATTTACTAAAATCATTCAAAAAAACCAATACCTTTTTAAATAAATTTCGTCAGGTGTCATTAATGATAACGAACAAAAACCTCACCATATCTTCACAAAATAATGAAGTTGGACATACTACTGATACAGTTAAGGCTCAAGTAGAAGGGGAGGAATTATCTTTGAACTTTAATCAACAATATATTATGGATCCACTGTCACATATTCAGGATGATTCAGTTAAAATGAGTTTTGCTGGTATTGGAAGAGCGATGATTCTTCAAGGAGTGAGTGACAAAAGCCTGCGTTACTTGGTAATGCCAATGAATAAGTAGTATGGATAATTATAAACCTCCAATGCCAATGAAACGGCTAGGGGATTTATTTGAACGCTACAGAACTCGCTTCAAAGCACCTCAAGCGAGTGTAGAAAAAGAATGTATTGTGATTATAGAAGAGTTAACTACATTCAAGTTAGAGCTCAATCAGTTGGAATATACCGTGAGTACTAAAACACTTTCATTGCGAGTGCCGAGTATTTTGAGGAATGAAATCTTGTTTCAAAAGACAGAAATTTTAGAAAAATTAAAAGCCCACTTAGGGGCTGATAATTGTCCAACGTATATACGATAACTATAATTAGTTATCTTCTTCATTACCTGAGTTTCGACGCGGTCGCCTGGGTTTTTTCTCTTCTTCTTTATTCTTTTCTTCCTCCTGGTTTTTAGCTTCTGCTTCATTAAGTAATTTTTGAGCTTCGATGAGAGCACCAAATGTTTCTTCATTCCATTTCTGAACGCCATATTCCCAGTTTTTATACTGACCATCATTTGCGGGGTTAGAAGGGTATCCACCAGTGGGATTGTCTTTGTCTACAAATTGTAAGATAGAGTGCACATTATTATATACATCAGTAACATTTACTTCAGATTCGTTGTTTTGGTCTTGCATTGCTTGTAGTAAGAGGGCAGTGTCAATGTATTCTCCTCGTAAGATTGGTTTGAGGCCAGCGGTGTTAATTTGTGGTTGTGGAAAGCTCTCATTTGGAAGTTTTGCCAAAGCAATATCCATAAACTCTCGCCACATTGGGGTAGTAATAAGCCCTGAGAGCCCACCACCCATCTCGGCGTTGTCGTTGTTTCCTACCCAAGCACCAACCGCTATATTTGGAGCATAGCCCATAATCCACGCATCTCGCAAGTTGTTAGTACTTCCAGACTTAAGTGCAACATCACGGTCACCGAAGTTTACAATTGACCACGAGCCCCATAGAGGTGTTCTGGCTACATTATCGGAGAGCACATCACTTATCATATAAGCGACATTCGCATCCATAACTCGGTCAGATTTTACTTCGAATTCTTCGATGATGTTTTTTTGTGAGTCTTCAATTCTGAGAATATTCCGAGGAGCAGCTTTTACTCCACCGTTGGCAAATACTCCATAAGCATTGGTCATATCAAGTAACCGCACTTCTCCTCCCCCGAGTACAAGTGTCAGACCATATCTTTCTGGGTCGTTAAGAGTAGTGAGGCCCATATCTGTAGCAAACTTAATAGTGTCATTGAGCCCGGCTAAATAAAGGGTTTTTACCGCTGGAATATTTAGTGATTGAGCCAGAGCATTACGCATGCTAATTGGACCGACAAACTTAAAGTTGTAGTTGTTTGGTGCATAACAAGGTGCCTCTGATGTACGTTCCCAGGGCTCACAGGCAGTAGAGAACTGCGTAGGGACATCAAATATAACAGTCGCTGGCAAATACCCTTTAGAGAAGGCCGTTGCGTATACAAACGGCTTGATTGATGAGCCAGGCTGACGAGAAGCAAGTGTAACATTGAAGTTTCCATCGATATCTTCACTGAAATAATCGCGCGAGCCAACCATTACAAGTAAGTCTCCGGTCTTGGGGTCTGTTGCTACTAGGCCAGCGTTTGTAGCATTGAATTTTACGGTATTAGAGGCAGCTTTTTGGGCAACAATTTTTTCAGCTTCTTTTTGTAGTTCCCAATCAAGTGTAGTGATAACTCGCAGTCCTTGCTCAGCTAAAGCTTCTTCTCCATATGTTTCAGCGAGTTGTTCTACGATGTACATCACGAAGTGTGGTGCTTTGATTCCGGTTACTGCTTGCGGTTCAAACTCTACTGTTTGTCCGACAGCAGCTTCGTATTCTTCAACCGTAATGAATCCATTGAGCCGCATTCGTTCAAGTACTAATTGTTGTCTTCTGTCTAACGCGTCACGGTTATTTCCATACGGAGAAAGATACGTAGGAGCTTGAGGAATTGCAGCGAGATACGCTGCTTCAGGGAGAGAGAGCTCAGCAGCAGTTTTGTTAAAAAACGCCCGAGATGCTTCTTGCACGCCATAAATAGTTCCACCATAAGGAGATTCATTCAAGTAGATTTCCAAAATCTCGTCTTTATCAAGTACCCGTTCAATCTTGATAGACAAAATAGCTTCCTTCACTTTTCGGGCGAGGGTTTTATCACGTTGTAAAACTGAGTTTTTAATTACTTGCTGAGTAATTGTTGAACCACCTTGTCCACCCAGGAGGTCTCCATCTTGGAAGTTAGAAACTGCAGCGCGGATGATAGCACGAATATCAATCCCGAAGTGGTTGTAGAATTGGTCGTCTTCAATTGCGACCGTCGCATTTTTAATGTTGCGTGACATTTCCTCAAAAGGCACCACTGTACGCCTCACATCACTGTTGAGATCATAGAGCACTACTTCACCAGTACGATCATAGATTTTGGTTGATTGGAGTACTCTGCGATCGTCAAAAGCAGAGAGATCAGGAATCTCTAAAGTAGAAATCCATAACAATAAGCCGGAGAAAATAATAATAAAAGCAGCGAACCCAAAGATAAGAACATCAATAATGATTTCTTTCCAGTTTTTTTTGAACCAATGTGTAATCTTCATAATTGTAGGTGTATATACCAAGTTTAGCACGGCTTTTGCTCGATACACTTACTACGATTTAGTTCTCTAGGTATTTCAATATGGTGGCAAAACGTGTATGTACGCGCTGTAACCAGTTGTATAGTAAAAAGTAGTGACGCCACAGTAGCATAAGAACGAGTATTGACCCAAGTCTAAATATATTGAGTAATATATTTAAATACCTCCCCAATGGGGGAGGTATTTAATCATATAAATTTCAAATATTGGTGCTCTACAGTTCATCTACATCATCAAAGCTGTCGTAGTCGACGTCTTCTGCATCGTCTTCAAGCTCCGCATCGTCTTCGTCATCATCTTCTTCCTCTTCGTCATCATCTTCTTCCTTGTCATCAATATGACCAAACCCTTCAGTACTGTCGTCATCCTCATCATCTTCTGAAGTATCAGCTTCAGTTACCTCATCGAGTAAATCATCGTCTAAAGACGAATCATCATCATTTGGTTCTTCAACCTCTTCTTCTGTTTCTTCAGTGAAAAAATTCATCATACCTATCCAACAATATTACCTTTCATTTTTATCAAATATGCGCGACCGAAGCAATACCAGGCGGTGCATTAATTGCCGAGTTTACTTGGTTCTGCCGTAATGTGCAAGGCAGGTTATACCAACTGCAATTGCGTCATATTCATCATCGAGAGCTTTTTCTGGTGCGTCAGGAATGAGTCTCATTACCATATCAATTACCGCATGTTTATCGCTCTTTCCATATCCTGTAACTGCTACTTTTATTTCTTGCGGTCCAAATTCATAGACAGTACACCCAGTGCTTTGGGCAAGATAAATGAGAATACCCCGCGCTTGTGCTACCCCAATGGCCGTTTTTACATTGGCATTAAAAAAAAGTGTTTCGATACCTAGAGTGTCAGGCTTGTGGGTCTGCAAGAGAATAGTGAACGTATCGCCCATTTCTTGTAGTCGAGCCAACAGGTCTTTAGACTTATCAGTCTGGATACAACTGGAGTGAATAAGCTGTTCTTTTCCATCAGTGTATTCAAGCACAGCTACTCCGATGCGATCATAGCCAGGGTCGACACTAATAACGCGCATATTATTCCGCTGAGTCAGCCGTCGAGTAAATATTTGTCACATCATTTTGCTCTTCAAGCTTCTCAATAAATTCAGCTAGTTTTTCACCAGTAATATCGTCAAGCTCCATTGGAGTATTGGGAACATAGCCTTCGGCGGTTTTGGTAAATGCCCACAGCGCTGAGCCGGGTACTCCTAGTTCTAATCCAGCCTTAGTGAATATATGTCTAATTTCTGGAGCAGTTCGATTATTGTTATCAGTCACTGCTTGGATAATAAGAGCGACGCCACCTGGGCCGTATCCTTCGTAGGTGACTTCTTCAATCGCAGCTCCTCCTGCACCTGAGCCTTTAGCCAAGGCGCGCTCAATGGCGTCTTTGGGCATAGAATCTTTCTTTGCTCGTTCAACTGCTGAGAGGACGTTTGCTGAGTCAACACTCCCTCCGGCTTTTTTAACTTCCATCGTAATCAAAGAGGAATGCTTAGAAAAAAGCTTACTTCGCTGAGCATCTGTTGCACCTTTCTTGTGTTTAATTTTTGACCATTTATTGTGACCTGACATACAAATATAAAATAATTATTTCTAGGTGAGACTTTCTAAGTGAGTGTACGCGCTGGCGCTCGCGATTCTGCCTCGAGGAGTTCGTTCGAGCAAACCGTGACGAATAAGATACGGTTCAATAACATCTTCGATAGTAGACTGCTCCTCACCAGTAGCAGCCGCGATAGTGTTGAGTCCAACTGGACCACCACTAAATTTGTGAATAATTGCTTCGAGTACTGCTCTGTCAGGTGAACCGAGTCCCAATTCATCAATTTCTAAAAGACCAAAGGTTTTGTCGACTATTTCTTTACTCAAATCACCCCCTTCAAGTTGTGCGAGGTCACGGCAACGTTTGAGTAGATAGTTGGCCGTTCGTGGTGTTGCTCTACAACGACCAGCAATGCTTTGCATAATATCTTCTGAGGTAGAAATCTTCAATAGTTCGGCCGAGCGAGTGAGGATGGTCGCAATTTCTTCTTGACTATAGAATTCTAGCCGGAAGGTACCGCCAGAAAATCTAGATCGCAAGGGAGAAGAGAGAAGAGAAATTCGAGTCGTTGCTGCCACCATAGTAAACGGCGGAAGTTCCAGTTGCACCGTGCGAGCTGAAGGACCTTTTCCGATAATAATATCGAGTACTCCAGATTCCATGGCCGGATAGAGTACTTCCTCAATACTCTTGGACAGACGATGAATTTCATCAATGAACAATACATCTCCCGGTGAGAGATTAGTGAGAATAGCTGCTAGGTCACCAACTCGTTCAATTGCTGGACCAGAAGTAATCTTCATATTAGTACCAAGTGTCTTAGCAATCAGGTTCGCAAGAGTAGTTTTGCCTAATCCTGGCGGGCCATAGAGAAGAATGTGCTCAGCAGCGTGACCACGCTCCTTGGCAGCGGTAAGCAAGATGCGCAAATTTTCTTTGGTTTTAGATTGCCCAATATATTCCTCCCAAGTCTGGGGTCGAAGGGTTTTGTCTAGACCGCCAGCCAAGTCTTTGGTGATTGTTTTACTCATATTTGAAACTACAGTATACCAATAAATGAGTAAACATCCGAAGGACGTATTACGAATTTAGTTCCAAATTTTCTTCTCCTAGAGAAAATTTCTGGAACGTAGAATTACCTTTAGTTCCCTAACTGTCTGTATGTTAGCAAAAATAGTCTCGTCATCAGGAAAGGTGTTGACAAATTATCAATCTATGCTAGTATATTGGAAATCAGATTGTTCTCCAGCCCACACAAGTGTGTGAGCACCGTTTATTTCCATTCCAGAATATAACTCTCTAAGCAACTTGGATACGTTGCGAGTGTTTTTGCGGCGCTCACCCTAGAGTGAGAGTGCTGCGAGACTTCTTAGCGCGGTATTCACTTTCAATGCGGAAGCCTTGCTTAGAGAGTTATGTACTCGAATGAATGAACTAATCTGACAGTATCACAAAACAGCCGATATAAATATTGACCAAATATATTTTCACCTTTCCAATGTCGGGAAGGTGATTTTTTATACTACGTGCGAGAGGAAGTCGTCGTCGAACTTTGATTCAGATGAAGAATCATCTGAATCAGTAGATTCTTTGGTTGGAGCACTGGCTGCTTGGTAGGGGAGTTCAATTACCCGCTGCAACTCTGTAAGTGCGGTGATACCTTCCAACAACTTACGTACCCCGTCTTGAATCATAGTAGGAATTCCCTGTGGCTCAGCCGCTTTGAGGATGATGTGCTCACGTGGGTCCCGCAAAATGGCTTCTTCTACTGCTTCATCCATGACAATTCCTTCAAAAATACCCGTTCGACCGCGGTAACCAGTTCCTCCGCAGGCTTCACAGCCAGCTGCTTTGTACAAAGTAATAGTTTCAGGAGGAGTTGGATGGTCTGGATGAGTACTTAGTACGTGCGTAATCATCTGTGTGTCCTTAGCGTCTGGTGTGTAGCTCGTTTTACATTCGTTACACAGACGGCGTACGAGTCGCTGACCAAGAATAATATTGATTGAGCTTCCAAAGATCCGAGAATCAACCCCCAGGTCAATCATCCGCGGGAATCCACCCACAGCGCTGTTGGTGTGCAGGGTAGAAAATACCAAGTGACCAGTCTGGGCAGCGTGGATTGCTGTCTCTGCCACTTCTCGGTCACGAATCTCACCGACCATAATAATGTCTGGGTCTTGTCGGAGAATTGCACGCAAGCCTGAGGCAAAGTCGTAATCTTTTCCAGTTTGGGTTTGTACAATACCTTCGAGTTTGTATTCCACCGGGTTTTCGATAGTAATAATTTTCACTCCCTCATTATGTGCTTGTTGAAGAAACGCATAGAGTGCGGTGGTCTTTCCTGAACCAGTTGGGCCGGTGGTAATGATCAGTCCATTGGGTTTTTTTAGTTCGCCAGCGATAGCAGCTGCAATATGCGGATTAAGATCAAGTTTATCCATTGAGAAACTCGCAACGGAAGGGTCAAGCAATCGCATCACGATAGATTCACCAATCGCACCAGGAATAATAGACGACCGAATCTCAATTTCTCTCTCGCCAATATCAAAGGTAAATCGTCCGTCTTGAGCTTCTGCTTTTGAGTTGATAACCATGCCAGAGAGAAGCTTTAGTCGAGACATCATGCGCTCAAAAATGTATGAGTCCAAATCAGCTACGTCATGGAGTACTCCATCAAATCGGTACCGCAACCGAATAGCATTTTCTTCAGGTTCGATGTGAATGTCTGAAGCATTCAACGCCACCGCTCCAGCAAAAATAAGCTCGAGGGTTTCGGAGATGCGCCGGGTATTTCCAACACCACTAATTTCATTGAGGATTTTTGGCACTTCTTCTTTGGTTTGAATTCTTTTGGTGAGACGAACAATATCATCTGAGTTGATTTCAAATACACCGCGTTTTTCAGCGGTTGATTTTGTGATGTCATCGTACCGCTTCCACGCGTGCTCCAAGCTGATACTTGAACACATATATACAGTCGGAGTGAGTCGTTGTTTTTGCAGTGACTGCAGTACTGCCAGAGCTTTTGGACTGTTGGGGTTTTTGGCGGCAATGGAAATCGCTTTCTGTTGGATTTCAAATCCAACTAACTCTGCCTCCTTAGCGATTTTTTCTGGAATCATCGCTAGCGCTGAGGGATTAATGGTGTACCCACGGAGATTTACGTATTCAAATCCGTATTGAGGGGCCATTGCTTGCACCAATCGTTCCTCTTCGCCGGTACGAAGATCTTGAATACGAGAGTTGGAGTACGAGTCATCAAATTGAACCATATAGCTACATAATACCACGCACATATAGTCATCAAAGACACACATCACCCAACCCTCCAGATAAACTCGATTCATACGCTCCTTGATTGCCCCAGCCAAACCCGCCCAATCATAGTCGCTTTTCTCTGAGTATATCTGGGGGATTGGGTGATTATTTACGTAGCTATAATTGATTGCTATAGTCACTACATATGAATGAAAAGGAATATGTAGTTGATACTCCAGCTGATTTTACTTCAGTGATTGCAGCGGTATTAGAGAAAGCTCGGACGATAACCAAACGAGCTACTCTGGTGGCGCTGTCTGGTGATTTAGGAGCTGGGAAAACTACCTTCACCCAAGTGCTCGCCACCGATCTTGGTGTGACAGAGCCAGTGGTGAGTCCAACCTTTGGAATTATGAAAGTGTATGAACTGGAAAACGATTCTGACTTCGACCACCTAATCCATATTGATGCCTATCGAATTGCTGATATATCAGAAGTCGGGCCTTTACGCCTGGAAGAATTATTTGGCACACCTCGCACACTCATCTGCCTAGAGTGGCCAGAAAATATTTCTGCAATTCTCCCGGAAGATGCGCTGTGGGTGAACATAGCGATTGGGGAAGGTGAGCAAAGAAAAGTGACAATAACTCCCAACAAAGAGCAATAGTCTCATCGGACTCAACACCGTATACTGTATTGCAATGGCAAAAACTAAAAAAAAGACTCTCGTACTCCTTGATGCACACGCAATACTCCACCGGGCGTATCACGCCTTACCTGACTTCACTTCTCCCACTGGTGAACCAACTGGGGCGCTCTACGGGGTGACTACCATGGTATTGAAGATTATTGAGGACTTCAAACCAGAGTACGTGGCTGCGTGTTACGACCTTCCAGAACCAACCTACCGGCATGACGCGTATGATGCATATAAGGCTGGACGCTCCAAGACTGATGATGCACTTATTCAGCAAATCAATCGCTCACGCGAAATATTCAAAGTATTTGGCATTCCTATTTTTGAAAAAGTTGGCTTTGAAGCTGACGACTTGCTCGGTACTATCGCGCACCTAACTGCAGACAACAAAGACCTGTCGGTAATTATCGCTTCTGGTGATATGGACACCCTACAGTGTATTGATAAAAAACGCGTGCAAGTATTCACCCTCAAAAAAGGTATCAAAGATACGATTATCTACGACGAGCAAGCCGTCAAAGATCGGTTTGGGTTTGGCCCCAAGATGGTGATTGATTACAAAGGACTGCGTGGTGATGCTTCAGATAATATCCCGGGAATTCGTGGTATCGGAGAAAAAACTGCCACCACTCTCATCACCACCTTTGGCTCTATTGAACAAATCTACAAAAAACTCGCTAAAGACGAACAGCAGTTTATTGACGCCGGCATTACCAAGAGAATGGTCGGTCTTCTCAAAGACGGGAAAGAAGATGCTGAGTTTTCTAAAATGCTGGCTACGATTCGCACTGACGCAATAGAGGAATTTGATTTAGATTCAACCGAATGGAAAGAACATTCTGACTCAGAAGCTATCTCGAATTTATTTAGTGAATTTGGGTTCCGCAATATGACCGACAGAATAGCTAAATTATTTGATATCACACTAGTGGACGACACGGCCAACGCGCTTGAGGTCCACACAGACGAATTACAGCGAGCGGCGATTTTGCTCTGGCTCCTGGAGAGCGAACGGACGAGCGCCTCGTACGATGACATTATCGATTACGGTCGGTCTTTCCTTAAAGTAAAAACCTGGGAAGACACGGTGCTGGCCATGGAAGAGAAGGTGAAGAAAGCTGGGCTATGGGATATATTTGCAGATATCGAAGTACCCTTGATGCCAGTGCTGGCGCAGATGAAAGAGACGGGAATTACTCTGGATGTGCCGTATCTTAAAACACTCTCGAAGAAGCTACATACTGAATTAACTGCTTTGGAGAAATCTATCTACACACACGCCGGACAAGAATTCAATATTAATTCTCCTAAGCAATTAGGTGAGATTCTCTTTGACGGACTAGAGTTAAAACCAAAGAACGCCAAGAAGACCGCCGGCGGTCAGCGCAGCACCAAAGAGTCAGAGCTGGAGAAACTTAAAGATGAGCATCCGATTATTGCTGACTTACTGCGTTACCGAGAATTACAAAAATTGGTCTCTACCTACATCGACAATCTACCTGATATGGTGGGAGAAGACGGACGTATTCATTCGACCCTTATTCAGACCGGCGCTGCCACTGGGCGCATGGCCAGCAAAGACCCAAACCTGCAAAATATTCCTGCTCGGACCAAAGAAGGACGAGCGATACGCAAAGCGTTCGTGGCTGAAGAGGGAAGTAAACTCGTAGCCATCGACTACTCACAAATTGAGTTGCGCATAGCTGCGATTCTCTCAGAAGATCCAAATCTGATGGACATCTTCAAGCGTGGAGAAGATGCTCACAAAGGGGTGGCTCTGCGGGTGTTTGGAGTCAATGGCGAAGACGTGACTGACGATATGCGTCGCAAAGCCAAAGTAATCAACTTTGGGATTCTCTACGGTATGGGAGTCAATGCACTACGGACGAATCTTGGTGACGACACCACAAGAGAAGCAGCCCAAGAATTCCTCAATGCGTATTTCAATACCTTTACCCGTCTGGCTGAATATCTCGAAGAGACCAAAAGCTTCGCGCGCCAACATGGCTATACCGAGACCCTCTTTGGTCGCCAGCGACACTTCCCAGGTATTACTTCCAGTGTGCCGTTCATCCGCGCCCAAGCAGAGCGAATGGCTATCAACGCACCAATCCAAGGTTCACAAGCTGATATCGTGCGCATCGCAATGGTAAAAATCGCTACCTACATCG
>Ga0209309_10001961_pt1 | contig 19526 bp, 11 predicted proteins | sample COGITO_mtgs_1204_2_FD_184807 | JGI IMG/M metagenome (GOLD analysis project Ga0209309, IMG submission 184807) | Pelagic marine microbial communities from North Sea - COGITO_mtgs_120412 (SPAdes) (version 2) | ecosystem: Environmental > Aquatic > Marine > Epipelagic ... | reverse complement strand
ACACCCCATTCGCGAACGCGTGAAACAGGTCCCGTAGCTCAACTGGATAGAGCATCTGCCTTCTAAGCAGACGGTTTTGGGTTCGAGTCCCAACGGGATCACTAGTAAAACGCCTTTTAACTCTAGTAAATGCTGGTGTTCTGCTTTTCTGCGAATGGTCGCTCCTCCACTCGTAGGTGGGAGGAGTTTGGCTCTATCTGCTGATTCTATACCGATTTACATAGAAATGGATGCTCAGGACTATGAAGAATTCAAGGATGAAACAAACCAAAGAATAGCCTCCAAATAACGTCTGAGTGTAGGTCATACCTGCCTCATCGGACACCTTCTTGTGCAGCCAATCATTGGCGCTTAAATTTGAAGGCATGAGCATGTCGGTCAATTGGACGTTGAATTTTCCCGAGGTCAGTTTCCACGCTGCTCGAGTCATGGTGTCGGACGAGGATGGGACACAAACCAATCCGGGTTGGGATCCCGCCGAAGACCTGAAACAGCACCTTGCCCAATGGGCGCCCGATGCCGGCCAATTCGAGGGTGAGAACGAGCGCATTGTGCGTCGGCGGGATGCCGGGAGGCAGACCATTCTCGAGCGCCTGACCTTCGAGGAGAAGGAGACGGCGGAGGTCTATGACGATGATGGCAACATCACGCTGCACCGCGTCTGGCAGCTCGAACTTCTTCCCGAGGATGGGTTCGATGGTCCCGCGTTGAAACACGCCAACGGAGTGGAGTTTCGGTTGGACCGGACGGGCCGCAACGAGTTGTACGTGAGCCGGATGAACGCGATTAATTTCCTGTATGATTGGTTGCTGACGTTGGACCCCCGGGGCCGTTGGGGCAATGCATGGGTGCTGACCCAGAACGGGGTAACCGAATACGATGAGTCGGTCCTCAGTGTCGCTGCGTTCCACGACGGGGTGCTGCGGGACCACTACTTCGGTGGCTCCTTGCTGACTTCGGAAGGTACGGAGACCACACGGGCGGGCCTGGAAGAGTGGATCTCCCCAAAGGTGTGACGGCACCTCGTGTCTTCATGTGCCGCGAGGCCGAGGCCCCCTCGCCTAAAAGCGTTGACGCTCATGAATTCCAGCGCAGCACCTGCACAGACGTAAACAAACCGCACGCTTAGGTTGTCGGTTTATGATTCCAACGGGATCAATTTTCAGCGCTTTTTAAGTAGTGCAGAATCAGACGCATCAGGCACCCGCAATCTCAATCCTATGGGACTCGAGCAGCCTAGCGTTCTGATTTCGGTTTAATGGGGATGGTGAGACTGTAAAACGGGAAGACCAAACCTGCATCGGTAAGAAATACTAGCGCGTAATCCCAGGTAAATCCTCGGCGCTGTGCAAACCTTCGCACCCCGAGCGAAACGATTCCACTGTAATTGGTGTAGCTGCCCGCCCATCCATTCCTGCGGGATGCGATGCGGTAGTTTTCTGTAATCAGCCAAGTTTGGTCATTCAACGGAACCAACGCGCTGAAATTGAGTATGCTGCTGTTTCGGAAATCAGTTCCCATCGTGAATGTGATGTTTGAGTTTTCCGAGCCAAAGGTAATATTGGCAAACCCCAATCCGAACGAATCATCCAAGTCCCAAATTGGGAAGAGAACCAACCCGCCTCCTGAGATGTGCACTTTGGAATTGATCTCAAACCCAAATTTTGCCGTAAATCCAATCGCGACTGGAGCCAATACATTGGTTCCTAATGTAAACTCATTGGATAGACCCGTGCTGGCTTGGTTGTAAAGTCCATAGCTATTTTGGTAATAGGCTTCCCCTTCTTTTAGTTGGAAAGCCGAGGGAGCGAAGAAATAACGTGTGGCGTTAGGATCCGGTTCATAAGCTGTCCTCGGCCACAAATTGTTCAAGCCGATCGATTGGTCTTTGGCGCGTTCGCTGTCTTCTATTTCTTGACGTTTCGCAGCAGTTAACGGACCCGAGATGGAACGTCTGATGTCCAATTTTTGAATGCTCACCTTTCCCAAAATATCCGTATTGAGAACAATGGTAGCGTCTGTTTTTTCAATCACTTCTCCGTAGAACCAATTCCCATTGGTCAATTGGACCAAAAGCCATTCTGCAGGCAAGACGACGAGCGTGTCCATTGGACCTACTGCACTGGCATTCGAGCCATTCGGGGTGCCTTGGGCCTTGGTTGTGTTCCAAACGCTACCGGTGATGAGCATGCATGCCCAAATCGTTCCTCTGAACCATGTCATTGGGATTTCGCTGTTGATGAATGGTAAACATACCACCTTTGGACAAGTGGTTTCGAATCGTGTTCAATTTTTATCCCAGAGGGCGCCTTTTCATCGTTTGTTAGGGGTCACTCGCAATCGTACCCGTAGCTCTCGAACATGAGCAAGAGGTCAAAGACATCCACGTAACCATCGCCATCCAAATCACTCATGCAGATTTGTGAATAGACGCAAGCTCCGGGAACGTTGGCTGTGGGATCGAAGTCCATTCCGACTGGATCCATGCATCCAAGGAGTAAGCAGCTTCCATCTTCCATTGCAGCCATCGGGTCATAATTGAGTGCTGCTGCATTGGTGCATCCAGCGAACACGCAAGTATCATCATCATAGGTCGCGTCAGGATTGTAATTCGCCGCATTGATGTATGCACAACCGCCGATAATGCAGCTGCCGTCATCCGTTAACGATTCCGGGTCGTAGTTGTCTGCGGCAGGATTGGTGCATCCGGGAAATTCTGCACAATCGCACACACCGTTGGCATTGGTGTCCAAGCACTGGCCCTCACAGTCTTCACAATCTTCGGGGTAAATGCATTCGTCCAATGCACCTGGTTCGGCCGATGGGTCGTAATTGCAAGCTTCTGGGTCTCCGCAGCCCGCTTCAATAAGAATGGGCATCGCCAAAACTTGCATGCTCTGATTTTGGAATCCATCAACAAACATTTGAACGTTGATGCTTCCGGTCAGCTCTCCGGCTGTGGTGAGCTGTGCAATCAGGATGCGCAAGTCCTCCCCTGCGGCAGCATTTTCATCCCCAAACAGGGTAAAGACAGATCCACCGATGATATCGTCTACGATAAAGTCTCCTCCGGAGTTGAAGCTGTCTAAACCTGCATCGAGACCAATGGATCCCGCCAAAGTTGGAGTCTCGCTATCGGAGACTCCGATCGTGAACCACGAGTCGTAGCTTACTTCTGGAAAGAAGGCTAAGATGGAAGCGTTAATGCCCCAACCGAAATCTGCACCAAATGGATTTTGATAAAACGGTTCTGTTGAAGCGATACTTAATGGGGTGACATTGTCTCCGAAGAATGCTGAAATTTCATCTCCTGGTTGGGTCATTTCTACGAAAACGTGATAGGTTTTCATTCCTTCCAATTCTGCGAGGCCAGATTCACCGTGATCAGCAATCAATTCCGCGTGAATCCTAGTCACTTGACCGAGGGCGAGCCCGCTTGCAAGAATGCAAGCCAGCAGGAGGACAATATGTTTCATCAAAAAAAGCTTCGTGTTCCTTATGAAGATAATATAAAACATTGGTAATTCAAATTATTAGTTTGGTCGAAATTATATCCCGGAGAGGAAGGAAGAGTGGAGCACGTGATTTCGAGTTTCCGATGAAAATTTCTACTATCTTCCGACGCTGATGGTGGGAGTAACACACGACACCATGGACCCGGCGGCGATGAAACGGCAATCAAAACTTGTCCAGAACGGTCAATTTTTGCTTTGCTCGAACGGTTCTCACCTCTGCATGTGGGATGACCGCAAAACCTTCATGGACGGCGTTGCTGACTTTGTCGCATCCATCGAATAGCTTTCAGAAATCAGCGGCATCCTTGCTCACCAACTCAAACACGGGTTCTTTGGAGGTGCCGTAGCAACGGACCACGCGATCGACGGTGTCGGCTAGAATGGCGTATTGTCGGTAAGCGCCAGTAGAAACGGCACTCAGGTCGCAAACAATGCCTTGAAGTTCGCCCGAAACGGAATGATTCTGGCCTTTCCAAATCCCCGCAAAGGTGGATACACGTCCGTCTTCTTGGGACTGAATCATCTCCACTTTTCCATCCGGTTGAATGTCGAAGGAGAACTGGCTGCCGCCAACTTTGGCTTCTTTTCCCCGGATGACAATGACTTCACCCTCGGCATTGGTCAGCGGGTAATCAGGTTGTGTGCCTTCCCAAATGGTAAACCAATTGGGCACCTTAAACGGCCTCTCGGGCTGAGAGATGTCGGGAGAAGAAGCGCAGGAAACTAAAAACACCAAGGCCAGAGACCAGGCAACGCAGGAACGAGCTTTAGAGTTCTGCATCATGGTTCACACGTTTCGGCGAATTGACTGAGCAGCAGCAATAGGTCAGCCACGGTGGTGAGGTCGTCGCCATTGATGTCCCCCAAGCACAATGGAACCACGCAGCCGTAGTCCGAAAGAAACAGCAGCACATCCGTCACAGCGACCATTCCATCGTCATCTAAATCTCCCACGCAATAACCGCAGTCATACGTGCAGGATTCATCCTCGATGGTGGCTGCAGGATCGTAATTACAGGCTTCCAAATCGGTGCAGCCGGTGCAGGTATAGAATTCACAGGTCCCATCGTCAATGAGTGCGGTCAAATCAAAATTGCACGCTTGAGGATTCGTGCATCCCTGGCATGAAATAGACTCACACGAGCCGTCGTCTTCAGTCGCACCCGGCGTGTAATTGCAGGCTGACGCATCGGTGCATCCATAACACGAGACAAAGTCACACGACCCGTTGTCAACCGTTGCGGCAGGATTGTAATTACATCCAGCAGGGTCCGTGCATCCTGGGGGGTCCACATCAAAGCACAGGTTCCAAATGGAAATATCGGCTGAAAAGGACGCGCCTTCTGAACCGGACCACCCATTGCCGATGCGGATAAACCACGTGCCAATTCCTTCCGGAGCGCCTGGGATGGTCGCCGCACCCACGTATTCACCACTCTGCGTAGATTGCCAAGCCGTCGGCCAAAATCCCGTCGTAGGGCATCCAAAATCCACATCGAATCCTCCAATTTGTCGGCACTCACCATTGGGGGCTTCGATAATGACAGTGAGGTCACTGGCCCGCGATTCGTCCAAGTTGATGTTTTCAAAATTCAGAAAGACCGTAACTGCAGCGACGTAGCCGAAACCGCTCACGGCTGTTGAAACTGTTTCACCTGGGCCCAGGGTGCCTGCGAGTGAAATTACAGCTTCACAGTCACACGCCCCTCCATTGGGGGAGTAAAAACAACTGCCATCGTCGATAATGAATGCTTCCTCGTAATTGCAAGCGACGGGGTCCGTGCATCCCTCGCAGGAGGTGCCGTCCCCTCCGCACTCACCACACACATCTTCGGTGGCGCAAGAGCCGTCGTTGATGACCGCCTCGGGATCATAATTGCAAGCGGTCGGAAAGGTGCAGCCGTAATAGGCGCAGCTGGTGGAAAATTCATCGCAAGTGCCAAAACACGACCCTTGGCCATTGATGGAGGGAATCAGCGCGACGCTCTCTACCGTAGGGTGAAATTCGAGGTTGACTGAACCACCAGAGACAGCATGGCAATAACTCATGATGGTGCCTACTTGGGGAGCAGGTGAATTGGTGCAGCCTCCCTCGGCTGTGTAACAATCGTCGATGGGGCCACCCGGCCATCCGCACCAGTGGGTGTGATTGGACCCGAAGTTGTGGCCCAATTCGTGCGCGACGACGTTCAAATTCCAACTGTAATTGTTCAGGTTGTACGAGGTGGAAGGACTGAGGTAGGCACTGAACCCAGCCGCATATGCGTTGTTGCAAATGACGTTTAAGTAAGCAATTCCACCCGTTCCCGTATCCGGTCTGCGAGTCAACAAATGCACCAGGTCGCGAGGACGGTCAACGAGGTCGGGGTTGGTGAGCCACTCCTGCCGAAAAGCGTCGAGCATCGCTCCTGCATTGCCCACGAAGGCAGCATACGGATCCGTGGTTTCCCATACATTGATGTACGACGCAGCGAGGTAGACCAGGTCGTTCAATTCCGTTTCATAGATTTCACTGACTCCCGTGAGCAGAGCCAGCGCCCATTCCACAGAGGTGGTGCAGTCGTTGCCAAACGTACCATAGGTATAATGGTCGATGTCCAAGGCGACTTCGATACAGCTCGTAATGGACGACCTTGGTGATGGAGGCGGCGCTCCTTCGCCATGGGGGGCGTGCACATGCTCGCTTACCGTTTCCACGCCGCAGTTAAAGGCAGGGGGATTCACGGCGTCCGATATAGCATAAAGAACAAATTGTCCGGTGGGTGCTCCATCGCACTCGAGTCCGCCCAATTCGTATTGGACCCCCGCGTGTCTCACTGCCCCGACGATTTGTTCGTCCAGAAAGATCACCGTACCGTGAAATCCAGCCGTTCCGATCCGATAGCTGAGGAGCCGGGGGATGTACCGTTCGGCGCGCACGCCTGATTCCGTCATGTGTCCAATTTCCAAGTCGTCTGTGTACGCTTTGACTTTGTGCAGCTCCAGAACTTCATGTGTCCCATCCGGTAACGTCAAAGGGAGCTCCCAAAAATCTGGACGTTCTTCTTGTATGCGTTGCCAAACTTCGGGCTGTGCGTTCAATACCACGCTAGAAGAAGCGCGGTGCGTCGGAATGCAGCTCGGGGAAGTGTCGGAGACATTGAAAAGAGCTGCTGCTGCCTGCCACGTCACGCAACCGTTGGAATGCGTGGACTGGCTGAGTCCCGAGAGCGCGAGGCACATCCCAAGAAATAGAGGGAGAAGTCGGTTTGGCATCAAAAGCGATAAATGGCCTCTCAAGGTACGTGATTTTTCTTGAGCTCACTTTTTTCTGCCTCAAACGTAACTCTGAACAGAGGTGCGACGTATGTGGAGGCAGTATGCGTACCCCAACACCGGAAAAATGATTCAAAATCAGTGGTCTCAAAGCGAAAATAAATCGATTAATTATCGAATTGTGTTGTTTAATTCGCTATATTTAAGTAGGAATTGGATTATATCGGCGATGAATTACTCTAAAATCACAACAACATGGAAGCGGCTTTCGCTGTTTTCATTCTCCACCTTTCTGCTGTCTGCAGTGGGGTTTTCTCAGTTCACTGGGTTGGAGAGCGAGGTATATGCTACCTCAGAATTTGGCACCACCTACCGCATTTATGCGGAGTTTGCATCTCCAACGGATGAATGCATCGCGGTGTATTCCATCGGTTCGGCTGAAAGTAACTCGGTAACGCTCGAGACCAGCGTAACGACGGCTTTCTACCAGAACGGAGGGGGCGCCAACCTGGGCTCGGGTATTAATGCCTTCTTCTTGACGCTTCTTCCGGATCTTGCTTACGACAGCTGGTTCACAATTGGTTCAGAGACGAGTGACGATCCAACCGTGAGTGCGATAGGCATGTCGGGAGCTTTTACAGAGTTCAATGCGGGAAACGGATTCATCTTGGATGGCGCCGTTGGAGGAAGTTGGTACGTGACGCCAGAATCGAATGCGCTCGCGCTAGCGGGAGATGACGGACAGGTTCTTTTGGGACAATTCACCGTTGAAGATGATGTGGATGGCAATCCGGGACACATGACCTGTGATTGGAATATCCAATGGCAAGACGCTGGAGATGCATCCTACAATGAAATTGGACAGACCCATAATACAGCGGACAATTTACCGGACGTGATGGGCTGCACAGATGCCTCTGCGTGCAATTACGATGCTGCAGCTACCGCAGATGATGGATCTTGTGATTTCCTTGATGCATGTGGTGTTTGCGGCGGAGATGGCATCGCTGAAGGTACGTGCGATTGCGATGGCACCGAGCCTTTAGTCGGGTACGATTGTGATGGGGATTGTTTGGCGGATACCGATGAAGATGGTATTTGCGACGCTAATGAGATCGCGGGATGCACAGACGAATCCGCTTGTAATTTTGAAGTTTCCGCAACGGATGATGACGGCTCTTGCGCTGTTTTGGACGAATGTGGCGTGTGCGGTGGTGATGGTATTGCCGACGGCGCTTGTGATTGCGATGGCAATGTGGAAGACGAATGTGGCACGTGCGGTGGTAGCGGAATCGCTGAAGGAACATGCGATTGCGAAGGCACGCTTCCTGCAGCAGGATATGATTGCACCGGCGCTTGCTTGAATGACGCAGATGAGGATGGAATTTGCGACGAATTTGAGACGGCAGGTTGCACCAATCAAGATGCGAGCAATTACAATGGAAGTGCTACAGATGATGATGGTTCATGCTTGTTCTCTACGACCTTGAATGTTGACATGTCGTGTGTCGAATTCTCTTTTTCCACGGTTCATGTAACTGGGCCGTTTTGCGGTTGGTGCGGATCTGATGGATGGAACGACTTGATGGACTCCGATGAAGACGGGATTTATACCGTCGTGCTCGAACTTCCTGCTGGTGAGGTTGAATACAAGTACATGGTTGATAACTGGGCTGGACAAGAGGACTTGGTCGACGACATGGCCGGTGGAGCTTCTTGCGCACCCGTGACAGATTACAGTACGTATGCTAACCGTTTGACCGACGCGGGTTCTACGACCAATGATACCTATGGTTCATGTGTGGCTTGCAGCGAGCAACAGTTTTATGAGACGGTTACGTTTGAAATCGACATGAATAATTCCCCATACCCGAACGGGGAGTATGACAATGTGGTAATAAATGGAAGTTGGAATGGCTGGAATGGCTGGGGAGTTACTCTTTCAGACGAGAATGGTGATGGAATTTATTCGGGCTCTGCCGATTTCGAAGAGAATACATCCTTCGAATTTGTAATTGCAGTTACCGGACCGGCTGATGGTTGGTCAGGATGGGGGCAAATAATCAACGCTCCTGCAGAATGCAGCACTGCTCCTGAGCTCCCAGTGGGCTCCGGAGGTGGAAATTATGGAGTTTCCGTTGGCGATGCTCCTTCGACTATTGCTTATTGCGCCGGAGAATGCACGGCCGTGTGCATTCCGATGATTCCAGGGTGCATGGATGCTGAAGCTTGCAACTATGACGCTGAGGCGAATACGGACGATGGTTCATGCCTTGAACTGGACGTCTGCGGCGAATGCGGCGGAGAGGGCATCGCAGAAGGATTTTGCGATTGCGAAGGAGGTCTTCCTGCAGAGGGGTATGATTGCGATGGTGCCTGCCTCAGTGATTCGGATGATGACGGCGTGTGTGACGCATTTGAAACGATGGGATGCACAAACGAATTGTCACCCAATTACAATGAAGAGGCAACAGACGACGATGGATCGTGCATCATCTTGGATTATCCATTCTTGCACGCCGAAGTGCATGCAGAAACTGATTTGGGAACGACTTACCGCGTTTACGCTCAGTTTGAAAATGCTGGAGATGAGTGCACTGCTCTCTTTGCGGTAGGTGATCAAGAGTTGAATCCAGTCGACCTAGAATTGGAGGTTACCACCGCTTTTTGGCAGCATCCTGCGGGAGCTGATTTGGGAAGCGATTTGAATGCGGCTTTTTATGCAATTGATTCAACCCTGGTATATGATAGTTGGTTAACGATTGGATCTTCGAGCACGTTGGATGCGGATGTAAGTTCCATCGCTATGGCGAGTGCATTTGAGGCCTTCAATGAAGGCAACGGATTTGTCCTGAACGGCGCTGCTGGTGGAAGCTGGTATGTAACGCCGAATTCCAATTCCTTGGCTTCAGCGGGAGATGACTTGCGGGTCCTTGTGGCTCAGTTCACAGTTACCGATGATGCGGAAGGTGAGCCCGGCGAAGTATCCGGACTATGGAACATGCAATGGCGCACAGAAGAAGGGGTAACCACGGAAAACCGCGAATTGTACTTCACTACAGGCACGTATATGCCTCCTTTGGATGGCTGCACAGATCCTTCTGCATGCAACTACAATGCGATGGCCACCGATGATGATGGTTCTTGTCTTGCTTTAGATGAATGTGGAGTTTGCGGTGGTGAAGGCATCGCGGAAGGAGCTTGTGACTGCGATGGCAACGGCCCTGAAGCAGGATATGACTGCGATGGTATTTGCCTCAATGACGAGGACGGCGATGGAACATGCGATGAATTTGAAGTGCTTGGATGCACGGATGCATCTGCTTGCAACTATGACGAAGCAGCTACAGAGGAAGATGATTCATGTACCGTCTTTGATGAGTGCGGGGTGTGTGGTGGCGACGGTCTCGCCCCCGGATCGTGCGATTGCGACGGTACGTTACCTGAGCTGGGTTATACCTGCGAAGGCGAGTGCATCGTGGATAGTGATGGAGATGGCATATGCGATGTCTTTGAAATCGCGGGTTGCACAGATGCTGCAGCCTGTAATTTCGATGCAGCAGCCACAGATGAGGACGGTTCATGTGACTTTCCGGCACCGGGTGAAAATTGCGCAGGTGATTGCCTTGCGGACCACGATGGAGACGGTGTGTGCAACGATGCCGAAGTGGCAGGTTGCTCCTCGAGCTCGGCTTTGAACTACGATGTGAATGCGACGGATGATGATGGTTCGTGTGAATGGCCAGAAGGCTTATTCACAGGATTGAGCTACGAGTTGGTTGGACATGACTTGATCGAAGGAACGTCGACGTACCGTGTTTATGCCAATTTTGACGCCGATACCGCCATTCAGGTCGTGGCATCATACGGAACAAATGCGGACGTCTGGAGCATTGGTTCAACAGAGCCCTTCCACCAGGTGGCGACCGGTGCCTTGTTGGCCCACAGTATTAACCCGGCGATGTTCCCATTCGCACCGGATCTCGAGTATGATACGTGGATTGCCTTAGGAGGCGGCCCGGGTTCTCCTGTCGAACTGCAAACCATTGGACTTTCGAATTTCTTTACGGACTTTGAAGAGTCAGGTGCTGACGTAAACGTGAATACAGCCGTAGGTGCAAGTTTGTACTACATTCCCGGTTCAAACGGCAGTGCACTTTCATTTGTCCAAGACGGCCAAATGTTGTTGGGTCAATTCACGACCAGCGGTGTGGTATCGGTGAAGTATAATTTACAGTTCCGGGACGCAACCAGTGCGACTCACTATGCTACTGACCTGAACTTGGTGTTCCCAACCTTTGGCGTCGGATGTACGGATGAAAGTGCGTGCAACTACGATCTGGAAGCAACCGACGATGACGGCACGTGCTACTACAGCACCGAACATGTGGATTGCGACGGAAACTGTTATTCTGACGTGGACGGCGATGGCATCTGCGATGGCCAAGAAGTGCCGGGTTGCACCGACGCTGCGGCCTACAACTTCAACGAAGATGCAACCGACGAAGACGGCAGCTGCCTCGAGGCGGGATGTTTTGACGAGTTGGCTTGTAACTATGATCCCACAGCAGATGTTAGCGTACCTGAGATTTGTGAATACGCAGGGGCTTATTCGAATTGCGACGGCACCTGCAATGGAGATTACGAGGGTGATGGAGTAGACGAATGCGATGAGGTTTGGGGCTGCGCCTCGAACTCAGCGAACAACTACGACTCCGCTGCAACCAACGATGACGGTTCATGTGTTTGGGGCGACGATGTATTCCAAGGGTTGACCTATGAGTTGGTTGGCGAAAGCACTGTGGATGGCGATGCGACTTACCGCGTCTATGCCCAGTTCGCTCCAGAAGCGACGGTGGATATGACAGCCCTATATGGAGATGCGACGGCACCTTGGTGGACGACGACGACCGGTTCATTCTACCAGCATCCGTTTGGAGCTGATTTTGGAGGAAACATCAATCCCGGATTCTTTGCGTTGTTCCCAGAGCTCGAATTTGATTCGTGGTTGACCATTGGTGCAGCTCCGGGGGACTACAATGCCCTGGCACAGGAAAACATGTACCTCCACTTACCTGCATTCAATGCGGGGGAGAATATGATCATTGACACACCCGAGGGAGCACAAATCTTCCTCAATCCAGGTGCCTCGGACACCCAAGGTGTTCCCGATGCAGATGGACGATTGTTGGTGGGACAATTCACGACGAATGGTGTGGTGTTCTTGCGATACAACATCCAGTTTCAGGGTGAAGGCGATGTGCTTTACCAATTTCCAGATGTTGAGCTCACCTTCCCTCAGATTGCGGGTGGTTGCACCGATCCTGGCGCAGCGAACTTTGACCCTTCAGCGAATTTCGACGACCTCGGATGTATTTACACAGGTTGCACCGATGCAACGGCTGACAATTACAACCCTTCATCGAACTTCAACGATGGCTCGTGTCTGTACACCGGCTGTATGAACGCAGAGGCTGACAACTACGATGCGGGAGCCAACACAGGCGATCAAGATGCCGTGTGTCTGTTCACGGGTTGCTATGATGTCGCTGCTGACAACTATGATGATCAAGCCAACACAGGCGACCAAGAAGCGCTTTGTGAGTACCTCGGTTGCATGGATTTAGCAGCGGACAACTACGATGCGGGAGCCAATGTTGAGGACGGATCTTGTCTGTATACAGGCTGCTATGACCCTGCTGCAGATAACTACGATGATCAGGCAAACACAGGAGACCAAGGGGCTCTGTGTGAGTATTTCGGATGTACGGACGCCACAGCGGACAACTACGATGCTGGAGCCAACGTGGACGACGGAACGTGCTTGTTCACCGGTTGTATGGATGCAGAAGCAGACAACTACAATGCGATGGCCAATACGGGTGATCAGGCATTACTCTGCTTGTATACAGGATGCTACGACGAGTTGGCATCGAACTATGATGGACAAGCGAACACAGGAGATCAAGAGAGCCTGTGTGAGTACAACGGATGCACGAATTCAGCTGCGGATAACTTCGACCCTGGAGCAAACGTGGATGACGGGTCTTGTATCGTTGCGGGTTGCATGTATCTAGCTGCCTCGAACTACAGCGAATCAGCGACGTATGATGACATGTCGTGTGAATTCGAGGATCAGGGTTGCACGGATCCTATGGCCTCCAATTATGATGAAAATGCAGGTACGGAAAACGGCTCTTGCCTCTATCCGGGTTGCACAAGCGTGGATGCCACCAACTACAATGCTAATGCGTTCGGCGATGACGGATCTTGTGAGTTTGCGGGTTGCATGGACGCAACGGCTTGCAACTACGACGCCGAAGCCACTTCCGATGACGGTTCCTGCCTCCTTGTGGGTTGCATGGATCCCGATGGATTGAATTTCGATGCCGGTGCAAACTATCCCGGAGGGTGTGATTATCCGGACCCTTGTCCTGGAGACATCAACGGGGACCAATTTGTCGACGTAAGCGACTTGCTGACATTCTTCCAATACTATGGAACTGCTTGTCCTTGACCTGACCGGAATAGAGAAAATTGATTGAAACCAACGATTTGGACCAACCTTCCAAATTCACTTGAAAACGTGAGAGCCACCCCTTCTGGGTGGCTCTTTCTTTTTCATGGCAGTCAACGCGTATTTTTGGGGATGCTTAAATCTGTGGTCCGGTTCTTTCTGCTTTTACATCTGGCTTTTTCTCTTTCTCCCGTTGCGGCTCAGCACGTGCCGCAAACCCCTTATCGCGCAGCCAATGATGCGCCCCAGTGGGTGCGCATGATGTACAGTGCTGACGCATCTCCGGAGTTGGTCAGGGAGGCGTACGAAGCACATTACGCTGTATTTCCGTTCGAAAAAAATAAGGACACCCAGTATTACAAGCGCTGGATGCGCAATGCTGAATTGCCAGCGCCGTCAGTGAGCCGCGCTTATGTGGCGATGCATGCCGAATCCGCGCAGCGAATGACAGGGCAATGGGAAGAGCTCGGCCCTTGGAGTTATGACCCGGAAGTTGCCATGGAATTTCAAGTACAAAGCCCGGGGGCTTGCCATGTCTATACGGTGGAGCAAGCGGCATCGAATCACGAGGTGGTATGGTGCGGCACAGCAACGGCGGGTGCTTGGAAAAGCTCAGACCACGGTGTGCACTGGGAATTGATGACCCGGGATTTGCCCGTAACCAGCATCTACAGTATTGCCGTTCATCCCCTCGATGAAAACCGGGTGTGGATCGGGGCAGGTTCTGGCCAGCTTTGGCGGTCGGAAAATGGCGGTTTGACGTGGGAAGTATGCGGGAATTCTACGTTTCAAGGTGCGGACCGATGGTACCGAGATGTGATTTTCTCTCCCGCGGCGGAAGGCACCGAACCGCAGTTGTTTGCTGCGACCAATTTTGGTTTGTTTCGAAGCGAGGATGGAGGTGAAACCATGGTTCAGGTCATGTCGGGCGAGTACATGGAATTGGCTTTTCACCCTGCCGATCCCGCCATTTGCTATACCGTCCAATTACTGGGTGAAAGCACGGTGTTCAAGCGTTCAACAGACGGAGGATTGACCTTCGTTTCCGGTGCAACGGGCTGGCCATCGGTAGGGCCAGATGACGGTCAACGACGGTGTGAAATCGCCGTGACGCCAGCCGATCCAGATCGCGTGGTCGTGCTCGCTTCGGGGAGCACGACCGACGGTGGGGGGCTCTATGGTATCTACCAGAGTTCAGACGCGGGAGCATCGTTCGAGTTTATGTGCTGCGGAGACGGACCAGGTGGTCCTTGGTCCGAGGGAACGAACCCCAATATTTTGGGTTGGAGCGGGGATGGCACCGGAGACGGGGGGCAATATTATTATGACTTAGCGCTTGACGTCAGCCCCACGGATGCGGACAGGCAGTTTGCCGCTGGTATCAGCGTCTGGAGATCGGAGAATGGCGGGGTAGACTGGTCGCTCAATGCCCATTGGGTCACGTGGGCGGGCGAATTCACCCATGACCGCTATACGCATGCCGATGTGCATGACATCCAGTTCTTCACCCGAACGGATGGAACCGTTGACCTGTGGGTCGCCTCCGATGGAGGATTGTTTTATTCCGCAGACCAGGGAGATCACATCGAACCGCGCATGTACGGATTGCACGGAACCGATTTTTGGGGATGGCAAGCGGGTTGGAGAGGGCCGGAGGTCATGGTGGGCGGAACGTACCACAACGGGACCTTGATCCGCAACGGAGAACTGTACCATTGGGGCAAAGACAGTGACAGCTCGGGCGGCTGGTTGGCGGAATTGGCCGGAGATAATTTCAGGGGATTTATCAACCCGGGTGATGCGCATTTGGGCTACCACGATGGAGGGGCCTTTCGCTTCACCGAAGACCGGTTTGATCGAATTGATCCACGGCCATTTGATGGATCCAAAAAACCCAATACAGGCTATTGGTTTGGCGAATATGGAAACCTCGAGTGGGATCCGACCTGCTACAATTGCATGTATTCCCCGGTCGGATCTGAGCTTTGGTATTCGGAGGATGGCGGGGCTTCATGGGCCTTGGTCCATGACTTTGGAGGAGATAAAATCATTTCGGTGAAAGTGAGTCCCCGTGACCGCAGCCGCATTTACGTGTCGCACAAACAGAGCGGTTCGGTTTGGCGGGTGCACCGATCAATGGACGCTGGACAAACCTGGGAACTTGCTTCACCCACGCCCGGTGAAAACGGAAACAACAGCAATCAACCGATGTACCTTGATGTGGATGGAACGAACCCTGATCAACTCTGGTGCGTTTTGACCGGGAACCAAAACGGCCACAAGATTTTGGCCTCTTCCGATGCAGGCGAAACATGGCAGGATTGGAGCACGGAGACGATTGCGGGTGAACGCGTTGTGAGCCTGGCGCATCAGCGGGGATCCAATAGCGGTGTCTACATCGGAACGACTCAAGCGGTTTATTATCGGGATGCCGAATTGGAAGACTGGGTGCTGTACAACTCAGGACTTCCGATGATCACGGTTGGTACATTTTTGCAAGCAGATTATTGCGGCGGGCACATCCGTGTCGCCGGAACCCGCGGGGTGCATCAAGCGGATTTTTTCGCGCCTTCTGATGTGCTCTCTGGATTCATGGCCGACCGTACGCACTTGAATTTGGCGAGCCCGTGTCAAGTTTCTCCCGTGCATTTTTCAGCCGTATCTGTGGTGAACTGTGCGGGTGCAACGTACGAATGGGACTTCGGGTCGGGAACGCTGCTTGAAACCACTGGTCCGGAGGCCTGGGTTGTTTTTGATGAAGTCGGAACGTATGCCATAACACTTACAGTGACCGATGCAGAAGGCAATGCAGATACGTGGACCTGGGACGAAATGATTCAGGTTGTCAATGAACCGGTAGTAGCGGCAACAGGATTTGTGGAGGGGTTTGACGGCGATCAATTTCCGCCCCCACACTGGCGCATGGAAGTCAACGGCCACGCCTGGGAGCACGCTTGGGACTTGACGGATTCTGAAAACGGGGTGGCCCAATTCCCCAACTACTGGGTGGATACGCAGGGTATGGCAGATTTATTGATTACTCCCGCCTTCAATCCTACGGGCATGAATCAAGTTTCCTTTGACGTGGCCCACCAAGTTTACGCATCGGCTATCGATGGCTTAGAGGTTTGGGGCCGTCCTGGTGGAACAGAAGATTGGACCGTATTGTGGACGGCGTATGGCAATGAACTGGCCGTAGACGGATGTTACACCTGGTTTTGGTACGATTTGGGCGGAACAATTCAATGGGAAAATCACAGCATTGATCTACCAGTTGATTGGACAGATGGAGAGGTCTCGTGCTTAGAAATGGCCTTTGTCAACGTCGGGGGCTATGGAAACCACATTTGGATTGACAATGTGAACCTGAATACCCCGAATTCGATATCAGAATTGCTTGACCAATCGCGGATTCAGTTGTACCCTAACCCCAGTAGCGGTCAATGCACGGTGGTGGTGCCAAGCCATGCTGTCGGAAAACCAGTTCGTATTTTCGACAGCGCGGGCCGGATGGTGCGAATGGACCGAATAGGCGGGGAGCGGGAAGTTTGGCAGGTGGACTTGCCTGCCGGCCTGTATTCAGTTCAAATTCCAGGGGTGCAAACCTTGCACTGGGCTGTGCAATGAAGGAGCCTGAGCAACAGCGGGAAGTCGGCCCATGGATCTTCGATGATGCACATGTAATCTTGGACACGCGATCGCCTGGAGAGTTCGAGAATGGCCACATCTCTGGAGCGACATGTTTTCCACTTTTTGAAAACGATGAACGCGCCGTCATCGGGACGCTTTACAAGCAGCAAGGCAAAGACATTGCCGTGGAAAAAGGATTGGAGTTTGTAGGCCCTAAAATGGCTGAGTTTGTTCGGCAGGCCAAGCAATTATTTGAAGAGCAGCCAACCCAAAACCCTTTGGTGGTGCATTGCTGGCGTGGAGGAATGCGATCAGGTGCCGTTGCTTGGTTGCTTGAAACCTCGGGGGTGCCCGTTGTCAAGTTAATTGGAGGATACAAGGCCTACCGTGCGTGGGCCAGGAGCGACTTCAAGCAACTGACCAACCTGCACGTGTTGGGTGGGATGACCGGTGTGGGGAAGACCCGAATTCTTCATGCAATGCACGCCCAAGGAGCGCAGGTGGTGGACTTGGAGGGCATTGCGGGCCACCTGGGCTCAGCCTTTGGCAACTTGGAACGCATTCCACAACCTAGCTCTGAGCAGTTTAGCAATGCCTGTCACCGTGCAATTCAAGAATGCGACTGGAACCGTCCAATTTGGATGGAAAATGAAAGCCGCGTCATTGGAAAAGTATACTTGCCCGAAGATTTATTCGATACGCTGCGGGTGGCTCCGGTCTGGGCTGTTGAACGCACGGAAGAAGAGCGGCTGGACGAGCTCTGCTTGGTTTACGGAGATGCCAAGCTAGAGGCGTTAAAAGACGCCTTTGGGCGCATCCGAGAAAAGCTGGGTGGCGCTCTGTGTCGAGACGCGATCCAAGCACTGGACCAGGGCGATTTGCGAGCGGCCGCCGCCATTGGCTTGGTGTATTACGATAAGCTATACAAGCATACCCAGGAGCGTTATGCCAGAGCAACCCTAACGCCGGTAGATGGCCGGGGGATCAGTTTGGATGATATCGCTCAACGGTTGATTGCCGATACGCAATCCGCTTGAGGAAGTTCGTAAACTTGCAGATTCAATCAAATTCTCTCCGATCATGGATCCCATTCGACTGACTCAATTTTCGCATGGCGCCGGATGCGGTTGCAAATTGTCTCCTGCGGTGCTGCACGATATTTTATCCGGTGTGGATCGAAGCGAGGTGTTTCCGCATCTGCTTATTGGAAATGACACCAAAGACGACGCGGCGGTCATGGATTTGGGCGATGGAACGGGCATTATTTCAACGACGGATTTTTTCATGCCGATTGTGGATGACCCGCGCACGTTTGGGCGCATTGCGGCGGCGAATGCCATCAGCGATGTGTATGCAATGGGAGGGACTCCGTTGATGGCCATTGCCATATTGGGGTGGCCATTGGGCAAGATTCCTGAAGCAGTAGCGAGCGAGGTGGTTGATGGCGGTCGAGCGATATGCTCAGAAGCGGGTATTCCGCTGGCGGGTGGACACAGCATAGACAGTCCAGAGCCTATTTTTGGGTTGGCCGTGACAGGCCGCGTTCCGCTCAATCGCTTGAAGGCCAATGCATCCGCAAAGCCTGGAGATCACCTGTATTTGACCAAAGGCCTTGGCGTAGGCATACTGACCACCGCGCAGAAGAAAGGCCTTGTCGAACCGGCTGATTTGGAGCTCGCCGTGGCATCCATGCAAGAACTTAATCGCGTTGGTGCGGAGTTGGCGGCCATTGAAGGGGTTCATGCCATGACGGATGTGACCGGATTTGGCTTGTTGGGACATTTGGTGGAAATGTGCGAAGGTTCGGATTGGCAAGCCATCGTTGATGCGTCAGCTCTTCCCGCTTTGGCGGAGGCGCGCTTGAAGGTTTACCACGCTGCGGGTTGTGTTCCGGGAGGCAGCAAACGCAATTGGGCCAGTTACGGTCACCGCGTAGACAGCATCGAAGGATTTCAGCGTGACTTGCTGTGTGACCCCCAAACGAGTGGAGGGTTATTGGTGTCAGTGTCTCCTGAGAGTACAGCACAGGTGGAGCAAGTCTTGAGCACAGCGGGCTTGCCTTCGCGTTGCATAGGCAGCATGACCGATCATCCGGCAGCTGATAGTGCGGCGGTTCGCTTCAAATGAGAATGTAGAGGGCCAAAGCTCATCTCAGGCAGAAAAATATGGCGCATAAAAAAACCGCCGGCCACGATGGCCGGCGGTTCGCTTTTTCAGGACGTTTATTGAGTTCGAATCAGTCTTTGCTCACAGCCAAGCTGTAAATGACCAATCCGAAACCGATTTTGTTGATCGCATCACCGATGTTGTAGACAACATCCATGTTCAGTCCGATTCCGTCAACGAAATCGTACCAACCGTCGGTACCAATCATGTAACCGAGTGGGTAGATACCCCAACCGATCAAGACAAACTTGCACAGGATGTTGTGCGCACGCTGGACGGAAGCAGAAGATTTATCGGCCAACGCCTTCGCTTCTCCGAACATGATGAGATAAACAATGTAGAAGTAGGCAATACCGGAGAACAATCCCCAGACTGCTGGTCCATTGCCTGTTGTGTAGACGGCCTCACCGAGGTATCCTGTAACAAGCATCACAACGGATGCC
>Ga0209309_10001959_pt1 | contig 19543 bp, 19 predicted proteins | sample COGITO_mtgs_1204_2_FD_184807 | JGI IMG/M metagenome (GOLD analysis project Ga0209309, IMG submission 184807) | Pelagic marine microbial communities from North Sea - COGITO_mtgs_120412 (SPAdes) (version 2) | ecosystem: Environmental > Aquatic > Marine > Epipelagic ... | reverse complement strand
GGGACATATAGAATGTATCCAAAATGCTAAAAAGTTAGCAGAACAAGTTTGGATAGGACTGAACAACGATAGTTGGTTGTACAGAAAAAAAGGAAAACAATTTATGAAAGAAGGTGAAAGAAAGTTCATAATGGAAAACCTTAAAGATGTGGATTATGCCTATGTAATGAATCCACTTATACATGGTGATGATACGGCAATTGATTTTATTGACCATGCAAGAAAAAAGTATGTAAAAGAAAATGGTGATTTACCAAAAGGTGTAATGGCATTTGGTAATGGTGGTGATAGAACAGAAACAACTACACCAGAAAACGATGTATGTAATTCATATGGAATAGAATCAGTATGGGGTCTTGGTAAAAAGATTCAATCATCATCTTGGTTATTAGAAAAATATTTAAACATAGCAGAATAATGGATGATTTAAAATATGTTCCTTCAAAAGAATTTTTTCACGATTTATTTAACGATAGGTTTGCAGTTGAGTATATTTTAAAAAATAAAAAACCTGGCTACTTTGTTGAGATAGGTGCGTTAGATGGTAAAGTATGCTCACAGACACATTATTTAGAACACATAGAAAATTGGAAAGGTATTGTAGTAGAACCAAATCCTTATTGGCATGCTGGGTTGAAATGGATACGAAACTGTAATATAGAAGTTTCGCCAATACTTGATGAAGAAAAAGATGTAAAGTTTATACAACATTTGGATATACCAGAATATTCACAAATAGTTTTTGATGGTGGGGAAATGGTAATGCCAGAAGGAAACACAAAAGAAATAAATTTAAAAACAATTACTCTTACAAACTTATTAGAAAAATATGATGCACCAAAAATAATAGATTATCTTGCAATAGATGTTGAGGGTAGTGAAATAAAAATATTAGATGAATTTTTTAAAAACTCAAAAAGAAAAGCAAACTTTATCTGTGTAGAACAAGGGCACATTGATAACGTAATTTCATTTTTTAAAAATAAACCATATATTAGAGTTTATAATCCTTATCATGAATTTCTAAGAATTTGTACAAAAACCGATATGCTTGTACGTTGGCAAAACAATGAATGGATAGGAGTAGATGATAAATATAAACCAAGTAATTTGACTGACCTAAACCCAATAAATTGGGAATATTATTTTGTACATATAGATTATTTAAAGAATAATCCAAGATTAGTAAATTACATAAATATCCAAAATAAAAAATAAAATGAATATAGAACAATTAGTAAACGATTATCCCAATGATATGGAACTTGGAAAAAAAGTAAGAGAACTATATCGTGAGGCAAGAAAATTCCAACATAATCTTTCTGAAAAAATGAAAGATGCAAAAATATTCGAATCACCTGATGGTGGTAAAACAATATACGTTAGAGGTTGGGGAGAACCAACTTCAAGTAGAAAATTATCAACAACCCAATTAAATATATTTGATGAAACTAATTAAAGACCCAAGCAAATTAAAATCAGTAATTACTCCATCTACTTTTACTAAAGAAGAAATTGATAAAGTATCAAAAGTTTTATCAACAGAACTTGAAAAACATGGCGGATTAGGATTATCTGCAAACCAAATAGGTTTAACGGATAGAGTATGTATAGTAAATGTAAAAGAACCATTGATATTAGTTAATCCAAGAGTTACAGAAACTTCAAAAGAAACAGTTGTATATCTTGAGCAATGTTTATCATTAGATAAAACAATGAAAAAACCTGTTCAAACATTAAGACATAAATCATTTACAGTAGAATGTGATAATTTAGGAACAGTTATATTTTCATCTGATAAAAAAGAAGGAGAAACTTGGAAAGATTCAGAAGAATTTTATTCTGATGAAGGATTACTAGAGTGTGTATGTGCTCAACATGAGATAGACCATCTTAATGGAATTCTTATAACAGATTCTTCAAGAAGATATACAACAACAGTACGAAGAGAAAAAAAGTATGGTAGAAACGAAAGAGTAATGGTAAAATTACAAGATGGTTCTACTGAATTTATGAAATACAAAAAGGCACAACCACTACTTTCAGTTGGTTGTGAAATCTTATAATTTAATTTAAAAATGGGTAAACTTATATTTACATATACAGACAAGGACTTTATAGAACTTAATAGAGAAGCAAGTAAAATTGAATTGGATGTGCCAGATGATATGGATATTAACGAATACAAAGTTATTTGTGTTAGATTGGCTACAGCAATGGGTTATAGTAGTACCACTATAAAAAAATCATTTGGTGATTTAGTTTATGGGGAAGATGATAAAAACGAATTAAAGGAATTACTAAATGAACTCAATATCAAAGATAACAATAAAAAAACTAAAAAGTAAATTACTTACTCAAAGTTTAGTGACTCAGAGTTTAATGGATTTACTAATAGAAAAAAAGATTTTTACTAGAAAAGAAATATTAGATAAAATTGATTTTAATATGGACCTATGGGAAGAAGTAGTTGCAGAAAATAAAGAAAGAATTACTGATGCTGATGTCGATGCATTAAATGAAATATTAGAAACAGATGTATTAGAAGAATCTGAGCTTGGAGAAGATGTTTTTAGTGGGTTATATTACGGACCAATAGGAGATTGTTAAAAAAACTCTTTAAAAATTAGGATATATCGAATTTTTTTCGTATATTTACATAGTAAATCAAGGAGAGGTATCTATGAAAAAACAAATATTAACAGTAATCATATCAATGATTGCAACAATTAGTTTAGTTGGATTCACAACACATTATATAAAACCTAAAATAAAAATGGTTACTGAATTAGAAAGTAGACCAATTCAACCTATTGAAATAAAACTAGAACCTGTATCTATTGAAATTAATGAAACTGAAATGTTTCTAAATGCAATAGGAATGAGAGAATCCTCAAACAGATACGATGTTGTAAATGGTTGGGGTTATATGGGAAAATACCAATTCGGTAAAAGAACTTTAAAGAATCTTGGTTACGATATATCAAAAAAAGAATTCTTAAACTCACCACATATACAAGAAATGGCAATGTTAGATTTACTTTCACACAATAAAAAGATTTTACAATCTTATATTAACCAATACTCAGGTGTTATAGTTGATGGAATAGAAATAACAGAAAGTGGTATATTAGCAGCTGCACATCTTGGTGGACCTGGTAATGTAAAACGATACTTTAAAAAAGGAAAACAATTTAAAGATGGTAATGGTACAAAACTTACTTCGTACTTAACCAACTTTAGTGGATATGCATTAAATTTAAAATAACATGATAGAACTACTTACTACCTATAATATTATTATAGGAGTTTCTGTAATACTCAATATTATTTTGTTAATAGGTGTTAGAAACTTATTAAAACAAAATGAACAACTTGAAGATAGATTAATTAATACAATCAACTCTACAAGAAATAAAGTATCAGATGCTCTAGATAATATGAGAAAATTAGATAAACGAGAGGCTTTTGAAAAAGATGATGAAGTTGGAGTAACTTTTGATGAAATCAAAAAAATAGTAAAAACCCTCAATAACGAAATATAATATGCCAAAACCTAGAAGAAAAAAATCCAAGATATATTTTGGAACACCTGCACAAGAAGCAATCATAGAGTATAATAACTGCGATGATTCGGTTATCCGGTCTAAAATTTATGAGGAAAGAATTAAATATCCTTTTGAAAAATTAGCAGAAAATGTAATGAATACATTTAAGTTTACTTATTTTGATGTACCAAAAATAGACGTACAAACGGAAGTAGTATCTATTATGGTACAAAAGATGCATATGTTTCAAGAAGGTAAGGGTAGAGCTTTTTCTTATTTTACTATTATTGCAAAAAATCATTTGATTTTAAAAAACAATGGTAACTTTAAACGATGGAAACAAAACAATCTTCTATCACAAATGCCACAAACATGGAACCCAGAAAACGATTTTGTTAAAGAAGAACGAGATAATGAGTTTTATGAGTTTAAAAATATAATGTTAAAGTATTGGGATGAAAACTTAAACTTTGTTTTTACTAAAAAACGAGATTTACAAATTGCAGATTCTATACTTGAATTATTTCGTAGAAGTGAACACATAGAAAACTTTAATAAAAAACATTTATATTTACTTATCAGAGAAATGACAGATTGTAAAACTCATTATATTACTAAGGTTGTAAATGTGATGAAAAAACATCAAAAGAAATTATTAAATGATTTTTTAGAACATGGTGAAATTATCAACAAACCAAAGCCTAGATTTTGGGAAGAAGAAGATAAAAAGGATGATACAAATCCATATATAGATAATGAATATTTGTAAAAATGAGTAACGGTTATATTTTAGGAATAAGTTGTGGTTATCATGATAGTGCAGCTGCATTAATTAAAGATGGAAATGTTTTGGGTGCATGTGAAGAAGAAAGATTCACTGGTATCAAACATGATTCTAGATTTCCAATTAATACTATAAAGTGGTTAATGAACACATACAAAGTAACACCAGATACTTTAAACGCTATTTGTTTTTACGAAAACCCACAAAATAAATTAGATAGAATAAAAGTAAGTACTGAAAAAAAACCTAAAAAATGGTATGAGTTTTTAAATAAAAAAAATAATATTTTAATTAAAAATCAAGAGGCTTATAAAACTCTTCAAACACAATTAAAAAATCTTTGTGGTAAAAATACAAAAATACATTATACTGACCACCACCAATCACATTTAGCATATTCATATTACACTTCAAACTTTAACGAATCTGCAATCCTCTCAGTTGATGGTGTAGGTGAATGGGAAACAACTGTTTTAGGAATAGGAACTGAAAATAAAATAAAAAAATTAAATAGTGTAAATTTTCCACATTCCCTTGGAATGTTATATTCAACATTTACTGCCTTTCTTGGGTTTAAACCAAATGAGGGTGAGTATAAAATAATGGGTTTAGCACCATATGGAGATTGTAAAAAATATAATAAATTATTTAAAGAATTATATACAGAAAAAGAAGATGGTACTTTTGAATTAAAAATGGAGTACTTTACATATGAGTATTCTAATACACATATGTTCAATGAAAAGTTAGGAAAATTATTTGAATTTCCAAACAGATTACCAGATGAACCATTAGAACAACATCACAAGGATTTAGCAGCATCATTACAATACAATTACGAAAAACTGTTTTTTAGATTATTAAACGAATTACACAATAAAACAAAATCTGATAACTTATGTTTAAGTGGGGGTTGTGCATATAATGGAACTGCAAATGGTAAGATATTAAAAAGAACAAACTTCAAAAATCTATACATCCCACCAGCTCCATCGGATGCTGGTTCTGCTATTGGATGTGGACTTGATTATTATTATAAATCAAACGATACTGTAAGAATAAAAAATTCAAACCCATATCTTGGTCCAATGTATTCAAAAAATGAAATTTTTGAAGCAACAGAAAAATATAAAGATAAAATTTGGATAGAAACAAAACTTTATGAGCAAATTATTGATATTGTTGCTGAAGAAATTAAAGACGGTAATGTTATAGGATGGTTTCAAGGTAGGATGGAGTTTGGTGCACGTGCATTAGGTAATCGTTCTATATTAGCAAATCCAAGAGACCCTCAAATGAAATCTCGTTTAAACAAGATGATTAAAAAAAGAGAAGGGTTTAGACCTTTTGCTCCAATCGTAAAAGAATCTTCTTCAACTAGTTATTTTAATTACCAAGATACTGTACCTTATATGAATCAGGTAGTAAAGGTAAAACAAGACCATGCAAAAAACTTACCAGCAATAACACATATCGATAATTCGGCTAGAATACAAACTCTAAATAAAAATCAACATAGATATATGTTTTCTTTGTTAGAAAAATTAGAAACAATAAACGAATATCCTATTGTTATTAATACTTCATTTAATTTAAAAGACCAAACAATGGTTCTTACACCAGAGGATGCAATTAAAACTTTCTTAAATTGTGAAATGGATACTCTTATACTTCATAACCTTGTAATTAAAAAAAAGATAGTTTAATTAATTTTTTCTCTATTTATCTTAAAGAACCCTTGTCGTATAATAAAGAGGCTAGGAATAGAAACCCAACGAATTTCGGTTGGGTTTTTTTGTACATAAATATATAAACACCTATTATACTTCTTAAAATGGGTATAGAATATATATTGTAATTTTTTCTATCATATATACCATAGTTATTGAGTGGATATCCCTTAGTTTTGCAAGATGGAAAAGTTATTCACATTTAATTAAAACAAAAGGAAAAACAATATGGAATTTTTGAAAAAAATAGGCTCTTGGGCTGACGAATTAACAAAGATTGGTATTAGCATAATCGCCTTAGGAGTAGTATTTGAAGTACTATTCAAAGGTGCAGACATCCCTTTCTGGCCAGAAGTATCAGTAGTTGATAACATTATGGCTATTCTAGGAAGTTTGAGTGCTGAAGGTCTGTTAGGACTTGTAGGTGCTTTTGTACTGTATCACATTATTAAAAAGTAAGAATTAGAAATAATTCTACTAACGCGTTCAAGATTAAACCTCACCCTAAAAAGTGAGGTTTTTTCATTTACTATATTTATATACAACTAATATGGTATAATCATGAGTACAGATTTTGAATTATTTCCTGGTAAGAACCTTAGTGGATTGTTTAAAGATATCTATGAAAATCAGGTAAACAAGAAACAAAGAATCTCAGAACTAATTGCTGAAATGAAAAAAGTAATTAGACATGCTGGAGATATGGCAGTAATTGGGCCAATCATAAAAGATTTAGTAGATACATCAGTTAAGAACGATGATTCACTAATCAAGATGGCAGCAATTGCACAAAGAATTATTGGAGCACAACACAAAGCAGAAGGAGATACGGGGTTTCTTTCTGATGATGAAAAAGAGCAATTATTAAAACAATTAGATGAAACTATTTCACAAGTAGCGGATGAGCAAGATGTTAAAGTTGATGAACTCACTAATGAAGTAGAAGAATTAAAACAAAAAGTAAGTAATGCGTAGAGGAGCAGTTGCATCATCGGCAAAAAGTAATTTAAGTGGCAGAGCTCCAAATAAATCTGCATCTTCTACTGGTTTAGTGATAGATGTAGTTTACAATGAAACACATCCAAAGATAATAGAAATTCAAAAAGAACTTCAAAAAGACGGAGTTGACCCACGCACCGTAAATTTTTTATATTACGCAAAAATTAGAAAAGAAAGTGACACCACAACATCACCAACAAGTGGTCAATGGGTTCCACCACATAGTTATACTGATTTAGATTTACCAGTAAAAAATGAACGAGTTCAATTAATCAAAATACAAGGTAGAGAATGTTATAAACGCATTGCATCATTTAATTTAAATTTACCAAACTTTGACCCAAATGCAATATTGGTAAATAGTCCAATTACTCACAAAGATAATTCTGACCAATCAACAAAATATAAAGAAGTATCTTCCACAGGTACCCCAACTTCTGATAAAGCAAGTTCAGAAGAACAACGACCAAAAAATGAGTTCATAAAACCAGAACAAATAAATCCACTAAAAGCATTTGAGGGTGATAAGTTAATACAATCAAGATTTGGTCAATCAATACGATTTAGTGGTTACTATAACGAGACAGAAGAGTTTTCACCAACTATAATAATTAGAAATAGACAAGCAACTCCAGCAGATTTAAATGAAAAAACCCCAACACTAGAAAATTTTAAAGAAGATGGTTCGATAATTGCATTATCAAGTAATGAACAGAAATTACCTTATTCGAAAGATTTTCTAAATGCACAGATAAATGCTTTTGGTGGAGGATATACTGAGGGTGGTGAGTTTGAAGAAAATACATTTCCTGCAGAACTTGTGGATGATAACATCTTAATTAAAAGTTCAAGAATAACAATTGCATCACAAGAAGGAGAGATGATATTTTTATCTAAAGGAAATTATGGATTTATTTCTGATGGTTTATTTACTATTGATAATTTTAATCCTAATGCTGAAGAATCTGATAAAGGTATAGGTGGTGCACTTTTAAATTTTGGTGGAGATGTGATTGTAAAGAGTAATGGAGATGATATAAAATTATTAGGAGATGAAGGTGGTTTGATTTATCTTAATACACTAAATCAAGAAGAACCAATTGTTAAAGGAAACACATTAAAGGATTTATTAACAGAATTGATTGATTTAATTAATAATCAAATTTTTTCTACCCCAGCTGGTCCAACCGCACTAGGACCAAATAATAGAACAGATTTTCAAAATTTAAGTGACAGGTTAGAAACATTCTTATCTGAAAAAAACTATACAGAATAACCAATGTCGTTCCAAGTATTCAAAACAAATATGAGTTTATGGATGCAAACACCAGATAAACTAGCTACTGGTAATGCAGAATCATATCAAGATTTTGCGGATAAATTAACCGCAGAATATGATATTGCCGTAAAAAGTGGTTACCAAACAATTAATTTGGTTAGGGTAAGTAAAGGTAATACTGAATTAATGAAATCATTAATAACTATTGCGTGTTTAACTGCATTAAATAAACAAGAGGGTAAACACAACTTTATAGATGAAATTGGAAAAGCCGTATTAGGTTATTGGACAGGGTGTCAACTAACATCAGGTATACCACCACTACTTCCTGCATTTGGAGCAGTAAGAAATATATCAACAATATATGCATTTTGTAGTTCACCTGGTACTTGGACACCAATTGGTTTAAACGAACCAACTGATGATAGTGATATCTTTTTAGATAATCTTATAAATGCTATGTTAGTACATTTAACAAGTTTAAATTTTATTTATTTTACGTTATCAATATATCCAGGCCCTGCAGTACCACCTGCACCTGGTTTTTTATTTTCACAAGGTTATACAATTTCACCTTCAACCAAAACACCTGTAAATTTAATACAAATAGTTGAAGAAATAATAAACACACAAGTTACCGATACATCAGATACTTTAACTGAAAAGGAAATTGTACAAATTAAAGAAGAAAAAGAAAGTGCACAAACTATTATTAATGATGATGCACAATCAGAACAAGCAAAGAATGTAGCTGAAGAATATAAAACTAGAGCTACAGAATTAATATCAACTAAGAAACACGATTCTACACCAGTTTATTTTTCTGAAGAAGAGCTTGCAACAATTGATGCATTACAACCAAAGGAATTTAAATGTGAAAGTGGAAGAAGGGTTGTAGAAATTGCAAGAGGTGATATCGGAATTTGTGAATATAAAAACAGAAACTATGGAGGATTTGGACCAGGAGAACAAAGAAATGCTTCTGGTAGAATTGATGAAATGGTAAACACAACCGGATTAGATAATGAAGGAAATGTTGCAAGAACTGGTAAAGGATATTTTTGGTGTGCGGGTGCAACGAGTCAATGGTGGAAAGATGCGGGATTACCATTACCCACTTATAGTTCAACGGGTGGTCCTGCCTTATGTAATCGTTGGTTAGAGTGGGGTAAAGAAAACGGTTATTTTTCTTCAACACCAAAAGAAGGTGCTGCTATTTTATATAGAGGTGGGAGAAAGCCAGGAGCTGTTCACATTGGTATTGTAGAAAGTATTATTCCAGGTGTTGGTGTTGGAACCATAGAAGGAAACACAAGTGGTGGTGCAGCTTTTGCTGATAATGGTGGTGGATGTTATCGAAAAATAGCCAAATGGAGTAAAGGAAATATTATAGGTTTTGTAAATCCACCCGATTGTATATAACCATAAAATTAATACTAATATATTTATATTAAGACAAACATAATTTAAAATGAACAACAAACAATTAATAAAAGTAATAAAGACTCTTGTTGAGGTAGAAACTGCCAAACAACAAGAACGTTTTTTATCGAAAACTTTTCCAAAGATATTGGAAGAGGAAGTAAATAAAAGATTAGCAGAGATGAAGGGAGGTGTAGTCAGCGTTCCCTCTCCGCAAGTAGTTGTAGAGGATGTGGTAGACCCATTTGAACAAGCAGAACTTGCACTTGAGGAACAAAGACAAACACCAACAAAAAAACTTTCAAATAACCCAATATTGAATGAGGTTTTGAATAATACAAAACCATTTTCAAAAGCACAAAGAAGTTCAACACCAGGTGGTGGTAAATCAGTACTAGATAATCTACCACAACAAGAGCCAATCCAAGAGAGTATGGATAAAACTGTTGAGTTTACTTCTCAAGGAGCAGGAGCTGGTGTTAGTGGATTAAAAACTCAGATGGACAAGATGGGATATGGTGATGTTGCAACAAGACCAAATAAAACAGGTCTTGGAGTTCAAACGGGATTACCTGGTTTAGATAGAATTCTAAATAGAGATAATTCTTCACTTGTAAAAAAGTTTAAAACTAGATAGGGAGTAAATAATGGCTTATATTCTTGATAAAAAAGTAGTAACCGATACTGAGGAGTTTTCAAATCAGGCATATGGTATCACCTTGCCAGTACAACGAGGTAATACTGGTTATTTTTCTCAAGCATTTAGTTCATTTGAACAAGCAAAAAGTAATTTAAAAAATTTACTTTTAACAAGAAAGGGAGAAAGAGTATTTCAACCAAATTTTGGTTCTGGTATTCATGAGTTATTATTTGAACAAGCAACTAATGACCTTGAATCAAAATTACAAGAAAATATAACAAATAGTGTAAACTTTTGGTTACCATACATAAACATAGATACAATAGATGTAAATATGACTGATGAAATGAAAGATAGATATATCGCAGAAATGAAAGTACAATTTACAGTTGGTAATATATATGAACCACAAGAAATAACATTTTTAGTTGAGGGATAATAAAATATGGCATTAAATAGTATAAATAGAAACCCAAATGGTGGTAGAGATATTAAGTATCTTAATAAAGATTTTTCTCAATTTAGACAAAATCTAATTGAGTATGCAAAAACTTATTTCCCAACAACCTATTCAGATTTTAACGAAGCATCACCTGGAATGATGTTTATAGAAATGGCATCATATCTTGGAGATGTACTTTCATATTATACAGATGATACTTTAAAAGAATCATTAATAACAACAGCAGAAGATAGAGAGAACATAATTGCATTGGCCGAGTACTTGGGTTATAAACCAAAAGTAACTTCTCCAGCGATTGTTAAATTAAGTGTATATCAAACAGTTCCGGTCAAAGATTATGGTACACCCGAAGTTAGACCCGATGATAGATATTATTTAAGAATACCACAAGGAATGACAGTAACTGCCACAACTCAAGGACAACAATTTAGAACTACTGAAATGGTAGATTTTGCATCCGAGAATGATAGAGAGGTTTCAATTTATAGAACAGATGATGATGGAGAGCCAACTCTTTATTTAATTAAAAAATATGTAAATGCAATATCAGGTCAATTAGTAAGTGTAACTCATAACTTTGGTTCATCTCCTTCTCAATTTTCTAAAATACCTTTAGTTGAAAATAATATAATAGATATTGTAGATGTAAGAGATTCTAATGGAAATAAATGGTATCATGTTCCTTACTTAGCACAAGAAATGGTTTTTTCTGATTACGCAACAAGCGATACAACAGACAAAGAGTTAGCACAATTTAAAGAATCGGTACCAAGTATTTTAAAAACTTTAAAAACAACAAGAAGATTTACAACAAAAGTAAATGCAGATAACACAACAACTCTTGTATTTGGTGCAGGAAACTCAACTTCATCAGATGAACAATTAATTCCAAACTTTAAAAATGTTGGTTTAGGATTAAAATCTTCAATTGATAATTTAGGTGCATCGTTTGACCCATCAAATTTTTTAAAAACAACATCATACGGACAGGCACCAACTGGTGAGTTTACTATTGATTATATTATAGGTGGTGGTGTTGGTTCTAATGTTGGTGTTGGAGAATTAGTACAAATAGATACAATAACTTTTCAAGATGATAGAGAAACATTTACAACAGAAGCAGAAAGACGTTTACTACAACAATGTAAAAATTCAGTAGCATGTGATAACGAAGAATCTGGTACGGGTGGTAAAGGTGCAGATACATCTGATGAAATTAAACAAAACGCATTAGCTAATTTTGGTTCACAAAATAGAGCAGTAACACGAAAAGATTATCAAGTAAGAGCACTTTCATTACCTGCAAAGTATGGTGGAATTGCTAAAGCATATTGTGCACCAGACGGAGAGTTGGATAACAACTCACCAGCTTCTATTCTTACAGATAAAAATTCTTTAGAGGAATTTGTAGGATTGGTAGAACAATTAAAAAATTCAGATTCATCTCAGCAAGAAATTAAAAACAGAGTTGTAAAATATCTTGGTAGTAAAAAGAAAAGCGTAACTGAAAAAAATAATCCATTTGCAATTAACTTATATGTTTTAGGATATGATTCAGATAAAAAACTTTCAACACTAAATCAAGCTATTAAAGAAAATTTAAAAACATATATAAGTGAATATAGAATGTTAACCGATGGTGTTAATATTTTAAATGGATTTATTATTAACATTGGTGTTGAATTTGAAATAAAAGTTTACAATGGATATAATAAAAGACAAGTACTTACAAGAACTCAGATAGAACTACAAAATTATTTCAATATTGACAAATGGGCATTTAATATGCCAATTAATATTTCTGAGGTAGAATTATTAATAGCAGGTGTAGAGGGAGTTCAATCTGTACCAAAATGTGAAATCATTAACAAATGTTTAGGAAACTATTCACAAAATTCATATAACATATTAGATGCAACTAAAGGTAAAATAGTTTATCCATCTTTAGACCCATCAATATTTGAAGTTAAGTTTCCAAATAAAGACATAAGAGGGAGAGTAGTATAATGTATCATTTTTTAACAGCATCCAAAGATTCAACAATTTATCTTCAACAACCAAGTCAAAATACTGGTAGAGATGAGATATTAGAAATATCTAAAATTTATTATGGTAATTTAAAAGATATATCTCGTTCTTTAATTAAATTTGATACAACAGCATTATCTGAATCCATAGTAAGTGGAGAGGTAACAATGAGTTCTGCAGAAATGCTTTTAACAGAATGTGAAGGAAGTGAAATACCAAACGAATATACAATATATGCGTACCCAGTATCACAATCATGGGATGTGGGAATTGGTACACGATTTGATGAAATATCAACAGATGGCGTAACTTGGGATAGTAGAAAAACATCTACTTCTTGGTTAGTTGGTTCTGCTTCATTAGAAAGTTCGGGTTCATATAATGGTAGAGGTGGAGTATGGTACACTGGTTCTTCCGCAAGTCAATTATTTGATTACCACTCAAGTAATATTTCAATGGATGTATCCGAATCGCTATCATCATGGATTAGTGGAGATTTACCAAACGAAGGATTTATATTAAAACATGATTCTGCTAAAGAAAACGATACAATTGATTATGGCCAATTAAAATTCTTTTCAAAAGAAACAAATACCATATATCAACCGAAGTTAAGAATTGGATGGGATGATTCTAGTTTTATAACAGGTTCACTAACAGAACTTACATCCGATGATATTCATGTAACGTTTAAAAGATTAAAGACCAGATATAAACAAGGAAGTAAACCCGAAATACGAGTTTTTGGTAGAGAAAAATATCCACTTAAAACTTACACTAATCAATATTCTTATACTGATGTTTATTATTTACCAACTTCAAGTTATTATCAAATAAAAGATATAATCACCGAAGAGGTAATAGTACCATTTGGAGATTATACAAAATTATCGTGTGATTCAAGTGGAAACTATTTTAAACTTAATTTAACAAATTGGGAATATAATAGAGATTATTATATAGAAATAAAAACAGATAGAGATGGTGTAGTTGAATACTTTGTAGATAAAGATTTAACTTTTACTGTGGAAAAATAAAATGGCGTTAACTGATAAATTTAGAATCAACGAACTTACACAAAAAGGTTCCAAGGTAGAGAGAAGAACTGCTTCTGGTAAAATTCTTGTGCGAAAACTTGATGGAAAAGAAATCAGGCCTGAGAATATAGAAAAAGAAAAGCCGTTTGGTGATACTGTAATTAAAGCAAAAAATAAAGACCCAAGGTTTAAATCAGAACTTAACGAGGTTGATATTACACCAAATATAGAACAAACTTCTTTTAGTGGAGAATCTACTGGTTATGTAGAGAAACCAAAATATAATGAAGAAGAATTAAAAAAGGCAGTTGATGTAAAGGTTGATGAGTTAATTAAAAAAAAGAAACCCAAAAGAGGACCATATATACTTAAATCAAAATATGATGATTTACGAAAAAAATATGAAGATGCTCTAGCACAAATAGCTGATTTAAGAAAACAACTTAATACTGCACTTGCAGAAATTGAAAGATTAAATGGAGTTGTTGAACAATTAAAAGTAGAAGTTGATTCTGCAAAATTACAACAAGCAGCAGCAGAAAACCAATTACAGGCAGCAAACAATAGATATATTACACTATTAAGTGATTTCCAACAAGCAATTATTAAAGGTACTAAGGAAGCAATAGAAAGAGTATCATTAGAAGCACAAGTACGAGGATTACAGGCACAAAAAGAAACTTTAATTAGAATAGAGGACCAAGAAGAAGCAGCACAAGAGGAAACAGCAATACGAGCAAACTTAAGTGGACCTGATAATTCATATGACCAAAAAGGAGATACTGGTTGGAAGGTACCCGAACCACACGATGACCCAAGTTTATTTGAAACTAGACAAATTCATTTCAGAAGTAACAGACTTTCTTCTGGTTGGGCTGGTTTAGATTCACTTGAATTATATAACTTTAGTGAAGAAGCAGAAACAACATGGTCTATTTCAGTAGTAGCAGGACCAGGTAAACATGGTTCACCATGGTTAGGTTTTTCAAAAAGTAATGGTACAATACCACCAAGAAGTGGAGAAACACCTGGTAAGGTAGAAATTGATGCTAAGAAAATTAGAAATGTAAGCTCACCTCCAGGTAGAAGAACAGAATTTACAGATAATATTACACTAACTATTGGTCAAGATACTTATAACTTAAAAGGTATATTTTATAGAAAACTTAGAAAAGGCGGTGACGGAAACTAATGGCAATAAAAGATTTTAAAGACATAGAGGGAAGAAAAGGTTATCTTGTAGAACAAGAAGATAGAAAAATATTTCAAAAAGAAATATCAAAGGCTAACTTTGGTCTTGGGTGTGCCGATATGATTGAATTTATATTATATGATGTAAGTGATAATAAACTACCCCAAGGAGATTCTGGTAAATTAGTAAGATATATTCATTTAGATGATACAAACATTTCAAAATACTTTTTAATATCGGATAACATTCTTACTAAAAAAATAGGAGATGTACCTGAATTTGTAGTAGATTTAGAAGCTCTAATAAAAGAAGCTGGATATAATAATGGTATTTTTAAAACACAAGTTACTCTTTTAAATCGTAGATTAGGAGAAGAAATTCTTGATTCTAATAAATTATGGATACATGAAATAGCACCATCAAGGACTGAAATTAGAGTTTTACCAATTAGAGCAAAAGAAGAAAATAAAGATTTAGAAAAAAGATATAGTGTTTTTACAGAGGGTGATACGTTTAGAGATGATGTAATTTACTATATTGAAAAATTTATAGAAAGTTTTGATATAGAAAAAATCATAACAAAATTTTTACTTTCAAAAGGAACTGAGAGTGATGGTAAAAATTATATCAATAAAATAAAACAAGAATTTAACATTGAAAATTTTGATATCTTTATGTACCAAATTGAAAGAAAATTAATCGAATCAATGAAGTATTATGCAAACAGAAGAGTTTGGAATATAAATGATATTAATTATGGTAAACCAACTGAAGAACAAGATTGCATAGAATTATCAGTTAAAAAATTAAAACAAGATACAATCACTGCTCTAATTAATTCAATTGATTTTAATTTACCAAAAAGAACTATTCAAGATAATAATGTACTTACTAAGGAAGAACAAATAACTTTAGATAAGGTAAAACAAATATTAAAAAGTTCAACATCAGATAATATTTATGATACAACCGTACCTGAAACTGAGGTCAAGGGTTGTACAGACCCAAAAGCACTTAATTTTAATGAGGCAGCAACAGTTAATGATGGTACTTGTGAGTATAGAGATACAATAGTTATAAAAGGGTGTACTAATCCAAAAGCTATAAACTATAATCCTAAGGCAAATGAAGATGATGGTAGTTGTAAATTTGAAAGTAATACAGAAACAAAAATGTGGTTTATTTGGTCTGATATTGCAACATTCGAATATAAAGATGAATTTGATACGTTACAAACAATAAATGGTTCTGAGTATGATTCATTTAAAATAGTACAAAAAAACAATTCATTTAAGATAGTAACTGGTGATGTTAGAGAATATGAAAAAACAAGACCAAAAACTACATTAAAAAAGTATAGGATAACAAACACAGATGGAACTGATGAATACGGTCAAGACATATATGGAACTCAAGTAAACTCAGCATTTAGTGCACAATATATAGATGCAAGTGGAGAACCTCGTGATACTAATTTGATTTATCGTGGAGGAAGTATTACTATTTGTGCAGAAAAAGATAGTATAACACATCCTCCTAATTTAAGAGTTACATTAATAGGAGAGTGTGATACACAAACTAACACAGGAGGTGGAAGTACTGGTGGTGGAAGTGGAAATAACTCAGGTCCTCTTGGTGGAGGTGGTGGAGGAGGTAGAGATATACCAAATCCAGGTGATGATGACGTAATAGATAGAGAAGATTTAGATATACAAAATTATAGATAAAAACTAGGGTAAAAGAAATGCCACATAATAATAAAGAACATATAAAACCAAACCGACAAGGGAAAAGAACGGGCCAAATCATTAATGATGGAGATAGGGTTGGTGGACAAATTGTGTATGGTACTTGGGAATGGAATGGAAAAAGATGGATTGATATTACATACGATTCGGATGTATTTAGTATAGATGAAGATGTAGATAAATCATCTGATAACCCAAGTAGTTCTAAAAATGGTGTTGCTATATTTGATTCAAAGCTAATAGATGATGATTCAAATCCTAAAGATGATGATTTAATTCCAATAGATGATGATTTAAATTCAGATGGTGAAACCCCACTTGGACCAGCTCCGAGTATAGAAATAACTGTTAAGGCAACCAAAGATTCAGCAATATTTATTGATGGAGAAGATACATTATTTCAAACATCTCATACATTTAATTATACGGCAAAAGAATTATTAACTACAAAAACTTTTACAGTTAAAGGTAGTGAAAGCCTTATATCAAAAGATGTATATAAAGTAACTGCAGTTCAAAAATCATTTAGAAAAGGAGTTAGAGATTTAGACTCAAAGAATGGAAAAAATTCGGTTAAATTTTATTATTATGACTTTATAGTATCAAAAAATAATAATACATTTAAAGAATTTACTCTAGATTATGATAACTTATTAGAAAATAGGGCAGTAACATTAGATTTTTCTCTTGATACTGAAGGTATAATAATCACACCAGAGCCAGAAAAAACATTAGTAGTAATTACATCAAACGTATCATCAAATGATATAATAAGATATCAAACAACCGATGGTCAAACTGATTTGTTACTTACTGATGATGAAATTGAATTAGAAGTTACTGCAAATATAAAAGATTTACCAAAATTTATTCAATTTTTTGGTGTAGGAATTGATGATACAACTCATACAGTTGAATATACTATTAATAGTCCAAATGATAGAGGAGGACAAGTAGTAACTAATATTGATAGTGGAAAAGTATCATTACAAGCAGGAACAACAAATATAATAGTTGATGCTATAAAAATACCACGAACCGATGCACCAGGGATTCCACTTTTAAATATTTCTTCTAATCAATTAGTATATAACATAAATGGTGAGGAATTATTACAAATCCCATATAAAACTGCTAATGCGGATTTAGTAGAATATTCAATAGGAAGTATTAAAAGACAAGTTGGGAGTAGTGGTAGTATCACTTTAAATACAGACGATTTTACAAATGGAGTTGGTACTTATACATTATATGCTCAAGCAAGAAGTTCTAATGGTGGTAGTGATATTAAAAAAATTATTATTGTTGTAGAAAGTAGAGAATATATACCTGGACCAGATATAACTCATATTAATTATCCACAAAATATTAAAGGTGCAGATTTTAAACAATTTAATGTTCCATTTGATGTTAGTTGGCAATCAATCAATACAGATTATATTAGAATCTATGCAGGAAAGTATGATGTAGAAGCTGAAAAGAACTATTACTTAGGTCAGTTTTCAAAATCAGGTGTTGCAACCTTTACTGTTGAAGATGTTTTAAGAAATGCAAGAAGAGAATTTTCTGAAGATGATAATATATTACAATTTAAATTATTATTAATTCCATTTAATTCCCAAGGTGATAAATTAACTGCTGGTAAAATAGAAGAAATAAATATTACATTTGATAAAGGTGATTTAGATTTAAGAAGAGGAGATGTAATTGGTGATATTAGAAAAGCATTTGAATATTGTTTTGATTATTCTGATTTTGATGAACCTACTTCACCATTTTTAACTCATTATTTACATTTAGGAAATGGAGATAATAAATTAATATCAACATATGGTATTGATGATGAAACATTCTCAGAATATGATTTTGTAAATGCTACAAATCAGAGAACGAAAACTAAAGAATCTAAATCTCTAGTTTTAAAATTATACGAACCTTTAGATAATAAAATAGATGTAAACGATAAAATTTGGATATCTAAAATACAATCAATACCTTTAATTGACCAAATAACAATATTAGATGATGTAACTTCTGATTGTATTCCATTAACACCAAATTTAAGTTTAGAATTAAATGATGATATTGGTTATCAAATTTATGATGATTTAGTAGCAAGTGGTTCAACATCATCAGAAGCAATAATACAAGAATTTGTTTCAGGTAGTGGGTTTTCACTAGATACACTTGAGTTAGAATATACATCAGGCAGTACTTACCAATGGGAAAATTTTGTAAAATACTCATCAGCAAAAGAAAGAGTTGCAAACTTTTATTATAAAATAAAATTATTAGAATCACATAGAAGTAAACACGAATTACTTTCAAATGCTACTGGTTCTGCAGGTTCAGTTTCGAGTAGAAACGAACAAAAAAGAATACTTGGAAAAATATCTGAAATTAAACAAAACTTTGATGCATTTGAAAAACATCTTTATACTGTAAGCGGTTCATTACAATATCCAAAAAATGGTAGTGTTGTTGGTAATATTAAACTTACTGATACTGGTAGTATAGTAAACCCATCTGATACAACTGCAGTTAATTGGTATAATACAATTTATACAGATGCAGCGTTATATGATAGAAATAGCACAGAAAGATTAGTTAATAATTTACCAAGTCATATTCAAGAAAATGATAAAGGACAGGAATTTGTTTTATTCTTTGATA
>Ga0209309_10001954_pt1 | contig 19580 bp, 22 predicted proteins | sample COGITO_mtgs_1204_2_FD_184807 | JGI IMG/M metagenome (GOLD analysis project Ga0209309, IMG submission 184807) | Pelagic marine microbial communities from North Sea - COGITO_mtgs_120412 (SPAdes) (version 2) | ecosystem: Environmental > Aquatic > Marine > Epipelagic ... | reverse complement strand
GGTGTGCGCCGAGGTGGCGGAGAAATAGGCGCGGCCGTAGCCACCTGTCGCCAGAACGACAGATTTCGCGCTGAACCGGTGCATGGTGCCATCGTCGAGTTTCCACGCGATGACGCCCTGACACACGCCGTCCTCGGACATGATCAGATCGGTGGCGAAATACTCGATATAGAACTCGGCCTTTTGCTTGAGCGACTGGCCGTAGAGCGTGTGCAGAATCGCGTGGCCGGTCCGGTCCGCTGCGGCGCAGGTGCGCTGTACGGGGGGGCCTTCGCCGTATTCGGTGGTGTGCCCGCCGAAGGGACGCTGATAAATCTTGCCCTCCTCGGTGCGCGAGAACGGAACGCCGTAATGCTCCAGCTCGTACACCGCCTTGGGTGCCTCACGGGCGAGGTACTCCATGGCGTCGGTATCGCCCAGCCAGTCAGACCCCTTCACGGTGTCGTACATGTGCCATTGCCACGAGTCCGGTCCCATGTTGCCCAGCGAGGCAGCGATGCCGCCCTGTGCGGCAACCGTGTGGGAACGGGTCGGGAAAACCTTGGTGATGCAGGCGGTGCGCAGGCCCTGTTCGGCCATGCCCAGCGTCGCGCGCAGACCGGCGCCGCCGGCCCCTACGACAACAACGTCGTAAACGTGATCGGTAAATTCGTAAGCAGACATATCAGTCCTCTCAGAGCGCGATGGAGACGATGGCGAAGATGCCAGCGGCAGCAGCGGCATAGCTCAGGCAGGTGGTAGCGATGATCAGGGCGGTGCGTGTGCCGCCGTGCGTGTAATCCTCGATCAGGATTTGCACGCCACCCTTGAAGTGCATCCAGCCCACGGTCAGCGTCAAAATAGCGACGAGCGCCGGGAACGGGCGCGAATAAACGGCCAGCGCGGTTTCATAGTCCGAACCCAGCGTTGCGCCGAAGGTAAAGATGAACAGCGGAACCAGAATGGCGAGGCCAACCGAGGTCAGCGTCATTTTCCAGTGGTGATCCGTGCCGGTTTTGGCGGAGCCCAGCCCCTCGACACGTTGGCGATCTGTGCGGAAATTCATTGTGTTTCTCCTCAGACCACGATGATTGTCAAAAGGGTCAGGACGAAGGAGCCGATGATGACGCCCTTGCCCAGTTTTTCGGCTGTCTCGATATCCAGGCCGCGGCCGGTGTCCCAATACAGGTGACGCAGACCGGCGAGGTAGTGATACCAAAGCGCCCAGACGGAGCCGAGCATGATCAGATCACCGATGAACGACGTGATCCACCAGCTGGCGGAGGCATAAGCCTCTGGCCCGGCGGCCAAGGCGAGGAACCACCATACGATCATCAGCGCGGCCAGCAACATTGCGTTGCCGGTGATGCGTGTCAGAATCGAAGTGATGGATGTCAGCTGTGGTTTATACACGCTGAGATGTGGTGAAAGCGGTCGGTTGCCCCGGTTCACGTCGGCCATAAGTCCTCCAAGGAAAGTCGCGGCTAAATTGAACGAAACCCGCAAAACGGGCCTGCTGCTGCGTAACCTAGAACAGTTCCAGCGTAAGCCAAAGGGTGTATTGCGAGTGTTTTCAGCAATTGGGTGGATAAACTGCCGCAGGTGCCATCGCTGTGATCACAAAATATTTGGTGTGATCACAGCATAGCTCGGCAAATATCAGGTTGGCATCAGCGCCCAGTAGTCCAGATCCAGCAGGACATCGGGGCGGTATTTTCCATCCTCGGTGCGCAGGGAATGGTCACTGCTGTCGCCCTTGGTTGCGACCAGACGCAAACGGATTGCGCCGACGCCGGGGGCGGTGGTTTCCGCCTTGTCCAGCACCTGCGACCACGCGCGGATTGTATCGCCGGAGAAGCACGGGTTCGCATGCGCGCCGCCGTTGATAGCCACAATCAACTGCGCGTTGGCCAAGCCATTGAAGCTGAGCGCGCGGGCCATGCTGATGACGTGACCGCCATAGATCAGGCGGCGGCCATCGTCGCGGTTGGTGGCGTCAAAGTGAACCTTGGCGGTGTTTTGCCACAAGCGGGTGGCCAGCATATGCTCGGCTTCCTCAACCGTGACGCCGTCGATGTGGTCGATAGTCTCATCAATTTCATAGTCGCCCCAGCGATGCGGGGAACCGGCAGCAACCGTATCGTACCGGCTGAAATCAAGGCCGTGCGGGATGCGCAAGGTCTCGGCAGGTACAACGTCTGACAGGGTTGGCACCACGGTTTCGGGTGCGGCGGCGTCCACGTCGCCCTTGCGCAGCATGACCCAGCGTTTGAATTCCAACACCAGATCGCCGTGCTGGTTGTGCCCCTCGGTATGGACCCAGACAACGCCGGTTTTGCCGTTGGAGTTCTGCTTTACCCCGATCACGGTGGAGCGGGCGGACAAGGTATCGCCGGGCCAGACGGAGCGGTGGAATCGTGCCTCGGCGTAGCCAAGGTTTGCCACGGCGTTGAGTGAAATATCCGGCACCGATTTGCCGAACACCACGTGAAACGCCACCATATCGTCAAGCGGGCTGGCGGGCAGGCCGCACCCCTGCGCGAAGGTATCGGCGGAATGTAGCGCGTGGCGGGCTGGATACAGGGCGTGGTACAGCGCCCGTTCCCCCGTGCCGACGGTGCGGGGAATCGCGTGGACGATGGTTTCGCCGACGCGGTAATCCTCAAAAAAGCGGCCCGAGTTCGTCTTCATAGCTGGCCCAGTTTCTGTGCTGGATCGTAGTCGCCCGCGACCTCCTTGGTGACGGCCTGTGCGCACATCATCGTGCCCGTTGCCGCGTTAAAGGCGTAGGTCGGGTCGCCGTACAGGGTCCAGCCCTTGGCCAAGGCGTCCGTTACTTTGTGGCAAAAGGCGGATGAGTCTTCGAGCGTCAAAAGTCGATAGGCGATCATGATTTACCCCGGAAATGGTGAGACAAAGAGTGAGTGGATGCCGGTCAGCACGGCGAACAGGATGAGTGTGATCACAACCAGCCGCACGTCGCCCTTGACCGGCCCCGCAGGTGGGCGGTGCCAGTCTGGCGTGGCGCGGTTGATCACGATCATCGAGGTGACGGCCCAGATGCCCAGCCCGCCAAACAGCACGATCGCGGCAAGGTCACCGTTTACCAGCAGGTGCGCGACCGTCCACACCGTGAAGCCGATCAGCATGGGGTGGCGGAACCATGACCGCGCGGACCCCTTTGATTTACCGGCGCCCAGCAGAAATATCGCGGCCAGCATCATCAGATTGTTCAGGTGAACGGTCCAAATCGGGGGAGTCCACACGGCAATGAAATCGGTCCCGCGATAGCCTACGATCATCAGCAGGATCGAAACGCCCAGCGTGGCGGCGATAATTTTACGCCCCCGATCGCCCAGATTGGCGCGGGCTTCGGGGGCGATGCGTTTGAAGAAGTGCCCACCCCACCACAGGGCAACACCGAGGGTGAGGATCAGGAAGGACATTTGGCTCTCCACTTGGGGACGAAGGACGTTCGGGGCAGGATAGCTCAGCCGGCGGCGGCCTCCAATGCGACAATCGCCTCAGCCTCGGCCAGCAGGCGGCGGGCGTTTTCGACGTGCAGGTTTTCGACGATCCGCCCGTTGACCACTGCGACGCCGCCGCCGGAGGCTTCGGTTTCCTCATACGCGGCGATCTGGGTGCGGGCTTCGGCCAGGGCTTCCTCGGAGGGGCCGAACACTTCGTTCGTTACGGCCAGCTGCGCGGGGTGGATCAGGGTTTTGCCGTCAAAGCCCATGTCGCGGCCCTGTTCGCATTCGGTGCGCAGGCCGTCGTCATCCTTAAAGGCGTTATATACACCGTCGATAATGGCCAGATCATAGGCGCGGGCGGCCAGCATGGCGTGGCCGAGGGCGGCGATCATCGGGGCGCGACCGGGAACGTGGCTGGCGTGCAGATCCTTCACCAGATCGTTCGTGCCCATCACCATGCACGTCAGACCCGGGGCGCTGGCGATTTGTGCGGCGTTCAGCAAGCCGCGCGGGGTTTCCATCATCGCCCAGATCGGGATGTCACCTGCGATGGCGCGAGCCTTGGCGATGTCATCCGCGCTTTCAACTTTGGGTAGAAGGATCGCATCAGGCTTTGCATCGGCAGCGGCCTGTAGGTCGGCGGCGCCCCATTCGGTGTCGGGACCGTTGATGCGGATGATGACTTCACGAGGGCCGAAGGGGCGTGCCTTCACAGCCTCGCACACCAGATCGCGCGCCGCGGATTTCTCGGCGGGGGGCACTGCATCCTCCAGATCAAGGATCAGCGCGTCGGCGGGCAGGGTTGCTGCCTTTTCCAGTGCGCGGGATTTTGAGCCGGGCATGTAAAGAACGGAGCGGCGGGGGCGATGGGTCATGATGCTATCCGGACTAATTTCGTTGCAGCGCAACATACCTTCGCGGGGATTTGAGGCAAGGGGGTGCGCAAGATTATTTCGCATTGAGGTGTTCATGCGGCTTAATCTGAGGGGGTCGCTGGTAGCTGAATGTTAACCAATTCCGCGCCACACTGGGGGCGGGCCGTGCATTACCACGCCTAATCCATTTCAGAGCCACATTCGCAGCGCCCCGTATTCTGGGGGCCAGAAGGATATTGCATGACGTTATTTCAAAAGACTCTCGCCAGCTCGCTCGTTTTATTCGCCGCCGGAATTTTCGCTGCCGACGTTCAGGCGCAGGAGGCGCAATGCTCGCCCCGCAATGACGCGATTCGCATTTTAACCGATGACTTCGGGGAAACGCGCCGCGCCATGGCGTTAGACAATCGCGGCATTGTGGAGATTTACGCCTCGGCAGAAACCGGAACGTGGACCGTGACGCTGACCACACCTGCGGGGCGTACATGCCTGTTGGCGGCTGGTGAGCATTGGACGCCGAACCCCGGCGCCCCGTCCACCGGGATGGCGAGTTAGGATTTCGCGGCGATCAGACTGGCGATAGCGGCGATTACCCCCTCAATCCGGGACGGTTTGGCGAAGACCTGTGTGTCGTCGCCATACCGCTCACGTAAATCGGATTCGTGGCCGTGGCCGGTGTGAAACACAAACGGAATACCGCGTTTGGCAAGGTGATCGGCAAGCGGGAACGCAGCCTGTCCGCGTAGGTCGAGGTCAAGAATCGCCGCATCAATCTGACCGGTATCCGAGGCCATCATGGTCAGCCCCTCATCCACCTGGATGATCGGGCCCATCACGCTGGCACCAGCATCGATCAAGGCAAATTCGAGATCGAGGGCCAACAGTCCCTCATCCTCAGCAATCAGAACACGACGTCCAGCCAGAATATCCGCTGTGGGAGCACTGAATCCAGCGTCGGGCGCGCTAAAAAACCGACCAATCGTGAAGGGCGCATATAAGCGCATTGCAGTCGTCCTTATTCAACGAGGCACAAGTTTAGGATGGATCAACTTGCTGTGCCCAAAACTCAGGTAACCCATGGACGGCATCAAATGTGAACTCCCTCTTAACATACGCTATTTTGTCGCAGTATGAACTAAAATAATAACCCTCATACGACTTTGATGCGCCGGGCTATTCTACAGATTTTCTGTGCCGCAAAATTATGTGCCGTGGGGTCATTCACTGAGGTTTCACCTGATTTCAGTCGTCGCCACCAAAGATTGCGCGCCGCGCCAACCCCCTATAATTTTCCATCATAGATCGTCAGGCAATGTGACAATTCTTGCAGTGCGGCATGATTGGCGCTAGTCAACCTCAGACCTTATTGGCCAAGGGAGATACGGATATGGCGAGAGCTAAGATTGCACTTATCGGAGCGGGACAGATCGGCGGCACGCTGGCACACCTGCTGGCGCTGAAAGAACTGGGCGACGTGATCCTGTTCGACATCGCCGAAGGCACCCCACAGGGTAAGGCACTGGATATCGCGGAAAGCGCCCCCGTTGACGGGTTTGACGCAGCGATGAGCGGCGCAAACGACTATTCCGAAATCGCAGGCGCCGATGTTTGCATCGTCACCGCGGGTGTTGCACGCAAGCCGGGCATGAGCCGTGACGATCTGCTGGGCATCAACCTGAAGGTTATGAAATCCGTCGGTGAGGGCATTGCCGCCCACGCGCCGAACGCCTTCGTAATCTGCATCACCAACCCGCTGGACGCCATGGTTTGGGCGCTTCAGAAATTCTCGGGCCTACCGACCGAGAAGGTTGTGGGCATGGCGGGCGTTCTGGATTCCGCACGCTTCCGTCACTTCCTCGCGGATGAGTTCAAGGTATCCGTCAAGGACGTCACTGCCTTCGTTCTGGGCGGCCACGGCGACACCATGGTTCCGCTGACACGCTATTCCACGGTTGCCGGTATTCCGCTGCCGGATCTGGTCAAGATGGGCTGGACCACTCAGGACAAGCTGGACGCGATTGTTCAGCGCACCCGTGATGGCGGTGCAGAGATCGTTGGCCTGCTCAAGACCGGCTCCGCGTTCTATGCGCCTGCGGCATCCGCTGTTCAGATGGCTGAAGCCTTCCTGAAGGATCAAAAGCGCGTATTGCCTGCTGCTGCATATGTTTCGGGGGCCTATGGCCTCGACGATATGTACGTGGGTGTTCCAACCGTCATCGGTGCCGGTGGTATCGAGCGCGTTGTGGAAATCCAGATGGACGACGCCGAGATGGAGAATGTTCCAGAACTCGGTTAACGCCGTTAAGGGTCTGGTTAAAGCTTGTCAGGATATCGACAGCTCGCTCGTCTGATTTAGACAGCTTGTTTGATATGAAGCCCCCGGTTCGCGCCGGGGGCTTTTTCGTTCGGGCGTGCTGCACGTTGGCCCCTGAAACGAAAACGACCTGACCGCTGGTGGCGGTCAGGTCGGTGTGCGTACCCGTGTGCTCGCGTCAGGTCTTGCAGGATTGCGTAGAATGGCGCGTTCCGCTTGCAACGTCCCGACGCGAGTCGGTTCACAGGGGTGTGTGTTCAGATCACGACGACGTCGAGCGGCGGGAAGCCGTTGAAGCCGACCGAGGAGTAGGTCGATGTATAGGCACCGCAGTTGCGGATAATCACTTTGTCGCCAGAGCGCAGGCCCATTGGCAGGTTCACCGGACGCTTTTCGTAAAGCACGTCGGCGCTGTCACACGATGGACCTGCAAGGATGCAAGGGCCGGTCTGTTCGTGATCGCGGCCAGTGATGAACTGGTAGCGGATCGCCTCATCAATCGTTTCGGCCAAGCCCGAGAATTTACCGATGTCCAGGTAAACCCAGCGGTGCATGTCATTGTCCGACTTGCGCGACACCAGCAGAACCTCGGCAGCGATTGCGCCGGCCTCGGCCACCAGACCGCGGCCCGGCTCTGCCATGATGTGATCGACGTGGCCGAAGCGCACGGAAATCTCGTTCATCACGGATGCAGCATAGGCGGTCGGATCTTCGATTGCTTCGCCGTAGAACGCAGGGAAGCCGCCGCCGATGTTGAGCAGGGTCAAAGCGTGACCTGCGCGCAGGGCCTCACCCCAGATGTCAGCAATCTGGTCGAGTGTTGTGCGCCACATGGACGATTTGCGGGTCTGCGAACCAACGTGGAACGAGAAGCCAACAGGGTTCAGGCCCAGCTCACGCGCCATGTCCAGCAGTGCAATCGCCTTGTCGCGCGCACAGCCGAACTTGCGGCTCAGCGGCCAGTCAGCCTCGGACGCATCGACGATCAGGCGGATGTAAACCTGCGCGGCGGGTGCGAACTCTGCGATCTTCTCCAGCTCTTCCTCAGCGTCGGCGGCGAACAGGTCAATGCCTGCGCCGTGTGCGAAGGCAATGTCGGACGCGCGCTTGACAGTGTTGCCGAACGAGATGTGATCAGGCGCTGCGCCAAGTGCGAGGCACTGCTCGATCTCTCCACGTGATGCGGCATCGAAACCGGAACCCAGCGCAACAAGGCGGGACAGGATAGCGCGATCAGGGTTCGCCTTTACCGCGTAGTGAATGCGGGCGTGGCCCAGACCGGCGCGAAGGGCGAGGAAGTTACGCTCGACCACATCAGTGTCCAGAACAAGCGTCGGCTTGTCGAAATGGTTTGCTGCGATGAATTGCTCAACGCGGGTGCTGACTGCCATTTCCGAAAAGGAGCGGACAGAGGTGCGGGTGCGACCGGAAAGGTCGGATACAAAGGCGTTCATGGTCATCTCCAATAGACCCGGCCATATATGACCGCTCACTTCCAAGGAGACGTTACCGTCGCTACGTAACCGTGCGTAAAGCCGTGCCAGAGGCGCGTGCGTTGGCGTCTGAGGGGGGATTTAGGATGCTTTTGCCGCTGTGAAAAGGAAAAACTTGAGGTGTGGCTAAATTAATTTTCCGAAGTAATCTAAGTGCCTTGTTTTTATGGATAATACGCGGATTTTTTCCACGATTAATTTAGGGTTTTCGCGTGCTTTCTGCGCTGCCTGCTGCGAATCTAGCGGCGCAGGGCAGGGGGATGCGGCAATCGGTACCCTGGGCCTGATTCACATTTTGATTGCGTTTTATACTATAAAGCGTATCACCCCGCCCCTGAGGCTCGCCGAGCCTCCGGTTCGTGTGCGGCGGCTTCCTGCTTCTGCGAACTGTACAGTTTAATTCGGAGCGCTTTCATATGACTCGCCAGAACTATCTCTTCACTTCGGAATCCGTTTCCGAGGGCCATCCCGATAAAGTGTGCGACCAAATCTCGGATGCGATCCTGGACGCATTCCTGGCGGAGGAGCCTTTCTCGCGCGTTGCATGTGAAACCTTCGCGACCACCAACCGTGTCATCATTGGTGGTGAGGTACGTGGGCCTGAAAACGTTATGCGCCGGATCGAGGAGATCGCGCGCGAAACCGTCAAGGGTATCGGGTACGAGCAGGAGGGGTTCCACTGGGAGACTATGGAAGTCACCAACCTGCTGCACGAACAGTCCATCGAGATTGCGCAGGGTGTAGATACAGACGGTGCTGGCGATCAGGGCATTATGTTTGGGTATGCCTGCACGGAAACCGACGCGCTGATGCCTGCGCCGATCCAGTATTCCCACGCGATCCTCAAGCGGTTGGCCGAGGCCCGTAAATCGGGTGAGGCGGCAGTATTGGGTCCTGACGCGAAATCGCAGCTTTCCGTGCGCTATGAGCATGGCAAGCCGATGGATGTATCCTCGATCGTTTTGTCCACGCAGCACATGGATCATTCCATGACCAGCGCCGACGTGCGTGAGGTCGTTGAGCCTTATATCCGCGAGGTTCTGCCCGAGGGTTGGATCACGCCCAAGACCGTTTGGCATGTGAACCCCACCGGCAAGTTTGTCATCGGCGGGCCGGACGGCGATGCGGGTCTGACGGGCCGCAAGATCATCGTAGACACCTATGGTGGTGCGGCCCCGCATGGCGGCGGCGCGTTTTCGGGTAAGGACTGGACCAAGGTTGACCGCTCCGCTGCGTATGCTGCGCGCTATCTGGCCAAGAATATCGTTGCGGCCGGGCTGGCCGATCGCTGCTCGCTGCAATTGAGCTATGCGATTGGTGTTGCTGCGCCGCTGTCGATCTATGTCGATACCTATGGCACCGGCACTGTGGACGAGAGCGTGATCGAGGCGGCCGTTGCCCAAGTTATGGACCTGACGCCCAAGGGCATCCGTGAGCAATTGCAACTGAACCGCGCGATCTATCAGCGCACCGCGGCCTATGGCCACTTTGGCCGTGAGCCGGACGCGGATGGCGGTTTCTCGTGGGAGCGGACCGATCTGGTTGACGCGCTGAAGCTCGCCGTCTGATGCCCAAGAAGATTTCAAAACCCGGCATCGGCCCCATTCGCAAGGATGGGACCGAGTGGCGCAATTTCTATGGCCGCCGCCATGGCAAAAAGCTGCGCGCCGCGCAGGCGCACGACATGGACGTCACCCTGAACGAGATTGCGCCGCAGGGCGTGACCCGTGAGGATAATCCGGATCGCACGCCTATTGATCTGACGGAATTGTTCGGGCGGGATGCGCCTGTCTGGCTGGAAATCGGCTTTGGCGCTGGCGAGCATATGTTCCATCAGGCCGGATTGAACCCCGAGGTCGGCATCATCGGGTGTGAGCCTTATATCAACGGCGTTGCGCAGTTGATGAGCAAGATGCGCGACGATCTGTTGGATAACGTGCGCATCCATGCGGGTGACGCGCGCGATCTGCTGGAGGTGTTGCCCGAGGATAGTCTGGACCGCGCATTCCTGCTGTATCCCGACCCGTGGCCTAAAACACGCCATCATCGCCGCCGCTTTGCCAGCGTCGAGAATTTCACGGCCCTGGCCCATGCGCTAAAGTCTGGTGCGCATCTGCGCGTTGCAACCGACATTCCCGACTATGTGCGCCACACGCTAGAGGTCGTTCACAGCCTGCCGGAATTCGAGTGGCTGGCCGAGGGGCCGACCGATTGGCGTGAGCCGTGGTCGGACTGGACCCGCACCCGTTACGAGGCAAAGGCGATCCGTGAGGACCGCGTGCCGCATTACCTAACCTTCCGCCGCGTATAGGCGGCGGATCAAAAGCGCGCTCCCTGGATTTTTAGTCTGCCCCGCTGCGGCATAGCGGGCTATATCGGGCGCAGATAATCAGGAGCTATCATGTCCCATTCCGGTGAACCCCGCCCGATGAACGCCGTGCCCGGTGCCACACTCAACGGTACAGCCTCGATTCCCGGCGATAAATCTGTGTCGCACCGCTCGCTGATCTTCGGCGCGATGGCGGTGGGGGAAACGAAGGTGTCAGGCTTGCTGGAAGGGGCGGATGTTCTGGACACGGCCAAGGCGATGCAAGCGCTGGGGGCCGAGGTGATCCGCCACGGGCAGGGCGATTGGTCGATCCACGGCGTTGGCGTTGGTGGGTTCTCGGAACCTCAGGATATCATCGACTGCGGCAATTCCGGAACGGGCGTGCGTCTGTTGATGGGAACTGTCGCGACGCACGGGTTTTCCACAACGTTTACCGGCGATGCCAGCCTACGCTCGCGGCCTATGGGCCGTGTGACGGACCCGCTGGCGCTGTTTGGTGCGGTTGCGCATGGCCGGTCCGGTGGGCGGTTGCCGCTGACGCTGGCGGGCGCTGCGAACCCCGTGCCGGTGCACTACAAGGTGCCGGTGCCGTCGGCGCAGGTGAAATCCGCCGTGCTGCTGGCGGGTCTGAACGCCCCCGGTGATACGGTTGTCGAGGAAATCGAGGCGACCCGTGACCATACCGAGAGGATGCTGCGGGGGTTCGGTGCCGAGGTGGAGACGGATGGCCTGATCATCACGCTGAAGGGGCAGCCCGAGCTGAAGCCGCAGGTGATCGCTGTGCCGCGCGATCCGTCCTCGGCGGCGTTTCCTGTCTGTGCTGCGCTGATTTGCGAGGGGTCCGACGTGCTGGTGCCAAACATCGGTCTGAACCCCACGCGGGCGGGGCTGTATACCACCTTGCGTGAAATGGGCGCTGACCTGACGTTCGAGAATGAGCGTGAGGAGGGCGGTGAGCCTGTTGCCGACCTGCGCGCCCGCTTTGGCCCCATGAAGGGGATCGAGGTGCCGCCAGAACGTGCGGCCTCGATGATCGATGAATACCCGATCCTATCGGTCGTCGCGGCCTTGGCCGAGGGTGTCACCGTGATGCGCGGCGTTAAGGAGCTGCGCGTCAAGGAATCCGACCGGATTGACGCGATGGCCCGCGGGCTGGAGGCGTGTGGCGTGAAGGTCGAGGAAACCGAAGACAGCTTTACCGTCTATGGCATGGGCGGCAAGGTTCCGGGCGGCGCGACGGTTGGCACACGCTTGGACCACCGGATTGCCATGAGCTTTTTCTGCCTTGGCATGGCCTCGCAAAACCCCGTGCGAATTGATGATGCGACGGTTGTGGAAACCAGCTTTCCCAACTTCCTGCCGCTGATGGAACAACTCGGTGCGATGTTCCAGCGCCACGACGGATAGGGGTGAACCGATGAGCGAACGTCACCGCGGAAGCTGCCTGTGCGGCGCAGTGAAATACCAGATCAACGGCGCGCTGCGGCCTGTTGTGGCGTGCCATTGCGTGCAGTGCCGCAAAACCTCGGGTCATTATGGGGCTGCCACATCCGCTGTGCGGGGCGAATTGCGGATTGCGGGTGATGTGAAGTGGTACGCCAGCTCACATTCGGCGCGGCGCGGGTTCTGCCCCGATTGCGGATCATCCATGTTTTGGGACGGTGGCGGCGAAAACGTGTCGATCTGGGCGGGAACGCTGGACGGTGACACGGGTTTAACGCTGCGCGGGCATATCTTCGTAGCGGATCAGGGCGATTACTATCAGATTTCCGACGACCTGCCGACCTATGCGCAGGGCGACGATGTGATGACCACGAAGTAACCTGACCCTTGACGCGAGAGGCGTTGGGGTCAAGGTCTTAGGGACATAGCGGGAGAATTTCGTGAGTTTTACCATCGCCATCGACGGACCGGCAGCCGCCGGAAAAGGAACGATCGCCAAGGCGGTCGCGGCCCATTTCGGCTTCGCGCATCTGGATACCGGATTGCTGTACCGCGCCACGGGTGCACGGGCGCTGACGCTGGGCGGGCTGGAGCCTAAGCTGGCCGAGCAAGCGGCCCGCACGCTGACAGAGGCCGATTTAGAGCGTGATGACCTGCGCACAGGCGATGCGGGGCAGGCGGCGTCAGTTGTGGCCGCGATCCCTGCGGTGCGTAAGGCGCTGCTGGACTGGCAGCACGCCTTTGCCCGCCGCAATGGCGGGGCGGTGCTGGACGGGCGCGATATTGGCACCGTGGTCTGCCCCGAGGCTGAGGTGAAGCTGTTCGTCACCGCTTCGGATGAGGAACGTGCGCGGCGTCGTCATGCCGAATTGGTCAAGGCGCGACCAGATCTGACCCTCGCACAAGTGCTGGAGGATCTGCGGGAGCGGGATCGCCGCGACGCATCGCGCGACACGGCACCGATGAAACCTGCCGAGGATGCAGTAATCTTTGACACCACGCATATGTCGATTGCGGCAGCGGTGGCCGAAGCGATCCGGCGGGTCGAAGCGGTGCGTGCTGCGCCTGTATTGCCTACGCCCCAGTAATCACGTATAGAACCGCCCGACGCTCGGACTCCGTTCAGGGTGCGAATCCCCTGTTGCGGGATTTGTGGTTCTGGTCGGCCCGGTACGTCATCAACCTCAAAGACCGGCGGAACCAACCGCCAGGCCCGTGAAAATCGACCTTTAGGAGACTCCGCCAGTATGGCTACTCAAACAAGTATGGAAGATTTCGAAGCACTGTTGAACGAGAGCTTCGAGCTGACAACCCCCGAAGAGGGAACAGTTGTCAAAGGTACTGTCATCGCGATCGAAGCTGGACAGGCCATCATCGACATCGGCTACAAAATGGAAGGCCGTGTCGAGCTGAAAGAATTCGCACAGCCCGGCCAAGAAGCTGAAATCGCCCCGGGCGACGAAGTTGAGGTTTACCTCGAGCGCGTTGAAAACGCCCGTGGCGAAGCTGTCATCTCCCGCGATAAGGCCCGCCGCGAAGAGGCATGGGACCGTCTGGAGAAAGCATACGAGAAAGAGGAGCGCGTCGAGGGCGCAATCTTCGGTCGCGTCAAAGGTGGCTTCACCGTCGATCTGGGCGGCGCTGTTGCGTTCCTGCCCGGTTCGCAGGTTGACGTGCGCCCCGTGCGCGACGCTGGCCCATTGATGGGTCTGCCCCAGCCATTCCAGGTTCTGAAGATGGACCGCCGTCGCGGTAACATCGTCGTTTCCCGTCGTGCGGTACTCGAAGAGTCCCGCGCCGAGCAGCGCGCCGAGATCGTTGGCAAGCTGACCGAAGGTGACGTCATCGAGGGTGTTGTCAAGAACATCACCGAGTACGGCGCATTCGTCGATCTGGGCGGCGTTGACGGGCTTCTGCACGTTACCGACATGGCATGGCGCCGTGTGAACCACCCGAACGAGATTCTGAACATCGGCGAGTCCGTCAAGGTTCAGGTCGTCAAGATCAACAAAGACACCCAGCGTATCTCGCTCGGCATGAAGCAGCTGCAAGCTGATCCATGGGATGATGTCGAGGGCAAGTTCCCGATCGACAGCCGTCACACCGGCCGCGTTACCAACATCACTGACTACGGCGCATTCGTTGAGCTGGAGCCTGGTGTTGAGGGTCTGGTACACGTCTCCGAAATGTCCTGGACGAAGAAGAACGTTCACCCGGGCAAGATCGTTTCCACCTCGCAGGAAGTGGAAGTTATGGTTCTGGAGATCGACACCGCGAAGCGTCGCGTGTCGCTCGGCCTCAAGCAAACCCAGGGTAACCCTTGGGAGAACTTCGAAGCTGCGTATCCTCCGGGCACCGAGGTCGAGGGCGAGGTCAAGAACATCACCGAATTCGGTTTGTTCATTGGTCTGGACGGCGACATCGACGGCATGGTTCACCTCAGCGATATCGACTGGGATCGCCGTGGCGAAGAGGCCATCGAGGACTACAAGAAGGGCGACATCGTCCGCGCGAAGGTCACAGAGATCGACGCCGAGCGTGAGCGTATCTCCCTCTCGATCAAGGCACTCGACGAGAGCTTCGATGGTGCTGTTGACGGCATCAAGCGTGGCCAGATCGTGACCGTGAACGTGACGTCCATCGAAGAAGGTGGCATCGAGGTCGAGTATGACGGCATGAAAGCCTTCATCCGTCGTTCCGACCTGTCGCGTGATCGTTCCGAGCAGCGCCCCGAGCGTTTCTCCGTCGGTGACAAGGTTGATGCGCGCATCACGCAGATCGACAAGGCGTCCCGTCGTCTTGGCCTCTCGATCAAGGCGCGTGAGATCGCAGAAGAGAAGGAAGCCGTTGAGCAGTACGGTTCCTCTGATTCTGGCGCGTCGCTGGGCGACATCCTCGGCGCGGCACTGAAGGGCCGTGACGACGAGTAAGATTCGACTTTTGTCGATTTGGGGGCACCACTACGCACGTAGTGGTGCCCTTTTTCACTATATGGGATGAAATTTCTTTAACCATTCCTAAGCGATGATAAATCATTCTGTTTCAAAGGCTTGCGGTCCTTATGGTATTGGTGCAAACAATCTGCTGACCGGGAACGCCTTGTTTTATTTGCAGTTTCGGTTTGCCACGTAGGCTCGTGACATGGCAAAGATAGCGAAACAATGAACGCGGGGATGACCGCCGGACTAGGGAAACAGAACCTTGATCAAATCCGAGCTGATTCAGAAGATTGCCGAAGAAAATCCTCATCTTTACCAAAGAGATGTGGAACGGATCGTCGGAACGGTGTTCGATGAGATCATCGAGGCGATGGCGTCCGGGAACCGCGTGGAGCTGCGAGGCTTTGGCGCATTCTCGGTAAAACAACGCGAAGCACGTCTTGGCCGGAACCCCAGAACCGGGGAAGCGGTTGACGTTGAGGAAAAACACGTACCTTTCTTCAAGACAGGCAAATTGCTGCGGGACCGGTTAAACGGCAAGTGATCCCGCACTGAGGGAGACTTGATATGCGCATTTTGAAATTGATCCTGCTGGCTGTGATGGCCCTCTTCATAATCATGCTGGTGATCGCGAACCGTGAAACTGTCACGGTTCAATTGCTGCCTGCCGAATTCGGGTTCGTCTCCGACTGGAGCCAGCGCATGCCGCTGGCCGTCGTGATGATCGGTCTGGCGACTGGTGGCTTTGCCCTCGGCTGGTTCTGGGAGTGGATGCGCGACCAGCGTACACGCACCGTTGCACGCCAGCGGGGCCGTAAGATCGTCAAGCTGGAGCGTGAGGTGGATACCCTGCGCCGCGATACCGGCCATGAGGAGGACGACGTCCTCGCGTTGCTCAAGTGAGCACACCGATCCGAGCCAAAATATGCGGGCTGACCACAGCCGACAGCGTCGCGGCCGCAGTTGATGCGGGCGCGGCCTATGTGGGGTTTGTGTTCTTTGCCAAATCCCCGCGCAACGTCGATATCGAAACGGCGCGCATTCTGGCAGCGGATGTGCCGCCGGGGGTATGCAAGGTTGCGCTGGTGGTGGACGCTGATGATGCAACGCTGGATGCGATCAATGACCGCGTGCCGCTGGACATGTTGCAATTGCACGGGTCCGAAAGCGTTGTGCGCGTAGCTGAAATCAAGGCCAGATACGGCCTGCCCGTGATGAAGGCCATCGGCATTCGGGACGCGAATGATCTGCCGCAGATTGATGCCTATGCCGCTGTTGCCGACCAATTACTGATCGACGCCAAACCGCCCAAGGGCGCTGAATTGCCCGGGGGTAACGGCCTAGCCTTTGACTGGTCGTTGTTGTCGGGACGCCGCTGGCCACGCCCGTGGATGCTGGCAGGCGGGCTGACGCCTGAAAACGCCATGCGGGCTGCCAATCTGACCGGTGCCACCCAGTTGGACGTTTCCAGCGGAGTGGAAAGCGCGCCGGGAATCAAGGATGCGGACAAGATCGCGCAATTCATCATCGCGCTGGGTCCAACCCCTCCTAAATTGCGATAAGGCAAAAAAACGCCGCTCATTCCCGTGGAACGAGCGGCGAAGGGTCATGCAGAAATCCTACACGCGGCGAGTCGCACCACCGACCTGCCTATCGAGCGATGAAATCATTTCAGGGACAGATTGAAATGATCATCATGTGTCGTTCGATACTTAAACAACTAAGTTGCGCGGGAAAAGTTTCATAGACACCTCACATTTTTTTGTAAACGGCGACAATCGGCCGCCCTGCAGATATCGACGCTGGGCCCGCATCGCTGTAGAACAGCACTGAAACCAGTATCAGGACCGCCATTATGACCAGCACCGTGCCCAATTCATTTTCCGCCGGTCCCGACGCGCAGGGACGCTTCGGTCAGTTCGGGGGACGCTTTGTATCCGAAACGTTGATGCCGCTGATCCTCGATCTGGAGGCGGAGTACGAGAAGGCCAAAACGGACGAATCCTTTTGGGCCGAAATGGATGATTTGTGGAAGCACTACGTCGGCCGCCCGTCACCACTGTATTACGCCGAGCGTTTGACCGAGAAATTCGGCGGCGCGAAGATCTACCTCAAGCGTGACGAGCTGAACCACACCGGTGCGCATAAGATCAATAACGTGCTGGGGCAAATCCTGCTGGCGCGGCGCATGGGCAAAAAGCGGATCATCGCGGAAACCGGCGCAGGTCAGCACGGCGTTGCGACGGCGACGGTCTGCGCGCGTTTTGGTCTGGAATGCATCGTCTTTATGGGTGCAACGGATGTGGAGCGGCAAAAGCCGAACGTATTCCGCATGAACCTGCTGGGCGCGAAGGTGATTCCCGTGACCGCAGGGCGTGGTACGTTGAAGGACGCCATGAACGAAGCGATGCGCGATTGGGTGACCAACGTGCAGGACACGTTCTACTGCATCGGCACGGTCGCCGGTCCGCATCCCTATCCAGCTATGGTTCGTGACTTCCAGTCGATCATCGGCAAGGAAGTCAAAGAGCAGATCATGGAGCGTGAGGGCCGTCTGCCCGATAGCCTCGTTGCCTGTATCGGTGGCGGCTCAAACGCGATGGGCCTGTTCTTTCCGTTCTTGGACGATGAGGATGTGCGCATCATCGGTGTTGAGGCCGGCGGCCACGGCGTGGACGAGCGGATGGAGCATGCGGCCTCGCTCACCGGTGGGCGCCCCGGTGTGCTACACGGCAACCGCACCTATCTGTTGCAGGACGATGACGGGCAAATCCTTGAGGGGCATTCGATTTCCGCGGGTCTGGATTATCCCGGTATCGGGCCAGAGCATTCATGGCTCAACGATATTGGCCGCGTCGAATATGTATCCGCCACCGATCGTGAGGCGCTGGACGCGTTCCAGATGTGCTGCGTGACCGAGGGGATCATCCCCGCGCTGGAGCCCAGCCACGCGCTGGCTCATGTGGCCAAGATTGCGGGCGATCTGCCGTCGGATCATCTGATGGTTATGAACATGTGCGGACGCGGCGATAAGGATATTTTCACCGTCGCAGATGCGCTGGGTCAGAAAATCTAGGCACGACGCCACGACGTAATATGAAAAATTACTTGCGACAGCGCCACAATGGGCGCATGTCGCAGGACTGATCCGGCGGAGACGCCGCCGGCAGAATTTGGAGTATTCAAAATGGCTGACTTTCAGATCGGCGATATCGTTGTACTGACCGCAGGTTCTATGCGCATGGCAGTAGAATCCACCGATGGCGATTCCGCCTCGACCGTATGGTGCAACGAAGGCGTTATTGGCCGCGATACATTCGCGACCGTTCTGCTGAAAAAGTGGGAACAGCGCGAAGATACACGCGGCGGCGGCGGCTTTAAGGGCGGCGATCGCGGTGGCGACCGTGGCGGCTTTAAGGGTGGCGATCGCGGTGGTGACCGTGGCGGCTTTAAGGGCGGTGATCGCGGTGGCGCAGACCGTGGCGGCTACAAGGGTGGCGGCGACCGTGACGACAAGCCACGCGGCAAGCCCGGTTGGGATGGCAAGCCACGTGAGAACAAGTTCTTCCGCAAGGATTGATCGCTAACCGCCGGAACGGATTTCATGCAACGTGCGTTATCTGACTGAACTGCCATTCGCAGTGGTTAGGAGTACCATGTTTATGAAACCCGTTCTGGCGACCACGTTTGCTGCGCTGTTTGCAGCGACCCTTGCAGGTCCTGTTCTGGCAGACCCGCAGCATTGCCCACCCGGCCATGAGAAAAAGGGCTGGTGCGAATTCGGTGAACGCTCCGACATGGGGCGCGATCGGGATCGCGGCGATGATCACGCTGAGGGTGAGGCCGATGTTGTGCTTCTGCAAAACCTCAACGATTACCGACTGCCCACACTGCCAGCCGGGCAGAGATATGCGGTGGTCGACAATCGCGTGATTGTTGTTTCCAGCGATACCTATGCCACCATCGCTGTTGTAGGCGCGTTGTCTGAGTTGCTGCGCTGAACGGTGATTGTATTACGAGGGGGCTGCGCCACGGCGTGGCCCTTTTGCGTGTCTGCGACGGTCCTGACTGGTAAACGCAACCTGCGTCGGCTAAACCCGCATCAGCATTTAAGGACAGGCCCATGACCCGCATCGACACCAAATTCGCAGAGCTGGCCAAGGCCGAGCGCACTGCATTCGTTTCCTTCATTATGGCAGGTGATCCATCATCAGAGCTGAGTGCCGAGGTGCTGCGCGGCTTGCCGGGGGCAGGCGTTGACGTGATCGAGATCGGGATGCCTTTCACCGATCCCATGGCCGATGGTCCTGCGATTCAGTTAGCTGGCCAGCGCGCGCTGGATGCTGGCATGACCCTGTCCAAAACCTTGGCGATGGTCAGTGAATTCCGTAAGGGCGACGACACCACGCCAATCGTGCTGATGGGCTATTACAATCCGATCTTTTCCATGGGCGTTGATGCGTTTCTGGCTGCGGCCTCAGACGCAGGGGCCGATGGCCTGATCATCGTGGATTTGCCGCCGGAGGAAGACGCGGAGCTGTGCTTGCCCGCGCAGGACGCTGGCCTGAACTTCATTCGGCTGGCCACGCCGACCACCGATGAGAAGCGGTTGCCCAAGGTACTGCAAAACACTTCGGGCTTTGTATATTACGTTTCGATTACCGGCATCACAGGCTCGGCCGAGGCGAATGCGAGCACCGTCGGTCCCGTGATTGCCCGCATCAAATCCCAAACA
>Ga0209309_10001951_pt1 | contig 19616 bp, 21 predicted proteins | sample COGITO_mtgs_1204_2_FD_184807 | JGI IMG/M metagenome (GOLD analysis project Ga0209309, IMG submission 184807) | Pelagic marine microbial communities from North Sea - COGITO_mtgs_120412 (SPAdes) (version 2) | ecosystem: Environmental > Aquatic > Marine > Epipelagic ... | reverse complement strand
AAATAAACTTGCCACCGAAGCACATTCAGCGACCGAAAAAATGGGGAGTGATTCAATTGCTGTTCTCCAACAAATGGGAGTGGAAAAAGCATCTAAAGATAAAGAATGTAAGGATCTTAAAGTTGAATTGAAAAAACTGGATGCGAAACTGTTGAAGGATAATCAAATATTATCCACTGAATCTAGTAAGCATAAGGAACGGACTGCCCTACTCGCCATTCAAAAAGAAGCACACCAAAAGATAGTTGCGGCGGCAAAAGATTCAAATGACACCCAACCCCTCGCCGCCTCTGTTCAGAAAACGAAAAGCATCGAAGCTTTAGTGGCACAGTCCACCGAAAAAGTGAAGAAGCAGCAAGGCGTGGTCAATCAGGCTTTACTGAGTAAAAAATCTATCGAGCAAAATATAATGACCGCTGAAAAAAATCTTTTAGCAAGTATCCAATCTTACAATTTAGCGTTGGAGAAAAAGAAAAAGATGGACCTTGAAAGAAATGATAAAATTACAATCTTTAAGGAATCCAAAACTCAACTTGCCACAGCAAAAGCTAATGTGTCCAAGAGCCAGGTGGCATTAAGCAAAGCAGAGGAGAATTCTAAAAAACCACTGACTGAATTTGCACAGGCTGAAAAGAATTTCAAACAGGCTGAACATCAAGTCTCCCGCTGGAATGCTGAAATTATTAATGTTAAACGCCATATTGAATTAAGAAATCTTAGTAAGTTAAAATCCGAATTGAACGAGTACGAGGTTGTGCTCAATGAATCAAGGGCACTGAAAAACTCTGCACAGAAAGCTTTTCAAAATATTGCTGAGTCGTTACAGAAATTACCTCAAACCATTGCCCGGAATAAGGAATTGCTCGCTCAGAAAAAAATTGCTTTGGTTGAGACCGAAAAAAGAAAAGTTTTAGTTTTACAGGTCAGGGCAGATAAGAACTTATTTATTCAGGATGTGAATCGATTGGCCACCCTTGCCAAAAATAAGTCTCAAGCACAGGAACCTAACTCCATGTTTGGTCAGGCAAGTGATAAGTTTCAGGAAACTATCACATTACTTAAAAAAGATCTCGCTGAAACCGAAAATCTCCTCGCAGGGAAGGAACAGGAAATCATTCAGGCAAAGGACGCAGTTACTCAAGCTGCAAATAGCCTGAATAGTTCCGTAAAACTCCTAGAATCCACACCAGAGCAGCTTAAGAACAAAGAACAATCCCTAGAAGAGGCTAAAGCGGAAGAGGCGCTTCGGCAAAAAGAATTTAATCTGGTTAAAAGTAAAGTTGATCAACAATCTGCGAAGTCAGATGCCCTTTACCAACAATACCTTGGTTTATTACCAAAGAATTAATTTATTTTTTGGAGAAGCTTCTGCATTTCCAATCCAATTATACTCCCTGGACCAAGATCCAATACATTTCTCTTCTCAAGAAAATCAATCGCATCCCTTGCCTGTTCTTTCTGACCACTTCGGGCAAGAGTCTCAACATATGGCCTGACTAAACCGTAATACAACTCTCCTCCAGCGGTTTTTTCAAAATCCTTAACCATCCGTTCAAATAATTTTTCTGCATCGGACCAAAGTTTTTTCTCTAGTTTTTTCATTATTTGCTCTGCTCCCTCCTTGATTGCCAAATCAAACCGTCCGGAGCGGTTCTGTTTTAGAATTAGGCTCCTAATTCGGTCCGCTTGTCTCGGGTTACCCATCTCGTCGTATACATCTGCTAATTTTTTTTGTCCCTCAATCTTCAGGTCAACCGTATTCGAAAATGCCTTTAACCAAGCATCCCAAAAATTTCTCTTCTCCCTCAGGTCGGAAAGATTCCGCTCCACCCAGCTTGCTTCCTCCTTCCATACCTCGGTGAATGCAGGGTGAAGTGTTCGGGCTCTCTGAAGAGATTCCCGGAAAAAAACGGCGGTCGGGTTTGCCATAGCCCATGCAAAGTAATCCACTGCTTTCCCGCGAAATCCGCTGAGGTTTTTTTCTCCGCGGGCAAGTGCACCCAGTTCATCATCGGTAATTAACTTCCAGCTTTGCGGATCAATTGCATTGCCCACCGGATAATTCTGATTTTCATAGCGACCACAATCCGTTTCCCAACGACCCGGGTTTTTCAGAAATCCAAACCAGGCATGCCCTCCTCCACTTCCCTGTCCCACGAAGGTAAGAGTGGGAATGCCCTTGGCTTTTCCTGCCATCGAACTGAAATAGGCCTGATCAACACAAATTCCACCTTTTTCCTGGATGGAAGAAAGCGAATAACTCCCGTACGGCCAGCGAAAAAGAGCGCCCTCCAACCTCGGACGGTCATACTGAATGGAGGCAAATATTTTACCAAAGCTGGACCGTCTGAATTTAACGCTATTCCGAACCCATTCCAACTCGCTGCTCGGCAAGCGGTGATCTACCACAAATTTCAACTCCGTGACCGAGAGCTGACTAGGGTCATATTCCAATTTCCTCGCCAAGTGAGCTTTGACTAATTCTCCAAACCGTTGACTGGGCAGAGAAGGATCAATCGGTACATCTTTGTTGGAAACCTGATGGTGAGGCCAGTCCCTTGGAAAAGGTTGATCAAAGACAACCGCGTAGGCGGAAGCTAATGCTGCATATTTTTCGATGGACTGAGGATGATCGCGGGCGATCGAAAGAAAAATTTTCAGGGCCTGGATATCATTGTCCTCATGATGTAGAGCTTTAAGAAAAACTTTTTGAAGAGTGGTTTTTTTTCCCACCTCAATAAAAACGGACTCGAACGAGTCGTTTCCTGTTTTGGAATAGAACCGTGAATAGAGATTGATCCATCGCCAGTGGTCAAACCAGGAAAAGAAGTCCCGGCCCTCCCTCATTGATCTGTCCTCTTTCTTCGTCCAAATAGAACGAAGATTGGACATCAATTCATTAGCAAGTTTATCGAGGTCACCTTCCTTGTTCATCGACCACCATTTGTCCATCTCAGATGGGCTCCAAATGGCTAAGGAAAGGGTGGTTCCGCCCGGTCGTTGTGGCCTAACCGATCCGACTGGAGCACGAGATACACTTTCCTGGTATTGTCCGTTGAGGGCATTTTTGACATAGGCCTGATCTTGCCCTGAGAGCATAGCGAGCGGGAAAACAAATTGCTTAGAATCATTTCTTTCAATCGTGAGCTTATCCCCTGACTTGCTTATTAAACGGGCCTGAATTCGCACGCCAGTGGTTGAAGTCCAAGTACGGAATGGGAATTCCGCGGAGAAACACTTAAATCCAAAGATGAAAGCAATGACCACTGAAAGAAATAACTTTTTCATTAGATGAGTTTAACGGAACAGAGATGTTTCTACTATTATAATAAAGTAAATGTTTTGTAGTCCCTAGTAAACATAAAGCTCTGTGATTCAAAAAATAATCTAAAGTAACCAACCTTTTCCATATTTTCGCTTGATATACTTTTTCTCTGCTTCATCGCGGGACCACCCCAGTCAATTCTTTCCACCGTTCGTACCTCAAGATTGCCTAGAAGAACAGTCTCAGGAACTGAACCAGCACAGGAAAAATTTGATAGGGCAGGCATTCATCGCGAATACCGAAAAACACTCCACAGGATTTACGGTCTAAGTGGAAGTAACTTTCTGCTCAACACGCGGTATGAAATTAGATTTTTGATAGGTTCAAGTAGAAAGCAATACCTGACAATCTAGAAATATCCAATCAGGCAAACTTGACTTTCGAACTTACGGCGTAATTATTATTTGCTTTATGAATTTATTATATTTCTCAATTCATTTACATTTTTGGACCGGAACACTTTTTTTACTTTTCTTTAATTCTGTATCACTCGCAGGAGTAGAGAAAAACGAATCTAATTCATCGGGTTTGACCGACCTTCAACTGGCTAAAAGAGATGCGGAAGATTTTGAAAAACTGGCAGCCCTTATCAAACCCTCTATTGTGGTGGTCGAAGGTGTGGATCGAATCGGAAGAGAAGGAGGAAGAGGAACTGGATTCGTGGTGAGTTCAAACGGGATAATTGCCACTAACTTTCATGTCATTGGAGAGCATCGAGAGTTCAAAATTCGCTTTGCCGATGGAAAAACTTACACACCCACTGCCATATTAGGAATCGACCGAGAGAACGACTTAGCTATTTTCAAGATCGACGCAGAGAATCTGCCTGTACTGCAGCTCGGTGATTCGGATAAAATCTCACCTGGTCAATCCGTATTTGCAATCGGAAATCCACTCGGATACAGCCACAGCGTAAGCCGAGGAGTAATTGCGGCGGTTCGTGAGCTTGAACAGGGCGATGGTCGCCCCCTGGTTCAAGTGGCAATCCCCATTGAACCAGGCAGTAGTGGGAGCCCTACACTGGATCTAGACGGTCGAGTAGTATCCATACTGGCCATCAAGTCGGGAGGGGCCATGGGTTTTGGAGTACCAGTAAATAAGCTAAAGTCTCTGCTCAATAAACAAATCCCAGTCCCAATAAAAAAATGGTTCACCATTGGAACACTCGACAATACGGAATGGAGTTCTATAATGGCGGGGAGTTGGAAACAACGGGCAGGAACCATTATTGCTTCCGGTCTAGGATCAGGGTTTGGGGGAAGAATGCTTTGCCTCTCCGCTAAAGATACAATTGCAGTACCGTATGAATTAGAAGTGGAGGTTCGCTTGGACGATGAAAGCGGTGCAGCCGGTTTGGTTTTTCACGCTGATGGCCAAAATAAACACTATGGTTTTTATCCCACAAATAAATCGCTTCGCTTAACTTGCTTTGAAGGGCAAAGCGTTTACTCATGGAATATTTTGAACACGGTTACCTCACAAATGTACCGACCGGGGCAATGGAATAGTCTGCGGGTCAAACTCAAGGAAAAGGGAAAAATCATGTGTTTTTTAAATGATCAACTGGTCATTGAAATAACCGACTCTTCCCTCCAAAATGGAAAAGTTGGACTTTGCAAGTTTCGTTCGCCAACTGCAGAGTTTCGCAATTTCAAACAGGCGAAGAGCTTCCCCACTTCTTTAATTTCTCCGCAGGCAAGACGAAAAATTAAAAATATTACTAAAAACCTCACTGAGTTAGAACCACTGAGCGAACAGGATCTTGAACAATTAGTCACGATGGGCTCATCAGTTCCTCAGGCCCTAAAGGATCAGGCTTTAATACTCGAAAAGAAGTCTTCTAACTTAAATCAACTGGCACAAAAAATTAAGGATATACTACTCGTTGAGGAACTCACACAGTCTCTTGCTCATGAGGATGAAAACTCAGTCGACCTGCTTCGATCCGCTCTCCTGATCGCACGGTTACAAAATCAGAACTTTGATCTGAATACATACCTCGATAAAGCAGAAAGACTGGCCAAGAATATTGCATCCCACTTTCCCGAGAAAGCAACAGGGGAAGAAAAATTAAAAATATTAGTACATCAACTATTTGTGGAGATGGGTTACCACGGCAGTACACTTGACTATAGTCATCCCTCAAACAGTTACATCAATGAAGTGATGGATGACAAGGAGGGTCTCCCAATCACCTTGTCAGTTCTGTTTATCGAATTAGCAAACCGGTTGGAACTACCAGTCAGCGGGCTCGGACTGCCTGGACATTTCATTGCGATGTATCGGGACGAATCAAAAAATAAATCGAGGGAAATTTTGGTAGATCCATTCGGGGGGAAAATTGTCAGCCGAAAAGAAGCCTCACAAATTACCGGACTACGTCTAAGCGAAAAAGATTTTCAGCCTTCTTCTAAGAAAGACATCATTACACGCATGCTGCGTAATCTGATTCAATCTGCCAGCACCAATGGTGATGCCAGTACCCGCTTATTATACATAAATGCAATTTTAGGAATAGATCCAAAAGATAGCTATACCAGAGCGATTCGAGCCATGCTCCATTACGGAGAAGGCCGGTATTTAGAAGCGATGAAAGATATTGATCAATTAATTTCAGAAAACCCAGACAGTCCTGAAATGGCCCCATTAGTCGAAATTAAAAATCGCTTACTTAAAAAACAAACTAAGTAAGTTATTCCAAGTCGTCTTCAATCCATTCATCCTCTCCCGTTTTCCCATCAGGCCCCATTGAGAAAAGTCGAAAACCTCGCCCCCCCTCTTGCAGAGGGTATTCATAGACATAATCATTGCCCCAAGGGTCTTTAAACGCGACGTCCTTACCCAAAATTTGAGATAACCAAAGCATCAATGATTTTCCCTCGTTATGTTCGATATCAGGAATCTGGGTGGTGTCATAAGATTCTAAGTCGTATCCAAACAGCTCAGTCGAAATAGTGGCAGGATAGGGAGGCATCTCCAATGTTCCTTTTTCATTATGAAACCCGGCAAGTGATAAAAATAGACATTCTCCGGGAGTGCAAACATTCTGCGGGCAGATGGGATACCCATTGAAAGACCGACGATAGTTCTCGATCGAAACCTTTAGAACTCGCAACTCCACATATGCCTGTTTGTGTGCCTGTTTATCCAACACATAAAAGTAACCCTTAAACATCAGCCCACATAATACTCCCACAATTGCTAACACCACAAGCAACTCAACCAAAGTAAAGCCGGTAATTTTCGATTTTATGCGAATACCTTCCCCCACCCTAATTGGACCAAAGCTTCTCGCACATCAGCTAGATCCTCATCCTCCAATGCCATCAGTTTAAACTTCTCGTCCCTCTTCACAGCTTCTTTTAAAAAATCCATACACTCCCCCGTTTTTTTTAACACACAGGCATAACAAGCTAAATTAAAGCGAATTAACCCATCATCAAAATGCAAGGCCAAGCCCTCTAACAGGATAGATCGTGCTTCGGTAATTGATTCATGGCGACGGGTCGCATAAGCATCCGCAATCCACCAGTCCACCTCCTCCGAAAATTCATACCTCAATCCCCTGGCAATCTTTTGTGCTCCCTCCCAATTTTCTAATTCTTGATCGATACTGAGAAAAAAGACCTTACTCCTTTTCCCCCAAGGTTCTTCCTTGGGTAATGCCCTTAGCTCTCTCTTCGCATCCTCATACATCTCCATCGCGAGATAACCATGGGACCTTCGCCAATGAACTTCAGGTTTTAAAATGTGGGGAGGCAGATCTTTCATTTCACTCACAAGATTGAAATTAATCCCCCGCTTTACAATCGGCAAGCGACAAAGAAAAAACTAGTAATCATACTAAAGTAGAGTATTTAAAATATTCTCACTCAAAGAAAAAGCCTGTGCCATGAGAGCCTGCGAACTCTGCAATCTAATTTGCTCCTTCGCCATTTGGGTCGATTCGTCAGCCAGGATATTACTGGTTAGTCTGGATATACCCATCTCACTCAAATAAACCTGATTACTCAATCGCTCACCTGCAATTTCCAACTCCGACATATTAGCCCCCAGTGTAGCCATTTGAGTAGATACATTTTCAATTTCTTTCTCTAAAAAATTAAGAGTCTCCTTAGCTTGTTCAAGGGAATCAATCGAAGAATCCACCAAAGTGATCCCGATTCCAACTGAATTCAGATGGATATCATTACCATCAATACCAACAAGTTTTTTATCATTGGTTGGTTCATCCAAAGGCGAATAAACCGCGTTTATTTGAAAAATAGTATCAGCTTCAACCCGCAAAGTTAACTTGGTAAAATCAGCACTCGCAGGATTAGTGCCTATTTCCCCTACAGTTCCTGAAAAAAGATGATCGGTACGATCATCTCCAGATAACCATGGTGTAGACTCTTCAGACGAATTATCCCCACTACCTCCCAACCCTAACTGACTAATATAAGAATCTTTATTATCATATCTTGCGTCCCCACTCCATGTATTTTGAGGGTCATCGCCAGTACCTACAGTTCTATCACCACCTGCAACATTTGTTGCGTTACCGGGAGTAAGAGGAATAAACTTAAAAGTAGTTGCCTTACCTGGGGCATATTCTATTTCAAACCTGTCGAAGTCATAATCGTATGCAGTACCTTCAGTTTTCCATTTATAATCAGTCGAATTACCACCAGCGGTATCAAACAATATATTGTTCCCTTGTTTCAATATATAGCGTTCACCGGAACCACCTCCATTCACTTCTAATGAAAACTTACCGGAATTAAAATGAACCTCTTTCTCCAATTCGTAATATTTCGAGTTTCGAGCAACCCATCCAGAATGGGAAGGGGTTAATGTACCAACTTCTACTTCGCTATCGTTCGTCGTCTTATCAGTAAAGCCCTTTCCAAAATTGATTTCAGGGAAATATTTGGCTGCCATATCATCAAATAAATAACTGCCTTGAAAAGTTTCACTTCGAATTGATAAAGTCTCATTTTTAAAAGACTGAAATTGCAAATTTAAATTTGCTCTCAACTCATCGCTCAACAATGGATCCAATGACTGAGAAGCCAAAACGCTCATTCTTTCGTAGATTTTATGTGCTTCCTTTAATCCCGCTTCCTGCATCTGTATATAACTGACCGCATTTTGCATGCTTTTCGATAGTGCACTTTTAGTCCTATTCTCGGAACCCAAGCGAGACACCATACTCAATCCACCCTGATCGCCTTGTGCCCTTAAACTTTCAGTTGCATTTCCTGCATTCACCAAGCGATCCACAGAATTTCGAACCCCATTCGAACTTCGATGTAAATTCATCGAGAGTCGACCAAGGTTCGCCGAATCAATTCCAATCATTTAACTCAAAATAATTTACTTACTAAGTCTCGATTAATCCCACGTGCTTGTACCATAAGGGAACTGGTCACATCGGACCTTAGGTTTTTCTTAACTAATTCAATTGCCGTGTCCGCAAAGTCCCGATCCTTCTTCGCCAAGTTCGATTGTTCAGCAATGAAATAACTGGATAAACGGTCTGCGGACATCGACAAGTCATTTGTAAGCGAAGCCAAATTCCCTCGTTGTGCCATTACATTATCTAACTCGTCCAAGATACGAGCACTCGCGATGGACGCATTCTCCTTAGAGTCTACGGAAACATCGTACAAAGTACTAAAAAGCGCTGGGTTTAAACTTACTTTTTGTCCACCAACATCAACCGACAAGACATCATCACTTAACACCGCATCGAACCTAGCTTCTGCTTGAAAAAGAGAGCGGGACTCAATAATCACACTAAGCTGAGTTTCATTAGCCTGTGCTTGCCTCGTAATGATAGGATCTCCATTAAAATTACTCATCGAGCTACCTGAACCACTACGAAAAGGAGCATTGTCGTCAATTCCGTCTAAATCGCTATCCAATGTGCTGTATCTATATCTCGTCTCATTTCCCGGCGAATATTGAATCACAAATTGATCAAAATCATGGTTGTAGGCACTTCCCGCTGTCTTCCACCAACTGCTATCGAAGATTACATTATTTGCTCCCTGTTTTACATAATACCTTTCAGGTTCAGTACCTGAATTAACTTTAAGGGTCAGGGTACCTCGGTCATAACGAACATCTTTGGTCGCAGTCCAGCGTTTTAAATTTGGATCATTAGGATAATGTGAGTCGTCTGTGGAATCGACATTACTATTCTCGTAAGTGTCTGGGGCAGTTGGGTTTTGCTCTCTTTCGTTCAATCCACTATCAAAATCCACGCTCTCTTGAAACAGATAGTGACCTTGAAACTGATTCTTTTGCATGTTGCTCAAAGATTCTTTTAATCCTTCAAATTCAGCAACATACATTGCTCGCTCTGACTTGCTCAACATTCCATTCGCCGAAGAACCGGCAACGCTAATCATTCGCTCCATGACCTTAAGCACATTTTCCAACCCAGCGTCTTGAGTTTGGGCGTATGTAAGAAAATTTTGCATATTCTGAACCTCAAGCTTTTTCCGACCACTCAAGCTACTCAAACGTGCGGAATAACTAGCGTCTCCAGCATTACCTTTAGAAATAGCAACCTCTGTGGCATTGGCAGAAAGTGCCTTGCTGGTGCTCCTTTGTAACGAGAGCATCGCCTTCCCCGTCGCGTGGGCAAGGTTTCCATAAATGGCTGCGGAAGGCGAAAGCATTTTTCTAAAGGAGGGCGTCGGTTAATTTCCGATTAATTCCCTGAGCTTGTACCACCGCAGGAATCGGGAATTCTAAGCTGGGTTTATCGTTTAAAAACTCCGTTAATTGAACGAAAATACCTTCCTTCAACAAACAAAACAAAGAGACCAACCTGAAAAGATGGTTGAAAAGGGAAGCAAAGACTTTTGAAATAAATGAATACATGAGGTATGATTTGCCTCCATGCATTAATGTAACGGGCGAGTGCCCACGCGTCCTTGCGTATGCGTTATAGAAAATTATAAAAACTTAATTATGTCAAATGTTATCTCTTGTTTTTCTATTCCACCAAGATGCCAGGAAACTTCCAATCAAACAATGTATCACCGCACTCAAAGCACAAGGTGCGGGAACCATAGGTAAATGAGCAAAGTGTTTACTGGCCAACGCCATTCCTAAACCGGAATTTTGCATCCCCACTTCAATCGAAAAAGTTCGACATTCTGACTGACTTCTTTTGAACAATAACCCGATCACAAAACCCAAGAAAAACCCTCCAGCATGTAAGAAGAGAACCGCGAATAAAAGAGTATACCAATTATTTAAAATAATATCTCTTTTAGCTGCTAAAACATAGCCTACAATTAATAAAATAAATAGAACTGACACAAACGGGGATACTTTTGAAACCTGCCGAGCAGTGTTTTCGAATAATCTCTTCCATAGCAACCCAATAAGTAGTGGAAGCAAAACAATAAGTAAGATACTTGTAAGCAATCCCCAGGAATCAACCGGCACATAATGACCCGCGTATAAATTGGTAAGCCAAGGGGTTAAGAAAATAGCAAGTATGGTTGAGACTAAAGTTAAACTCACGGATAGTGCCAAGTTTGCCTTCGCCAAAAAAACCACCACATTCGAAGCTGTGCCTCCTGGACAAGAGGCTACTAGGATCAAACCAACTGCCATTTCAGTGGGCAATTGAAGAGCCCATGCAAGAAAGGCGCCCCATGCTGGCATGATAAGGAACTGAGTAAAAACGCCCAAACCCACGACTTTGGGTTCCTTCCAAACCCGGAGAAAATCTTCGGGTTGCAATGTCATCCCCATTCCTAACATGATAATGCCTAATCCAAATCCTATTGCATCTTTTCCGTACCATAAAAACCAAGCAGGTTCATACAGAGCAAGAATTCCAACTATGACTGACCAAAAGGGGAAATATTGAGTTGCCCAATCTGCAATCTGTCCCACCCTACTTTGAATATTCATTTTACTTTATAAAATCCCTTACACAATCCAATGAAAACAAAACTGAAGGTCAAAATTGCTCTCGTTCTTGCCACCTCCATAATCATAAATATTTTTCTGATTTGGGAGGTTTTTCGTCTGAGAAATGTGAATAGAAAAATAATTAATTCAAATCCAAAACCTAGCCAAAGCCTGGAGGAGTATTGGAATGAAAATCAACCTTTAGAAAAGGAAGGGAATTAGACTTAATTCGTAATTTCCCAAAATTCAACCTCTCCCCACAAATGACCCCAACCCTGAAACTTTGGGGAAACTCTAAAATATCGGGCGTTGACCGCTCGCAAATCTAGCTCAGCCCAGGCTCCTTTTCCTTTTTCTGTAATAAAACCATCATACTCGTTAAAGTCCAAGAATTGCTTTCCATCCTTACTCACCTCCACTTTAATCTCAGCTAATTCATCCGCTCGGTCGGTCGCTTGGAAGTATATCCTAATTACACCGATTCTCTTTTCTTCACTCAAATCAAATGTCACTACCGGGTTTACCTTAAACCATGCCGTCCAAGTCGAGCGCCAACCGTCTTTGGGCAATTTCCCGTCCATTAAAAGAGAAACATTCAATCTCCCCGCATCCATAGTTGGGTTCTTGGAAGTGGATACTTTTGCTATTGGGGATAATCGATATTTCTTAGAATCGCCATCCCGGGCACGACTTTGTGAAAGTACTAATGTGCCGCTAAACAATACACTTAAAAAAACGGGCAGATAAAATAAATTCCTTTTCATATTCCTGTTTTGATCCAATTAATAGTTTCCTGCAAGTTTCATTACTACAAACTGGCAAGAATTTTCCCATCGAGATAAAGATCTGCCCAAACCCAAAAACCATTTTTCCCGCGCTCTAAATTTCTGATTCGCACATGACTTGATTCTTTTAATATCCGACGAAATCGATGCCATTGCCGAAAGGCAGTGCTTACTTTAAGTGGATCCGGGTCGGTAAAAGATTCTACATTCAATCCCCGGGCTTTTATGGTTAGTGCCCGACCAAAAACAGGATTTAACTCTTTCACATGGGCAACAAATGTATTTCCATTCAAGGTTTCTAAGATATCACTTGAAACATCCAATTCAAAAGTGGAAGGAAAGCTTCGATTAACCGATGCGTTTTGACTCGAGCATGCAGTCATAAATTGCATAAAAGTGAATAGTCCAATATGTAACATTCGCATCAACAGTAAATAGGATACGATTGCACTTCAAGTCAAGCCTTGGGCTATTTTACAATTATAACTTTCGATTCACCATCCAGTGGCAACCCGACTCCTCCGCGATCTTCATAAACATTCTCTCTGCCTTGTTTAATTTCCTTCCTTTTCGAACTGAAATACCCCACGTGCGTGCTAATTTTTTAGGTCCCAGTGCAAGACTGACTAGTTCTCCACGCTGGACCTCTTCCTCGACTGCCCAGTCGGCAAGAATTCCCACTCCCATTCCGACTTTTATTAATTCCTTACTCGCCTCGGGACTACTAATTTCCATAAATGAGGAAAGTCGAATTCCCCGTTTATCAAAATAATCAGTAATAATTCGGAATGTGTAACTTCCTTTATTGTAAAGAATGAAATTCTCAACCCCTGCATTATCCCAATCGATCCTCTGGGTTTTAACCCAGGGATGAGAAGGAGGAACCACCACCCTTAATTCATCGTTAAAACAGGGCATAAATTCAATTTCTGGTATATTAAACGGGGACAATGTAACCGCCAGGTCAATTTTCCCTTCACTCAAAAGTTGTAAGCATTCGGGTGTATCCTCACATTTCACCTCAAACCGGCATGGAGATTGAGTTTCTTTAAATTCTTTTAGAATTGAAGGGAGAAAAAAACGACAAGCTTGTGTACTCGCACCTAATCGAATGCGACCTGTGCCAAATTTTTCAAAACCATCCAGTTCGTCCCGTACATTTTCCATTTCAACAAGAAATGGGCGTACAAAATTCAATAATCGATCACCCGCTTGGGTTAAAGAAACTTTTTTTCCCTGCCGACTAAAGAGTTTGCAACCTGCCTCATCCTCTAAATTTTTCATTGAATGACTCACTGCTGATTGAGTGAGAAAAAGATGTTTTGCTGTTTTGGTAAAACTTCCGGTACGGCAAAGCACATCAAAAGCTTCGAGTTGCCTTGTGTCAAATGGACGAATTCTTTTCATATTTCAATCAATTAGCAAATCACGAACCAACTTTGTATTTTAACGATTTTTGTAAAATTTGTAACTCTCATTAATTCAATCCAAACTATTCCCTCAACCTCTATTTTATCAACCTGGGGCAAATATTTATATTCTCGCTTGTGTGTATGAAAAGAAATCCATAACTTTGAATCATGCGAAGCATTTTAAAATTCATTTCAGCTTGCATCCTACTTCAATTGTTTACAATCGATGGGCGTGCACAACTGCATCCCATGGAAGCATTGGGAAGATCTATTTTCGAGTCTTTTAGGCAAGCTAATTTCGATGCATTTTACAGAAATTCCATATTTTCACTAGATGAGAATTCCTTTAAGCTATTTTTGGGAAACATCAGGAATAAATCACTCCAAGATGACCTGATTGCACTCCATAAACAAAATTTCCCTCCCAACACCACTTTTTCTGAAAAATGGAACATTGCTTTCCAGCACCAGTGGCGAAAGGAACTTCGCCATTTAGCAAGATACACCCCAACGATGGTCCACGACCAAGCGTTTGCCCCAATACTAAAAGAAGCCAAAGAGTATGGTATCAAATGGACAACTACCCAACTGCTTGCGATTGAAGTTCTCATTCCAGCGAGTTGGAAAAATGGCCGATTTCAATTGAAGGGCGATCTCGACCTCGATAACAATACCAGTAACGACCGAATTCTTTATTTAGACCGAAACTTAGATTACCGAATCACACTGGACAAGTTAACATACTCCAAGGCTTTTATGATTGGTATGGCAATTGAGGACTCTGATCAAAGTTACGAAGCTGGCATTTTAGGAAATGGCTCAGGGCAAGCAGATATTCTCGTGCGATTTAGCACTAATACGCCCTCTCAATTATTTTACTTTTGCCCGGACCAAGAAGGTGCTGGTGGTCCAATTACAGTTAAGGATTTTGATGATTTAAATAAACCAAATCAAAGGACTGATATTCTCTTAACCTTTTCATATGGTCAACCTGCTCGGGCTTATCAAATATTAATCAAACAGGCTCTCAACTCTAGCAATGGAGCAATTCTCACAGAACGACCACAGTTTATAGGGGAGGTTCCCCTACCGAGAGGATTATCATTCCCTCAATAGCTTACGCTAGCGTTTATCTAAAATTACCTCGATTAATTGGCCGTTTTTATAACGAACGACATTACTTAATTCGCCCTTCTCGTCCCACTGCCTAAAAACTCCATTTGGCCTTCCGTCAAACCATTGGGCTTCTTCTTTTAGTTTCCCATTGGTCCACCAAAATCTTTCTAACCCATCTTTCCGACCATTAAGAAAATCAGCCTCACCCCTTGGGGAACCATTGGGGAAAGTTTCAAAAGCCCTCCCAGTAAAAGGGTTTCTCTGTACGTCGTAGTGCCAAAGACCGGTTGATTTATCTTTAACGAGAGAGCTACCGTCCACGGTGTTCATTTTTAACGAAAGTCTCGAATTCTCCCACTCTAATATTTTTACACGAAACTCTAACTCCTCGAGTTTTTTCTGTCGGTCAATTGCGGAATCACCTATAATTTCCTTCTCTTCCTCTTTTATATCTTCAAATATATCAAAGCAACTACCCAACAAAAGTGACAAAGAAAGAATAACTAATGGAAAAATTTTCATTTCTACATGGAATAAATACTGGGAGATTAAAGCAAGATGATAAGATGTAGATTACATTGGCGAATCTAAATACTGAGGGAGCAAAAGCAGTTTTTCCTTACGGTTTAAAATAGTAATAATTAATTTAAGTATTAATTTAGAAAATCGAACTTTATTCTTTGAATAATATTTCATTTAAAATAGTATAATTTCTTATTCATGAAGATATCAGAAATAAAAAATATACTGAAGCAACTCAAAGAAGTTTCTTTCATTTTACCGAATGGAAGTCATGTTCCGCCCCACTTTCACATTACTGAATTGGGAATTATTTCCAAGGAATACATTGACTGCGGGGGAACGATCCGGGAAGACAAAACCGCCAATTTTCAACTCTGGACTGCAGATGACTTGGACCATCGAATAGAACCCGAAAAAATCATTGATATTATTGATATCGCCGAAAATTCAATCGGTTTAGGCGATCTTGAAGTAGAAGTAGAGTATCAAACAGAAACCATTGGAAAATATGGTCTCGAATTTGTAGAGGGCACATTCCACCTTTCTTCCACTCAGACCGATTGCCTGGCCAAGGATAAATGTGGAATTACCGAAAAACCGGAACTTCCCTCCGATACCTCCTCTTGCTGTAGCCCCACTACTGGTTGTTGCTGAAGAATCTTCCAAGGGATAGAAAAGGCTCTCCTGTCAGGTTACCTTTTATAATCATAATATAAAGAGAAGGAAACACTGAGGACTAACACAACGGAAAATCCTCCGCCCAATAATTTCATATTATCCTCCTCCCTCATTCCGACCACCCAAAGGGAGTATGCGAATACCGAAGCAGCAAGTAAAAGCAGAATTTTGACTAGTACACGGTACAACATTAAAAAGTTACTAGAATAGAATCTCTTTTTTTGAAAGTCGTTTAATTCAATACTTCCAACATTTCTTTTGTATAAAAGAAAAATGGAGCCGAGAATCGGATTCGAACCGACGACCTACGCATTACGAATGCGCCGCTCTACCAACTGAGCTATCCCGGCAAATTTAAATAGTTTGTATAACTTGATGGATGTGCAGTTAGTTTTCAAAACAATTCCAAGGCTAGAGCTCAAGTTTTAATGAAAACCTCGAAGTAATTAGGAAATACTTCAGATAGAATAAAGGTGAAGTTTTCAAAATCTTCCCGTAATTTCCTTTATTGGCTCGAGATTGTGTTCCCAGTCTAGTACATCTAAAGATAAAACTATGGGGCAATTATTAAATGCGGAACCACAAAGAAGTAAATTTTCTTCCATCTCCAAGTACATGTTTTGGTTAATGCTTCGAAACTTTGCAACTAGGCAATGGGTATTTTCAAAACCGGGTCACGATAAGGGTAGTCGAATGTTCACTCTGCCAGGATGTATTATCGCATCCCCTTCCCGACCACATGACAACGAAACCACCGAGGACTATGTTCATTTCTGGGTGCGGGATGGTGCCCTGACTGTAAATGAATGCATTTACCATGACCTCCCCACCAAGGAAATGCTCGATGATTACGTGAGCTTTAGTTATACGATACAAGAAACCGCCATTCGGGCTGGAAGAGGCGCACATGCCTGTTTCAATATTGACGGAACGGAACGATCGTGGGGCGAACAGGGGGATGGTCCCGGACTACGTATTTTATCCATTTTGGAAATTTGGGATCAATTGAGCGAAGAGGCAAAGTCTACTGCCCGCAAGATTCTAGTGAGAGACCGCCAATATATCATCGAGCATTATGACGGAGACACAGATAATGCGTGGGAAGAAATCACTGGTAACAGTTTTTTTTCCCGGACTGCCCAAAGACAGGCAATTGATAAGCTGGAAAAATCCTCATCCAAAACCGGTATTGCTCCAGAGAAAAAGATTCCCGAAATCATTCAAGCTTTAACCACATTATTGGAGGAACATTGGGCAAGTGATCTCGGACATTACCGTTCAATTTTGAATGGAAAAGCAAAAAATGGCACATTAAGGGGTCATGAACTCAACATTGATATTGTTTTTGCATGCACCTATAATGGATTGACCTGCTTTGATGAACGTATGATTGCCACTGTGGCGAAACTGAGGGACGAGTTTGAAAAACTCTACCCCATCAACGAGCAGGACCGGGCATTAGGTATTGGCCCCTTAATAGGACGATATCCGGGCGACAAGTATGATGGAACCGTAAATCAAGGGGAGGACATGGGACATCCATGGCCACTCTGTACCGCTAATCTAGCCCGCTATTACTACCAATGCATAGTTGAAATTGCCAATGTTCCCTGCGTTACCATTACCGATCCAATGGAACCTTTTTTCAAGCAGATCGGCTTCAAGCAAAGCGGAAAGATTAGTAAATCATCACGGGAATACAACGACTTGCAAGCTGCACTATTAGGTGCTGGCGATAAGTTGATGCGTGCAATCGTATACCATTCCGATCACTTAGAATTAAGTGAGCAATTTGACCGCACCCATGGTACTTGCATGAGTGTAAGAAGTTTAACTTGGTCGTACTCCTCTTTTATTGCCTCTTCAAGGATTCGCGAAAAGGCAATATCGCAACTCTAAATTATTACTTTAAAGCTAACTAGTGGCAAGATCGGGTACCGAAAGTAACTGCATTCAATTCTTGGTCGTTTTTACCCGTATCTTGTTTCTGCCGATCGTTTTATAATTTAAATTTTTAATCGCCCCTTTTGCTTCACTTACATTTGGCATTTCAATAAAACCAAATCCTTTTGAAGATCCACTTTTGGGGTCTATCACCAATGTGCAGTATTCGATTTCTCCAAATTCCTTAAATATATTTACCAACTCTTCCTCCGTTGTTAATCGATCCAAGTTGCGTACCAGTAATTTCATTTAATTATTTTAGTGTAAGATGAGAATAGTTTCTTTTGATGAAGATTTCATCCTAATTAGTTTGGAGGCTAGATAAAGCATTAAAGGAGAAAGATTCACTTCTGATTCTTTTCGCGTGAATAATTATTCACTGCATTACCAAATTAGGTTGATTCAGGGTAATTGCGTTTCATTAGAGTGAGGAAATTGATCGCTAAATAACTAATTAAGAATAATAAATTACAAAGAGATTCGTACTTTTCATTGAATCGTTTATGGTGGTCGAACTTGAATAGAAGGTAAAATTGGCATTTGCCGTTAATAGGGAAAGGAAAAACATGAAAAAAACATTTCAATTAGCACACGAGAAAATTAAGTATCCCCGAATGATCGAGTCGGTAAAAGCGGAGGTCAGAAAGCATTTGAAGCGTTGCCGCAGGAAAAGCCTACCCAAAGGTGCAGACTTTTGGGACTTTAATTGCAAGTTTGGAGATACCGAAAAACATGCAACCAGTTGTCATTTAGCAGAAATTGATAAAAAAGTGAACGATGCGGAAGAGCGAGAACTTCAGTCGTTTTACATCGAAGTGATCGCCACTCCAGGAACCAGGCAAAAGAAACAAAATTAGGTATTATATGCAAGACCGCTAAGTTCTTCGGAACTATTCCGCGGATAGTAGTCCATTTGGAAACATCTAGCCTAGCAAACTCTCTTTAGCTCAATCTCCTTAGAAGTTTTCTCTTTTATGTGCTCACACTATAACTTTTAAGTCCGATGTATATTCTCTATCTTGGTATACCAATTAGTGGGGAAGTCCCTGTGAAGAGTACGGAAGAAATTGAATGACTAGTCCAAACTTAACTTTCCCATTGCAGGGAATTTCAAACAGTTATTCCCTTCTACAAAATTAGTTTATTCAGTAGCTTGTGGAGAATTTAAATTACGATTCACCATCGCCTGAAGAAGGTAAGGGTTTTCTTGCCGATCTTCACTGTGTGCAATTCCCCCAATGGGTTCCCAACCCTCCTGAATCGCCTCATTTACTTTTTCAGACAGTGTGGAAGTAGCTGACTCCATTGCTCCACCCCCCATCACTCCCTGGCTAGCATCTTCGATAATTACTTTATATTGCATAATGGATCTTCTCTATTTGTATGATTAATTTAAGAACTTTTCTTAAAAACGGGAGCACCTTGGATCTTGATTGAATTTAATTTGGTTCCTTTCCCAAGGGGCCTGGCTTTTATTCCGGTTAATCGAAAATTTTCTCCTTCCGCCTTCAATTCAAAGCGTAACCGGAAAGGTTTTTCTTCGGGACCGTCAAATGATATCCAAATCAATGGTTCTTCAAAAGTTTTTTCTTCCACCCATGTTCCAACCAATGAAATAGGAAAATATCCATCAATTATAACTTGTTTGTCATCTTTAAATTGAAGAGTCACTTCCCTGCCTTCCACTAGTCCACTGTAACTTCCCTGGATGTCCTGTCCGCATGAAGCGAAGAAAAAAATAATCAAAATAATCAGAAACGACGAATTACATATTTTTTTCATGTATTAAAGCTAGCATTAATTTTACCGGCAAGGCTATTACAAATTATAAAACAGATTAGAACGAACGCTTCAATTCAGCGAATTAAAATCTCAAAAGTTGCTCTATAAAAGAGTTTGCCCAAATCTAAA
>Ga0209309_10001946_pt1 | contig 19648 bp, 19 predicted proteins | sample COGITO_mtgs_1204_2_FD_184807 | JGI IMG/M metagenome (GOLD analysis project Ga0209309, IMG submission 184807) | Pelagic marine microbial communities from North Sea - COGITO_mtgs_120412 (SPAdes) (version 2) | ecosystem: Environmental > Aquatic > Marine > Epipelagic ... | reverse complement strand
TCATAGTTCCCTTAGGGAGCATTCTTGATGAATGAACTGTGAAGAAATCCAGGTTGTCAGCTGTTGGGTTGAAGTACTGAGTTTCACTTCCTGTGTAGTTTGCTTGAGCTGTAAGTGCGAAAAGCATTACAGAAATTATAGCCAATGATTTATGAATCATAGATGCATCTCCTTATTGATGATTAACTTTTATTAACCTCAAAATGATACATGACTTCGGTCCAGGGGCAAACCCCCGCAGGTTTGTGCAAAAAAGAACCAATGTGGTTTTATGAATTTAATTAACGACTTAGAGGTTACGGCTTATTAAAAGTCGTATTTAGAAAAAGATGTCTTCATAGGTCCCGACAACTCTGCATTCAAACGATCGGCCTCATTTTCTAAAGCTTTGTTTAGAGTTTGAAGGTCTACTATATGTTGCTTTAGCTGCAGTATCTGCGCCTCTTTTTCACTCAAAACCTTGGTGAAGGCTTTTTTTAGTTCAACAAAAACTGGACTGATCATTTGATCAGTCTTAACATCTGCAGAAGCTGCGTAGTCAGTCTTTGGGTTGCCAACAAAACTCAAGTCTAAACCCAAAGGTTTTAGATAGGCTCCGCTGTTGTTATCATCACCATCAAGCTGTCGCTTTTGTGGGGGGGCGGCAGTGGTGACTTCATTTGATACTTCCGTAAAAGATGATTGTCCTTTGTGGGGGGCGGTGTCTTTTTGCAGTAGCACGTCGTAAGGAACATCTGGAAGCATGTACTTGCCAGACTCTTGAGCGTACTCAACTTCGTCTTTTTTGATTCTTCTGCGTAAGGTAGAGATACTCACCTTAAATTTTGCAGAATATTCAGTTAAAGAAAGTTGAAACTTCATTTGTCCTCCTGGTGTAGATTCTGACCACCCCGCATAGGCTTGTAAATAGCCATCTGCCTAATCAGGACTTTAACCCAAGTAACCTAGACCTGGTCAACCCATTATCCGAGCAAAATTTGATTATTCCTTGAATAATCATATACAAAAGTCCAGACTTTGGAGCATGACAACATTAGAAATCAACAACCCTTCTCTTGTGCTAAGTGGGGGCGGCATGAAGGCCGCCGCATTCCATATCGGCGTGGCTCTTGCTCTTCAAACTAAAGGTTTCTCAATTGGCAACGCTGAGGATGCCAAAACCAACCCCATGGCTTTTCAACGCTATGTTGGCTCTAGTGCCGGCTCAGTTATCGCTACATTTTTCGCTGCTGGATACTCTGTTGAAGATATCATCTATGCTTTTACTCAGGGCAACCACAATCTGGACACACTTGATGTAAAGAGCTTAGACCCTAGTAGAAAGTTACCTCCCTTAAGATACAAAGATGTTTTTAGTCTGAATATAGCAGCTTCTAACCCAACAAAATGGCTACCTAACTTCTTTTCGGGTACAATACTTGGCTCTGGAGGTTTAGAAAGCCTACTCAAACGTGCCTTCACTGTTAATGGCTTCTTCTCTACAAAAAGTTTAGGTGAATACTTTAGAAAGGCCGTACTTAACGCCGATTTTACTGATTTTGACAGCCTACCCATAGACCTATTCATTGTGGCTACCTATCTTAACCAACCCAAAAAAGCCGTTTTCTCTCGTTTTGGTGAAGAGGATAGTCAAAAGTTCGCCACAAAAAAGGATGTTGATTATATTGATAATGTCGATGTCGCTGAGGCCATAACTGCTTCTGCTTCGCTCCCCCCTTTATTTACACCAGTTAAAATTGGCTCAAATACATTTTTTGATGGAGAGGTCAGGGATTCTCTAAGCTCACATATTGCCTTAGAACAGGGATCCGATTTAGTCGTGGTTTCTTACTCAATGCAACCCTACAAATTCAATAAAGAATTTGGCTCATTAGACAATTACGGCTTACCGGTCATAGCGAACCAGGCTCTTTATCAGCTTATACAGCAAAAAATCATTAGTCATATAGACAACCGTGAACAGTTTACTAGCCTTTTTGATAGATTAGAGAAAGAATTTAAGTCTGCTCTACCACCTAAAAAAGCTGAAAAATTAGTCAAAGATTTAGAAGATGAGTTTTTACCCAATAGACACGCAAAGATCCTTTATATTCATCCAAGCTCATCAGACTACGATATGTTTTTTGCAGACCATTTGTCTCTCAAACCTAAAGTCTTAAACCAAATAGTAACGGTCGGTTTCAAAGCAGCAATGAAGACCCTGAGAGACTATGAGTTTAAAGGTAAAAAGTCGAAGCCCTCTAAAGCTTCATCTAAAAAGAAGTAAGAACAAAACGGGGCTGATGACTGTAACAAAGGCAAACGCTGCCACCTTTAATAAATTTACATCCGCGACAGCTTTGTCTTCCCACAAAAACCAAGACTCAGAGTCTGGCTTTTCGAAAAAAACACTATTTAAAATTCTAGGCACCGTTGTCCAAAGTCCAATCATTGAAAAAAGTGTCCAGAAACCGACCCAATAAAAACCAGCTTGGAAGCTTGTTTTCAAACCCATTGCCAAAGATAAAAAACCTAAGCCCAAGGGAAATGCTGTCGCCAAAACCCAAACTAGGACTATCAATAAGCTTCTTTTAGGGAGCCTTTCACTCAAGCCCATGATGTCATCTAGTATAACGCTGGCACCCTTAGAGCGCTCTAAACTGCTCTGAATTTGAAGTAAAAAAAGCACTCCCGTTAATGATATAAATAAATACGCAAGTCCTGTGGTTTGCAGGCCTTCTCCATCAAATATAAGCGGCAGTATAAAAATCACACTTAACAAAAGAGCACTTAGAAAAATAAATTTGATCTGTTGTAAAAAATAAGTGGCCTGGTGAATTTTTGAAACAGTCGCCAAAAGCACAATTATGCACAGCCATTGAAGCGGAGCCTGCACATCTTCGAGAACAGCAAAAAGATCTGCCGAAGAGTATTTTAGCGTGACCAAAACGAAACTTAAGCCGGCGAGCAAAGTTTGAAAACTTAATTTAAGGAAATCAGTTTCAAAAAATGACCATAAAATCTTGATCAATCCTGATAGTATAAATATTGAACCTATTAAAAAAAGATAATCAGCTGAGTAAAGAGCTTCAGAACTGCTCTGTAAAAAACTCAATGTTGAAGGCGTTCCCATTCCGTAATTAATGGCAACAGCTCCTAGAATAAGAATCAAACCCGCGAATCTAATTCTAGCGCTTTGAAGATCTGCCCAACAAAATTTTTCCGTTCTACTTGTAAGGGTTTTTAAAAGCACCAGTTCTGAAAAAATAAAGACAAATATGAGGTTTTGGGAAAAAATCAATGCCAACAGCAATCCAAGAGGGATAAATAAATCAGAGGTTCTAGATTTAGATTGCGAGTCACTGCAGGCGCCCACATATTGCATCAAACACAATACACTTATTGCACAGGCTGTAGCCGCCGAAACACCATCAACTTTGAAAAGTCCATCTAGCACCACAACGCTAGTATTAGAAACGGTCTTCTCTAAATAAAAACAGATCGCTGTTAAAATCAATAAAAAGGCCAGTCCTAATAATTTTTCAGTTTTAGAATTAACTCGTTCTGATCCACCTGCAAGTTGAATCAAAAATCCAAAAGCCAATGCCATTATAGCAGGAAGGAGCACTAAAACATCAACTAAATCTGTATCAAACATTCTCAGTCCTTTCTAAAAACAAATAAGTGGCCTTACTAAGCAGTGGAATCAAAAGTGGCGTTAAAAAAGTGGCTAAAATCACAATAAGTCCCCAGGTAAAAAGTTCATGTGGATTGGCTAAATACTGATTTGTTGCTTCTGGAAAAAGAATGGGCATGAAACGAACACATGAATAAACGCTGAGCCCAAAGCCTAATGAAGGCAAAAAAGTTTTTATGACTATTTTGTTTCGAACAAAGTTAATCCACTTAATAAGATTTGCCGTTCCTATGAGTAAAAATCCAATACAGTAAAATATAAAAAGAATAAATTGGGTGGAGTAAAGACTGCCTTTTACAAAGGGCGTTCTCATTGCTGAAAGGGACTGAATATTTAAATTTGAATACCCATGGACCGACTCATGCAAGATTGAAAGTATTAAACAAACCCCAAAAAGAAGGACCAGTCCTGCGATGAGTGTTTTTGAAAAAGAAGCTTTTAAACCAACAGACCCCTCATTCCAAAAAACTTGAGTGAATGAGAAAGCGAAAGTCGACAAAACTACTGCTAAAATATTGGTCGAGGTCAATGCCAACAAGAAACAAATTTGGGAAAGAAAAAGAAGAACCACTTCTTTTTTTGCACTATTGCCAAGACTTAGACTTCCGGCAATGACGTACAAAAAATTTACAGTCACTGCCAAAAGTAATCCCCCTGCTCTTAATGAGACGGCGTAGTTCAATCCAAGCGGGCTGAACAAGTCTAAACTTTCACTTAATACTATTCCCTTAAATAGATAGCCGTGTTTAGTAAGTAAGCCCAAAGCAAACATAAAATGAACAAAGCTTACCAGAGCGAAAAAGACCTTTATTTGAAAGTTCTTTTTTAAAAGTGCAACCGTTGGAATTGCAAAAAGTGGCAAGAAGATCAAACCTGTTAGAACCATAAAAATCTCCTAATCTATAAGCTCAAAAGCTAAAAGAACAACAAGAATTAAATAAACGCTCAGAGACTTACTTTTTTTTTTGTCTTCAGCTAAAAAAAATTTCTCTTTAAAAAAGAGAAGAGCCAAAACAGACAAAGACACGAGAACTTGTATTAATAAAAGCTCTTCAGAAAATGCGTAGTGTAGAAATGATAGGTTAATAAGGCTCAACCCTAAAAGGCACAGATGGCCACTAAACTTTAATGCAGAATTCACCGCTTCGGTTTTCTTAAGTATTTCGCCTGTAAATAAAACAGCAAAGCCTACAAAAAGACAGTGCTGTAAACTAATAGTTAGTAAATAAGACGACCCTAACACTTAAAACACCTTTTCAAAGTTCTATATTCAATCAAAATGAGTAAAAAGAAAAAACCAAAAAACGTAACCACATAGGGTAGCAAAAAATCTAAAATTTTTCTAGTTTCAGGATCTACAACTGCTATTTCAAACGTGCTTAAAGAAAAGCTGCCTATTACCAAACCCAAAACAACAGCCGTGGCTGTCCACTCAAGCATTTTGTAAAAACTCATCTTATTTGAAGTCTCAGACAAGCGGTTTGACTTTTTCGATCTCAAGCAGAGATGAGCCAAGGTCGTTAAGAAAAGTACAAGCGAAAATGAAACTGTTAACATGAGGCTATTCTACTGATTAGATTCCGCTAAGTGTAGGCCTGAAAAAGGCTGGTTTATTTCAATTTAGCAATAGCCGGTGCTGTTTATTTAATGTATTCCAAAACAAGTTATGTTGTTTTTAAAAGGAAAAGATTTACTAAAAGAAGCCTTAGACAAAGGGCCCTCTACTTTATCCGGAGTCCACAGTTCCAAAGCCTTTCAAGGTGTTCTTAAAGAATTTTTCTCAAATTACTCAAAAAAGAAAGTCAACCTCCTTCTTTTTGCCAATGAAGACAGTCTTGACGATTTTTTAAAAGATAGCTCTTTGAACTGCACTGTTCTTAGGGGGTTTGGAGCCAGCCCCTACTCAGGTATGGAGCCCAGCTCAAGAATTTCACCAAGTCGTATACATTTTCTAAACTCTCTACTTTTAGGCCAGCATAAAGTCTATGCTACCTACACTGAGGCACTCTTGTTCAAAACTCTTTCTCCAAAAGAGCTCTCTGATCAAACAAAAACCTTTGAGTTTGCAGATTCGTTTTTTGAGGATCCCAGCGCTGAGCTTATCAAATTAGGCTATAACCCTACACAGTTTGTTGAAAAGCCTGGTCAATTCTCTGACAAGGGCGGAATCATCGATGTTTTTTCACCCGCTCATAATCATCCACACAGAATTGAACTTTTTGGTCAAGAAATTGAATCCTTAAGAGCTTTTTCTACAGACACCCAAAGATCACTCGAAGAGTGCACCTCAATTATACTTTCTCCTGCACATGAATGTGTTTACAACTCTAATAATAAGGCTGAGATTTTAAACTTTTTAGCATCTATTGAAGGTCACGACACTTGGAAAAAGGAAATTGTTCATAAGGTAAGAAATGAAGTGCCTTTTTCTGAAGTTGAATTTTTTGCTTCTCTTTTTAGTGTGAGCCCCAGTTCAGCCCTTGATTATTTTGACCCGGCAAAAACTAATTTGATTGAGTTTGACAGCAATCAAATCTCAAACACCTGGAATTCTAAAAAGCGTGTTTTAGAAGGAGAGTATGAGTCTTTTGATTCAAGCTACCCCAGACATCTTGAGCCTTACCAAATTTATAAAGAAAATTATGACGCGTCTCAGTTTAAGTCCAGAGTGGATGTTTGCTCAGTTCTTGTTTCTGACCTCGAAGACTACAACAGTGAGGGAGAGAACAACAAACGGCTTCTCAACTACTCTACGACAAATATTAAAACCACTCTTGATAGCCTTAAAAAGAAAAGCACTTCTTGGAATGATTTTAGTGATGAGTCAAAGAAACTACTCAATATGTGGACCTCATCGGGCAACGCAGTTTTTATTTGCTGCAAATCAGACAACTCTCTCACTAGGCTCTCTTCAATTTTAAAAGATTGGTCCCTGCCCTTTGAAAAAATTGATTCCGATCTTGAAGAGATTAGTCCAGGTCTTTACACCAGAATAAAAAAGATAAATGATTCAACAAAATTTAATGATGAAAAATTTATTCAGCTTCGCTTTGAAGATTTTTTTGGCAAAGAAAGACACAAAGAAAAGCAAAAAAACAGCCATAAAGAATATTTTGAAAAACTCGAAGCTTTGAAAATTGGTGAGATCTCACCTGGCGATCTTGTAGTGCACATTCAACATGGAGTCGGAGTCTTTAAGGGTTTAAAACTTATTGAACTTCAAGGTGTACCCTCTGAATGCCTTGAGGTGCAGTATGATGGCAAAGATAAGCTTTTTTTACCTACTCACAAAATTCATCAACTAAAAAAATATTCAGGAAACTCAACTGGCCGCTCTCTTGATAAGCTTGGTGGTCAGTATTGGCAGAAAACCAAATCTAAAGTTAAATCAAAGCTTAAAGAAATTGCTGCAGACCTCATACAGCTTTATGCAAAAAGAAAATCGATTAGCAGAAAGCCAATTATTTCAGACAAAAATAATTTAACTTTGTTTGAAAATCAATTCCCTTTTCAAGAAACTCGGGATCAACAAGAGGCTATCGATGCTGTCCTAGCTGATTTTGAAAGAGATTTTCCTATGGAGCGTCTTGTTTGTGGCGATGTTGGCTTTGGGAAAACAGAAGTTGCTATGCGCGCCGCCTTTGTTGCACTTTCTGAAGGTAAACAAGTTGTTGTACTCGCGCCCACAACCGTTCTAAGCATGCAACACTTTGAGTCTTTTAAAAAACGTTTTCAATCTTGGCCTTTTGAAATCCGCTCTTTAAATAGGTTCGTTACAAAAGCAGAAGCAAAAAAAAGCTTAGAGCTTTTAAAAAAAGGTCGGGTCGACATGGTCATCGGCACTCACAGGGTGCTCAGCACGGATGTAGAGTTTAAAGACTTGGGCCTTTTAATTGTTGATGAAGAGCAAAAGTTTGGCGTTAGACAAAAAGAAAAGATCAAACAACTCAAAGCCAATGTAGATGTACTGGCACTCTCAGCAACACCCATACCCAGAACTCTAAACATGGGTTTCTTGGGCGTACGAGACCTGTCGCTGATTTCTACTCCGCCCAAAGACAGGCTCCCTATAAAAACTTTTGTTTCACATTACAGTCTACAAATGATTTCACAGGCTATTGAAAATGAACTTAAAAGAGGTGGGCAGGTTTATTTTGTGCACAACAGAGTTCAGTCCATCTACCAACTTTATAGTGAACTTAAAGAAGCGATGCCCAATGTCCGTATTGGCCTTGGACACGGCCAAATGGCAGAAAAAGATTTAGAAGAAGTGATGGTCAAATTTTTTAACAAAGAAATTGATGTGCTCCTCTCGACAACAATAATTGAATCTGGCGTGGACGTTTCTACCGCCAACACAATGATTATAAACAACGCTCAAAATTTTGGTCTAAGTCAGCTCTATCAACTACGAGGACGCGTAGGCAGAAGTGAACAAAGAGCTTTTTGTTATCTTCTCATTCCTCAGAATAAAGATTTAGAAAAAGCTCAAAAAGAAAAACTTAAGGTTTTACAAGATCACACAGCCCTAGGCAGCGGCCTTCAAATTGCACATTACGATTTAGAGCTAAGAGGAGCTGGAAACTTACTAGGCGAGTCTCAATCTGGTCATGCCGAGGCCATAGGTTATGATTTTTACATTGAGCTTTTAGAAGAGGCCATGGCCGAATCAAGAGGTGATGAAATTTCTCAAGTTGTAGATCCTGAAATAAACGTGCCTCTTCCAGCACTTATACCTGACACTTACATGCCAGATCTTAAAACGCGCCTCTACTACTATAGAAAACTTAATAAAATTGAATCCGAGGAACAGTTGGACGGACTTGAATTCGAACTCAAAGACCAGTTCGGGGCCATTCCAGATGAAGTTGTTGGGCTTTTCTTTTTATCAGCCACTAAAAATATTTGTAGAAAAATGGGAGTTAAAGATCTCAAAGCCGGTCCTAAAAACATTTCTTTACAATTTGTAGACAAGCCAAACATCAACCATGATCGTCTTTTCGCCCTAATAAAAAAGCAGCCAAAAAAATACAAGCTCTCACCCGACCAACGTATTTTAATCGCCAAAGAAAAACCTGTTTGGAATGAAATTTATGAAGAAGTCTCGATACTTGAAAGAGATCTTCTCATTTAAAATTCTAGTTGTAATCCGTACTCTAAATACATATTGGTTTCGAGATTAAAAAGACTGTCATCACTTGTTGTAGATGTTATTTTTTTCATTGCGACATACAAAAATGAATTTTGAAGCCCGTACTCAGACAAGGCTCGTATTGACGTTTCTCTATCAATCCAGTTCAGGCCAAGTAGCAAACCCAGTCTGTAGTAAGGGACGATGTTGTCGGCATCTATTTCTCGATTAACTGTGGCGCCTGCTTCATTAATCCGGTCTACATCTCCAGAGATAGAGATTGCACCAGCACTTACAAAGGGCACAACATAACTGGTGTTGGAGAGTCCGTCCAGATACAAACCAAGCCCCAAACTGAATCCCGTAAATGCAGCCGTATTTTCAAACTTTGCAGAAGTAAATCCTATTTCAGGCCCAACTGAAAATAAGCCGTAATTTTTATTGATGCTAATGTCGATTTGAAACGGAACTCCATCTTTTTTACTTCCACCTTGTTTTTTTAACTCCACTTCACTAGTGGCTAAACTCCACCTCACACCCCACTCAGGTCTTCTTTTGAGGTAAGGAAGCGCTTTGATCTTTAGTTCACCATCAGAATCCTTAATGTATTCATAGGCACTGTTCACTTCGACTTTTTTTTCTTGAGATTGAGCTGCCACTTCAGTTGAGCTCAAAAACAGCGCAAGCACAGACAAACAACAAGTCCACTTTTTCATTCAATTCACCTCTTCTAGTCCAAAGTCATATGAGCATGGCTATCCAACAAACCGATAGTCTTAACATGAAACATACATTTCTTTTCATTATCCTAACTTGTTTTTTTAACTTCAATGCTTTTTCTTCGGAAAACTTTGATTCTTGGTACAAAAGCCTCTCTGACAACGAAAAAATCTCTCAGCTCTTTGTCACAGGTGTTAGATCGCGCGTATTAAGTAAAAAAGAGCGCCAACTTTTTAAAAAATGGCCCGTAGGTGGCATTATTTATTTTAAAAGAAACTACAAAAATCCTAATCAGTTTTTAAGTCTTCATAGTGATATTCTCAACGCTACTAAATCAGATCCTTTCACTTTTACTGATCAAGAAGGGGGTAACGTTGTTAGAATAGGAACAGCATATGATTCACCAACGCCAATGGCCGTAGGAATGCTCAAAAGCAAAAAAGTGACCAATTATTTAGGTCAAGCCTACGGCTCACTCTTAGCTGATTTAGGAATTTCTGCTAACCTAGCTCCCGTAGTCGATATCCGATCAAAAGATTCACTAGATTTTATTTCTACAAGGTCTTTAAGCTCTAATCCTAAAACCGTTTCTAGCTTATCTTTACAGCTTTCTAAAGGCATGATTGCAAGTGGAGTGATTCCTACTTTAAAGCATTTTCCAGGGCTAGGCGGAGTCAAAAGTGACTCCCATAAAAAAGTTGCATTCAAAAAATCCACCCTTAATCAAATTAAAAAAAGAGACTGGATGCCCTATACAGCTCACTCTAAAGCAAAAATCCCTTTTTTCGTAATGACTTCTCACACTCAACTTGTGCTCGATGACAAAGATTATGGAATCGTCACTTACTCCAAACCAGCTCTTACTTTGTTGAGAGAGTCGACCAGTCCTGAACAGATTGCTATCACCGATGACCTAGAGATGGGGGGAGCTAAAATCAAATCAAACTTTGAAGAGGCTGCTCTAAAAAGTTTTATGGCGGGTCACGATCTAATACTCATTGGCTGGTCGGGTGGAAAGCTTTTTTCAAGTTTAGAGTATTTTAAGAAAAACTTAAAAAGAGAGGACTTCAAACTAAGACTTGAGGAATCCTTAAAAAGGATTTACGTAATGAAACAAAAGCGTAAATCTTTTAAAAAAACCGCTTCTAAGTTCACTAAGCATGGAGCTTTAAAGCTTACAAGTGTTTTGAATTCAAAAATATCTAAATACCTTTTAGACAAGCAAGTTCCTAAAATTATATCCAGAACCCCGTCAACGACAGGAGAGTATCATTATTTTAGTTCAGATCGACTTTTTAGAAGAAAGCTCTCTGGACTCAATAACTCTTCACTGCTTTCTTCATCAACAAAATTTATTGAAAGTACATGTATAACTAAAACCTGTGTGCTTCATTTGACTGGTAAAAAAACCGCCGCCAAAATCAACGAAATTTTGCACGGCTCATTTTCAAAAAGTATTATTGTTCTGAACTCTGCTGATCCAGAGATGATACTAAAAGAGAATGAGAGCAAAGCCAAGATCATCAGTTCCTACACTAGATCCTATGCGCTAAGTCGCCAGATTCAAAAACTACTAGAAGGCAAATCATCTAACAATAAAAAAAGGCCACTTAAAAAAGTAGCCTTGGTCGAATAAAATTTTACCTTGGGTTTTAACTTAGTGAAAGCTCTGCATCGGCTTTTTTGAGCTTACTTAGAGCTTTTTTAATCTCTTCTGGATTAAGTGCATTTGAATTTAAGGCTGCCTCAGCTTCAGCCTTGTTCTTTTTAGAAAGATCAAGATCTATTTTATCAATCGTCTCTGCAGTTTCAGCCATAAGATTCACTTCGCCGTTGATGACTTCACAATAGCCCCAAGTGATCACAGCTTTTGAAAGTTCAGCAGAGCCCTTTTTTACATAAGCTAAAACACCTGTGTGTAAAGTTGTAACCAGTGGTGAGTGATCAGGGAAAATCGTAAGCTCACCTTTTTCAGCAGGAATTCTAATTTCCGAAACTTCAACGCCTTCTAAAACTTTTTTCAAAGGCGTCACTAATGTTAATCTTAAACTGTCCATAAACTACCTAACCTATCAGTTAATAAAAAGTATCTGACTAAAGTGTTTTAGCTTTTTCTATTGCATCTTCAATTGTACCAACAAGATAGAACGCTTGCTCTGGCATGCTGTCATGCTTGCCTTCAAGAATTTCTTTAAAGCCCTTTACCGTGTCTTTGATGTCAACATATTTACCAGTCATACCAGTAAACTGTTCTGCAACGAAGAATGGCTGAGATAAAAACTTCTGGATTTTTCTAGCTCTGTTCACTACCAATTTATCTTCTTCAGAAAGCTCGTCCATACCTAAAATTGCAATGATATCTTGTAACTCTTTGTATTTCTGTAAGATCACCTGAACGCCACGAGCTGTGTCGTAATGCTCGTCTCCAACTACTGATCTGTCTAGAATTCTAGAGGTAGAGTTAAGAGGGTGAACGGCTGGGTAAATACCTAAAGCTGCAATGTCTCTATCTAAGTTTGTTGTCGCGTCTAAATGTGAGAACACAGTTGCTGGCGCGGGATCCGTGTAGTCATCCGCAGGTACGTATACCGCTTGAACTGATGTGATTGAACCTGACTTAGTTGACGTGATACGTTCCTGCAAGGCGCCCATTTCAGTTGCTAGTGTTGGCTGATAACCAACAGCTGAAGGGATACGCCCAAGTAGTGCCGACACCTCTGCACCGGCCTGTGTAAATCTGTAAATATTGTCTACAAAAAACAAAACGTCTTGGTTTTCTTTATCACGGAAGTACTCAGCAATAGTTAAACCAGTTAGTGCAACTCTAGAACGTGCTCCCGGAGGCTCGTTCATCTGACCATAAACAAGAGCAGTCTTGTCGATAACGCCAGACTCTTTCATCTCTTCAAAAAGATCGTTTCCTTCTCTAGTTCTTTCTCCAACACCAGCAAAAACTGAGTAACCACCGTGCTCAGCACCGATGTTACGGATAAGTTCCATAATCAAAACTGTCTTACCAACACCTGCTCCACCGAAAAGACCAATCTTTCCCCCCTTTGCATAAGGCGCCAAAAGATCGACAACTTTAATACCCGTCATAAGCATTTCAGTTTGAATTGAAAGCTCTTCAAATTTTGGCGGCTCTCTATGAATTTCCCAACGCTCTTTAGTTTTAACTGGGCCAGCTTCATCAACCGGATCACCTGTTACGTTTAAAATTCTTCCCAAAACCTCTGGTCCAACTGGCGCAGAAATCATAGCACCCGAATTTTCAACCATTGAACCTCTTGTTAGGCCGTCTGTTGAATCCATTGAGATTGTTCTCACAATTCCATCACCTAAATGCTGAGCCACTTCAAGAGTAAGGTTAGATTTTTCACTAGAAATTGTTTTGTTAGTTGCTTTTAGTGCTGTGTAGATTGGCGGAAGTTCGCCTGTGAACTCAACGTCAACGACGGGTCCTAAAACCTGCTTAATTGTTCCAGTTTGCATACTCATCATATCTCCTTAACCGTTTAGTGCTTCTGCACCACTCGTGATTTCAATTAGTTCCGTTGTAATAGCGGCTTGTCTCATTTTATTATATTGTAAAGTAAGTTTGTCGATCGCTTCTTTTGCGTTCGTAGAAGCATTGTCCATTGCAGTCATTCTAGCAGCATGCTCAGAGGCAATACTTTCAGAAAGTACGCGGTACATTTGCACCTCAAAGTGCTTAGTCAAAAGCTCTTCAATAATTTCAGCGGGGTGTGGTTCAAAAATAAGATCTTTATCATCGTACTTATGAGTTTCCTCTCCATCAGCCATTTTAAGTGGAAGCATTCTTTCACAAACCACATCTTGTTGAATAGCTGATTTAAATTCATTGTAAACAACATGAATTTCTTCGTACTTATCTTTCTTGAAAAGAGTCAGCATCTCATCCGCAATCTCTTTAGCAAGTGGGTAGGATATCTCTTTAGCAAGATTTAGCTTAGCTTCACCTGGTTCAAAACCACGTGCTTTAAAATAATCCTTACCTTTTTTACCTATAAAATAAAAATCAATTTTTTTATATTTATCTTTAAGTTCAATAGATTTGTTTTCTGCCCATCTAGCAACGTTGTTGTTGAAACCACCACAAAGCCCTCTGTCTGATGTCAAAACAACAAAGAGTATGTTCGTTGCATGACTCACAACTTCTCTTTCTTCCAAAAGAGAGTGGCTTACCTGTTTAGATTGAGCAATATTTTCAATAAGCTTTTTAATTCCTAAAGCGTACGGTCGACATCCTTGGATGTTGTCTTGAGCTTTTTTAAGCTTAGAGGTAGAAACCAACTTCATTGCTTTCGTGATCTGTTCTGTACTTTTAACAGATCCAATGCGTGATTTTATGTCTTTTAAATTCGCCATATATAATTGCCTATATTTCTTGGTTTAATCTCCGCTGTTAAGCCGAGAAACCCGCTTTGTACTCATTAAGTGCGGCCTCAACATCAGTTTTGATCTCATCAGAAATCTTTTTCTCTGTGATGATTTTTTCTAACAAATCAGCTTTTCTTTGACCTAAGTATTCCATTAATCCCGCTTCGAATTTCACAATATCACCAATAGCGATATCATCCATAAATCCATTGAGACCTGCATAGATAAGAACAATTTGGTTTTCAACTTTATAAGGTGTGTACTGAGGCTGTTTTAGTATCTCAACAAGTCTTCTTCCTCTAGCAAGCTGTCTTTGTGACGCAGCATCGAGATCAGAAGCGAAAGCAGAGAAAGCTTCAAGTTCTCTAAACTGTGCAAGTTCAAGTTTAAGTGTACCAGCAACTTGCTTCATCGCTTTGATCTGTGCAGCACCACCAACACGAGAAACTGACTTACCAACGTTTACGGCAGGGCGAATACCTTTGTGGAAAAGGTCTGACTCTAAGAAGATCTGACCATCTGTGATCGAAATCACGTTTGTTGGAACATATGCGGCGATGTCGCCAGCTTGTGTTTCAATGATTGGAAGTGCAGTTAAAGAACCGCCGCCCTCTTCATCAGATAATTTTGCAGCTCTTTCTAATAATCTTGAGTGAATGTAGAAAACGTCACCTGGATAGGCTTCACGTCCCGGAGGTCTTCTTAATAGCAAAGAAAGCTGTCTGTAAGCGTTAGCTTGCTTTGAAAGATCATCATAAATAATAAGTGCGTGGCGACCAGTGTCTCTAAAGTATTCTGCCATTGCGCAACCTGAGTACGGCGCAAGGTACTGAAGTGGAGCAGGGTCAGAAGCAGAAGCCACAACAATTGTTGTGTATTCTAGAGCATTTGCCTGTCTAAGCTTCTCAACAACTTGTGCAACTGTAGAGTTCTTTTGACCGATAGCTACATAAACGCATTTAACGCCTTCTCTAGCTTGGTTGATGATTGTATCAATTGCGATAGCTGTTTTACCAGTTTGTCTATCACCAATGATCAGTTCTCTTTGTCCACGTCCAATAGGGATCATAGAGTCGATTGCCTTGATACCAGTTTGAAGTGGCTCATGAACAGATTTTCTAGCAATGATGCCTGGGGCTTTAACTTCAATTAGTCTTTGCTCTTTAGCATCAATTGGTCCTTTTCCATCAAGCGGATTTCCTAGAACATCAACAACACGTCCTAAAAGTCCTTCTCCAACAGGAACCTGAACAATTTTTTCAGTTCTTTTGATTGAGTCGCCTTCTTTGATTTCCTTATCTTGACCAAGAACAACGACACCAACAGTTTCGTCTTCTAAGTTAAGCACCATACCTTTTACGCCTGAAGAAAACTCAACGAGCTCACCCGACATGGCATTTCTAAGTCCGTAAATTCTAGCAACACCATCACCTACTGAGATAACTGTACCACTTTCACTTACTTCTAAATCTTTTCCATAACTCTGGATTTGATCTTTTAATATACGACTAATTTCTTCAGCGCGAACTTCCATCAGTTGCTACTCCTGTTTAAATTTTCTTTAATTTTTTTAATATGTGTTTCAATTGTATCGTCGAAAGTGTATGGGCCAACTTCAACTCTTACGCCGCCAACAACCTTCTCGTCAGTTTGATACGTTAGTATAACTCTTTTTTCTAATTTTTTAGCAAAACGATCTTCTAATTCGGCACGTTTTTCAGGGTTCAAATTAAGAGCGGATTTCACCACACCTCTTAGAACTCCATTGTCTTCATCCATATAAGATTGAAAATTTTTAGTGATCTCAGTGATTTGATCCATTCTACCTTTATCAACCAATAGGTTAAAGAAGTTGATCAAAAGGTCTTTCATTTTAGCTTGTTCTAAAACACTGGACATCGTCTTTTTAACATCAGCGCTGCTTATGGATTTTGTTTTGATTTGTTCTAATAGTTTAGAGTCTTCTTTTAATGCCTCACTCATCTCTCTAAGAAATGTAAGAGCAGATTTTCTGTCATCAGCACTTGTCATAGAACTATAGAGCGCTTTAGCATACTCTTTTGCTGCTTTAGCCATTATACCCTCACGTCCACTGTGTTCACAAATTTATCTTGTAGTTGCATCAGCAAAGCTTCATCGACATCGCCGTTTAAATCTGTTTTCAACTCATCTATTGATTTGTTCATCAATAGGCTTTTAAGCTCATTTGATTGAGACCTTTTCAAACTTATAATCTGGCTTTCCAGATCCTTGTTCATAGCCGCAACAGATTCTTTAGTGTCTAAAACTTTTGATTTGTAAATTGCTCTTGCATCTAAATCAGCTTTTTCAATTGCAGCTTGATAGCCTAGTTCAAGATTTTCTAACTTGTGTGCAAGCTCATCTCGTCTTGCTTTTGCATCAGCTAATTTTCTTGCTGCTGCTTCAGACTCTTTAATATAGTCCTCTTTTATTTTTTTATAAACAGGAGCAATTTTAGATCTAGAAATAAAAAAGACAACAAGAGCAAATGCTACAAAATTGTAGATTTGAAGCTTTATAAAAGCTATCGGAATGCCCGCATCCCCTGCCGCTGATGCTGTTGCGGTGAATAATGTAATCGCTAGCAAAACTTTAATCATTCCTACGCCCCCGCCAAAACTTTTTTAAGCTGTTCTTTTAATTCTTTTACAAGATTTGGAACTTTAGTTTTTTCAGTTTCAAAATGTGCAAAAACTTCTTTTTCTTTTTCTTCTCTTTCAGCAGTGTATTTTGTCTGTGCTGCCATCAAAAGCTCCGCAACTTCTTTTTTAGTTTTGGTTTCGTAGTCTACAAAAACCCCTTTGACAGCAAGATTTGTTTCTTTAGCTTTTTGACCATATTTTCTTTTTAAAATTTCAATTTCGTCATCATATTTGTCAGCGCTGTCTTCATTGCCCTTGGTGCGTTCATAACGAATTTTTGCAGCCTCATTATATGGTTTAAAAAGCACATAATATATTATTGAGTAGCCAACTAAAAATATTAAAAACTGAATAAAGACTGTGTTGTCTAGCTTGAGAGAATCAATAAGACCTAATAGCATTTCCATATATTAAAACTCACCTCAAATTATAAAGGGTGGAGCCTTTATCGAAGATAAAGACTTTGAATCACTTTAAATATGGGAATTAGCACTCTGCTCTATTTGGGTCAATTGTCATTTTTTGGCATATAAGAAGCACCTTCAAAAACCACTCCGTCATCTATAGATAAAGTAGAAGTTGTCACTGTGCCTTTAAAGTTAGCAGGCGCCTTCATTGATATTTTTTTATCAGCGTAGATATTGCCACGTACGTTGCCGGCCACAATAACCTCACTAGCTTCGATATTAGCCTCTACATCAGCTGTTTCATCAATAATAAGTATGTCTCTAGAGAAAATCTCACCTTTAAACTGACCGCCTATTCTCACGGCCCCTTCAAAAGAAAGCTTCCCTTCAAAAGAAGTTCCTTTTTGTAGTAAACCAGTAACCTTGTCAGAAATTTTGATGTTTGGTTTCATTTGCGCTTCCTATTGATTTAAAAGTTTATCAATAAGGCCATTAAATTGGCCTAAAGTGTGAAAACTTAGCTCGATCTTACCCTTTCCAGACTTTTCGTCAATTTTGACTTTAGTTCCGAACTGTCTTTTCAACTGGTCTTCGATATCCTTGTAGACTGCGGCATGTTTTTGAGCTTTTTCTGGCTTCTCAGGATTAAGTGCATTTTTAACCATAGATTCAGTTGCTCGAACACTTAGGTTAAGTCTTTCAACTTTTTCAGCTAGCTTCACCTGTAGACTTTTATCTTCTACCGACAAAAGAACCTTTGCATGCCCCAAAGAGATCTTTCCTTGAACGACTTTATCTTTAATTTTAGATGCAAGCGCAGTGATTCTTATTAAGTTTGCGACAGTGGCTCTGTCCTTACCAACTTTTTGCGCAATGTCTTTTTGAGTAAGCTTATATTTTTGAGCCAATAATAAGTACGCTTCTCCCTCTTCAATTGGGTTCAGATCATCTCTTTGAATGTTTTCAATTATTGAGAGTTCAAGTTTATTTTGATCACTTACTTCTTTTAGTATGACCGGAACCTCAGTTAAACCGCACCTTTGAGCAGCTCGCCATCTTCGCTCGCCAGCAATGATTTCATATTTGTTAGCCGTTTTTTTCACAGCAACTATCGGCTGCATAATTCCTTGTTCTTTAATTGAGTTTGCTAACTCAACCAAAGCCTCTTCGTTAAAAACTTTTCTCGGCTGCTCTTCATTCGGATAAAGATTCTCTACAGAAACTTTATGAATCATCATTGCAGGATCAATATCAGATTTAGGGGACTTCAGATCAATTTTATCAGGAGATTTCGGAGCTGGCTTTTGCACTTCAACCTGTTCATCATCTAGTTTTAAAAGTGAACCCAGTCCTCTCCCTAAACCTTTCTTTTTGTTTTTAGATTTGTCCATCACAGCTCTGCTCCTCTAGTAGCCTTATTTACTGCCTTGCCTGCTAATGGATAAACCCTGGAGTCCAACTCTCTAGCGAGTTCTATGTACTTACGCGCTCCAATTGAACGTGTGTCATATTCAATAACCGACTGACCGTGTGAGGGGGCTTCGCTTAACCTAACGTTACGTGGAATAATTGTATCAAAAACTTTACCCGCGAAATGAGATTGAATCTCATCAACAACTTGATGCGATAAATTGTTTCTTGTGTCGAACATTGTAAGGACAATTCCTGCAATTTTAAGGGAAGGATTTAATTTCCTCTTCAAAAGTCCAGCAGTGTTTAGCAGCTGACTAAGGCCTTCAAGTGCAAAATACTCACATTGGAGGGGAACAATAAATGAGTTTGATGCACTTAACGCGTTTACTGTTAGAAGGCCTAACGATGGTGGACAATCAATAAAGATATAATTGTAATCGTCTTTAATATTTTCAAGAGCTTCTTTTAATATGTACTCTCTATTTGGAACATCAATAAGTTCAATCTCTGCACCAACTAAATCTGGATTGGCTGGTATGACATCTAAATTTTCATGATTGGTTTTAAAAATCACATCATTAATCTTTTCTTCACCTAGAAGTAGGCTATAGATGTTTTTATCTTGCTGCTCATGTCTTTTGATTCCAAGACCGCTGGATGCGTTGCCCTGTGGGTCTATATCGATAAGAAGAACTTTTCTTCCCAACTCGGCCAGAGCTGATGATAAATTGATTGATGTTGTGGTTTTGCCCACACCACCCTTTTGATTTGCTAGACAGATAATTTGACTCATCTTTATCCTCCTGGAATACGTAAATTGTTCCACGTGGAACACGATCTAACAAGATTTATTTGTTCCACGTGGAACAGCACGTTGCGAATTTTACAGGGAAATTTCGATTTCTCTCAAACTTTTATCTGATAAAAAGTATTTTTTTCTTATTGATCCAGAAAAAAGTGAACTCTGTTGCTCGCTGACAAGTCTGAAATGGGCATTTGTTTTTCTAAGATTAAAATTCTCTGAAAGTACAGTGTCGGGACCCAGTCCTCTATATACATAGCAAAAACTTGAATTATCGAAAGACGGTTCAAATTCTACAATAGGACTGCTAAAAACCTCGCCCTCTAGACCAAGTTTGTACACTACAGACTTTAAAAACTCACATTTCCTAAGGTCTACATCACAAAGGGTAAAAGGGAGACCTGACAAAACACCGAAGATCACACCTGGAAGGCC
>Ga0209309_10001936_pt1 | contig 19726 bp, 18 predicted proteins | sample COGITO_mtgs_1204_2_FD_184807 | JGI IMG/M metagenome (GOLD analysis project Ga0209309, IMG submission 184807) | Pelagic marine microbial communities from North Sea - COGITO_mtgs_120412 (SPAdes) (version 2) | ecosystem: Environmental > Aquatic > Marine > Epipelagic ... | reverse complement strand
GTTTCACCTTCCGTAATTGGACGTGGTTTCTACTCATCCACGCAGCGTTCATCAATCACCTCAAATTGAGCCTATGAACGACATCAAAACCATCGAAGAACTGAGGGCTTACCACGAACGATTGAAGGCCGTGCTGGAGGCATTGGACGAGTTACACAACCGCCCTAGCTCCAACCCTCAATTGATAGAGTAAATACGAACGTGACCGGAGCCTGAGCCGTTGCCGTCGTTACCCCACGCCCCAATGGCAACGGTCGTGCCGTCGGAGGAAAGGGAAACGCTCGCGCCGCTCTGATCATTCACCGCTTCGCCGTCGATGTCAGCGCCCTGCTGTTCCCAAGTACTTAAATCGCCTTTCCATTCGTAAATACGAACGTGACCAGAGTTATAGCCGTTGCCGTCGTTAACATCCGCCCCAATGGCAACCGTCGTGCCGTCAGAGGAAAGAGAAACGCTCCAGCCGCTCCAATCATTCGCCGCTTCGCCGTCGATGTCAGCGCCTTGCTGTTCCCAAGCACTTGTAATGCTATTCCATGCGAAAACACGAACGTGACCGGAGTTAACGCTGTTGCCGTCGTTCTGACGCGCGCCAATAGCAATTGTCGTGCCGTCGGAGGAAAGAGAAACGCTATTGCCGCTCTGATCATCGTCCGCTTCGCCGTCGATGTCAGCGCCTTGCTGTTCCCAAGCACTTGTAACGCTATTCCATGCGTAAATACGAACGTGACCGGAGGCAGAGCCGTTACCGTCGTTACTATAAGCCCCAATAGCAACGGTCGTGCCGTCGGAGGAAAGTGAAACGCTCGCGCCGCTCCAATCATTCGCCGCTTCGCCGTCGATGTCAGCGCCTTGCTGTTCCCAAGCACTTGTAACACTATTCCATGCGTAAATACGAACGTGACCGGAGCCTGAGCCGTTGCCGTCATTACCAGACGCCCCAATAGCAACGGTCGTGCCGTCGGAGGAAAGAGAAACGCTAGTGCCGCTATAATCTTCCGCCGCTTCGCCGTCGATGTCAGCACCTTGCTGTTCCCAAGCACTTGTAACGCTATTCCATGCGTAAATACGAACGTGACCGGAGTTAGAGCCGTTGCCGTCGTTAGAACGCGCCCCAATAGCAACTGTCGTGCCGTCGGAGGAAAGGGAAACGCTCCAGCCACTAAAATCACCCGCCGCTTCGCCGTCGATGTCAGCGCCTTGCTGTTCCCAAGCACTGGTAGCGCTATTCCATGCGTAAATACGAACGTGACCGGAGCCTGAGCCGTTGCCGTCGTACATATCAGGATCAGGCGCCCCAATAGCAACGGTCGTGCCGTCGGAGGAAAGAGAAACGCTCCAGCCGCTCTGATCATCCTCCGCTTCGCCGTCGATGTCTTGGCCCAACTGCGTCCAACCCATCACGCAGCTTCCATCGTCGTCCGTGGCTGTTTCATCATAATTTTCAGCTTCGATGTCCGTACATCCGGTAATTTCGAACTCATCACATACACCATCGCCATCTGTATCAATCACACAACTGCCATCGCAGTTGTAACCAGATTCGGCTACTGACCCCTCGCAATCACACGTTCCTTCTGCGAAACCAAAACCTCCGCACACCCCGCATTCATCAATGTAGAGACAAGAACCATCATCCTCCGTTACCGTCGGATTGTAGTTACAAGCCTCCGGATCTGTGCAACCCGGACACGTTCCAAATTCACACGTGTCATTGGCTGCTATTGTCGCCGCGGGGTCATAATTGCATGCAAACTCATACATACACCCTGCGCAGGACTCGTACTCACAAGAGACATCGCCAATGGTAGCCTCTGGATCGAAGTTACACGCCTCATCATCCATACATCCCGTGCATGATTGAAACTCACACGTGCCGTCGTTCTCTGTAGCTTCCCCATTGAAATTGCATGCCTCAATCTCTGTGCATCCATAAATCTCATCCTCAAGGCATACGCCATCGCCATCCTCATCGCTAAGACATTGCCCTTCGCAATCGACATAGTTAAAGCCATATAAATCGAAAGGGTACTCACATGAGCCGTCTTCCTGTAAAGCCCCTGAATCGTAATTGCAGGCTACCTCATCCGTACATCCGGGGCAATAAAAAACACAAGAGCCGTCATCGCTGTTTACATCCGGATCATAGTTACAAGCATTTGCAAAGGGACAACCGTAAATGATACACGAGCCGTCGTCAACATTAGCTTCAGGATTATAGTTCGACCCGTTCTCATCAGTGCAGCCTTCAACAATCTGAGGACACGAAAAAGAATACACCCGCACGTGACCGGAGGAAGAGCCGTTGCCGTCGTTATAAGGCGCCCCAATAGCAACGGTCGTGCCGTCGGAGGAAAGGGAAACGCTATTGCCGATCTGATCACCAGCCGCTTCGCCGTCGATGTCAACGCCTTGCTGTTCCCAAGCGCTCGTAGCACTATTCCATGCGTAAATACGAACGTGACCGGAGAAATTGCCGTTGTCGTCGTTATCATTCGCCCCAATAGCAATGGTCGTGCCGTCGGAGGAAAGGGAAACGCTCCTGCCGCTATGATCAAACGCCCCTTCGCCGTCGATGTCAGCGCCTTGCTGTTCCCAAGCACTTGTAGCGCTATTCCAAACGTAAATACGAACGTGACCGGAGAAAGTGCCGTTGCCGTCGTTATAAATCGCCCCAATAGCAACTGTCGTGCCGTCGGAGGAAAGTGAAACGCTGATACCGCTGGAATCATCCGCCGCTTCGCCGTCGATGTCAGCGCCCTGCTGATCCCAAGCACTTGTGGCGCTATTCCATGCGTAAATACGAACGTGACCCGAGTCAGTGCCGTTGGCGTGGTTATCATTCGCCCCAATAGCAATGGTCGTGCCGTCGGAGGAAAGGGAAACGCTGATACCGCTAGAATCATCCGCCGCTTCGCCGTCGATGTCAGCGCCCTGCTGTTCCCAAGCACTTGTGGCGCTATTCCATGCGTAAATACGAACGTGACCGGAGTCAGTGCCGTTGGCGCCGTCGTTCCAAAACGCCCCAATAGCAACTGTCGTGCCGTCGGAGGAAAGGGAAACGCTATAGCCGCTCAAATCAAATACCGCTTCGCCGTCGATGTCAGCGCCTTGCTGTTCCCAGGCACTTGTAACACTATTCCATGCGTAAATACGAACGTGACCGGAGTTACCGCCGTTGGCGTCGTTATAAGGCGCCCCAATAGCAACTGTCGTGCCGTCGGAGGAAAGAGAAACGCTATAGCCGCTATAATCATCCGCCGCTTCGCCGTCGATGTCAGCGCCTTGCTGTTCCCAAGCACTTGTAGCGCTATTCCAAACGTAAATACGAACGTGACCGGATAAAGTGCCGTTGCCGTCGTTATAACGCGCCCCAATAGCAACGGTCGTGCCGTCGGAGGAAAGAGAAACGCTATAGCCGCTTTGATCACCCCCCGCTTCGCCGTCGATGTCAGCGCCTTGCTGAATCCAATCCGAAGCAACAAAACATGATCCATCATCTTCTGTAGCAAGCGAATCGAAGTTACAAGCCCCAATATCTGTGCAGCCCTCAATAGCACACACACAATCGTCTTCTGAATCCCAAATACCGTCTCCATCTAAGTCTTGCTCACCAAAAGAACTGAGCAAAACAAGTAAATCGTTGACGTTAACAAATCCGTCACAATTCACGTCAGGACTGAAGCAGTCGTCACCGTCAAGCCATTGACCATCCTCTTCATCCCCAAAGTAGCTGAGCATCCCGAGAAGGTCATTTACGTTGACAAATCCATCACAATTCAAGTCTGGATTCTCACATTCATCCTGCGCATTGAGGTTCAACCCCAACGCAATGGCAAACGATATGAAAAGGATTCGCTTCATGACACTTCTATCTGAATGGAATATACGAAATATCAATGCAAATACCATTCAACCACCCTCACAGCCTCGGCAGTACCCTGGCAATGGTGGCTTTCACTACCCTAATTCACGGCGAATGAAACAGTTGATACATCTGCCTCAGCGCAGGATTATCGTGTTCAACTAACCTTCAGGCGTATCAAACCAACTCGGGGGTTTAGTCTTTGTACCGTGCTCGATCGTATGAACGCTTCCTTTCGGCAAAACAAACGCAAGCAACTTGGTCATAGCATGTAAGTACCCACGCTTATCCGACTCAAACACCTCCTTCAGAGCAACCTCAAGGTTTGAAGATTGACCTTCTAAAATTTCCACGAGTACCCTCTTGGAGTCTGCAGTTGTCTTGTTGGGTATTCCCTTCTTCCGAGGCATAGATTCTTCTTCTTTATTCTGGTTTAGTAATGGAGTGGGATGCGTTTCCTTACTGCATCAGCATTGCGCATTCACACCATCATTTCCGTTACATCCCATGAAGGCCCTCAGTTCGTAGAGTTGAGCGAATCCCTCGTACACTTGGTTCGAGATAAGTCCAGGAAGGGGAGCTTTGAAAGCCCTTTGTATCATTGATGCAGAGGGCTTTTGCTTTGAGTAGCTATACCATCACGATGTACTGAAAAAGTGATAAACCAGACGGTTTTGACACTTTACTGCCACCTATATGACAGTTAAATGAACAGCTAATGTCCCGAAAAAGCCAAAAAATTGGGAGGCCGTTTTGGGCTTCTATACCCCCCTCTCTTTTGGTGTTTCAGTTTCGTGTTTTGAGGCCTTCTGCAAAAGCTATCTATAACCCTCAACCTCCTGGTATCTCGTTACTGGTTTTAGGCTCAGAATTCCTGTTGACCCCATTTCGTTTAGGGTCAAAATTTATGGGACGGGGGTTAGCCTTCGTCTCCAGGCTTCTTTGACTGTGATGATACAGTGCGGTACTGTTTATTCGATTTCCAGCCTGTTTTTTTGACGTCGATAGCAAAACCGTATTCGTATAAAGGGGTTATAAGGCTGTTTAGTGTAGTCGCAGTTTTATGCCATTGATCGAATGTGTCATCGTCTGGTAAGGCTGTGACCCTGTAATCTTTCAATGGGGCTAGTGTTTCGTGATTAAAACCTCTTACCGAACCGGTTGCCATAAAGGTGATATCTGGATGCTTTAAGCGCATCTGTAGAGCTTTCTCTTCTTTTTCAACCACAACTATTCGATTGGTTTCTTGGCTCAGGAGATGGAGACCAAAAAGACACTGGGCTGGGTGGAAATCAGGGAGTTTGAGCGCTGAGTGGACCCAGGTGATTTGATGGCCTTGTTCATCGCTGAATCGTCTGCCTGTAGCTGGGTCGATGCCTATTATTTTACCTGTTCGGATGCGTTCTTTCTCGTCGATTTGATAGAATACAGCTGAGCCGTCATATAAATCAGCGGTGCCCACACGGTAATCCCGAAAGGCTTTTGTGGTCTTCTTTTGGCCATATAATTCGCTAAAACGCGCGAATAATGGATTCATCTCGTAGCGCGAAAGAGTATTCTTTATAACCGCTCTATCTATGAATGAATTTGCTTCGGACCAGGCGCCGCTGGGAGGGTGGTTCAGTTCGTTGTATTCGGGATTAAAAACGGGGGCTTGTGGGGGGCTTGACCTTTTGATTCGTCCTTTTCTCAAGCCGTTTTAAGGGCATTACAAAGCCTTTCAATCGTTCGTGGTAAGCCCTCCTTCGATGGTTTTGATGTCGTTCATAGGCTCAATTTGAGGTGAGACAGTCGTCGAGTCATAGCCGTTCAATGAGCGTTGACGAATAGTTTGAGAACGCAGCAGGGCAGACTACAGCGATGGCATATCCGCTTCAATTGCTTATCTTCAATGTCGAAGCAATGGTCTTCACGAAATCATCTCGCTGTGTAACGGCTTGATCGCTATACGCGGAGATGTATAGTTTGACATATTGATTGTCGTGCAAAGTGGTAAAAATCCACTGGGTCAGAATGCTATTTCCGTTAACATACTGCTCCCTATTCAAGGTGTAAACAGTCTTCCTGTTGATGAAGAAGCGATTTGAAATACGTTTAAGGCTAATTGGTTCTGAAAGGCTAAGTCCTACGTTTGGATTCGCAATTTGCAATTCCTCCTCCTGTTCCTCTCTAGTGGTTCCCAATGCCTGGGCCAGTCCACAATAGATTTCTGTATTTGCAACTTCAGAAATGCTATTCAGCGTATGCGAGTTGCTCGTCTCCAACGTTGTCACCATCACAGACCACTCAATTCCAAATTGCTCCTCCATCATTGAACTGAAGATGATTTCCTCGCCATTGACGTATCCTGCTCCGTATTCCGTCTTTGGCAATACTCTCCAAAACGATGGTAGTTGAAAAGTTAATTTATCGGAGGAGGCTTCCTTTCTCAATTGAGCTTTGTGCTGGTCAATTATGTCGAATTCTATGTCATACAGCACCGAAGCGATATTCTGATTAAAGCTGAGCGTTTGAATGTCCACTGCGCATTTTTCTGAGGTGTCAGTCGCAAGGCGATTTGAACAATTTCGTGTCGCGCTCAGCATCATTAACCCGAGTACTATAGCAGCAAGGGTTTCGCCAATCTTTCTGCCTGTTCCTTTTTTATGTATACCGCTTTCCATTGTTTGTGCTTGATGGCCTTGGGAGTTGAATGTACCTAATAGAAGAACTCAATATCCAATACACACATTGAAAGAGCGGAGGTCGTGGGCTTTTAATCTAGACTTACCGGTATATATTGGAACAATTATTAGCGCAAGTACTGCATTCACAATTGAAAAAAATGAATATCCAACTCCACACTTATCACGCTATTGGTTTTCTTGTTGTTGTATTTGTCTTGACCTCTTGCGATAGTAATTCTTCATCTAGTGGAGAAAACGTTAGTGTTGCGGATGCCAATGCTGCCGAGTTTTACGCTAAAGGAAAGTCATATATTGATTTGAAATCTTGGGGCTCTGCAATTGATAGATTTACCCAAGCGATAGACTCTGATCCTCAATTCGCAGAGGCTTTTTATTATAGAGGCTTTGCAAAGTTCAAAACCAGGGACTATTCCGGGGCAATAAATGACTTTACTCAATGTTTAGAAATTGAACAACCAGAATACGAAGATGCATTCTGGTTGAGGGGCAAAGCGAAGTATTTTCTAGGAGATTATACTGGCGCAATTTTAGACGCTGATAAAGCGATTAAGTTGAGACCTGAGCTAACCCCTGGGGTTTATAAATACCAATTGCGAGGGGCTTCAAATTTCGCATTGAAACGATACAAGCTTGCAATTCAAGACTTAAGTAAAGCAATTGCTTTTCGCTCAGATGATCTTCGTTCACTTCGTACTCGCGGTTTTTCGTACTTTGAATTAATGCGGATGCTGCCTCGTAATCGTAATTATCTAGCTGATCGCGATGAATTAAAAGTATTGGCGTGTAAAGACTGGAGGTTAGCTGGGGATTATGGGGATGAAGCTTCCTTAGATGCTCTTGTTAAGCACTGTCAGTGACGCACTTGAAAGCATTCGTTTAAAAGGTATCACACGACTCAAACCGCCGACGTCAAACAAAATTGAATAGATGCAGAATCAAACAGTTTTAATAATGTCCTTGATGCTTGTCGCTTGCGGCAACACATCGAACTCTGGTCCTGAAACGGATTTATCGAATGAAATCCAAGCTGTTGTTGAGAACAAGTACTTCGATATGACCTCAAGTGAAGAGGATATTGAATTCTATCAATTAGTCGCCAAACCGAGAGCTTATCTTGATGGAATTGGCATTAGTTTTTCTCTTCCTGGAGAATTGAATTTAGCTGATGCCAGCGCATTTGAAAATAGCATTGTCCGATATGAAGACTTCACACAAAGCCCATACGGCGGATTACAGGGTTATTCGTTTGCCGTCGACTTTCTTGAGTCACGGAATAGCCAAAAGCTAAGTGATAAGGATGTTTGTGATATTATGACTGAAAACGTTGGCAATGACCTTTCCCAGCTCGAAGCGTTCTTTCCCATAAGTGTTTTCAGCGATTTAACGGTGGTCAGTGCAGACTTCAATTTACTGATTAACGGGAAGCATTTTCTTCGGCGAATTGCCTCGTTTACTGACAATAGACTAGATGGCACCTATCTAGAAGGGGTAAACATCACAGAGTTCCATTATGCGACGTATCACAAAGGGAAGAAGTACGAATTTTATCTGTGTTATTTTGGATCGGATAAAGCTGTAGGGAGCTTATCTGCCTACTTTAACACCATTGCCGGAACAATTAAATTCAGTTAGAAATGAATAAGTGGATACGTCGCGCTCTTAAGCTGTTGGTGTTTTTTATTCTGTGGTGCGTAATAACCGTGACAGCTGGCATTTTAAATAGAGACGGTAGCCTTTCAAGCATACCAATTCCTCCAATATTTTTGTTGGCTTCATTCGCGGTTCCAGGGTTCCTCTGTTATTCAAGGTGGGCGAATAAGGAGATCTGGAAGAAGCGGCAATCTTAAGTTGGATTCTCACATTCATCCTGCGCACTGACGTTCAACCCCAACGCAATGGCAAACAATATGGTCAGCAGCTTTTTCATTATTCAGCGTCTTTCTGTTTAGCAGGTGGATGTCAATCGCAGTTGGCACCAAATTCAGACAATAACAGGAGCAAGTCAGACACGTTTACCGCTCCATCATAATTAACATCGGTTGCGCAAGAACTATCGCCACCTGTTGAGCAGGGCTCTCCACAACTGCCATCGTCAATCGTAGCAAGAGGACTATAATTCCCTGCACTTTCATCAGTACAGCCAGCGAACAAACAGCTACCATCGTCAATCTCAGCATAACTCAAATAGTTGAGCGCGGTCTCGTACATACAACCAGGAATCAGGTTTGGGTTATCAATGACTTCCAAAATGGCTGAAAAACTCTGCTCTCCTATGCTAAATTCAGCTCCAAATAATGAAATAAATACCTCACCTGTAGCGATCACTTCAATTACTCCTGGCTCAGTAGGAATACCCGTCGCAGTGATACAGTGCTGAGAACTTTGCGACAATTCTCCCAGTGCAAAATCACTCTCTTCTATCCAATTTGGCAAGCCTTCGAAACTTATCCAATCCACGTGATGCACACCGTAGTCAACACCAGACTGCGGCTCTTCAACTAATTCTGGGATATTGAAAACCCAATCGCCACTCCATTCAACTCCCACCATTGCTTCTTGCCAATCTGGGAACACACCTATTGACTCATCCGTCCATGCCGCATTACCAACAGAGGTGCAGTCAAAGGTCAAATACACGCAATCCGCAGGACACCCAGCATCAGCATTATAATTCAATGCATCAGAATCGACACATCCTGGAAAAGTGCAAGAATTGTCTTCTTGTGTGGCAAAAGGATTAAAATTACAAGCTAATTCATCTGTGCATCCCTCAGGCGTCGGGACAACTGTAATCGTTGCTACCATTCCGTTCGCAGCGTGAGAATTAATGGAGCAATCGTAGTTGTACGTTCCTTCGACTGTAAACGTGTGCGAGCCGATGCACACACCGTCGGCTGCTCCGTTGACTGCTCCGAAGGAAAACGACTCGGGGTTATTCCACATGTCACCAAGTGTACTTTCCGCTCCATTCACATCGTGAAATCCGTCTACATTAACCCAAACAACCGTTTGACCCACTTGAATTTCCAAATCCGAAGGCGTGTAGGAGAAGCTTTGCGCTGCCACCACAGTCCCTTCAACCCCACAAGGATTGTTTGCGCTTACCATATCTGTACATGCCATATCGCAGCCATTCACAGCTGGATTGCCATCCGATCCATTCCCAGCCTCATAGGTGATATAAGGTGAACCCGGACCATTGCAAGCACCCCAGACAGAGCAGCACGAGCCCAATCCCTCTCCACACGGTATACAATTATCACATGTATATCCATTCAACCCCGTTTGCGCATTGGCATTCAACCCCAACACAACGGCAAACAAAATAAAAAGGATTCGCCTCATGACAGTTCTATCTAAATGAAAGATACGAAATATAAATGCAAATACCATTCAAGCATCCTCACAGCTTCGGCAGAACCCTGGCAATGGATGGCTTTGTACCCACGCGTTTTGAGGGCTTCAACCCACTCCTTTTGGCTCGGACTGACTCGGCCTAAACCACCGTTTTGATGAGAATAAACAAGGGCGCTAACAAAGGGGGGCCGCTAATCCTTGCCTAAAAAATGGGACCAGCTAATCCAGCCTTGACCTTTGTAGAACTTATCGGGTGCCTTAGGTATGTGTTCGTACCAAAGCCAATAAACGCCAGCTAGAAAAAACCCTGCTTTTACCTTCATTCGAAAAAATCTTCATCAAGTTCTTTAACCTCGTATATCTCCTTTACCTGAACACCGACATTGTGTTGAAGCATCAAGTCAACAAGCTTGCTGCCATCAATCAAAATAATTTTATGATGCGCTTGTGATGCCTTTCTCACCGCGGCGGCATCAAACTCTGAAGTGGTCACAAATACACCCTTTGAAGTGTCACCACTCATTGCTCCAATAAAATTACGAATCTCCTTCTCTCGAACCTTATTGTCGTTGTATCGTTTAGCCTGCATGAAAATCTTATCCAAACCAAGCTGATCTTGATTAATGATGCCGTCTACACCACCATCGCCCGACTTGAACTCAAGAAATTGAATTGTAAAAGAGGATGCTATTTAGAATAACATACAGAAGTGCGGGCAACATTTTCACAGCACGTTCTTTTATTCTCATTCTAATGACAACCGCTGCCAGCATCATGCATGTCAGCAGAAAAGAAGCGACTGATAGCATCAAGGGCTGGGCTAAACCTATAAGCAAACCCAGGCCGCCCAATAGTTGACAACAACTAAGAATGATGCGTTGGTTCTTGAAACCCCAGCGCTCGTATTCTGAGATCATCCGCTTAGAAAAGATGGAGTTGATTCCGTACCCAATAAAAGAAATTGCAGAAAACAGAAGGATAATCCGGTAGATATCCATTGGCTAGATCAGACCGTATTCGAAGGCTGCGATGAACAAAGACAGCAGCAGCAACAAAGCCGAAGGAACGTACTTTTTGAGGGGATTTTTCACTTTCACATGAAAGGCTTGTGCGCAGACCATTAAGAACGCCATGGACAATGCGGCGGCGGCCACCGGTACGTCATACCACACCCCGATAGCCAAAATGGTAGCGAGCGATATCTTGGAGGCACCAACCATGTTTCTGACCAGGTCCGAAAGGCCGTACTGCTTGAACTCCAACACAATGTTGTCGTATCGAAATACCCAAACCAGGATGATGGATGCGGCAATTACAAGCTGCGCTAAGAGAGAAATATTTTCCATGGACTTGGGGGTTAAGCGAGGTGTTTGAGGTAAAACGGGGGATTAAAAATGACCCAACGGGTGCTCCACGTGCAAACTAAGGTAAATATCCGAGTATCCGGCGGTTCATTCAGGGTCTAAATAATCCAAGCCTCATCCATCTTAGATGCTGTATTTGGGTGTTTACCCAAAAAACGGTACCTTGGACAGGGTGAGAGCTCACCGGACTCCACAACGCGCGCTATGAAAGACATAAAATACCTCTTCGCATACACTGTGCCGCTCGCCGCTTACATGTCCTTCATGGGCACGGGTATTTGGACCTACGCCCTTGTGATTTATGCCTTCATTTTTATTCCCTTTCTGGATGTCGTCACTGGAGAGGGCGACCGCAACTTATCCGATGATGACGCGCAATACAAGAAGACCAAATGGATCTTTGATTGGATGCTTTATGTGAATTTGCCTTTGGTTTTTGGGTTGTTATTCCTGCTGCTATCCAACATACACGGAGGGGAATATGCGCCCTATGAATTGGTCGGTCTCGCTTTGTCAGGTGGAATACTGCTTGCCACTAACGGGATCAATGTTGCGCATGAACTTGGACACCGAGCGCCGTATTTTGAACGATTTATCAGCAAAGCCTTGTATGTGCCTTGCCTGTACATGCACTTTTACATTGAGCATAATTTTGGACACCACATCCACGTCGCGACACCGGAGGATGGGGCCACAGCCAAATACAACCAGAACCTCTATTCCTTCTGGGTAAGCTCTGTTTTTAAACAGTACGTCCATGCTTGGAAGCTGCAGTTTCAACTGCTCGAGCGACAGAAACTTCCTTTTGTTTCTGTCAAAAATGACATGCTCTGGTATCATGTGATTCAACCCCTGTACTTGGTGGCGGTTGGGGTGGTTTTCTCTACAGAAACGGCACTCTTTGCTGCGGGAGTAGGTGTGATCTCTTTTTTGTTCTTAGAAAGCATCAATTACATCGAGCACTATGGATTGCGGCGAATGAAAACAGCGTCGGGCAGGTATGAACGCGTCCAACCTCATCACTCCTGGAATTCTGACTTCAATGTTGGGCGCATCGCCTTGTATGAATTGACCCGTCACAGCGATCACCATTTCAAGTCTTCCAAAAAGTACCAGACGCTTAATAGCCACCAGGAGAGCCCGCAGCTTCCGTTGGGGTACCCTGCCTCTATTTTGCTCAGTTTCTTCCCGCCGCTGTGGTTCTATGTCATGAATCCACGGGTTCCCGCCGCCATGAAGCCCGACTATGCATCTCATTGACTCAACCTCAGAGCCGCTCACACAGGCCACACAAGCGTTGTTTTCCTCCAAAACGAGGGGACGCATTTTAGAGCAAAGCCTGCTTCTCTTCAATCAATCTGGTTTCGGATCGGTCACCACGGCCTCCATTGCCAAAGAAGCTGAGGTGCTGGAGGGTTCGCTTTGGTATCACTTTCATTCCAAAAAGGACATCCTCACTGCGCACCTTGCCCTTGTGCAAGCTGCCTTTGAAGAGCAAAACACGCTGGCCAATTCGTCTGACCCGCGAACAATCATTGAAGGGGTTTTTCAATCGTATGATGTAATCTGGGACTTTCGGTACATCCTGCGCGATGATTTCCGCAGCCTTTTGAAAGACGATCCAGCCATGTTGGCTGTAACCGAAAAAATCAACCTTTATTTCGACCAGTGGGCAGAAGAGAGAATCCGCCATTCACATGTACATGGTGTTTTGGAAATCCCCCAAAACGACATGGAGGGCATTTCTGAAATCATTCTTGTCATCGGCCGCTATTGGTTGGATTTTTCATCGAAGAAATACCCTGAGACTCCGCATCAAACACTCCGAAAAAAAGGGTTGGCCCACATTTTTACGGTACTCCAACCCTACCTCAATTCAGAATCCCGTTCTCTTGTTGAGCGGGGCTTGAGAAATCGGTAAAAAACCGTTCGTGTCAGATGATCAGAGAATGATCCAGGTCGCCGCTTCAACTTCAGCGCCTATCCGCAACTTTGCAATGTGCATGCCGGGAGACAAACGAAGCTCAACCCTTTGTCCGGGGGCCAGCTCCAATCCAGCCACCACCCTCTGACCTCTCGCGTTGTAGACCTCAAGGTTGGCCTGCTGCATTGAGGCGTTTCGGATGTATCCCCCTCCCTGACCTGGGTTTGGATGCACATCCAGCTTATCGGAAACCACTTCCTCTACTTGCAAGGCACACGCCAGCTCCAGGTTGACATTCACCTCAGCAGCAAAAGCATCGAGCGCATCCAATCCATTGAGATCGTCTTTCAAAAAAGCATCCAACCATGGAATCGTCACGCCCAATGTCATCTCCAACTGTTCTGCGTGAGGAAGCCCATTGAAGCCTAATTCACCAAAGTCACATAATGTTCCAGGATCGGCAAATCCACAATGGCCTCCATCTGCAATCGAAACAAACGCGCGGCAAGGTGAATTTACAGCGCTCTCGTACAGTGGGGTATGTTGGGTGCTCGGGGGGGTAACTGCATCGCCTGATCCAGAAATCACCAGCAAAGGCACGCTCATTTCCGATCCCACAGCAAGAGCCGAAGGACTTGTTTCTGCTGGGGCCAGAGCCACAACGGCATCAATCACGGGTTGCTCCGCAGCCGCCAACCAGGCTGCTCCACCCCCCATGCTATGACCTGCAATGGCCACGCGACCGTTCAAAACATTTTCCAATAAACCACTTACATCTCCATCCGCGACGGCGTTGGACACAAAAGCCAGGTCCAATCCATACATCGCATGATTCGCAGCAAAGCCGAGTTCTGTTCCGAGAGAAACGAACACATACCCCTCCTCCACCAGTCCTTCCGCAAGCCCCTCATAATCTGCTGGGCCCATTGCAAAACCGTGAGCCAACACCACGGTGGGAAAAGGCCCTGACAAAGGCGGTGTCTCGGAGCCGTCCTGCATTGCAGGGTACCAGACCATGCAAGGGATTTCTCGGTCCTCCCGATCCTCATCGATGAGCAGCCAATCAATTTGGCCTATGGCACCCTGAGCATTAAGTGTGCAGCAGAATACACCAACCAAGAACGCTGTGAACATGAAACGTATCATCCGCGCAAGATAATTCCTTGGGCTTGGACGAAGCCAAAGAATCCATTCGGTTAATTCTAATAATTAAAACAAACGGGGTTAAATTCGTCGTTAGAGCCATAATTACACCTGAAATGCCTGGTGGGTTCATCGAAAAATTCCCATGCGTTTATCACTCCTCCCTCTTTGTGCATTCTTCGTTGTCACCGCTCATGCACAGATCGACTTCCCTTTCGACTTCGAAACAGCCGAGACTACCCCTGAACTTGTTGATTTTGAACAGGCCGTTTCCTCGGTAGTCCCGAACCCGAATCCCAACGACAACAACCCCAGCGCTACCGTCGCAAAAATGGTGCGCCAACCCGGTGGTGAAATGTGGGCTGGATCCATTGTCACCCTTCCTGCATACCTCGATTTGTCGGAAATCGGCGCCATTCGTATGAAAGTCCATGCGCCTCTCACGGGATCGGTTATGAAGATGAAACTGGAAGGATTGGCTGTGTCTGAATTGGATGCCATCACGACGGTCTCCAATGATTGGCAAGAACTGGAGTGGGACTTCACTGGGCTTCCGTCCGGCGTATTCAATCAATTGGCCTTCATGCTCGACTTCGGGTTGTACGGAGACGGAACTGATCTCTCCACATTTTATTTCGACGATGTAGAGTTATTCGATGGCGCGGGAGAGCTCATTCAAGTCGACCTGCCCATCACCCACGAAGACGAAAACGTGCATTACCAAACCACTTCCTTTGCAGGAAACTTTTCCGGTCTCAGCGTGGATCCGACAGATGAAACCAACAAGGTGACGAAGGTGACCAAGCATTATTTGGCGCTCGACTATGCAGGAACCACCGTCAGCACGCCTCTTGGATTGTCTTCTCCTATCCCCCTTGAGTCCGGATACACCACAATCAGTGTCGATGTTTACTCGCCAACCGCTGGACTCCCTGTGCGTCTGAAGGCAGAGGAGTACATGGACATGAGCCACAGTGTTGAAACGCAGGTTAACACAACAACGAGCTACGAGTGGGAAACTTTGACCTTTGATTTATCCCAACCTGTGCCTGGGACGCAGGCATTGAACCTCAATTTTGATTATCGAATCTTGTCCATCTTTTTTGACTTTGGCAATCCCGGTTTCATGAGTGGCAGCGTTGATTATTACTATGATAATGTGGTACATAATGGCAATCCTTCTTCCATCACAGAGACTGGGGGGTCGACCAACTGGTTGTACCCCAGCGCCATCATTTCAGGTGGGTTTGTGAATGTCGCAGCCGAGGCGGGAAACTTCGAGCGATTCCGAATTTACACTGCGCTCGGGCAGGTAGTCTACGATGGTTGGATCAACGGAACGACCCGAATTGCCTTGGCTGACATGGCGCCCGGCGTCTACGTTTGTAAGCTCGGAGAAGAGCAGCCTTTGACTCAAAAAATTACCGTCGTTTCCCAGCGCTGATTACGGCACTTTGTGTCCCCAACTTGCTTCTGTCAGCGCAAACCAGTCTTCCTGTTCCAAAGGAATTTCATGGGCTGATGCCATGGATTGAAGGCGGTCTCCTCGAGTCGTTCCTACAACCGGTATGATGCGCGCTGGATGGCGGTGCAACCAGGCAAGTAGCAGGCATTCTGTTGTGCAATCGTACTTCTTGAGCAAGCGCTGAATCACCGGTTCCAATCGACCGCGCACCTCGTCTTGGGATTTAAAATAACTCCCTAAGGGGGACCAAGCCATGGTGCCTATGCCGTGGGTTTGATGGTGGTCGAGGGTGCCGTCTAGCAGCGGAGCTGTATGCGTGATAGAGCAAGCTATTTGGTTCCACTCCGGTGTGATTTCTTGACCAATCAGGTGAAGTTGCGAAACAGTAAAATTGGACACGCCCCAGTGCCTAATTTTTCCCTGCGCCTTGAGCTTTTCGAGGGTTTCGACCGCTTCTTTTGGGTCCAACAAAGGACTCGGTCGGTGCAGTAAAAACACATCGATGTAGTCCGTCTTCAGATGCCGCAAGCTGTTTTCCAAAGAACGACGGATGTGCTCTTTCGAGTAGTCATAGTGCTTTACAGCGTGCGGGGATTCTGGTGAGGGATATCGGATTCCGCATTTTGTTATGAAGATTGCCTCCTCCCGCTCAACCTGCGATGCGGCGAAGGCTGTTCCAAAATCCTGTTCTGTTGTATAACCACCGTAAATATCCGCGTGATCAAACGTGTGCACTCCCGCTTCTACTGCTGATTCAATCAAATCAGCTATTTGGCGAGCAGATAATTTGGCGCCCCACGCGCCCCAATTCATGGTTCCTGCAATGATGGGAGATAGCTTCATTAGATTTTCGATAACAGTGTTTCAGGCCCACCTCAAATTTGCAACCATCAGCGCACATGGACAAGCAGCATCCGACATCATAGCGGGAACAAAAAAGGAGCCCTTCTGAGCCCCTCTTTCTGTACGTTTTGTTGTGACGGATTATGCGCGGTCCAGGTCCATGACCTTCGCCCAAGCACGAACGAAGTCATTCACAAACCGCTCTTGCCCATCAGCACAACCATACACCTCCGCAATGGCCCGAAGCTCTGAGTTCGACCCAAAGATGAGGTCCGTGCGCGATGCCGTCCATTTGGTCTCGCCTGAAGCACGATCTGACCCAGCAAAACCCTCCGAGACGGGGTCAATTGCCTTCCAGGTGGTGTTGAGGTCGAGAAGGTTCACAAAGAAGTCATTGGTCAATTCCCCTGGACGCTCCGTGAATACACCGTGCATGGAACCATCATAATTCGTCCCCAAAACACGCATGCCACCAACCAACACCGTCATCTCGGGCGCAGTCAAGGTCATTAATTGAGCCTTGTCGATGAGCATTTCTTCCGTGGACGCTGTGGCACTCGATTTCTTGTAGTTTCGGAATCCGTCGGCTCTCGGCTCGAGTACCGCAAATGAATCGATGTCTGTTTGCGCTTCGGTTGCGTCGCCTCTACCAGGGGTAAACGGAACGGCTACCTGATGACCCGCTTTCGCTGCAGCTTTCTCGACACCCGCACAACCCGCCAAAACAATCAGGTCCGCCATGGATACCTGTGTCCCGCCCGCGGCATTGAAATCCTTTTGAATGTCCTCCAGTTTATCCAGCACTTCACTTAATTGCGTTGGGTTGTTTACTTCCCAATACCGTTGAGGAGCCAATCGAACACGGGCACCGTTTGCGCCTCCGCGCTTATCACTTCCCCGGTAGGTCGATGCGGAAGCCCAGGCTGTTGAAACCATTTGGGATACCGTTAATCCTGACTCCATCACTTTGGCTTTAAGAGCCGCTACATCGCTATCACTTAGTCCTGTTCCAACTGCGGTGGGAACGGGATCTTGCCAAATCAATTCTTCCGCAGGCACCTCAGGTCCGAGGTAGCGATGAATCGGTCCCATGTCGCGATGTGTAAGCTTGAACCAAGCTCGCCCAAAGGCATCCGCAAATTCTTCTGGGTTTTCATAAAAACGCTTTGAGATCACAGCATACTTTGGATCCATTCTCAGCGCCAAATCCGTTGTCAACATGATCGGAGTATGGCTCTTGGATGCATCGTGGGCATCTGGAACGCTTCCTTCGCCGCCGCCGTTTTTAGGCCTCCATTGTTGCGCACCTGCTGGGCTCTTCGTGAGCTCCCACTCAAAACCAAAGAGGTTTTCGAAGTAGTTGTTGCTCCATTGAATCGGTGTCGTGGTCCAGGCGCCCTCTAAGCCACTTGTAATCGTATCGCCGCCCGCTCCGGTACCGTGTGTGTTTTTCCATCCCATGCTCTGCTCCTCAATCCCTGCACCTGCTGGTTCAGCACCTACGTACTTTTCGGGATCAGCTGCACCGTGGGTTTTACCAAAGGTGTGTCCCCCCGCAATCAACGCAACCGTTTCTTCGTCGTTCATGGCCATGCGCCCGAACGTCTCCCGAATATCCCGCGCAGAAGCGAGTGGGTCTGGATTGCCATTCGGCCCTTCTGGGTTGACATAAATCAATCCCATCTGAACCGCGGCTAATGGATTTTCAAGTTCGCGGTCTCCTGTATAGCGCTTGTCAGCCAACCATTCGCCTTCAGAGCCCCAGTAGATGTCCTCTTCGGGTTCCCATACATCTGCGCGTCCACCTCCAAACCCGAAGGTCTTGAATCCCATGGACTCCAGAGCGCAATTTCCCGCCAAGATCATCAGGTCGGCCCAAGAGATCTTCTTTCCGTACTTCTGCTTCACCGGCCACAACAACAGACGCGCCTTATCCAGGTTCGCATTATCGGGCCAGCTATTCAAAGGAGCAAAGCGCTGCGTGCCCGCTCCAGCTCCACCGCGACCGTCAGCAATTCGGTAGGTTCCGGCACTGTGCCACGCCATGCGAATAAAAAATGGACCGTAATGACCATAGTCTGCCGGCCACCAATCCTGTGAATGCGTCATAACGCGGTTAATGTCCTCTTTGAGGGCCGCATAATCCAGTGATTCAAATTCCTTCTTGTAATCGAAGTCTTCCCCCATGGGGTTGGATAATTCCGAGTTCTGGCGCAAAATACTCAGGTTGAGCTGGTTAGGCCACCAATCCGTGTTTCGCGTTCCTCCACCCGCGCTTTGTTTCAAAGCTCCCCCTAAGAATGGGCACTTGCTTTCGCTGTTCACGTTGTACGTGTTTTTGGCGTTTGCGTGTGGGTTTTCGTTGCTCATTTCTTGTGATATTTTAGGTTCTATGTTCGGTTTAGCGCTTGCACGCGCAGCTGTAAAATTACGATGGACCCGGCGACTAAATCAAGGGTTTTATCCCCTCCAAATGAACCGAGGTTCCACTCGCAGTGGTGTAAGACTTTTTCGGTCAGTGGATCATCATTTTTCGTGTCCCAAGGAGCTTGCCCGACTTGGAAACAAGCCGAACAATGTAGGTGCCAGGTGAAAAGCCCCGAATGTCTACCCATCCAGACAACCCCGCTTGATCGACCCAAAACCGCGAAACGTTGTACGCCCCTTCTTGGCCCAGCATGGAGGTCAATAGAAGCTGTTCGGGAACTCCAGACTCCACACCTGAGTACGAAAACGCCAACCGCCCCGCCGAGTCAAGGTACACCTGGAGCTCGTTTGATTTACCCACCTCGCTTGTTTCAGTAGACTGATTCCACGCGTCAAAAACTCCTTGCAGCTCCGTAATCGGCTCAACACCTTCAGGGGTAATAGACACGTTCAAATCAAGTGTAAGGTTGTTGGGGTCATCTCCTGGAAAAGCAACCCGAATGAAGGCACTTCGTGAACTAACCCCCTCTTCCAGGCACCGGGAATCAGCTCCAGGCACATTTGCCCCCTGCAACGCCGCCATCAACCGCTCAGCCAATGTGCCCGATGTTTCTGTGAACCCTTGCTCCATCGCCTCGAGTATTGAAGCGTCCA
>Ga0209309_10001930_pt1 | contig 19765 bp, 19 predicted proteins | sample COGITO_mtgs_1204_2_FD_184807 | JGI IMG/M metagenome (GOLD analysis project Ga0209309, IMG submission 184807) | Pelagic marine microbial communities from North Sea - COGITO_mtgs_120412 (SPAdes) (version 2) | ecosystem: Environmental > Aquatic > Marine > Epipelagic ... | reverse complement strand
AAACCCAATCGAGAAGATATACCTGACCGCTTCAGGTGGCCCATTTCGTGGAAGAACGCGCGAGCAGCTCCTTGGCGTAACAAAGGAACAAGCGTTGAAACACCCAAACTGGGAGATGGGCGCTAAGATCACGATCGATTCAGCCTCCTTGATGAACAAAGGACTTGAGGTGATTGAGGCCAAGTGGTTATTCAATTTGAAACCCGAGCAAGTTGATGTAATCGTGCATCCTCAAAGCATTATACATAGCATCGTTCAATTCGAGGATGGAAGCATGAAAGCACAGATGGGGCTGCCGGATATGAAACTCCCCATTCAATACGCGATTGGATACCCGAACCGCTTATCAAGCGATTATCCACGGTTCAACTTTATGGATTATCCATCCCTCACATTTGAAAAGCCGGATACGGATACCTTCCGTAATCTTGCATTGGCAATTGAGGCTATGAAAACAGGAGGAAATATGCCGTGCATCATGAATGCGGCGAATGAGGTTGCGGTTGCGGCCTTTTTGAAAGATGAAATTGAATTTTTAGAGATTCAAAAAACTATTGAAGAATCAATGAATCGAGGTGCTTTTGTGGCGAAACCATCGCTTAGCGAGTACTTAGAATCAGACAAGGAAACACGGGCCATTGCTCGTGAAATCATTACAGCACTATGACGGAATTTTGGATTAAAGCAGGTCAACTGCTGCTCAGTTTATCAATACTCGTGACATTGCATGAATTGGGGCACTTTATCCCAGCTCGGCTATTTGGCACTCGGGTAAAGAAGTTTTACCTCTTCTTCGACTTTCTTTTCCCGCTTCCGAACGTCATGAACTTTTCGCTTTTCAAAATCAAGCGAGGAGAAACTGAATATGGAATTGGTTGGTTCCCAATGGGTGGATACGTTCAAATTGATGGAATGGTCGATGAGAGCATGGACACCGAAGCGCTTAAGCAAGAACCAAAGCCTTGGGAATTTAGAAGCAAGCCAGCATGGCAGCGATTGATCATCATGGTTGGTGGTGTAGTAGTGAACCTAATTCTTGGATTTCTCATTTACAGCATGGTCTTGTTTTCATGGGGCGAGGAAAAATTACCCATCGCAAATATGAGCTATGGTGTGACGGTTGACAGCAGCATGGCTGTCTATGGTTTTCAGAATGGAGATAAGATATTAGAAGTAGGAGACGCCAAGTATTTCTCACAGATCGGAATGGAGATCATGGTGAATGAGACTCGAAACATTAAGATTGAGCGCGATGGTGCGGTGCAAGAGATCATGCTTCCAGAAGAGGCAAACCTCGAGTTAGTTGATAAAGGGACAAAACGATTATTTGCGATTCGTTTTCCTTTTGCTGTAGATACAGTGATGCCTGATGGCAATGCCTTAAAGGCAGGGTTGTTGAGAGACGATGTTATTGTTTCCGTTTCAGGAAGTCCAACACCGGATGCCGCCACTGGAATAATGGCTATTCGCTCTCACAAAGGCAAAACGATTGATTTGGTGGTTGTTCGAAATGGCGCCGAGATGAAATTAAACGCTGAGGTAAGCGAAGAAGGTCAAATCGGATTTAGAGTTAAGCCGATGCAAGAATTCTTGGAAACGGAGACGTATACATACGGCTTTTTTGAATCGATTCCTGCTGGATTTAAGAAGACAGGAGAAAAGCTCGGGGGTTACATCAGCAGCATGAAGCTTGTCTTCACTAAAGAAGGAGCTTCCCAAATTGGTGGTTTTGGTGCCATTGGTGGCATGTTCTCACCAACATGGGATTGGCATTCATTCTGGTCCATGACAGCGTTCTTGTCCCTCATCTTAGCATTCATGAACATACTTCCGATTCCAGCTTTGGATGGTGGTCATGTGATTTTCTTATTGTATGAAATTGTTACGGGTCGAAAGCCCGGCGATAAATTCATGGAATACACACAAACGGTTGGAATGGTCCTGTTGCTTGCGTTGTTGGTTTTTGCAAACGGAAACGACATAATTAGGTTGTTCAAGTAAAAAAGGCAGCACCAGCTTATGCCAATACTGCCTTCTACCTAACTAACCTAGCTTTCTCTTAGAACTGGACTTTGTACGTCATAATAGGAAGTATTCCTAGCATGGTTGACTTTTCCAACTGATCCGTTTCTGGGTTGTAATACTCGCTCCAATAGTTCTCTCTGTTCGTCGCGTTCTGCAAGTCAATCTTAAACGAGTGTGTTGTCTTTGGTCGATCAATTCGATACGTTAACTGTGCGTCTAATCTGAAGAAATCGGGCATCTTATCGTCATAAATCTTTGTGTTGTCTCGGACGGTATATCCAGCCACTCTTGATTCGTCCAAAAGAATTGGTGTGTAACGCTGTCCTCCTGCCCATACAAGCTTAGAGCTAACGCTTATCACACGACCTGGTTTTCTGAGGTTGAATTCTTTTCCTCCTTGAAAGTTGTTCACGTAATTGGCATTCCAAAGCGTGTTTCGCTCCTTGCCATCACCCGCTTTATACTTCGATTGGTAAAGCGAAGAGGTTGCCATCATAAACCACTGATTGGTGAAGTATTTCTCAATTGTTATTTCAGCTCCGTAGTTGTAACCTGTGCCTTTATTCTTCATCGGAACATCCGCATACCCATCAAAGGAGTTGATGCCCGAAACGCTGCTATTGGCGGAGTCGATAATTGGTACGTCAAAGAGGCCTTGATAATACACTTCAACCTTGGTGCGTAAGCTCGGAGTGATCATTTGTTCATAGCCAAGAACATAGTGCATGGATCGTGTCATTCCCAGCTTCTTGTTTGTCTGATACATGATACCATTGGCGTCGGTTGTTTCGGCGCTGTAAACACTTAGGTCGTGCGTGGCGCTGTGAATTCCAAAGCCGGCGTTGATCCATTTTGAATTGCCTAGTGCGTATCGTATACCCGCTCTAGGTTCTATCACATTTTGCTTGTTGAGATTGAAATACGTTTGGTGTAAGCCTGTATTGATAGTTAAGTTCTCCGTTGCTCGAAACTGCCATTGGGCAAAGGATTCAATTCGATCGGCGGATTCATCAGAGAGAGGATGTTTTTGGGACGTTCCTTAAGGTGCTTTTTCAGGAGTGCGATTTGCCCCATATGATAGTGCGTGTGCTCAATAATCCCATGAAAATTTCGATAGTGATTGCCATATTTTGGTTCTGAAAAAGATTCCCAAAGTGTACGTTCTGGCACCGTCTCAATTAAGTCGGCTAACACCTCTGCGCGCTCCCAAACGCCTTGCTTCATGCTATTCCAATCACTTTCCGATTCAATTGCCGAAACATCATAGCTGAATTTGTCATGCGCAGTCAACGGTTGTCCTTGTAGTACCGGAATTATCGCTTCAGTGAAATATTGAATGTGATACAGCAATGCAGCAATGGTGTTGAAGTTGGCAACTTTTGCAGTGGCTTCCTCCCATGTTACATCAGACAGAAGCTCTTTTAAATTGGTGGTAGTCCAGTTTCCTCCAAAATGTACTTCTCTGTAATGTTTTGCAATATGATTTACCGTCTTCACCTTAATCAAATTTAAAGCTCTGCTGGATTTGTCAAGCTAAATCTCACGACTTGATTGAACAAAAAATCTCCTAACATTGAAGACGCGATCGCACATGAAAGGAAAATGGAACTTGCTTATTGGTTTGATACTCGGCGCCATTCTAGGATGGATGCTGTTTTATCTGCGATTCCCTGCGATTAAAATTCATCATCAATTTTGGGCTGGACTTGTATTTGGCGTTTCAATAATTTCCCTCCTTCAAGTGATCCGAACCAATTGGTATAAGTCCTCAGGGAAGCGTTCAAAATGGTTTTGGTTCCTATCCTTGATAGCCGGTATAGTGGCGCTTATTTGGGTTTTGGAGTTAAGAAGCGTCGAAGAAAAGATCACGCTTGAAAAGGAACATTATGAACGATTAGAAGATATTGCAAGGGGCGAGAACGCGGAAAGAATTCAGAGTTTAACACCATTGATTGCCCAACTGATCGATCAATTAGATCGCGATATATCGGCAGATCCAGAAAGAAGGGTGGGCGATGCAATGGTCAAGCGGATAGCAGAACTGACTCGTTCCCTAAAACCACGGATAGTAGAAAAGGGTAGCGTTGTATTCAATAATCCGCTGAGCCCTGAACGTGCGCAACTTTTACATGCTCTGATAGCACTGGAAATGAGTCCGGAATCATTTGACCAAATAAAGAAAGTCGCTCACTTTGGACATTCCGATTTGATTGACGCGGATCTTTCAGGAGTCGACCTCAGTGGCATTGATCTTCATGAGGCAAAGCTGAACGGTGCAAACTTGATAGGAACCAACTTCACCGGTGCATCCCTTCAGGGATGTGAACTTCAACGGGCGGAAATGGATAGTGCTGTCTTTCAGCATGCCGATTTGAAGCGATCGAATATGAGCTGGTCAAATGCCAATGGAGCTGTTTTTATCGGTGCCAATATGGATGGTGCGGACCTATCTAGCGCAAAATTCCGAATGACAAATTTTCAGGAAAGCAGTCTGCAATGGACAACTGTGGCAAATGCCATTTTTGAAGACTCTGATTTTTCGAATGCCAACCTAAAGGGAGCCAACGGCCGACGTGCGAACTTCAGAGGCGTTAATTTGACTCATTCGAATATCAGTCGCACCGATTTTAAGGAAGCCGATTTATCTGAGGCTAAGCTGGATTATGCCGGTGTAAAGGAGGAAACGTGGATGAGAAATTCGCTCGAATGGAACGCGGAAGGTTTGGATGAATTAGGTGCAAGATTCAACCTTGTGAAGGATTCAACAGGCGTTGTGAAATTTCGATTAGAGCCTAATCAATAGTCGATTGGCACAAATCAGACTGACTTATTTCCTAATACCAAATTGATTTTGGTGCTAAATTTTTGAATCACCTTGTCAGATGGTTTGAAGGGGTCGAATCCAATTCCAAAGGCCCAACTGTAATGATTTTGAAGATCGTTTAGATAATCTGATAGAAGCTCGGGCGTCCAAATGGTCTGATCGGTGATGGAATATTTTAGTCCCAATTCTATTCCAATTTCCTGGCCCCATTCGTTGTTGACAATATCTACGTAATTATCCATTGGGTTCTTGTCGGGATCGATGAGTTGTTCTTTTGAAAACGCGCCCGTAAGCAGTTCTGGCATGGCGTGCCTCTCGTGCGAATCAGCGATGAAATCTGCCAAATCTTCGGAATGGAAGGAGGTTACAAACGCTTGTGCCGTAATATGATTAAACGTATTTATAAAGCCTTTTTCACCCGTGTCTTTGGCCGGGATATGAGGCAATTCTTGGCTATTAATATTTCTGAGCGTTTGCACAGCAATATCATAAAATGCCACATCGCCTTCTTTGAAAAGGTCAGGGCGTCGTCGTGCCAAATAATACACAGCTGTTAAGGCCGACCGATTCTGAATTGCATAGGGGGAGTTTATTGCTAGGGTGACTTTTTCAATTATTCCACCTTCTTGCGCAGCACGAAAATCACCCTCGTCAACGCCTGACTCTAAAATACTGACTACCTCTTTTCCCTTGCTACAATGCGATACACGGACAGCAGGACTCAGAAAGCCTTCAGAGCCATTCAAATACTCGATACTCATTATGGCTTCGAGTGATTTGAGGTTTGGATACCGCGTGGATAGTAAAGCTCGGTTGCTCACTTCGGATCCAGCGAATTTCGAATCACAGTTATTCATGTATCCTTTGTCTGATTGGTGATTGCACGAACAAAGGCTAAGCATAAGCAGCATGAGTCCAATATTCATTGGTGTAAATATTCGCCTGTGCTTATGTCGAGAGTTGCTTGGGTGCATTGCCATGACAATTGTAGCGATTCGCTGGCAATCGATGACATTGGCTATCTTCGGCCGTCACAGATTGAATTGGGAAAATCAACGTGAGATATTTATTAAGATACATACTTTTTATGGTGGTCGGCCTGCTTGGCTGCTCCATGACCTGTTCGCAAGATTCTGATTTTGGTGAACTCCCGTTTTTGGGTATCGAACCTGTAATTGATGGAAGCATTGATGAGTGGAAATATATCGCCTTCAATGATGGAGTATGGGATCTTCAACGCGTTAAAAAGGCTTCATGGTATCATCCAAAACGCAATCGTTTAAACGTTGAAGTTTCGGAAGACACAACACAAATCGACTTAAGCGCATCCTACTATATGGCCTGGGATGAAACCTATCTCTATTTGGCTGCTGAGGTTCGAGATAATGTGAATGATGTGGAAGAAGAAAACCATGAACCCAAGCGCTGGTATTACAAGGATGCGATATCGTGGTTTATTGAGGCTCCAAAGGACGAGACTGCCGAGAAATTTTCCCTTGGCGACCATTCCTTCGCTTTTGTAATTGACACGCTTAAACCTGATTATGGTGCATGGTGGAGGCATGGAACCGCAACTGAATCTTACGTAGAGGAACCGATACCGGTCCAGAGTGTTGAATACGCAATCAAAATGAATCCATGGAATAGAAGTCCTGCTGATTATATCCTTGAGGCGCGTGTGGCCAGATCATTACTCGTTCCTGAACAAGGTCTTGATGCTGGATCCATAACCTCTAATTCAATCGGAATGATGATCGTGCATTGCGATCCTGATGGCGGCGAATATGGTGGTCATTTATTGATCTATGGCAAGGGGGATGATGACTCCACTTGGTCTGAATTTAAGTTGTCTAACTCTTCGGACAAACAAAAGCAAGACAGCCATGCGAAATAAGCCAGTGATAGGAATTGTGATTTGCCTCTTGGCCTTTTCGACACTTGGCTGGTCGCAGCAGATGCGGTTAAATGTGTTGAATTTTGGTGCGAACAATCTTGCACAAACGCTTTCCACCATCTCAATCCAGAACACCATCGATTCGTGCTATCGCATGGGAGGTGGTATCGTGCACCTGCCAGCAGGAGATTATATGAGCGGGACACTTGTGTTGAAGGACAATGTGACCCTATTATTGGATTCAGGTGCGATCCTCCACGCAAGTCCGAATCTTCAAGATTATCGTGCGCCCCTGCAAGATGCAGTTAGGCCAACTTTAATTTATGCCAATGGAGCGAAGAACATCGGAATCTCAGGAAAGGGAACGATTCAAGGCGACGCAAAACGAACATACGAACCTCTTAGAAAGGTCGATCGGCAAATCGCGAAAATCACTGAAAGTGCAAAGGCCGCTGGTGTGGAAATGAAACGTTTTTACGCTACTTCACCTGACGTAGCCCTCGTCGTAATAACCAATTGTAGCAATGTCAGAGTCGAGGGTGTGTCCCTTGTTGAGTCAAGTTTTTGGTCGTTGTTATTGTTTCATACTCAGGATATTGAGATACGAGATATTCACATTCGGACGAGCCTTGAAAAGGGAGTGAACTCCGATGGGTTGGATATTAATTCATGCTCAAATGTCAATGTTTCGGATTGTGTGATCCGAACTGGAGACGATGCAATTGCGCTCAAATCTTGGGACAAGGTGCCGTGCGAAAACGTGAAAATTTCGAATTGTGAATTATCGTCATCAAGCACAGCGCTAAAAATTGGAACCGAAACTCAGGGAGATATTAAACACGTTCAGTTTACGAATTGCAAAATTCTGGATGCGAATCGAGGAATGAGCATTGTTGTGCGCGACGGGGCGAACGTAGAGGATGTTCGATTTTCAAACATTGAAGTCACATGCACAAGACGACACTTTAATTGGTGGGGAAATGCCGACCCGATTTGGATCAGCTTATCCAGACGAGCAGCGCACATTCCTCTAGGGTCAATCAAGGACGTGACCTTCGAAAATATCCGAGCCTCTGGCATGGGAACGAGTAAAATTGAGACTTCAGAAGAGTCCGGTATAGAAAACATTCGTTTAATTAATGTTCAGCTCGACATGCATGCCGAGAATTACCTGGATAAGAGATCTACGGATGCGCTGGTTATTCAAAATGTAAAGGATGTTGAACTCACCAATTTACGAGTTGATTGGGCTATTGACGAGACGGAGCCAAAGTGGGGGAGCGCACTTGTTTTAAAGAAAGTAGACGGGTTTTTGATAAGAAATTTTACTGGTAGGCAAGGATTGATTGACTCGGATATTGCAGCAATTCAACTAGAGAATGCAAAGCGCGGTAGTATTCAGAATGCAACGGCCAGTCCAGGTGCACGAACCTTTATTTCACTCTCAGGCCTCGAGTCTTCGGATATAAAAATGTCTCGTATTGATAAAGCTGGCAATTCTACTCAACCATTTATTATGGATGATTCGGTATTGAATCGTGATCAAATAGAATGCTGCGAATGAGGCGCACGGTAAAATATCTATGTGCAACCATCATGCTGATATTAGGATCTATTGGTGTGGCACAAACACAGCAAAGTCATGAACAATTTGTGCTCCATGAACATGCGCAGATTACCTACAACAAGGTAAAAATGAGGTCTAGATTCTACAAAATTGAGGCAGGAGACGCGTTGGTGTTTGAATATATTTCAGACAATGGAGGAGAGCCAGGAAATGAGTCTGAAGCGAAGTCTTACATCTCTTTTCAGATTCCAGAGGATGTAAAAGAATTTGAATATACCGACGCAAATTTACAACAGATTGGAGCGATCTATGTCCAAGATTGTAGATGTCAGGATCGGGGAATCATGCGCATTGAAACCGGTTCTATCAAGGGCGTTAAACGTAAAAAAGACGAATGGGATGTTGAACTTGATCTTAGCATAAAGGGTTACTTAACTGGGTACATCTATCGGTATAAGCGGACATCAACATATATGGCAACACCAAGTGAGTAGGACGGTTTCATATCTGATCCTTGCCCTGTTTATGTTGGTATTTGGTTGCGCCGAACCACAGAAACCTGATATGGTCGCGAGCCAATTGCGTTGTGAGTATCTTCAAGACCCCATGGGGATTGATGCGGTTAATCCCCGCTTATCTTGGATATTAGAAGGAACAAAAAAGGCGCAGGCCCAATCCAAATATCGGATCATAGTTTCGAGCAATAGCGAGCTAATTGGGAAAGATATCGGCGATCTCTGGGAAAGCGGCGAGATCGAGTCTTCTGAATCTGTTAATGTCAGATACAACGGATCAGCTCTACATTCTGGAGTAAAGTGCTATTGGAAGGTCAAGGTATGGGATCAAGACTCAGTGGAATCGGATTGGAGTGGCGTGCATTCATGGAGTATGGGATTGTTAGATTCAACTGATTGGAAGGCAGATTGGATCGGATATGATGCAGCGTGGCAAGACTCAACCATTCAAACCAAACCATATGCAAACGGAATTAAGACGAATCATCAGTATAAGCCGCTTCCATGCCCGTATCTCCGAAAGGAGTTTACAATTGAGCAGCCCTTCGAATCGGCAACATGCTATGTGACAGCTTTGGGTTTATATGAGCTCTATATCAACGGCGAGCGGGTCGGAGTTGATCATTTTTCTCCGGGTTGGAGCGACTATGGGCAACGCATTTATTATCAAACCTATGACATTGGTCCACTTCTTCAAACAGGCGAAAATTCGATTGCCGCAATTCTTGCAGACGGCTGGTATGCTGGAAATGTGGCAAACCGCGGTCAGTATAAATACGGAAAGCACCTTCGCTTAAAGGCCCAGGTGGAGACCAAACATGAGGGTAAAAGCTCCGTGGTCGTGCTAACCGATGGAGATTGGAAGGCATCTTATGGCCCAATTCGAGAGGCGGATATGCAAGGTGGAGAAACACACGATCGTCGCTTAGAAATGACAGGGTGGTCGAATTTAGAGTTTGATGACTCTGGTTGGACACACGTAGTGGTTGACGATACCCTCACGGCTCCACTTCAGTCTTATCCAAGCGAGACTGTAAGGCGCTTTCAAGAAATTACGCCAGTCTCAGTTTTTGAAACGAAACCAGGAGTTTATATCGCGGATATGGGTCAAAATTTTGCGGGTTGGGCTCGATTAAATGTGAAGGGGAAATCGGGGGATTCAATCGTGCTTCGGTTTGGAGAAAAACTACATGCGGATAGTTCGTTGCTTGTCAGAAATCTGCGCACAGCAAGATCTACCGATACGTATGTGATGCGCGGTGATCACTCGGAAACGTGGGAGCCAAAGTTTACCTATCATGGATATCAGTATGTGGAAATATCGGGTTACAATGGTGCATTTACCGCCAATAATATCACGGGAATTGTCCTGCATTCAAACCTTTCAGAATCAGGGACTTTTGATTGCTCTGATGGTCTTGTAAATCAGATTCATCAGAACATACTTTGGAGCCAGCGTTCAAATTTCTTTGAAGTGCCGACTGATTGTCCGCAGCGCGATGAGCGTCTTGGCTGGACAGGTGACGCTCACTTATTTCTACCTACAGCCGCATACAACGTGGATGTAGCTGCCTTCTATTCAAAATGGCTTGTTGCCGTGAGAGATGGTCAATTTGAAAATGGTCAACTTCCGAGCAATGCACCTAGGGTATATCGTCGAGTTGCGGCCGGATGGGGAGACGCAGGAGTGATTTGTCCGTGGGATATGCGAAACCTTTATAACGATCAGAAAATTCTTGCGGATTCATATGAGTCGATGGTGCGATGGGTGAATTATTTAGAACATAAACAAGAGGGTTTAATCAACAAACAACTCACTTATGGAGATTGGCAAAATGCGAATAGTGAAACGCCTCTTTATCTAATATCGGCTGCATATTTTAAACATAGCGTCGATCTCTTGGCCAAGGCTTCCTCAGCCTTAGGCAAAGTGAGCGACGTGGAGAAATACAACCAACTTTCCTCAGATATAAAGAAGGCATTCATCGATGAATTTGTCTCGGATAGCGCCAGAGTTATGGGCAATACGCAAACGGGATATTTAATGGCAATTTCGTTCGATTTACTTCCCGACTCATTGGTTGAATTGGCCCAGAGCCGATTGGTTGAGTTGATTGTGGAAAATGACTATCGATTAACCACTGGAATTTTAGGCACAAGGCTGCTTTTACCCACGTTAACGAAGATTGGTGAGGTAGATATGGCGTATCGACTATTACAGAGTCGAGATTATCCTTCCTGGGGATTTCAAATTGAGAATGGGGCAAATACGATTTGGGAACGATGGGATAGTTATTCCGAGCGTGCAGGATTTCATAAAGACAGTACAAATTCATTGAATCACTTTGCCTTAGGTTCTATAGGCGAATGGTTTTATTCCACGATTGGGGGCATCAAGAACCTTGAGTCGGGATACAAAGTGTTTGAAATTCGACCTAGAATTGGTGGAGGGCTCACCCATGCAAAAGCGTCGTATGCCTCTATTCGCGGCACCATTGTTAGCGATTGGGTATACGATGAGACTGGTTTTACGCTTAGTGTGTCCATTCCAGTGAACACTACATCAGTGGTTTATTTGCCAATGCTTGAGAGCACAGATATCGATCAGGTCAAAGAGAAAGCCGTGGCTGAAGGTGCTGTGATTTTGGAGCAAACCGATCAAGAAATGATTCTTGACGTGCCCTCTGGTCAATATATTTTTCGGGTGCCACGGAGCTAGATAATGGCCTCCTTCAGCCGATATCCTCGAAGGGCATAGAACAGAATATAACCGTAGCAAAGAAATCCGACAGAGAAGGAGATTTGAACTCCGAAACTATCGGCCAAGAGACCCTGGATTAAGGGCACAATAGCACCACCAACAATTGCCATTACAAGTAGACCTGAACCGCGACTGGTTTGTTTGCCCAATCCACTGATAGATAGAGTGAATATGTTGGGAAACATTACCGAATTGCATAAGCCAACTAGGAGTATGGCCCACATAGCCATATGTCCAGTAGTCATAATGGTGATTAAGACCAAGGTCAATGCCCCGATGGCTGCGATTGCGAGAAGCCGCTCGGCCTTTATCTTTTGCAAAAGAGCCGATCCAACAAAACGACCAACCATGGCGCCACCCCAGTAATAGGAAACATAATTACCTGCAATTTTCTCAGGCATGTTTGCGATGTCGGGCTCTCCAAAAAAGTTAACTAAGAAGCCACCGATCGAGACCTCAATCCCAACATACAGGAAAATGGCAATCACCCCGAACGTTAGTTGTTTGTGATTCCAAATGGATCCGGTTTCGATGCTGGAACTGGATTCAGCTTTTTGAATAGACGGTAGTGAAATACGCGAAAAGAACAGCGCCAAAAGAAAGAGGGAAACGGCGAGTCCGATATATGGGAGTTGCACAGCCTCCGCTGAATTGGCCAGTGATTCGCCGGGATCATGTAGAATCAGATAGGTGCCAAAAATTGGAGCAATTGTGTGTGCCAATGAATTGAAGCCCTGGGATAAGTTCAATCTACTCGAAGCTGTTCGTGGATCACCAACGGCTGCAACAAACGGATTCGCCGCAACCTGCAATATGGTGATGCCTGATGCAAGTATAAAGAGGGCGAAAAGGAACAGGGGATAGAAAACGATGACAGATGCGGGGTAAAACAGCAACGCACCAAATCCCATAACTACCAATCCGGTTACGATGCCTTTGGTATAGCCAAACTTGTCTATAATGAGACTTGCGGGCATCGACATGGCAAAGTAGGAACCGAAAAAGCAGAATTGAATAAGCATGGCCTCGGTGTAACTCAACTCAAAAACTGACTTCAAATGCGGAATCAGAATATCGTTTAACGATGTGATGAACCCCCACATAAAAAACAACATCACAAGCAGCATAAATGCTGACCTGAACGTGTTGGATTGCTTCTGTTCGTCTATCATACTTGTCTTTTGCTCTTATATAAAACTTGAAAATCGCTGACCGAGAAAGACTCGTATAGGAGATCCGTTTTATGGAGCACCTATCTATCTCAATGATAAATCTAGCGATGGCAAAATAGCTGTTTGATTCGTTAATTCTGTGGAGACAGATGCATTTCACAATTGTCAATTGTGATTTCTGCAAAAGTGCATGTCTGGTGGAAGGTTAAGGTTGGATTCGTTTCCGAATTCAGTTTTTTTTACTCAAATTCTAGAAATCGACCGTTAGGAGAAAATCAAAAGACTTACATTTCCAATCCCCTATTTCTAATCCTTGATAAAGACCCTAATCAACACGCTTCTGGATGCAATCGGTATGACCCGAGCAGTGCTCTACCGCATTTTCGTTGCACATTCTTGGTCGGCCCCCCAGCCCATGTTTAATGTGATGAGAGTTCGCGAAGGGCGCGTCGAGGACTTTAAGCGATTTCTGGTTGAAAGCGAACAGAGGAGTCTCAAATACAATACGCCGGTCTCCGTTGGCCCATACTTGGACTCCGACCTTAATACCTACCTCTACGTCACGCATTACGCTTCAACAAAGGCTTTCTTGCAGGTGATGATGTCTCTTACTTTTTCTGGTCTGGCTACGCTCAGAGCGAGCTGCACTGAAGCCACTTCGTGGACATATTGTAATCCAGAATCGTTTGAGGACTTAGGTCGGGACAACATAATTATGGTAGGCGTACAAGGTGATGTATCATCATTCCAATCCATGCTAAACACCATAGGGGTGCAGCCAACTGGGACAATCAAAAGCATAAAGAATGTGCGAAGTCATTCATTGGGGAATTCCTTCTATCCAGGTCAATAAAAAAGCCCCTTCATAAAGGCCATATCGGGTTGTTACACGCAGCGGATTCAATTTGTCCTCGAAATCCTTAAACTGCGTACCATCTGTGAGTGCGGTGATATCCTTAGAGTCATAGTTCAGTGCCACAACCAAGGCTGTCACAGCGCCGGCGGAGGTTCCTGCGACTCCTTTAATTCCTGGTAACAGATCATGCGATTCCAATTCTTCAATTGCTCCGGCATAGGCCATTCCAAGAACACCGCCGCCTTTAAATACTAAGTACTCAATTTCATTCCCAGTTTGGGTTTGTTCCGTCTGCGAAACCGTGGGAAGGGAGCGTGTTAAGAGCAGAGATACAAGGAGAAACGTAAGGAGTTTGCCGAAATGCATAATCGATAGGGGTCAGAGGGTTAGGGAAGGAGCCAGAGCAAGAAATATGGCTTTCAAATTCTGAAAGATATGCCTTAAACAAGGAGATTGCAAATGTGGCAAAGGGCTTTTGTGGATATCGCCTTTAATGTGATTGATCCAAAGGAGAATTGAGAAAAAATGGGTGATTTAAGCAATGAATTCAGATTGAATTCATTATGGTATTCGAACACCGATGACACACACATCGTCGATTTGTTCGTGGTTGCCCTGCCATGTTTCAAAGCCGGTATTGAGGGCTTCTTTTTGATGCGACATCGGTTTGGTGTGTATGTCGATTAGCATTTTCTTGAAGGCCGATGACTTTAATTTTTTTCCTTTCTCTCCGCCAAACTGATCTGCGTATCCATCAGAAAATAGGTATAGAATGTCGCCTTTTTCAAGCGCGATTGTATGCGTGTCGAAGCTTGTTCGATTGAAGTATTTGCCAATGGGTTGCTTGTTGGCTTTGGTCTCGAGGAGCTCACCATTTCTGATTATCCAAAGCGGATTGCTTGCTCCAGCATATTTGAGTTCCATGCCATTTAATGCGCAGAGCGCGATGTCCATGCCGTCCATTACATCTTCATCCGATTTTTCAAATTCCTGAATAACTAGATCTCTGGTCTGATCAAGAATTTCACCCGGTTCAGACAAACCAAATTCATTGACCGATCTGTTTAGTCCACTATTGCAAATTACGCTCACCATGGCTCCAGGCACACCATGTCCTGTGCAGTCTGCCGCAGCAAAATATGTAGTTGTGTCAGATTGAAACAGCCAATAGAAATCGCCGGCAACGATGTCTTTGGGTTTGTATAGAATAAAGGAGTCAGGAAGTGCCGTTTTTATGAGTGCGTCAGGTGGTAGTATAGCCGTTTGAATGCGCTTAGCATAATGAATGGAGTCTAGGAGTTCCGTGTTTTTTTCGTGTAACGATTCATGCGCAATTTCGAGGTCGTTGGCCTGCTGAATTATCAGTTGATTTTTAGAGAAAAGCTTACGGCCAGTGAGTTCCTGAAGATAAGACGCTAGAACCACAAACCCAATGGTTAAGACGGTTAGAAAGGAGTAGATCATTATGTGGATCCAATCTGTTTCCGCGTAAAAAAAGAGATAGAAAATAAACCCCACCATGTAAGTCAAAGGGCCAAAAAAGGTTTGAATTAAACTCAATCTCATTTGATACAAAGCGAATAACACATTAAAGACAATTGCTGGAAGCATAAAGTCCAGTCCATCCGGAATAAAGGTGGCGAGATATATTGTTAGGTTTCCAGAAAGGGTGTTGCTGAACGTAGATGCCACCCCAACATATTTCCCAATTATTTCCTTCTTGGTGAGGTATATAAAGGTTCCGTAGAACGGAAAAATGGTGCATGAAATCAATGTAACGAGCTGGTAACGCTCTTCCATTCCAACGGCGATCATTATCGCAATTACGCCCAGCCAAATTGGAAAGGATGGATATAGTCCTGTAATTAGGTTTTCAGCCTGGCGCTCGTCTGAGTAAGACTGATAGCTAGTCTCAAGCGCGCGATCGTGAAAACGAAGCGTGATTTGATTTAAGTCAAAGTTTTGTCCCAATGAATGATGGAGTGGATAGGGTTAAACGCCAAATTCAGAAGCCAAGGTAAGATATATTCGAATCAAAAATTTACTGGCCGTCAACACCCTTGTGGAAATACTACTTCATTGGAATTATCTGTGGATTGGATACAAAATGGTCTGTTAACCGCTTATTCAGCATGCTTTCTCATTCGATGGGAAGGATAAAGCTTGAGGGAAAACATGAACTTTAATGGATTTCACTTTATATCCGCTAGCGTCTGCTGGCTTTTAGCTTAAATTCTGTTGAAGTAGCTCTTATACTGCCAGACTCGAGGCAAGAACGATAGGAGCAAAACAGGGTAGAAAAATAAATCGAGTAAAACATTACCGGTGGAGTAGCTCATGTCATCTTCAACAATGGTATGCCCTTGATCTCGGTGCAAAACGTGCCTGTGTTTCCATTTTTTAAGCGGAAAAGGCAATTGCCGGCCTTCGTCAATGAAATAGTATTGGTGTTCCGACTTTCCATTTTCCGTTATTTCGCTGATCCATTCACCCGCAAGAGGCAACTTTAAGTGGACAATGTCACCCTTCTTTGACCCACCATAGGCAATCAATTCAGCACCAGGGGGCAATAGGTGATGAAATAGAGCTTCATCAAAATTGCTCTGCACAAAACGGATATCTCTAGCCACCTTCGACCTTAGTTTGATGTTCATCATGCCTAAAACTTTTGCTTAGTCATATTAGAGTGCTGCCTATAATTTCTTTCCAACGTTTTCAGCTACTTTTCGCCCTTGCATCATCGATGCATTGATGCTTCCGTTTGCTTGGAAGTCACCACAGGCGTATAATCCATCACGCAGGGTGTATTGGTTTTCAGGTGCTTGGTGCAACACGTTTTGTTGGTTTGGTAGGGCGTAATCTACCTTCTTCGTATGAAGATGTTCCCAATCCAAAGTGGCCTTGCCGAACCATGCTTGCAATTCTTTTTGAATGGCTTTGGGTAATTCCGACTCTTTTAAACCTGTATCACCAACTACTGAAATTGAAAGCAAATGTTCGCCATTTGGAGCATAGCCTTCAGCGACATTACTGATGGTGCAAATGTTATTAGCTAGTCTTTTTTCTGAAGTGTTAAGCGCAATCATGGGCTTTTTAATAGGATCATCTTTCACCACAAAATGCAGATGCGTAGTGCTCTGATATTTCGTGTTTATGGAAGCATATTCTTTCACCAAACCCGAAGCTTGTGTTGCTAGGATGATATGAGGAGCGCTAAATGTTGAGCCATCTTCAAGAATGACTTCCTGACCATCGATTTTATTGACTCTGGCGCTGGTGATGAGGCTTTCTTGCGGCAAAGCGGCTGCCAATTGTTTGGGTATTTCTTCCATTCCCAAGCTAGGAACAGCAGTGTCATTTTCGCTGAACATTTTAAACACATAGTCAAACATCCGTCTGCTGGTTTTTAGTTCGGTCTCTAAAAAAATCCCAGCGAAAAAAGGCTGGAAGAAATGTCGAATGATTGTTTGGCTAAAGCCATATTCATTCGCAAGCGTGTCTATGGTGGTGTTTTCCTTCTGCTCAAATATTTCCTCAATGCTCATGCTGGCCAATCTATTCTTGAGTCTCCAGGTTTTGAATTTATCAGATAGACTCCCTGCATTAGAGAGTAGAGTAGGAAACAAGCTGCTGAAATCTCTTAAGGGATCGCCCAGTTGATCTTTTGATCCGTCAGGATAGAGTAGGAGCGCACCCGGATTAAATGAACACAGATCAAGCTTATCATAATCGAGCCAGCGTTGGGCTTCGGGGTATGCTGTGAGTAGCACTTGGAAGCCATGATCGAGCCGAAAGCCATTTAAAACATCCGTTTTTACACGACCGCCAATTCTATCGCTCGCTTCAATCAGTTTAAAATCAATGCCTTGTGAATGGAGCTGGCGGGCTGCGGTAAGACCCGATAAACCTCCTCCAATAATGATTACGCTTGATTTCATTTGTTGTGGTAGATTGAGTTTTAAACCAACGAAGGGCTAAGAAAGTTTAAGGCAATGTTTTAGGTGGTGGAGACTTAGGGGTCTCGGCTATGAAGCGTCCGGCTTTCAATCCAATCATTTCATCGCCAAGATGAATTTGGTTTGAAAGATAATACGTGAATGTTTACCGTTCACCGAGCATGTTTGCTTAGCCTATGTTGGCGCACGTTTTTTCTTTCCTTTTCTTCTGTTTCTGTGTCTCTGGAAATTTCATTTTTTATCTCAAACACTCTGAAGTGGTCTAAACAAAAGTCAGGGTCTTTAAAGTCTTTTGCACTTGCTCCTTGACAGTGTGTATTGAATCCGCCAATTTCTAGGTATCCGTCATTATCTATGTCACCGAAAAGTTCCTTCGTTAGAGGTTCGGTTTGTCCAACAAGTTCAACCTTCTGTCCTATCCGTTTTAGTATGTAATAATAGTTCGGTTCTGGTCGATTGTTTGCCGTGATCAAATAGTATGAAGTCGAATCTATCATAAAGACGTATTCATGGTTGAGTTCAAAGCTTAGTCCTTCTAGTTCAAGAGTTTTTGATTCAATAGTTACTTGGCTACTGTCTTTTGACTTGACTTCAAAACGTTGATAGAGTCCAAGGTCATATGGGTCTGTCAAATTGGAAAAAATGAATTTCAAGTCACCAATTGAATGTTCAATCGAAGGTGGTGTTTGTTCCTTTGGTGGTTCAACTTCCTTGATTGCCTTATCAATTTTGTCCCAAGTTTCCTTGTCGGGCTTTTGTTGTTGTCCGCAATTGGTCAGAGTAAGCAGTATTAGTATTTGAAGTAAGGTCTTCATTTTAATGTGCGCCAACGTTACTGGCTATGGCTAGTACGGCATTTTGAAAACGTTTCCGCCCGCCAACTGGTGGGTGGTTATTGAAAGTACAAAATATTATTTTTTACTTTCAAACCAGCATTAGCTATAGCCGCTGTTGTGCACCGTATTTATTATTATTTCAAGTGATAAGTTGTCAATCTTTTATCGCCTGATTTTGAGAATAACCCTTTTTCAATTCCAGTTTTTAAGTCTCTACTGGCTGAAGCACTGCTTAATTGCTTGAAGACTTGCATATAGTCTTTTCTGGTAAATGAGTCCATCTTTAGAGAGCAGAAGTGTTGTAGTCTATTTTCCTGTGTCATATTCACAGATACAGAATTTCCAATTAATTCTGCTAGGGTGTCATTTACAACGGAAAGCATATATTCAATGAATTCAGTCGATTTTCCTGTTTTGTCACAGATGGAGAGTACTTTGTAATAGTCTTCTTGTGACTTTGATATTAATGTTTCAAAGGGTAAATATTGAAACACAGGATATTTTGACATTAATATTATTGTTTGCCATAATCGCCCCATTCTGCCGTTTCCGTCTGTAAAAGGATGGATAAATTCCATTTCGTAGTGGAAAACGCAACTTTTTATTAAAGTGATTTCCTCGTCATTTTTTAAGTAATCAAAAAGGTCTTTCATTAAATATTGGACATTTTCAGATGGAGGTGCCAAGTGCTCAATTTTAGAACCTTTTACAATACCCACTCCTTCTTTTCGAAATGCTCCTGGATTATCTATTAATCCTTCCATTAGTGTCTTGTGAGCTTTTAAAAAGGAGTTAATTGAATCAACTTTATAGTCAATTATCGACTCGTAAACTTTTATGGCATTTTGAACTTCTTTGATGTCTTTTGATGGGCCAATCACTCTTTTATTTTCGAGTATTGCGGTTATTTGCTGTTCTGTTAGAGTGTTGCCTTCAATCTGCAAAGAAGAGTGAATCGTTTTGATTTGATTTTGTTTTCGAAGGCTAGGGGAGGACTTTATTAAAAATGAAGCATTTACTTCTCCAATTTTCTCGGAGACACTAGTAATTAGTCCTAAAATCTTAGTATTAATTTCATAGGGAGGCTTCATGATAGTATCATTTGATAGTATCAAAGATAGGTTTTCTATGAAATTGGTCGGCTTTTTTATATGGTGTACAACATTGTTGTGTATAGTTAGTTGCGTGATTTAAGCACGAAAGTTAGCAAATAAAACACAAATAGAAAGTCCGCGAGTACTTTCGTAAATTGCCTAAAACCAAGCAATTAATTATACACGGTGTTATATGCAGGCTTTTTATTCTGTATTAAATCAGATATAGCATTCCAAAGTTCAATTCGTTTTTCTAATGATTGTT